>Ga0209024_1001965_pt1 | contig 13785 bp, 13 predicted proteins | sample AutmiccommunBRH5_FD_187380 | JGI IMG/M metagenome (GOLD analysis project Ga0209024, IMG submission 187380) | Deep subsurface microbial communities from Mt. Terri, Switzerland - Autotrophic microbial communities BRH/5 (SPAdes) (version 2) | ecosystem: Environmental > Aquatic > Deep subsurface >...
ACAAAACGTAGCCTAATCAGCTCGTCCTCGCTACACTTCCAAGACCTGTCGAGCGATGTACAGACCTGCGCAACCAACGTTAGGCAGGTGTGTACATGGTCAGAGAGACTGCCCTATCCCTCAAGCTGGTCGCCTATGAACGGGTATCTACGGCGCGTCAGGGCCGATCCGGCCTTGGCCTAGAGGCGCAGCGCAAGGCCATCGATGCTTTTGCGGCTGAGCGCGCCGCCACGGTCCTCGCCCGCTTCACAGAAATTGAAAGCGGGGGCAGAAACGATCGACCGGAACTCGAACAGGCACTGGAGCTCTCAAGACTTACCGGTGCCACGCTGATAATTGCGAAGCTTGACCGCCTTAGCCGCAACGCGGCCTTCCTGCTGACACTGCAGGCCAGCGGGGTGCGGTTCCTGGCCTGCGACATGCCCGAGGCCAACGACCTCACTGTCGGCATCATGGCGCTGGTCGCCCAGCAGGAGCGCGAGGCAATCTCGCGGCGCACGAAGGAGGCGCTGGCGGCGGCGAAGGCGCGCGGGGTCAATTTGGGCAATCCGAACGGGGCTGCGGCGCTAAGGCGGGCAGGGAAGGGCGGTGAGGCCTTGCGTGCGGTGGTGTGTCAGAACGCCGATGAATTTGCTGTGGCATTGGCCCCGGTGCTCGCGACAATCCGCGATGAGGGCCATTGCTCGCTACGCGCCATTGCCAACCAGCTGAACGCGCGCGGCATGATGACCCGACGGGGCGGCAGGTGGCATGTGTCCAGCGTGCGGAACCTGCTGATGCGGTTGAGAGAGTTTAAAGAAATGGCAAATGAGAAAGTGTTGAGCGTCGTTTCTTGATCGAAACGCATTCGGCCATCCCGCCCCTTGACCCGTATCTCGACAAGCTGCGTTGGGTGTTCATCGCGCTGGCGCTCGCGGGGATCAGGGTGTTCGCGCTGCGGTAGGGCAGTCCTGCGATGATCGCACCTCCCGCGAACACTTCCGGATAGGTCCAGCATCACGGATGTCATGGCACCACCCGAGGACATCCCCGTGATGAAGACCTGCGACGGGTCGATGGCGTGATCGTCAACAACTTGTGCTATTATCTGCCGAATAGAGAGCAGTTCGTCGTTATCGAGCGAGGGTGAGTCTGCCTGCGCAATGGATGACCAGCCTTTGTAAAAAGTGAACGTCCCCGATCACCTACTTGGTCTTTGATCTTAAGGATCTTGGCGCGATCTCGGTCGCCGGCATGCTCGACAACGTATAGCTGTGTCGCAAGGGCTTCAGATCGAGGAATGACGCTGCGGTTGCGTGAGCTGGCGTGCAGCGTACAATTTGCTTCGAATGTCAATCACGTGCGCCTGCCATCGGACGAGCAATTCATAGGGCAGAATTTGCGGACCTTTGTGTTCGACCAGTCACCTGATTGCCCAGAAATCTTGTGCCAGTCCCCCAATCAAGAGTGTTCTGTCTGAGGTCAACGCGAATGCAGCAGTATCCCAAAACCAATGATACTGCGTAGTTGTCTCGCACCTTTTGGTTGCTCCCAGTGGTCTGCCCCCATCGAGTGGTCCGATATGAATGTTAGTGCATGGTCGGTCTTTGGTCTATCGGGACGATGCTTTTGGGCGCTGGTGGACGGTATCCCAGAGCGCTGTGCGGCCTGACCGTGTTGTAGTGGCAGCGCCATCTTTCGATCAGGATCTGGGCCTCGCGCAGTGAGTGGAAAATCTCACCGTTGAGCAACTCGTCCCGAAAGCGAGCGTTGAAGCTTTCGCAGTAGCCGTTCTCCCATGGGGATCCTGGCGTGATGAAGGCTGTTTTGGCACCAACCGCGCCGATCCAGGCGCGCACCTTCTTTGCGACAAATTCTGCGCCATTGTCAGATCTTATGTATTCCGGCGGGCCGCGCAGGATGAACAGATCCGTCAGGGCATCGACGACGTCGGTTGAGTTTAGCTTCCGTTTGACGCGGATCACGAGTGCCTCCTTGGTGAACTCGTCGATGATATTCAGCGTGCGATATACCCGTCCGTCATGGGGCCGATCCTGAACAAAGTCATATGACCAGACATGGTTCGGGCGTTCCGGTCGCAGCCGGACACACGACCCGTCGTTCAGCCAGAGTCGACCCTTCTTGGGTTGTTTCTGTGGGACCTTCAGCCCCTCACGTCGCCAGATCCGTTCGACCCTTTTATGGTTCACATGCCAGCCGCTGTTATTCAGCATTCCGGTGATCATGCGATAGCCATAGCGTCCGAACTCTTCTGTCAGCGCGATGATGTCATCGGTCAGCCGTTCTTCGTCCGGCAGGCCGATGGGCACCTTGCGCTGCGTCGAGCGGTGCTGTCCCAATGTGCGGCAAACCCGGCGCTCAGATACGCTGAGGGTTTGCCGCACATGGTCGATACATCGACGGCGGCGGGAGGGGCTTAGAAGTTTCCCCGGGCAGCCTCGGTCAGGATCATCTTGTCCAGCGTCAGATCCGAAACGGCACGCCGCAGCCGGGTATTCTCGGTCTCCAACTCCTTCAGCCGTTTGAGCTGATCCCGACTCATGCCACCATATTCCTTGCGCCACCGATAATAGGTCTGAACCGTTACACCTATTTGACGAACCGAATCTGCGATCGAACTGCCTTGGCCTTGCAGCACTTCAACCTGCCGCAGCTTCAGCACAATCTCTTCGGGTTTGTCTCGCTTTCCAGCCATCTCTTGGTCCTCCTGAAATGGGATAATACTATCCCAGTTGGTGGACCACTTCAGTGGGGGCACTCCACCAGTCGCACCATAAGCGGCAACAATGATTGTTATACACAACGATAATTAGACTATCTGCGCACGGATAGGTTCAATTACGAACCAATCTAGAAACAAGGTCGTCAGGCCCGAAGAAAGGATCCAGCAATTGGAACAAGATATCGTCGCTCTAACCTCCAAAGCGGAGCGCTCAGCGGTCCAAACCATGCGTGGCGCGGCGGTGGAATTCCGGCAGATATCGAAGTCCTATGGCAGCTTTGAGGCACTGAAAGACTTCGATTTGACTATACGACCCGGAGAATTCCTCACGCTGCTTGGCCCCAGTGGTTCCGGTAAAACTACCACTTTGATGCTATTGGCGGGGTTCGAATTTCCAACTTCGGGTCGAGTAATGATTGGAGGTCAAGACGTCTCTAAAGTTCCATCTTGGCGACGAGATCAGGGGATAGTGTTCCAAAGCTATTCATTGTTTCCACACATGACGATCAAAGAGAACCTCGCGTTCCCCCTTGAGACACGCGGCATCGCTCGCAAAGAAATCGCATTGAGAACGCAAGAGGCTCTACGCATGGTGCAGCTCGAACAATTCCAAGAGCGTTTTCCCGGACAACTTTCGGGCGGGCAACAGCAGCGTGTGGCGCTTGCTCGAGCATTGGTGGCCGATCCGCCGCTGCTGCTGATGGATGAACCGCTTGGTGCACTCGACAAGAATTTGCGGGAGGAGATGCAGATTGAAATAAAGCACATTCAGGAACGGTTGCGGCTTACCGTCCTTTATGTGACTCACGATCAAGAAGAAGCATTGACGATGTCTGATCGTATCGTAGTGATGAATGAGGGCAAAATTCAGCAGGTTGGTGCACCTGTAGAGCTATATGAACGCCCTCGCACGCGCTTTGTGGCGGAATTCTTTGGCGATGTGAATATTTTTCTAGGCAGCGTTGAAGCAAGCGAGTTCCGGGCAGACGACGAAAGTTTTACCATACCAGTTTGCACAGGCGCGCCCGAAGGGTCAGCCTGTGGCGCCGTTCGACCTGAGAAGATCGAAATGCATAAAAGGGGGGAAAGGCCCGCAATGAACGACTCGGTCGAGATTGGAGGCGAGGTGGTGGACGTGATTTATCTTGGTCAAATGAGCCGCTATACCGTGCGAACTGCGGGACAGGATGTCGTGATTAAATGCATGGCTGCGCCACGCACCAGACATTTTCTTATAGGAGATGCTGTTTTGCTTTCTTGGCAAGCAGACAGTTTCGTGCTGCTTGAACAGGGCGCTACGACATGAGCGCCGACATGAGAACCCTCCGAGACAGGCTTCCACGACTAGGGCCCGCGCTATTGGCTTTACCAGCAGTGGCGTTTGTGTTCGCCTTCTTTGCCTTGCCGATGCTTGACCTCTTTCTTGCGAGTATCGGTTGGCCAGACATTTCGCTGGCTAGCTATACGGAGTTTTTTACACGCGGTGGCTATTTGCCCGTTCTGGTCCGCACGGTTATAGCAGGTATCACTGTCACGGTGCTCTGCTTTCTTTTAGGCTATCCGTTGGCCTATGCCATCAACATGACAACCGGCACGAAACGGACTGTGATGCTGCTGTTTGTGATTGTGCCCTATTTGACTAGCCTGCTTGTACGCACCTATGCTTGGATCGTAATGCTAGGAGACGGTGGACTAGTAAATAAAACGATGATTCTCATAGGGTTAACAGACCGCCCTGTACAAATTCTCTATACTTCAACCGCCGCATATGTCGGCATGGTGCATATCATGCTGCCTTTCATGGTGCTGCCAATCCTGAGTGTAATGAACGGGGTCGACAAGCGTTTGATTCCCGCCGCGAAAAGCATGGGCTGCCCGCCATTCCGCGCCTTCTTACGCGTTTTTCTTCCGCTGACTGTGCCAGGGATCCGATCTGGCTGTATTCTGGTTTTCATTCTTGCTATTGGCTTTTACATCACACCGGCTGCGCTTGGCGGGTTGTCGGACGTCCTTCTGTCTGAACTTATAGAAATTCAGGTTAGCCAAGCGATGAATTTTCGACTAGCTGCCGCTGCTGCGTTCGTATTATTAGTTATAACGGCTCTCTTCCTGCTAATCTTTGGTGCTGATGTGTCGTCCACTCGCACTGGCCTGGTCGGTGGTGACACCGGGCGCTTGAGCGGGCGTGGTGTGGGTTTTCGCTGGGCACGTTCGTTACTCGCTCCCCTTGCGGCAGCAGAGGTGATGCGAAAGCGACGGCTGGCTCAGTGGCAAAAGTCACTCTACCGCCGCGATCCATTCCTAGCATTTCGGCCAGGGCTGCTAATGACCTACGCTGTGCTCTGCCTTGGGTTTCTTATCTTGCCCAGCTTGGTCGTGCTCGTAATGTCTTTCAGTAGTGATCCGTTCCTGTCATTCCCGCCCTCAGGTCTATCGATGCAATGGTATGAGGAGTTTTTCACTGACTCAAGTTGGATCGCAGCACTCGGCAAGAGCGTCTATGTCGCTTGTATAAGCACGCTTCTCGCCTGTGGATTGGGGGTTCTCGCGGCCTATGCCCTCGACCGCAGCCCAACTCTGTCGAATTATCTCATGCCTTTGTTGCTGACCCCGATCATTGTTCCCATCGTTGTAGTGGGGGTCGCACTTTATGGCGGCTACGTGGATTGGGGGCTGATCGGGACGGATGCAGGGCTAATCTTCGCACATACACTAGGAGGGATCAGTTACATCGTCATTATTGTCAGCGCGACCTTGGCTGGATTTGACCGTCGGCTCGAGCGTGCTGCCCTGTCAATGAAGGCTCATCCGTTCACGGCATTCCGTCGCATCACTTTGCCACTAATCCAATATGGAATCATCGCAGGAGCCATCTTTGCATTCATCCATTCCTTCGATGAGGTCGTAGTTGCCACCTTCATCGGTGGATTTGGCGAGAAGACCTTGCCTATGAAAATGTGGGAAGATATCCGCCATGAAATCAATCCGACCATTGCGGCAGTTTCGACTTTGTTGTTGTTAGTTCCGGTACTCGGGTTAGTGGGCCTGCGGCTTACCCAAAGACGGAACAATTGAAGTCGTGTGAGCCTTTACAATGTCTATAAGCCTCTCACGCATCCAGCGGTGCGCAGGCATTGCGTCATTGCGCTCATGCCAGAGCAAAGAGATGGAGTCTTCGTAAACTGGAATCGGTGGAGCAGTAGTTTTCAAAAGGTCGGATTGGTGCGAATGACTGATGACTTCAGATGGCAAAATGGCGATTAGATCAGTCGAACTCAGAATCTCCGGTGCAAGCGTATAATGTCTGATTGTCAGCGCTATGTCTCGGAACATTCCCCGATCCGTCAAGTAGCGGTCAATGAAACCTGACCGTCCAGAAAGGCTTACCTGAAGATGCCGGGCGGCCATAAAATCGGCGAAGGTAAGTGGTTCTTTTGCAAGCGGATGATCCTTCCGCATGGCGCAAACATATGTCAGTGTTTTCAGTAGGATTGAGCGGATGCGAGCTTCCTTGTAAGGGATGACTCCTGCAGCCATATCAAATTGGCCATCAATCAAACCGGGCACAATGTTGTCCACCGAATTCTGACAGAGAACGAGCGAGACGTGAGGCGCGGCATTGAAAAGCGGGCCGGCGACAGGCAGGATTAATTGAGTAGCCACAAAGTCTGACATAGCAATGCGGAAGCTGTCGGTCGCGACTGAGGGCTCGAATCGCTCGGGATCTATAGTCTGGATTAGTGATTGGATCGAGTTGCGGATGGTGGGCCATATTGCTTCTGCCTTTGCGGTCGGGACGACACCGCCAGACACTTTAATGAATAGGTCATCGGCCAAAACCTCGCGCAAGCGCTGGATTGCGTTGCTTACGGAGGGTTGTGTCATATTCAGGCGCGCCGCAGCGCGCGTCATATTCCTTTCCAGCATGACGACGTGGAAAATTCTCAGCAGATTGAGATCAGTATAACGACGGTTGATCATAGATGGTCCAACGGTAAATGAGAGCACTGTATCATTCGCAGAGTAAATAACAATGATGCTCAAGCATAATTAGACTGAATGACATTCCCGATCTTAGAATGAGAAATCGCACGAAAGTAACGGGAGAAATCTGATGACTAAGACAACACGGCGCCAGCTACTAAAGACTGGCGGTACTCTTGCCGCACTTTCGATTCTGCCGATGCCTGCACTCGGCAAGAGCGAATCGAAAAAACTCAATGTGCTGGTCGGAGGTGGCGACTGGGCTAAAGCTAATATTGCCGCCTATGTCGAACCGTTTCAGGATGAAACTGGCATCAAGATCAATGCTATTAGTGATCAAGTTAATTTGGCGCAGGTCGAACTCATGGCGCGCTCAGGCAATGTCGCAGTGGACGTCATTAGCTATGGACAATCTGGCGGAGAAACCTTGCATAAAAGGGGTGTGCTTGAAGACATCGACTACTCGCTCTATAGCGAAACGCAGAAGGTAGCCCTTGCTGATTTCGCCAAAAAGCCTTTCGGCGTCGCGGCCCTAGTTTATTCGTATGTAATGGTGCTGAACACCAAAACGTTCCCGAAAGACGGCCCGCGTCCTGGCAGCTGGGGAGACTACTGGGATCTAGAGCGTTTCCCCGGCATCCGCACTTTGATGTCCGGGCGCTCCGGCACAGAAGGCCCATGGGAAGAAGCTTCTATGGCTTCAGGTGACGGACTTGGCGAAGTCTACCCGATGGATATCGATCGCATCTTCACAAGCCTCGACAAGGTGAAGACCGAGGTTCGACGCTGGTGGACTGTTGGCTCTGAGATTCAGCAAATAATGCACGATGGAGCCTTCGACGTGACCAATTCTTACGATGGGCGGGCGCAGTTGCTGATCAACGAGGGTGCGGAGATCGAGATTGTACGCAATCAAGCAAAGCTGAATTGGGACTACTGGATGATTCCGAAGGGAAGTCCTAATCTGGAAGCGGCGCAGCGTTTTATTCAGTTTGCCACGCGCGCGGATCGCCAAGCAGAGTTCGCACAGTTAATTCCATACGGTCCATCGAACCTAAATGCATACAAGTCCATCCCGGAGGAACGCGCTCGGCAATTAGCCAGCCATCCGGATTACGTGGCAAATTCCATACCAATCAAGGCCTCGTGGTATACCGCAGCTCGAGATGATGGACGTTCGAATGTGGAACACTTGATAGAGAGGTGGAACAAGTGGTCTTTGTGAACCCCCTCTATAGGTCTTTTAGGGTTCTCTTTGATTGGAACCACACATGATTGACTTCAGCAATCATACCGCAATGATCTCTGGCGCCGTGGATCGCCGAAGCCAGGACTATGCTGAACTCAGCGACTCAATCTGGGAAGTGCCAGAGATCAACTATGAAGAGCGGGAAAGTGCTCGTCTGCATGCAGGCATGCTGAGCCGAGAGGGTTTTACCGTTGTCGAAGAATTCGGCGGCATTCCGACAGCGTTGGCCGGTGAAGCAGGCGAAACTGGTCCAATTATCGCCATTCTAGGTGAATACGACGCTTTACCAGGCCTTAGTCAGCAGGCAGGGGTTGCAAGAAAATCCCCAGTCTCGCCACATGGTCATGGCCATGGTTGCGGACACAACATGCTCGGCGCCGCTTCGCTGCTTGCTGCAGCTGCTCTGAAGGAGTGTCTTGCAAAGATCGGTGTCGCCGGACGTGTACGCTACATTGGTTGTCCGGCAGAAGAAGGCGGCTCAGCTAAGAGTTTTCTTGTTCGATCTGGTGCTTTCGATGATGTTAGTGCCGCACTTTGTTGGCATCCTTCCGCCTTTACCGGGCTGATGGAGCCGAGTTCTCTAGCATGCATGGAGGTGCTTTTCGAGTTCGATGGTGTCGCCAGTCATGCGGCGGTTGCTCCCGAGGAGGGACGCTCAGCACTCGATGCTGTTGAGTTGATGCATGTCGGTGTGAACTATCTCCGGGAACATATTCCTCCTCATGCACGGCTACATTATGCCATCGTAAACACTGGTGGCACAGCACCAAATGTGGTGCAATCCTACGCCGCGGCACGCCACATTATCCGAGGCGCAAATTTAAACGACATGTGGGCCCTGTTCAGTCGAGTTTGCAAAATCGCTGAGGGTGCATCATTAATGACTGGAACTACGGTAAAATGGCAACAAACGAGTGGTGAGGCAAACTTAGTCGGCAATTCGGTGCTTGAAAGTCTGATGTTCGAGGCACTTAAGGATATTGGGCCGCCGGTTTTTGACGCGGTTGACGAGGCTTTCGCCATCGAGATTGCGCGTACGTTGCCTGAAGGCGCAGTTGATCGAGCATTCGCAGCAAGGGGATTGAATCGTTCGCGGGGTGCAGTTCTTGCAACAGAGCTTTCTGCTAGAGGTCCGAAACAACAAGGCTTGGGGTCGACTGATGTTGGATCTGTTAGTTGGGTTGTGCCCACAGCGCAGTGCCACGTTGCGTGCTACGCCGCCGGGACACCGGGTCATTCTTGGCAATTAGTTGCCCAAGGCAAATCTCGTGCGGCTCACAAGGGTTTAGTACAGGCAGCCAAAGCGATGGCATTGACTGCTCTGAGACTTTTGGCCGATCCAGATATTCTAGGACGTGCGAGAGAAGAACACGCCCTAAAGGTCAAGAATGAACCGTTTCGCAATCCCGTTTCCGATGTGACCTATCCGCCTTGGGCTGTGTCCTGATCAAGTCCTAGATCTGTTTCCCTATCACAACCGACTTGCAGCCCGATGCCACTGTAGCAACGGAACGGTGTTGCGCGGCTGCAGATAAAGCAAGGAGCCAATAATGCCAGCCTTCGAGATTTCTGAGTACAAAACACGAGTCGCCAATCTGCAAAGCCTTATGGAAAATGCGGGGATGGAAGCGCTTCTTGTATTGAACGAGTCCAATATGAATTATTTGACCGGCTACGAAGGTTGGTCTGATTATGTGCCGCAAGCCGCCCTCGTGACCTTAGGCTCCGATGTCCCGCATCTGATTCTGCGGGAAATGGACGTGCAATGTGCTACTGCAACAAGTTGGCTCACCGACAGCCACATCACTGGTTACGAAGAGGCGCTGATTGCCAAGCCAGATGGCTCTCCTTGGGCGAGATTGGCCGAGATTGTACAAGGACAAACAAGCTCCCATCGAATGGGTGTTGAACTGACAGCTACGGGTTTTGGGGTACTACAACACCGTGACTTGATCCAAGTGCTGGGTGTCGAGGCGTTTAGAAACGCTGATGGAATGGTGTCCCAGCTGAAGAAAGTGAAGTCTCCAAACGAACTAGCCTACCAGGAAGAGGCTGCGCAAATAGTTGACCAAGCGATGCGTGAAGGCATCGGCGCAATAACGGAGGGTGCGCGCGAGAGCGATGTGGCCGGGATAATTATGCATAGGCTTTGCGCTGGAACTGACAGTGTCGCTGGAGGGCCACCAAAAACTCCAACCATGCCGGTGGCGAAGATAGCCAATGCCCCACATCTAAAATGGACCGACCAGCGTTATTCTCGGGGTCTTCAGACCAATTTCGAAATAGGAGCCTTTCGCCACCGTTATTGCTGCGCTTTGTCTCGAACTGCATTTCTTGGTACAGCGCCGGATCGCCTTCGTCGCGTTCACGCAGCAGCGCTCGACGGCTTTGAGGGCGCATTTGACGCACTACGACCCGGTAATACTTGTGGCGAAGTGGCACGCGCCTTCAGTAACCGCTTCGCACCGCACGGTATCCGCAAAGAGTCTCGCATCGGATATTCTATCGGGATCGACTGGACCGATGGCGGGGCGAGCTTACAGGAAGATGACGAGACGGAAATTGTCCCTGGTATGGTCTTCCATCTCATTATCGGCATCTGGGAACCGGAAGAGGGCTACGTGTTGAGTGAAACTGTAAAGGTAACAGAGTCAGGGCCCGTGTCTTTAACCGAGATTCCCCGTGAACCCTTCGTAATTGATGCCAGACCCACAGGGCAGGAGCAATTGAGTTGACCGTACTGACTCAAAGCCAGCAAGCGATTTTAGGGAAAGCGCGAGAAATCTCGAATGGTCCTGTCCGCTTGCGCGCCGCTGGGGTGGATCGGAGTGAGGCTTACCCTTGGGAAAACGTTGAACTCTTGCGAGACGCAGGTTTCATGGGCATGACCATTCCCAAAACATTTGGCGGTTTGGGCTTGGGCTGCCTCGAGGCGGTGCTGGTGATTGAGCAATTTGCGCGTAATTGCGGTGTCACCGGTCGCATTTTGGTCGAAAGTAACCTTGGTGCAGTAGGCGCCGTCATGGCCTTTGGTAATAAGGAACAGAAGTCCAAGGTGGCTGATCTTGTGCTGGCTGGCGACAAGCCGGCGATTTGTATCACCGAGAAAGATGCTGGTTCAGCCGCCTCCGATATGAAAACAACCGCTCGCCGGGTTGAAGGAGGTTATATCCTGAACGGCACGAAGCACTGGATTACTGGTGGTGGCGTTTCGCGTACTCATTTGGTCTTTGCGCAAGTAATGGAAGGCGATGAAAGGCAGGGAATTGGCGGATTTCTTGCCTTCCGAGATGAGACTGAGGGCCTGCATATCGGCAACAGAGAATCTGCCATGGGTCTGCGTGGAATACCTGAAACGGAAGTGCACTTTCAGGATATGTTCGTGCCCAACGCTATGATGATCCGTCACGAGAAGGGTTTCGGCAAAACGTTTGGCGCATTGATGCAGGCATACAATGGTCAGCGCCTTGGGGCCGCAACGGTAGCACACGGTATTGCGGTCGGGGCCTTCGAACTTGCACGTGATTTCCTTCTTGATCGAAAGCAATTCGGCCGCCCTATCGCTGAGTTTCAAGGACTTCAGTGGATGATCGCCGACATGTCTATAGCCCTCACGGCTACAGAAGCGCTGATAAGAAACGCGGCAGCAAGGGCGGGCAACGGGTTTCCATCACTCCAAGATGCAGCCCAAGCCAAAATACTGGCCGCAGAGACGGCGGTGAAGGTGACGGGCGACGCCCTGCAATTGCACGGCGCGAGGGGCTATTCGCGTCATCTTCCCTTAGAGCGCATGGTGAGAGATGTGCGAATGTTCACTATTGGGGGCGGCACGGTTCAAATGCTTCGCAATCAGGTTGCCCAAGAGGTGTTAGGGCGCAAATTCTCGCAACGGAGGAGAAATAATGGCTGAGATCAGTCACTTTCCCGTCCCGGCACTTTTTGAGATGCCGTCGGACATTCGCAAGCGAATTGACGAAATCCACGAGAAAGCTGGATTCATTCCAAATGTTTTCATCGCTTTCGCTCGTCGCCCAGATGAGTTTCGCGCCTTCTTCGACTATCATGACATCTTAATGGAAAAAGATGGTGCACTTACGAAGGTCGAACGCGAGATGATCGTTGTCGCCACGAGTGCCCTGAACCAGTGTCTGTATTGCGTGATCGCACACGGAGCAATACTGAGAGTCCGTGCCGACGACCCGCTGATCGCCGATCAAATTGCAACTAATTATCGTAAAGCTGATATAACCCCGCGCCAACGAGCCATGCTCGATTTTGCGGTAAATGTTGCACAATCTGCCGAGACTTTAGAGCCTAGGGATCTTGACCAATTGAGCGCTCAAGGTTTGGGGCAAGAGGAAGCTTGGGATATTGCAGCAATTGCTTCTTTCTTTGGGATGTCTAACCGGATGGCCAATTTCATGTGCCTTCAGCCGAATGTCGAATTCTTCGCTATGGGGAGAGCGCAACGTGGCTGCTGACCAGCAATTTGAGCATGCCGCTGAGCTCTTGGATGCTGGCACTGGATCAGCATTCTAAAGAGTTTCCTGAAGTTTGTATGCCTGACTTCGCCCAAGCTGGATTCAGACCTCCTAAGGCACGGGCGATACAGCACGCAATTCCGGAGGGAACCTAAAGCGGCACACCCGTGAAATCTGAAACTGTCAAACACAGAGACCAAGCTGATATGAACATCTTGATAATCCACTGCCACCCCAACCCGAACAGTTTCAATGCTGCATTGACCGAAAGGGCCGTCGAGACTCTCCGTGCTGTTGGCTCCAATGTAGTTGTTTCGGATTTATATGCGCAGGACTTCGATCCGGTCGAACATGAGCGCCATTACAGACACCGTATCGATCATGATAATTTCGCGCCACTTAACGAGCAGCGAAATGCGTACAAGACCGGGACTCTACCGGCCGATGTCGCACGCGAGATTGACCGTCTCATATGGGCCGATCTCGTCATCTTGCAGTTTCCGCTGTGGTGGCACGCGCAGCCAGCAATGCTAAAGGGCTGGTTTGACCGTGTTTTTGTGAGCGGCGGTTTGTACACCAGTAGTATGCGTTACGATAGGGGGTACTTCCGCGGCAAACGCGCGATATGTTCCGTCACCAGCGGCGCGCCAGAGCAGGCTTTCGGACCCTGCGGTCGGGGCGGGGACATCCACGCGTTGATGTGGCCAATCCAGTATTCACTGCACTACATGGGTTTCGATGTTGTGGCTCCAATGCTTTCTTCAGGCGTGCAGGGACACGGCTATTCTTATCAGCCCGCTGACTGTCTGTCGGCTTATCTGGAAGGTTTGCTGAGCAAGTGGTCTAGGCGCCTAATCGGCGTTATGGACGAACAACCTTTGCGCTTTCCAGTCTGGAGCGACTGGGATTCACTTGGGCGAGCGGTATCTCCAATTGCAAGCCAGTCATTCAGCGCACCGAAGACGAGGACCTGACAGTAGGTTGGTCTCCATATGTCATAAATCCAATATAAGCAGAGACTTACGAGGACAAAAAAGATCATCTTCGTGCTGAGTGAAGAATAATAACTCAAGTCGACCATTCATCTTGTGCTCTGCTAGTCTGTCCAGTGTGAGAATGTGCCCGATGGCCAAGATGGTTAAAATTGGCGACGGCATAGGGATTGCTCGTTCGAATAGGTTATTGATAGACTTACTAAAACTCAGAGAAGGTTAGACGAGAGGCCCATCCCCTCCGCCATTTGGCCACATACTCGGGTATTTGTGGCCGCATCGAATTTGCTTGGGCAGTCAAAGTTCAAGGCTGGTCTCGATGAGGACAGCCCGCGATGTTCGGTCCTCAATCGGCAG
>Ga0209024_1001972_pt1 | contig 13743 bp, 10 predicted proteins | sample AutmiccommunBRH5_FD_187380 | JGI IMG/M metagenome (GOLD analysis project Ga0209024, IMG submission 187380) | Deep subsurface microbial communities from Mt. Terri, Switzerland - Autotrophic microbial communities BRH/5 (SPAdes) (version 2) | ecosystem: Environmental > Aquatic > Deep subsurface >...
CGATCTAACCCGGCTGTGGGAATTGCCCACGTGCTAGCCTGTTGCGAATTCAAAAAACACATTGTGATGGTGAACGTAGAGGCCGATGCATTGGCGGGCCCTTTGTTAAAGCGCAAGGCCGATGAGGCTGGCATTGTGTACTCGCTGGCCTATGGCGACCAGCCCGCGCTTATTTTCGAGATGGTGGATTGGGCGCGAGCCGCTGGTTTTTCAGTGGTGGCCGCAGGCAAGGGCACCAAGTACCTGCCCACCTACCACGAAAGCACGCCAGACACAGTGTGGAACCACTACGGCTTGACTGCTGAAGACGCTGCCAATGGCGGTATGAATGCGCAAATGTTCAACAGCTTTCTGGACGGCACCAAAAGCGCCATTGAAATGGCGGCGGTTGCCAACGCAACAGGCCTGACTGCACCCAGTGGTTTGAAATTTCCAGCCGTGGGTGTCGATGATTTGGCACGCATTTTAAAGCCGAAAGAACACGGTGGAATTTTGGACCAGCGTGGGCAGGTCGAGGTTATTTCCAGCGTGGAACGCGACACACGTCCAGTGTTTCGCGACCTGCGTTGGGGCGTGTATGTCACCTTCGCGGCAGACAGTGAGTACGTGGCGCGTTGTTTCAAGGAATATGGTTTGATCACCGACCCCAGCGGGCAATATTCCAGCATGTACAAACCGTTCCATTTGATTGGCCTTGAGCTTGGAATTTCAGTGGCATCAATCGGTGTGCGGGGCGAGGCCACCGGTGCCCCAATATGTTGGCATGGCGACGTGGTGGCCACAGCCAAACGCGATTTGAAAGCTGGTGAAATGCTGGACGGTGAAGGTGGCTACACCGTGTATGGCAAGCTGTTGCCCGCACAGGAATCGTTGACCTTGGGCGGTTTGCCGTTGGGCCTGGCGCATGGTGTGAAGTTGCTGAAACCCGTGAAAGCGGGGCAAGCTGTAAGTTGGAACGATGTGGCGTTCGACGCCAATTCCACGGCGGTGAAGTTCCGCCGTGAAATGGAACGAAGCTTTATTTAAAACGCATTTTGCAAAACTTATTTTGCAAAAATCTGGTCCATGTTTGCAAATGCCTTGAATTCAAGTGCATTGCCACATGGGTCCATGAAAAACATGGTGGCCTGTTCGCCCACCTGGCCTTTGAATCGAATGTAAGGCTCAATCACAAACTTGGTGCCCGCAGCTTTCAGGCGGTCAGCCAGTTCATTCCACTGTTCCATGGTCAAAATCACGCCAAAATGTTTGGCGGGTACGGCGTGGCCGTCTACGCTGCTGTTGGCCTTACAGCCTACTTCTTCTGGTGCCAAATGCGCCACCAACTGGTGGCCGTAAAAGTTGAAATCCACCCAGTGTGGGGCGCTACGGCCTTCTTCACAGCCAATTACCTCGCCATAAAACTTGCGGGCCACTGCAATGTCGGTTACCGGAAATGCAAGGTGGAAGGGTTGCAGGGTTGAATGTGTAGTGGCCATGTGAATTACCATTGAATTAGCGGTTGATCATTCGCACACTATAGGGTTGTTCGGGCTTCCCGGCCAATCGTGGAAACCCGAATATTACCGACAAATTAACAACCGCCTAGGGCGTCACAATGTTGAAGTTGCCTGTGGCTTTTTCCAGCATGCCGAAAAACTGGCCTAGCTTCAGGGTGCTGCCGTCAATTTTGGTTTGGTCTGAGAACAGCAAATCAGTGGCTCCGGCCTCACCGGTCATCATGTTCAAAAAGAATGGTTTGTTTAAAGTGAGCGTGGCCGCAGAATTTCCTTCGGGCTTACCGGCGCGGTGGTGCAACACGCTGTTGTTGATTCGCAGCACATAACTTTCCTGTGTGTCTGAAAAAACCAGGTTGATTTGAATGTCTTCGCCTTCGGCTTTCTCGCTGTTCAATGAGGCAGCCATTGCTTCCAAAAAGCGTTCGGTGGGGGTGTGTTTCAGCATGTCGAGAAATGCCGTGCGTTTGAAACCTTCGGCATAGCCGCCCTCGCGCAGTTCCAGCGCGCCGGTCAGGTAGAAGTTGCGCCAGGGCGCAGACTCGGCCATGTAGCCCATTTGGTCAAAACTTGTTGCCAGCAAGGCCTTGGCACGCGCATTCTCGGGCTCGGCATACACCGCATGTTTCAGCAGCTCGGCCGCCCAGCGGTATTCGCCCTTGTTCACCGCTTCTTCGGCCTTGTTCAGCAGGGCATCCATGCCACCCGCCACTTGAACATACTTTTTCGCAGCTTCAACTGGGGGCAGGGGGTTCAGGTTGGCAGGGTTGGCGTCGAACCAGCCCATGTAAAACTGGTAAACCGCTTTGACGTTGTGCGACACGGTGCCGTAGTAGCCGCGCCCACTCAAGAAGTTGTTCAATGCGGGTGGCATTGCCACCTTCTCTGCAATTTCCGTAGAGGTGTAACCCGCATTCATGTGGCGCACTGTTTGGTCGTGAATGAAGCGGTAGGTGTCGCGTTGTTTTTCCATGAAGTTGCGTATGTTTTCTGCGCCCCACACCGGCCAGTTGTGTTGGTGAAACATCACCTCGGCATCGCCTGCGTAGCCAATGGCTTCGTCCATGTAACTGGCCCACTTCAGCGCATCGCGCACCTTGGCACCCCGTGGGGTGTACAGGTTGTGCAAGGTGTGGCCAAACAGTTCGGCGCTGCCAAACGCTTTCAGCGTGGGCAGGTAAAACACAAACTCGGAAGGGGCTTCGCTGCCGGGCACGTTGTGGAACATGAACTCAAGCCCGTCGAGCATGTGGGTTTCTTTGGCTTCTTTCACCACCAGCGTGGGCGGTAAAATGCCCACCTTGCCATAGGCCACAGCCTTGCCCAAACCATTGTCGACCAGGCCTTGCGGGCTGCGTGGCAGGCGTTTGCCGTACATGTAAACCGACCGCCTTGCCATGGCCATGCCCACCAGCAGGTTTTCACTGGTGGCTTCTTCCATGAAGCCAATCGGGGCCACCACGGGCACCTTGCTTGTTGCAACTTCTTCGGCGCTGAGTACACCCAGCGCGCCACCAAAGTGGTCCACGTGGCTGTGTGTGAATACAATCGCCGTAACCGGTTTGTTGCCAAGGTGCTTGCGCGCAAAGGCCATGGCGGCGCGTGCGGTTTCTTCACTGGTCAGTACATCGATCACAATCCAGCCGGTGTCGCCTTCAATCAGGGTTATGTTGGACAAATCAAAACCGCGCAACTGGTAAATGCGTTCGGCCACTTTGTACAAGCCAATCTGGTTGTTCAGGCTGGCCTGCCGCCACAGGCTTGGGTTTACCGTTCTGGGGGCGTTGCCTTCAATGAAATTGAATTCGTCGTAATCCCAAATAATTTCGCCTTGATCGTTTTTCACCTGCCCAGTGGGTTTGGCAATCAAACCCTTGCGGGCATCGGCGTTGTTGGCTGGGTCTAAAAGGTCGGTGTTCTTGGCCACCTCAGCGTGAAAGGCCTGTGTGGTTTCACTGGCAGCGCTGTTGGGGTCAAAGGGGGAGGGGGTTTTGGAACAGGCCGCCAAAAAAGCGGTTGTGCCTAGGGCAAAGGCTGCCAAAGCCATGGTTGTTTTCATGCTGTCTCCGGAATATTTTTAATTTCCCTTATTACAGCACAAAAGTGGCACGATGCGTGTCAGTATTTTATTGTGTCACTGGCTGAAAAATTTTGTGGTCACGGTGATGGCAAACACCGTGGCTAAAATTGCGGGAATCCAGAAGGCCAAAGCAAAGTGGGTGTAGCGTTCAAGCCAACCTGTTTGGCTGCTCGCAGCCATTTCTGCCGCCATATTGTGGCGTTTCCACTGCCACACCACCAAGAGGCAAATCAGCAGGCCATTGAAGGGCAAAATGGTGTCATAGAACACATCCACCAACACATCAAAAAGCGATTTGTTGGCACCGGAATAAAACGCAAACTCGCTAAGCCATTTCACCTGTCCAAACGACAGCGCACTTAGCACTGCACCCACTAGTACGCCCGCAATCACCAAACCCAAGGCTTTGTTTCGGGTTTGTTGACCCTGTGCTTTTAGTGCGGCTACGGGCACTTCAATGATTGACACAAGCGAAGTGATGGCCGCCACAAAGGCCAGCAGAAAGAACATGGCCGCGATGAAGCTGGAAATCAGATAGCCGAACCTGGGCACCATGGCCATAAAAATGTTCGGAAAAAACGAGAAGATCAAACCCACGGATGAATCGGTCAGTTCGCTGGGGTTTGTGTTGGGGTAAATTGCAAAAATTGCGGGCAGGGTCATCAGGCCCGCCACCAGCGCAACGCCAGTGTCGGTTATGGCCAGCATTTTCGCCGATTGCACCAGGTTGTCTTGCTTGCGCAAATACGAACCATAGGTAATTAAAATGCCCATGCCCAGCGAAAGTGAAAAGAAAGCCTGCGACAGTGCGCCGTTCACCACGCTCCAGGTAATTCTGTCCAGTTGCGGGGTGAAATAAAACTTCAAGCCTGCACTGGCATTCGGTAGGGTCAGCACAAACACGGCAAGTCCAATCAGCATGATGAACAGCATGGGCATCAGCAGGCGGGATGCTTTTTCTATGCCATCGCGCACACCGCCTTTCAGCACCAACACAACCATACCAATTACGCCCGCCAGGTAAGCAAATATCCAGGGGCTGGTGATAAATCCGCCGAAGTACACGGGTGTTGCCAGTTGGTCCAACTGCCCCAGCAGCACCAGTAAAAAATACCCCAGCAACCACACGGTGAGCACGCTGTAAAACACCGCGATCATGAAGGGGGTGACAAGTGACAAAGCCCCGGCAAATACCCACAACTTGCTGCTTTTGGAGACCTGATTGAATGCGCCCAGCGGGGTTTTCCCGGTGGCGCGGCCCAGGCTGAGTTCAGCCAGTATGAGTGGAAGGCAAATGGCCACCACAAAAAAAATGTACAGTAGCAGGAACGCACCGCCACCGTTTTTTGCGGCCGCTACGGGAAAACCAACCAGGTTCCCGATGCCCACGGCCGATCCTGCGGCTGCCAGCACAAAACCGATTTTGGAACTGAACTGATCCGGGTTGTTTTGCATGGCGGCTTGGCTTCCTCTACAAAAAAGGAGAACAAATTGGGATTGTTTGCTGAATTATACGACCGCCACGTGTTGCCCACGCTGCTTGATCTCGCCTGCGGCATGAAAGCCATTAACAGGCAACGCCAGAAAGTGGTACCCAATGCCACCGGCAAGGTGCTTGAAATTGGGATTGGTACGGGCCTGAACATGCGCCATTACAACGCCGCGAAAGTGGAAAAAATCATTGGCCTGGACCCCGCCATGCAAATGCACCGGCTTGCCAAAAAGCGCATTCAGAAAACAGCTTTAAGTGTTGAATTAATGGGCCTGCCCGCCGAGAAAATTCCCTTGCCCGACGCCAGCATTGACACCATTGTGATGACCTACACGCTGTGCACGATTCCCGACCCGGTGCAGGCTTTGAAGGAAATGCGCCGGGTTCTAAAACCGGGTGGAAAATTGTTGTTCTGTGAACATGGCGTTGCTCCGGATGAACCGGTTCGGCGCATGCAAAACCGCTTGCAACCCGTGTGGGGCAAGTTGGCAGGTGGTTGCCACTTGAACCGCGATATTCCGGCCTTGCTGAAAGCAGGCGGGTTTCAGGTGGATGACATTGAAACCATGTATGTACCGGGCCCCAAAGCTTTTGCTTACAACTATTGGGGCGCCGCTTATTCGGAAGGCAGTCAAGAAGGAAATTAAGCCTTTACATGGGCTGGGTAACCTGCATCGCTGATGATTTTTGCCAGGCTGGCCGCTGGCAAGGCGCTTTCTACCTGCACCAGTTTCAGGGCCAGATCAATTTGCACTTGTGCTGTGGGGTCTTGCGCTTTCACTGCGCGTTCCACATTGGCGGAACAACCGCCGCACTTCATTTTTTCAACTGTGAGTTCAATCATTTTCGTACTCCGGTGGGTTGATCACAATTGTAGTTTGAAGCTTCCAATCATGGTAAGGTCAAGGGGTTGACTTTACCATGATGGGAAGGTTTACCCTGTGCACACTGTTCAACGGAGAATACCATGACCACCAACAACACATTGAATTTGGCCGTAGGCGGGATGAGCTGTGCTTCCTGTTCTTCCACTGTGGAAAAAGCCTTGCTGAAAGTGCAGGGTGTAACACAGGCAACGGTGAATCTTGCCACTGAAAAAGCGCAAATTGATTTTGCTGCGCCGGCCACGCCCGAACAAATTGCCAGGGCGGTAGTAGATGCTGGTTATGACGCAGAAATTTTAAATGCCAGTGGCGAAAAATCAAGCACAAGCAGCGCACCCGCCAGGGAAGGTTTTGGCGAGGGTGCTTTGGTGGCGATTGCCGCACTGCTTACCTTGCCCTTGGTGTTGCCCATGGTGGCCCTGCCGTTTGGTGAGCACTGGATGTTGCCGGGTTGGTTGCAACTGCTGCTGGCCACACCTGTGCAGTTCTGGCTGGGTGGGCGGTTTTATCGCGCTGGCTTGAAGGCTGTTCAAAACCGGACTGGCAATATGGACCTGCTGGTGGCAATTGGTACATCGGCGGCCTATGGTTTGTCGGTGTATATGATGGATAAGGGCAATGGCCATTTGTATTTCGAGGCGTCCAGCGCCGTGATCACCCTGGTGATGCTGGGCAAGTGGCTTGAAGGCCGTGCCAAGCGCCAAACCACCGCAGCGATTGCTGCCTTGCAGGCCCTTCGGCCTGACACCGCGCGCGTGCGCCGCAACGGGGTGGACAAAACCATTGCCATGGCAGAAGTACAGTTGAACGATGAGGTGGTGGTTCGCCCCGGTGAACGCATTCCTGTGGATGGCCTGGTACTGGAAGGCAGCAGCCATGTGGACGAAGCCTTGATTACCGGCGAAAGCGAACCTGTGGTGAAAGCGGTGGGCAACAAAGTAACCGGTGGGGCTGTGAACCTGGACGGTTTGTTGCTGGTGCAAACCAGTGCCGTGGGCACCGAAACCACCTTGGCACGAATTATTCGCCTGGTTGAAGATGCACAGGCCGCCAAGCCCGACATTCAAAAACTGGTGGACAAGGTTAGCGCGGTATTTGTACCGGTGGTGTTGGTGATTGCCCTGTTCACACTGCTGGGTTGGGGCGTGTTGGGTGGTTCGCCTGGCACAGGCGGAAACCCGTGGGAACAGGCCATTTTGAATGCGGTGGCAGTGTTGGTCATTGCCTGCCCTTGCGCCTTGGGTTTGGCCACACCAACGGCCATCATGGCGGGCACCGGTGTTGCGGCACGTCACGGTATTTTGATCAAGGATGCGCAAGCGCTCGAGTTGGCCCACAGCATTCAAACCGTGGTGTTCGACAAAACCGGCACGCTGACCGTGGGCAAACCCACGTTGATGCAGTTCGAGGCTGTACACGGCGAGCGCGGCAGCATGTTGACCAAGGCCGCCGCCGTGGAAGCTGGCAGCATGCACCCACTGGCCAGCGCGGTGAAAAACCGTGCGCAGCAAGACAAACTTGATGTGCCGCATGCCACCGATTTGCAAGATGTGGCGGGCAAGGGTTTGTCGGCCCAAGTGGGTGACACACGCGTGTATGTGGGCACGATTCGCTGGATGGAGGAATTGGGTGTTTCAGCCGCCACCATGCAGGAAGTGCTGGCCTCTGTGAATGCGAATGCAGCCACCCGTTCCTGGGTTGCGGAGCAAACCGACACGGGCATTCGTTTGCTGGGTGTGCTGGCCTTTGGTGATGAATTGAAACCCAGCGCACAAGGCGCCGTAAGTGCGCTGCACGGGTTGAAGGTGGACACGGTGCTGTTGACCGGCGACACGGCAGCGAGTGCGCAGCGCGTGGCTTCTGAACTGGGAATTGGCCACGTGATGGCGGAACAGTTGCCCGGTGACAAATCAAAAGCGATTCAGGCACTGCACGATTCAAAACGGGTGGTGGCCATGGTGGGTGATGGCATTAATGACGCACCGGCACTGGCCATGGCTGACGTAAGTTTTGCCATGTCCACGGGCACTGATGTGGCCATGCACACAGCCGACGTGACCCTGATGCGTTCAGACCCCAGCCTGGTGGCGCAGACCATCGACATTTCACGCCGCACCTACAACAAAATCAAACAGAACCTGTTTTGGGCGTTCATCTACAACGCCGTGGGTATTCCTTTGGCCGCCTTGGGTTATTTGAACCCCGTGTTGGCGGGCATGGCCATGGCGCTTAGTTCGGTGAGCGTGGTCACCAATGCATTGATGTTGCGCAACTGGAAACCGAAAGTAGGGGCTTGATATGAATTTGCAAACCACTGACCATTATTTCACCATTGGCGATGCCGCGATGGAATCGGGTATTTCCAGCAAAATGATTCGCCATTACGAACAGGTGGGTTTGCTTGCGCAGGCAGTGCGCACCGACGCCGGTTACCGTTTGTACAACAGCCGCGATCTGCATGTGTTGCGCTTTATTCGGCATTCACGCGACCTGGGTTTTTCAATCAAACAGATTGAGGAGTTGTTGGCGCTGTGGCAGGACAGGGATAGACCCAGTCGCGAAGTAAAAAAACTGGCGCAGTCGCACCTGAGCGCGCTGGACATGAAAATTCGGGAACTGAATGCCATGAAGGCCGAACTTGAACGCTTGGTGCAGTGTTGCAAAGGCGATTCCCGACCCGATTGCCCCATTCTGGATGGGTTGGCCAGTTAGTCAGTTTTCCAGCATCTGCTTGATTACCGACCGCAGCACCCGCCCAACTTCATCGGCTTTCATGTTCGGGTCGCGAATGGCCCGAATTTGCAAACCATCAAACAGTGCCATCAGAATGGTGGTTTTTGCTGCCAGGCCAAGTTCACAGGAAGCCGGTTTCCCCCGCGGCTGAATGCCCTTGATGAGGTGAGCCACTTTGTCGCGAACAATGCTGTCAGTGGCTTGAACGGTCGCTGCTACTTTCGGATTGCGTGCTGCTTCGGCCAGAATTTCCGTGTCCAGTTCGCTTCGTTCAATGCGCCGCTGAACACCTTCGTCCACGGTGCCCAGCATAGCTTTCAGAATGTCTTTCTCACCTTGAATTTTTGCAATGCGTTCCAGTGCCTGATCGAGATCGCGCTTGATCATGGCCTCGATAATCGCTTCCTTGCTTTCAAAATAATTGTAGATGTGCCCGGCGCTCATGCCAAAGGATTTTGCGATCTCCGACATGCTGGCACCATGAAAACCGCTTTTTCGGAAGCACTCGGCTGCTGCATCCAGAATTTGCTGGCGACGCAGTTCTGCTTTACTGGTCATTGATTTGGTCTCCATGCCCATGTCATTGCCTTTTTTTGCCGAACATTTGACTGACAACCACAAAGAAAAGTGGCACGAAGAAAATGCCCAGCACCGTGGCTGAAATGGTGCCGCCCAACACGCCCGTGCCAATCGCATTCTGGCTGCCAGAGCCGGCCCCGGTGGAAATGGCCAATGGCACCACGCCCAGGCCAAAGGCCAGCGAGGTCATGAGAATGGGGCGCAAACGCATGCGCACCGCCTCCAGTGTGGATTCAACAAGGTCACGACCCTGTTCAACCTGCTCCTTGGCAAATTCCACGATCAGAATCGCATTCTTGGCCGACAGGCCGACCGTGGTCAGCAAGGCCACCTGGAAGTACACATCGTTTGCCAAACCGCGACCAGTTGCCGCCAGCAGGGCACCTGCCACACCCAGTGGCACGATCAGCATGACGGCAAACGGGATGGACCAACTTTCATACAACGCAGCCAAACACAGGAACACCACCAACAGCGACAGGGCATACAGCAAAGGTGCTTGTGAACCGGACTGGCGTTCCTCATACGACAGGCCTGTCCACTCGATGCCCAAACCTTCCGGCAAGTTCGCGGCAATGTCTTCCATCGCATCCATGGCGTCGCCCGAGCTCATGCCCGGTGCAGCCTGACCCTGAATTTCAACCGCTGGCAAACCGTTGTACCGTTCAAGGCGCGGCGATCCCATGGACCATTGGGCCGTTGCAAAATTGGAGAACGGCACCATTTCACGGTCGGCGTTGCGCACGTGCCAGCGATTCAAGTCGCCGGGCAGCATGCGGAACGGGGCGTCGGCCTGCATGTAAACCCGCTTCACCCGACCACGGTCAATGAAATCGTTGATGTAGCTGCCGCCCCATGCGGAAGTCAGCGTGTCGCTGATTTCTGCAACACTGACACCCAGCGCACCTGCCTTGGCATTGTCAATGTCCAGCTTGTATTCCGGGGTGTCAGCCTGTGCATTGGGCCTGACGCCTGCCAGCAACGGGTTTTTGGATGCTTCCCCGATCAGGTTGTTGCGTGCCTGCACAAGTGCATCGCGACCCAAACCTGTGCGGTCTTGAATGAACAGGTTAAAACCCAGTGCGTTGCCCAGTTCCCGAATGGCAGGTGGTGCGAAAGCAAAGGCCTGCGCCTCGGGCCAGCTGTTGAATTCTTTGGAGGCTCTTTGCACAATGCCTGCGGCAGAATTTTCTTTGCCCTGGCGTTCGCTCCAGTCGCGCAAACGAACAAAACCGATGCCAGAATTCTGGCCAGTGCCAGAGAAGCTGAAACCTGCCACTGTGAAAAGCGACTTCACATTGTCGCCTTCCTGATTCAGGAAGTAGTCTTCCATCTTGGCCAGCACTGCCAAGGTTTGCTGTTGCGTGGCGCCCGCTGGCAATTGAACCTGGGTGAAGAACACGCCTTGGTCTTCATCGGGCAGGAAAGAGGTTGGCAAGCGCGTGAACATGAACGCTGTAATGGCCAGCAGGCCACCGTAAATGATCAGGTAGCGGCCCGATTTGTGCAACATGCGGCCCACCATGCCCTGGTAGCTGGCGTTGCTGGAATCAAACTTGCGGTTGAACCAGCCAAAGAAGCCCCTTTGTTCAAGCATGTGGCCTTTCTCAATTGGCTTGAGCATGGTGGCGCACAGGGCCGGTGTAAGCACCAGGGCAACCAGCACCGACAAAGCCATGGCCGACACAATGGTGATTGAAAACTGCTTGTAAATTACCCCTGCGGACCCCGGGAAAAATGCCATTGGCACAAACACGGCCGACAGTACAAGGCCGATGCCCACCAGCGCCCCGGTAATTTGATCCATCGATTTTCGCGTGGCTTCCAGCGGGGGTAGCCCTTCCTCGGACATCACGCGTTCCACGTTTTCAACCACCACAATCGCGTCGTCCACCAGCAAACCAATGGCCAGCACCATGGCAAACATGGTGAGCGTGTTGATGGAAAAACCAAAGATTGAAAGCACCGCGAATGTGCCCAACAACACCACGGGCACGGCAATGGTTGGGATCAGCGTAGCCCGGAAGTTTTGCAGGAACAGGTACATCACGAGAAACACCAGGATGATGGCCTCGATCAGGGTAATGACAACGCCCTCGATCGATATTTTTACAAAGGGGGTGGTGTCGTAGGCCACATCCCATTCCATGCCTTCCGGGATCAGGGGCGTGATGCGCTCCATTTCGGCGACCACAGCCTCTGCGGTGTCCAGCGCATTCGCGCCCGAGGCCAGGCGAATACCAATGCCAGATGCGTTTCGGCCGTTCCAGCGCGGCAGAATGTTGTAATTCTCGCTGCCATAGTCAATGCGTGCCACGTCTTTCAAGCGGACCGTGCCGCCGTCGGGGCCCGTGCGCAGAATGATCTGCTCGAAGTCTTTCGGTGTTTCCAGCAAGGTTTGCGCAGTGATGGTGGCGGTTAGCGATTGCCCCTTCACGGCGGGTGCCGCACCCAGTTCACCTGCGGACACCTGGGCGTTTTGGGCGTTGACAGCCGAACGAATGTCGCCAGCGCTTACATTGAATTGATTCATTTTGTCCGGGTTCAGCCAGATGCGCATGGCATAAGGGCTGCCGAACACTTGCACTTCACCCACGCCACTGACGCGGCTCATGGAGTCCTGTACGTTGGAGGTGATGAAGTCGGCCAATTCTGTCGACGTGAACGCGCCGTCCACTGCCGTGAATGCAATGACCAGCAAATAACCGGCCGCACTTTTTGTCACTTGAATACCCTGGCGCTGCACCGCGTTGGGCAGCAACGGCGTGGCCAAGCTTAGCTTGTTTTGTACCTGCACCTGTGCAATGTCTGGGTTGATGCCTGGCTCGAAGGTCAGCTCAAGGCGCAAGCGCCCGGTGGAGTCGCTGGTGGACTTCATGTAGCGCAGACCATCCAGCCCGGTCATGCGCTGCTCGATCACCTGTGTTACTGAATCTTGCAGGGTTTCAGCCGATGCACCAGGGTAGGTGGCTTGAATGGTCACCGCTGGCGGCGCAATGGCGGGGTATTGCGCCACGGGCAGGTTGAAAATGGCAAGCGCACCGGCCAGCATGATCACAATGGCGATCACCCACGCAAAAATGGGGCGGTCAATGAAGAATCTGGACATCGTACTACTCCTGCTGGGCCGTGTTTATTGCTTCTCGGTGTCGGAAACGATTTCGGCTGTTTGGCCGGGGCGAACTTTCTGCACGCCTTCAACAATCACGCGGTCACCTGTTTGAAGGCCTTCGGCAATCAACCATTGGTCGCCGATTGCACGGGCAGTTTTAACACTGCGCTTTTCGACTTTGTTGTCGCTGTTCAGCACGAGTGCAGAAGGCTCGCCGGTGGCATCGCGCATGATGCCCTTTTGTGGCACCAGAATGCCGTTTTCCCGCACGCCTTCTTCAAGCGATGCGCGCACGTACATGCCGGGCAACAGTTGTTGTTTCGGGTTTGGAAACACGGCGCGCAAGGTGACCGTGCCGGTGTTTTGATCCACGGTAACGTCGCTGAACTGCAGCTTGCCCTCCTGTTCGTAGTCCGATCCATCTTCCAGTTTCAGGGTTACTTTGGCGGCGTTTTTGCCCGCGCTTTTCAGCACACCGCTTTCAAGATCGCGTTTCAATTGCAGTAATTCACTGGTGGATTGCGTCAGGTCCACATAAATGGGGTCAAGCTGCTGAATGGTGGCCATGGCGTTGGCTTGACCCTGTTGAACCAGTGCACCGGGGGTGACGCTGGACCGGCCGATCCGGCCGCTGATTGGTGCGGTAACCCGGGTGTAGGTCAGGTTGATTTGTGCGCTTTGAAGGGCGGCTTTTCCAGAAGCGACATCCGCCTCTGCCAACTTCAGTGCTGCGTAGGCATCGTCGCGTTCCTGTTGGCTGACAGCATTCATTTTTGCCAGTTCCTGAAAACGGTCGTTGCGAATTGTGGCGCTGGTCAGGTTGGCCTGTGCTTTTTCAAGCGCCGCCTTGGCGCTGGCGTATTCAGCCTGATAAGTGGATGCATCAATTTGGTACAGCGATGTACCCGCTTTCACGTCGCCACCTTCCTTGAACTGGCGGGTTTTGATGATGCCATTGACCTGGGGGCGCACCTCTGCAATCAGGAAAGGGCTGGTTCGACCCGGCAGTTCGGTGTACAGCGAAACAGGCTTGGCTTGAACTTCAAACACGCGAACTTTGGGTGCACTGGGTGTTGCTGCTGCCTTTGCATCGCCGTCCCGGTTGCCGCAACCGGCCAGGGTCAGGGTGCCAACGGTCAGCAAGGCGCCAATGTTGAACGCCATTTTTCTTCGGAAAATCATGGTACTACCCCAAAATTGATTGATGCGGGAACAGCGATAAATCGCGCGATGGGCGCAAAGAACAAATTATAGACAAAAATTCTGAATGAACGTTCATACTTTTTCGTGACCGGAATGAAATTTGCTGTGAATCAAACTTCAGGTGATGATGAATCACCATTTTCAATTTCCGGGAGCTATGTTTT
>Ga0209024_1001973_pt1 | contig 13735 bp, 22 predicted proteins | sample AutmiccommunBRH5_FD_187380 | JGI IMG/M metagenome (GOLD analysis project Ga0209024, IMG submission 187380) | Deep subsurface microbial communities from Mt. Terri, Switzerland - Autotrophic microbial communities BRH/5 (SPAdes) (version 2) | ecosystem: Environmental > Aquatic > Deep subsurface >...
TATTCCGGGATCGCGCCGAGCGTGACAGGTTTACCCGACATCTCGCCGAGGGCCAGCGCGAGGTCATTCGCACGCTCGAGCGCCTCGTCCGCGAGGGGGCGCGCCGTCGTGATCGAGGCGACATCGAGCACCCGCTCGTTGTCCTTCACGAGCCGCACGTCCCAGCGCACGAGGTCCTGGAGGTCACCCGAGTTGAGCTCGTCCTCGAAGTCGCTGTCCACGACGAAGTGGTGAATGCGCGGGAACGGCGCGAGTTCGCGCGTGCCGAGACCTAGGCCGAGGAACCCCTGCTGCCAGCGGCAGGTGCCCTTCTTCCGCTCCATGATGAACGACGAGCCCATGATGTTGTACGCGAGCCCCATCACGGCGGTCGGCCCCGCGATCATGACGAACAGCAGCATCAGCATGAGCAGCCAGATCGGCAGCGCGTTGATCCACAGGCCAATCGCCAACGACGCGAGCACCGCGAGTCCGCCCTGGATCCCTGGGCCGATGAGGGCGGATCGGGCCGGCTTCACCAGGATCTGGTCGGGCGTGATCACGGCATACGCGCGGCTCAGCGCGATCCGCTGAGTGCGGTCGCGGTCAGAGGTCGTCGTCTGATGCGTCTCTTCAGTCACGCCCGCCAGTCTACGTTTGCCGCTCGTAACGGGCCGCACGTAGGATCACGGCATGAGACGCGACCTGATGGACATCCTTGCCTGCCCGCTCGACAAAGCCGAGTTGCGCCTCGACGTCACGTCCGAGCAGGACGGCGAAGTTCTGGCCGGCACGCTCACCTGCACCCAGTGCGGCGAGACGTACCCGATCGCCGAGGGCATCCCGAACCTCCTGCCGCCCGACCTCCGCGAGGCGATGGCGGAGGCGTCCGCCGACCCGACCGGACACTAGACAGGCGTACCGGTGAACCTCGACGACCCGTTCTTCATGACGCAGCAGCGCTCGCGGAACATCGGCCGCGCGCTGATGGCGGTCGCCGGGCTGCAGTTCGTCCTGTTCTTCGCCGGCGCCGTGCGCCGCTCCTACCTCGTGATCGCGGTACCCCTCGGCATCGCCGTTGGCGTCGCCTCCGGCCTGCTCTTCTGGATCGGCTACACGATGGCGGTCAAGGACTGGGACGACCCCGCCGACTACCCGCCGGCCGTCTCCGAGGGAGCCCCCCCACCCGAGTCACTCGGCTAGCGACAACACGCGCCCACTACCCCTCGGCCCACTCCGGGCCGCGCACCCACTCCACCTCGTCACGCTCCGCCCGGGGGCGCAGGTCGCGCAGCGACCGCAGTGCAAGGCCGGCGACCGGGTGCCGCACGTCCGGCGCGATCTCCGCGAGCGGGACGAGGACGAAGGACCGCTCGCGCAGCAGCGCGTGCGGCACCTCGAGGTCCGGCTCGGCGACTCGCTCGCCCTCGATCAGTGCGATGTCGATGTCGACCGGGCGGGCGGACCAGCGGGGCGCGTCAAAGTCACGGCCCGCGTCCGCCTCAATGCGTTTCGCGAGTTCGAGGAGTTCGCGCGCGCTGAGCGATGACTCCGCGCCGACCGCGGCGTTCAGAAACGCCGGCTGATCCTCGACGCCCCAGGGAGGCGTCTCGTACAGCGACGAGACGCGGTCGACCTCGACGCCGCCCTCGCGGAGTCCTCGGACGGCGGCGCGCAGGTGTGCCTCGCGGTCCCCGAGGTTCGACCCGAGGGCGAGGTAGACGCGGCGGTGCATGCGCCGGTTCAGGCCGGCAGTCCGTTCGCGGCGGGGCGGACGGCGGCATCGGTCACGCGGGCGACGCGCACCATCTCCTCGACGTCATGCACGCGCACGATGTCCGCGCCGTTCGCGATGGCGATGGCGATCGTCGCGGCGGTGCCGAAGACACGGTCCTGTGCAGGCCTGTCGATGACGTACCCGATTGAGGACTTCCGCGACGTGCCGATGAGGACGGGCCGGCCGAGGCGCTTGAGCTCCTCCAGGCGGCGCAGCATCTCGAAGTCGCGGACGGGCCCCCACCCAAAGCCGTAGCCCGGGTCCACGATGATCCGTTCCTCCGGAACGCCCGCGGTCATGAGCGCAGTCATCGCCTCGCGCAGTCCGGCGCGGACGTCCTTCATCACGTCGCCGCCGAACTCGCGCCCACGCTGGTTGTGCATCGCGATCACCGGGACGCCCGCCGCCGCGATCGCCCTCGGCATCCCGGGGTCGCCGAGGCAGCCCGTCACGTCGTTGATCGCGTTCGCGCCGTACTCGACGGCGCGGCGAGCGACCTCAGCCTTCGAGGTGTCCACGGAGATGGGGACATCGAGCGCACGCCGGATCGGCCCGAGCACGAGCTGAAGGCGTCGCCACTCCTCGTCGGCGTCGACCGCATCGAAGTCGGGCCGGGTGGACTCAGCGCCGATGTCGATGAGATCCGCGCCCGCGGCGACCATCGCCTCCGCGCGGCGCAGCGCCTCGTCCGGGTCGACCAGGCCGTCCCCTGAGAACGAGTCAGGCGAGGCGTTGAGGATGCCCATCACGTAGGTGCGCGTCCCCCACTCGAACGTGGTGCGCCCGATCTGCATCGGCTGGGGTACCGGGTGACGCGAGCGGTCGAGCATCACGCGACCTCGATCGGTTCTTCCTCGACCTCGCCGCCTTGCCGGATGCGGAAGGCGCGGACCGATGGCTCCTCGTGCTCGAGCGAGACGAGGATGTAGTACGTCTCGGGGTACATCGGCGGCTGTTCCATCTCCCCCGGCGGGAAGAACGCCATCCGCACATCCGTCGGCGAGGGGTACGCCTGCGACGCGACGTGCGAGTGGTAGATCGCGAACAGCGCTTCGCCCTCGTCGTCGCGGAGCCGCTCGAGGCGCATCATCTGCAGCGGGTCCATCTCGTACCGGTACGGGCTGGCCGCGGCGTTCTTCACGCGATGCACGGCGAGCTCCCCGTCCTTCGAGTGCACCATGCCGCACGCCTCGTTCGGGAGGTCCTCCCGAGCATGCAGCACCAACTCATCGATGATCACCTGCGGAATCCGAGGCATCTACGAGGCTCCTTGCTCCGACCGCTTGCTCCGTCCGGAGCGGACTTCTCTGACCCCCTCCCCCTTCAGGGGGGAGGGTTGGGGAGGGGGTGAAGCGGTGAGAGCCAGCCACACCGCCTCTTCAACATTCATGAGGTTCGTGAGTACGTCTCGATCACTGAACCTCATCACGCTGAAGCCCTCGCTCTCAAGCCAAGTATCGCGCGCCATGTCGTACCGGCGCTGCTCCGCGTGGTGATTGCCGTCAACCTCAATGATGAGCATCGCTGCGAGGCAGACGAAGTCCGCGAAGTACGGACCGAGCGGGTGTTGGCGGCGGAAGCGGTAGCCTGCGAACCGCCCTCGTCGGAGCGCAGACCAAAGGCGACGTTCTGCGTCAGTCGGAGACTGGCGAAGCAAGCGGGCTCTGCTTGTGCGTCTCCTCACCCCCACCCCAACCCTCCCCCCTCAAGGGGGAGGGGGCCAGAGATCCGGTCGACCCCGGAGCTCCGCGCAATGCGGCCGTACGTGACTACTCCCAGGGCCGGGGCTCACCGTCATCGATACACGCGCCTGCCGCCATCCGCATCTGCAAGAAGTTCACGCTCGCGGGGGCGGGGACGAGGTGCTCCACCCAGTGGTCGCGCTCACGCTCCGGGAGACGGTCGAGGAGGTCGCCGAGGGTCGCGTGGAGGGTCACCGGCGCGCCGGGCTCCTCGACGATGCCGACGTCCAGCGACCACGAGCCGGGGATGCTCACCCGCCCGACCGTGGCCGTGCGGATCAACTGCGCCGAGGGGTGCTCGCGGTACTTGTCCAGCACCTCCGCGCGGAAGCGGAGGTGCAGGGCGCGGCCATCCCCCGACCGCAGGACGCGACGGAGGATGGCCTGCTCCAGGCTCGTGCTGGCGGCGGAGGTCACGCGCTACTTCTCGATCGGCACGCCGACCATGGAGCCGTACTCGGTCCAGGAGCCGTCGTAGTTCTTCACGTTCTCGTAGCCCAGGATGTGCTTCAGCACGAACCACGTGTGGCTGGAGCGCTCACCGATGCGGCAGTAGGCAATGGTGTCGCCGTTCGGCTGAACGCCGGCGCCCTCGTACAGCGACTTGAGCTCCTCAGGCGACTTGAACGTGCCGTCCTCGTTGACCGCGCGGGCCCACGGGATGTTCTTCGCGCCGGGGATGTGGCCGCCGCGCTGGGCGGTCTCGGTCATGCCGGGAGGGGCGATGACCTCGCCCGTGAACTCGGCGGGGCTACGGACGTCCACGAGGTTCATCGAGCTGCCGATGGCGGCGATCACGTCGTCGCGCTTGGCGCGGATGCTCGGGTCCGGGTCCTGCGCGGCGTACGAGGTGGAACCGGCAGCCGGCTCGGCCGTAGTGGTCGGGCGGTTGTCGCCGAGCCACTTCACGCGTCCGCCGTCCATCAGCGACACGTTCTTGTGGCCGTAGAGCTCCATGAGCCAGAGCGCGTAGGCGGCGAACCAGTTGTTGTTGTCGCCGTAGAGCACCACGTGCGTCTCCGGCGTGATGCCGGACTGCGACATGAGTTGCTCGAAGTCAGCTTTCGTGAGGATGTCGCGCGTCACCGGGTCCTGGAGCTGAGTCGTCCAGTTCCAGGCGACGGCGCCCTCGATGTGGCCCTCGCGGTAGGCCTCGGTGTCCACGTCCACCTCGACGAGGCGCACGTTGTCGTCGTTCAGGTGCTCCTGCACCCAGTCGGCGGTGACCAGCTTATCGACCATATTGACTACTCCTTCGCTCCAGCCTGCCGCGATGATCGCCGCCGGCTGTCATGTTCTTGTTCGGTTGGCTCGCAGACGGCCTAGTTCACCCTCGGCCCCTACAGACGCCGGAGGGGGCGCCGATGATTGCAAGGGGAGAGTGCATATGCACGCGATGTTGTGCGACGCCTGCAACCAGCCCGTGCACGGCGAGGGCTTCGAGGTCTCGCTGCTGCGAGGCACCGTCGTCCGGAGTCCGGAGGAGCCGCCGCGTCTCGCGTCGACCGAGGGCGTGCTCGCCGCGACGCTGTGCGCGCGCTGCGGGGAGCGCCTGGGCGCCATCGTGCAGCGCAAACTCGAGGATCCGTGCCCGGTCTGCGAGATCGCCCCGCTCCGCGAGGGTGACCGCCGCGCAGTCGCGCGGGCCGAAGCGCGGTCCGAGATGCGCCCGACGGGCTAGCGCTACCACCAGAGCTTCTCCGCGACGGCCTCGCGGATGTCCTCGTAGTCCTGGCCCCAGAGGCCGGTCGAGAGGTACTTCCAGCCACCGTCCGCCAGCAGCACCACGATCTTCCCCGCCTCCATGCGTTCTGCCGTCCGCTGAGCGGTGCGCACCACGGAGCCCGACGAGATGCCCGCGAAGACGCCGGTCTTCTGCGTGAGCTCCTTCGTCGCGGCGAACGAGCTCGCGGAGTCGACGACGATCCGCCCGTCCAGCACGGTGTCGTCGAAGACCGGTGGGATGTAGCCATCCTCGAGGGCGCGCAACCCCTGGACGAGGTCGCCCGGGTGCGGCGCCGCAGCCACGATGCGGATCTCGCGGCGGTACTCCTTCAGGCGCCGGCCGACACCGGTGAGCGTGCCGCCGGTCCCGAGGCCGGCGACGAACACGTCGAGGTCGGGCATGTCCGCGATGATCTCGGGGGCGGTCGTCTCGTAGTGGGCCCGCGGGTTCATCTCGTTCTCGTACTGGAAGAGCATCACCCACTCGGGATTCTCGTCGCGGATCCTCGTCGCCATCTTCACGGAGCCGTTGGAGCCATCCGCGCCCGGCGAGAGGATGATCTCCGCGCCGAATGCCTCGAGCAGTTGGATGCGCTCCGGTGAGACGGCATCCGGCATCACGACCTTGACCGGGTAGCCCCGCAGGCTGCCGATCATCGCGAGCGCAATGCCGGTGTTGCCGCTCGACGGTTCGAGAATCGTCGTGCCGGGCTTCAGGAGCCCCTCGGCCTCCGCGTGCTGGACCATGTGCCACGCGATCCGATCCTTCACGGAGCCGGTGGGGTTCTGCCCCTCCAACTTCGCCCAGATCTCCACGCGAGGATTCGGCGACATCGCCGAGATGTTCACCAGCGGCGTGTTGCCGATGAGGTCGAGCAGGCTGTCAGCCTTCACGCGTTCCCTCTCGCTCCTGCATCGATCCTCGTTCGGTCGTTCTACAGCCCGCCGGCGAGGGCCGGCAGGAAGGAGACGGTGTCGCCATCGTTCAGCGGCGTGTCCTTGCCGCCGAGGTACCGGACGTCCTCGTCGTTCAGGTAGATGTTCACGAAGCGGCGCAGGGCGCCCTCCTCGTCCATCACGTTGTTCGCGAAGCCGGGGTAGTTCGATTCGATGTTGTCGATCAGCTCCCCCACGGTGCCGCCGTCAGCCGTGAACTCACGCTGTCCGTTCACTGCCGACTGAATGACCGAGGTGACATGCACGGTCACCGCCATGAGACGTCCTTCCATCCGACGAGCGGGGATCGTGCCGGTGCCGACCGCACGATCCCGCCCGCGTTGTATGTCCGCATCTGTCCGAGGACGCCACGACAGACGTGGGCCCTCGGATGGTCGACGCCGCGCTAGGCGGTCGTCGCGACCGGCATCTCCAGCGGCGCGGAGCCACAGAACATGTCGTAGTCGATGAGCTCCGTGACGGTCGGGTTGTCGCCACAGAGCGGGCAGTTGGGGTCCCGGCGCGTCTTCATGGTGCGGAACTCCATGGTGAGCGCGTCCACCAGCAGGAGCCGGTTCACCAGCGGGTTCCCGACACCGAGGATCTTCTTGAAGACCTCGGTCGCCTGGATGGAGCCGACAAGGCCCGTGATGGCGCCCAGGACACCGGCCTCGGCGCAGGACGGGACCAGCCCCGGCGGCGGGGGGTCTGGGTACAAACAGCGGTAGCAGCCCTGGCCGGGCTCATAGACGGTGGCCTGCCCGTCGAAGAGCAGGATCGCGCCGTCCACCAGTGTCTTGCCGGACAGGTACGCCGCGTCGTTCACCAGGTAGCGTGTCGCGAAGTTGTCCGCGCCGTTCACCACGATGTCGTAGTCCGCGATCATCTCCATCGCGTTGTCGCTCGTGATCGGCGTGTGGTGCATCACCACCTCGACGTTCGGGTTGTACGCCTCCAGCTTCTCCTTCGCGGAGACGATCTTCGGCCGGCCGACGTCCGCCGTCTGGTGCAGGATCTGCCGCTGGAGGTTGGACAGGTCGACGACGTCGAACTCGACGAGCCCGATCTTGCCGACCCCGGCGAGCGCCAGGTACAGCGCGACGGGGCCACCGAGGCCACCCGCGCCGATCACCAGCACCTTCGCCTTCCGCAGTTTGCGCTGACCCTGCGGGCCCACCTGCGGCATGATGATGTGCCGCGAGTAGCGCATCACCTCATCCGGGGTGAGGGCCTCGGACACTTGCTGGCCCGCCACCTGCTGGGCTTCGTTGCTCATCTGACTCTCCCGCTCTTCCGCTCTGGCCCGCTGCACGACTGGTGGCTACTTGCCGCCGGCCAGCGCGGGGATGACTGCAATCTGATCGCCGTCCTGGACTGCCGTCTGCACGCCGTCCAGGTCGTGAATCTCTGTGTTGTTCAGATACACATTGATGTGCCTCGGCACCTGGTGCTCCCCGTCATACACGAGGTTCGCGAACCCGGGATAGGCCCGTTCCACCGCATCCAGTACCTCTCCTACCGTGCTGCCCTCCACCGTGACGTTCTCCCGGTTGGCCGTGATCCGTCGAAAGGGCGAGGGGATGTAGACGCTGATCGACATTCCTGTCTCGTACCTACGGCGTTCTAGAGCGCGACGGTGAGGTATCGCTCACCGGTATCGCACAGCATCGTGACGACACGCTTCCCCGGTCCGAGGTCGCGCGCCACCTTCATCGCGGCCCAGACGTTCGCGCCGGACGAGACCCCTACGAGGAGGCCCTCCTCGCGCGTCAGCCGCTTCGTCATCTCGAACGCGTCCTCGTCACGGACGCCGATGATCTCGTCGTAGACCTCGCGGTTGAGGACGCCCGGCACGAATGATGCGCCGATGCCCTGGATCCCGTGGATGCCGGCCCGGCCGCCCTGCAGCACCGGCGCGCGCTGCGGCTCCACCGCGATCACGCGCGCATGCGGCACCTCGGCACGCAGCACCTCGCCGACACCCGTGATCGTGCCGCCCGTGCCGACGCCCGCCACGAACGCATCCACCTCGCCACCCGTCGCGTCGAGGATCTCGCGCGCCGTGGTGCGTCGATGCACCTCCGGGTTCGCCGGGTTCTCGAACTGGCCGAGCATCACGTACTTCTTCTTGCGGACCAGCTGCTGCGCCGCGTGCACCGCGCCGGTCATCCCCTCAATGGCGGGCGTGAGGACGAGGTCGACGCCGAACCGCTCGAGGAGGCGGCGACGCTCCAGGCTCATGTCTTCGGGCATCGTGAGGACCAGTTGGTAGCCCTTCGTCGCGCAGACCATCGCCAGGCCGATGCCGGTGTTCCCGGACGTCGGCTCGACGAGCGTGTCGCCCGGCTTGATCGCGCCGTCCCGCTCCGCCGCCTCCACCATGGAAAGCGCGATGCGGTCCTTCACCGAACCAGCGGGGTTGAACACCTCGAACTTCCCGACGACCTCGGCGGCGCCTTCCTCCCCGATACGCGAGAGGCGTACGAGTGGGGTGTGGCCGATGAGGTCGAGGACTGAGTCCGCGATGGCGGGCTGTCCGGTCGTCCGCTGTTCGGGGGCTACCACGGGTGCTCCTGTGTCGAATCGTTCCGTCGTTCAGTCATTCGGTCGGTCACGCTGCGATCAGATCGAGTAGTTGATCGCGGTATCGCGCTCATGCACACGTTCATGCTCCACCAGGTCGGTCAACGACACCGCCGCGAGTCTCGCCCGCATAGTGTCGTAAATCTCCTGCCACACCCAGTCCTGCCCGCAGATCGCTTCACCCTCGTGCGTCTCCAGACACGCGAGCGGCGCCAACGACCCTTCGAGGGCCTCCAGCACGTGCAGCAGGCAGATCTCCTCCGGCGCCTTCGCCAGCAGGTGCCCGCCGCCCGGCCCTCGCACGCTGCGGATGAACCCCGCCCGTCGCAACTGGCCCAGCAGGTGGTCCAGGTACGACTCCGGGATCTGCCGCCGCCGCGCGATGTCGGCCCGCTGCACCGGGCCAGAGCCCTGATGCTTCGCGAGGTCGATCATGGCACGGACGCCATAGTCACCCTTGGTCGAGAGCAGCATGCGGTAGGCTTCGATTCCCCGGTGATCCGCCCTCAGCGGAGCCACCGAGACAATACACGAGTAATTCACTCGACATTGTAGCAGCCTCGGCGCGGGTGGGAACCCCCCAGGGGTATGTAGAAGCGAGGATCGTAGTGCCGCCCTCTTCCGAGCTCGAAACCTACGCTCACCGCCTTCGGTTCGTCCTTGAGAAGCTCGCCCGCGCTGCCGAGGAACTCCCGCCCGACCGCGTCGACACGAAGGTGCTTCCAGACGGCAACTCACCCGCGGCGCTCACCGCCCACGTGGTCGCATCGGTCAGGGGCTATGCGATCGGCATTGGCACCGGGCGCCCTGAGATCACACGGGACCGTCCCGCCGAGTTCGCCGCCTCCGGTGGCTCTCCTGCCTCGCTCGCGGCCGACTACCGTGCGCTCGCCGATGAGATCGACGACGCGTTGGCACGCCTCGACCCGGCGAGGCTCAACGAGACGCTCGTCCCGGATCAGGCGGTCTTCGGCCAGGGCGAACCAGAGGAGATGTCTCGCCGCCAAGCGATCGTTGCCGCCATCGGCCACGCAGCGGAACACCTCGGCGAACTGCAGTTCATCAAAGACCTCACGCGCGAGGGATAGGCGTCAGGGACGCCGGAGCTTCGCCGCAACGACGGCACCCACACCGCCCAGCGTCGAGGCGAACAGCGCGATCCCAACCGCGTACATGACCGCTATCGCGATGGTCTGGCCCTGCGACATGTCACCGCGATCGTTCCAGCTCGCGGCTGCGGCAACCGACGCAGCGACGCCCGCAACGGGAACAGTGAGGCTCACCGCGCGCACCACATCGCGCACGCCTCGTCCGCTCCATGCGATCAGCACCCCACTCATGGCGGTCGCCAGCGCAACCATGACCAGCTGCGTTAGCGCCCGCGCGGGCCAGTCGAAATCGATGTTCACGACCAGCACGATGGAGCCCACGACGAGAAGGACGCCGACAACAGAGCGAACCATGGTCGGAATACTAATCCACTCGGTCAGCTCCCCGGACGGAGGAGGTGACGGGGGAGATGGGAACGACGAAGAAGCGTCGCTTTCGCGGCGCTTCTCGTTACTCCACCGGCCGACGCTCGATCCGGACCTCAGACGGGCGATGCCCCTCGCGGTCACGCTCAAGGGCGTCGAGTTCGTCGGTCATGATGTCGCCGATCAGCCCGAAGACCTCCTGGCGCTCTTCCTCGGTCCCTGCGGCGTCGAGGGCCTCCTTGATCGAGGCGACGTTGAAGAAGACGACAGGCCTACGCACCACCGGCCACCGCCGGGACGATCGACACTTCGTCGCCGTCCTGGAGGTCGGTCGTGAGGCCGGAGAGGAAGCGGACATCCTCGCCGTTCACGTAGATGTTCACGAAGCGGCGGATCTCCCCGCCCTCGTCCAGGAGGCGCTCGCGCATCCCGGGGAACTTCGTCTCCAGCGTCTCCACCACCGAGGACAGCTCACCGCTCTCCGCCTCGACCGTGTCCTGGTCCTGCGTCAGGTTGCGCAGTGGGGTTGGGATCTTCACCTTCACGGCCATGTTCGTCGGTACTCCTGCGTCCGTAACTACTGCTCGAGGATCCTCGGAGGGGCTTAGCCCTCGACGACATCTCCGAGCGTGGCGTCGTCGACACGGACGCCCTTGCTGCGCGCCCACTCGAGGGCGCGTTCGATTTCTGCTTCGTCGCCCTCGAGTCCGAGGATGACCCAACCCACCTTGGCATCCACATCGGCCATGCGCACATTGGTGATCACACCGAACTCGCGGCCGATCTCGTAGATCAGGGGCTCCTTGATCAGCTCGGGGCTGAACGTGAGCCGGACATGCTTCTCAGCCATGATTGAGTCCCCTTACGCCGTCACCGGCTCGCCGGATCGGGCCCGGCGCGCCTCTACGAAGGACTCTACCGTCGGCTGGACGTGGAGGGGTTCCTCCACCTCGTCCACCACAGCCTCGATCGTCTTCAGGCCACCGCCCGAGATGATCGCGACAGTCTCTTCGTCACGCTTGATGAAGCCCGACTCGACCATCTTCTTCAGACAACCGATGGTCACGCCGCCGGCCGTCTCCGCGAAGATGCCCTCGGTCTCCGCGAGGAGCTTGATGCCCTCCACGACCTGCGGGTCGGTGACCATTTCGGCGCCGCCGCCGGTCTCCTGCATCTGCTTCAGCGCGTAGTAGCCGTCCGCCGGGTTCCCGATCGCCAGCGAGCGGGCAATGGTGTTCGGCTTCTGCGGTACGAAGTTCAGCGTGTCGTTCGCGTACGCCGTCGAGATCGGCGAGCAGCCCTCGGCCTGGGCGCCGGACATCCGCGTCTTCGGCGTGTCGATGAGGCCGATCTTCGCGAACTCCTGCAGGCCCTTCCAGATCTTGGTGTACATCGAGCCCGAGGCCATCGGCGCCACGATGTGGTCCGGCGCACGCCAGCCGAGCTGCTCGGCCACCTCGTAGGCGATCGTGCGGGAGCCCTCGGCGTAGAACGGGCGGACGTTGATGTTCACGAACGCCCAGTTGAACTGCATCGAGAGTTCGGTGCAGAGACGGTTCACGTCGTCATACGAGCCGCGCACGGTCACGAGCGTCGGGTCGTAGATCGCGGAGCCGACGACCTTCCCGCGCTCGAGATCGTCCGGGATGAAGACCAGGCACTCCATCCCCGCTGCGGCCGCGTGGGCGGCGACGGAGTTCGCGAGGTTGCCCGTGGACGCGCACGCGATCGCGTCGAACCCGAACTGCCGAGCGCGCGCAATCGCGACGGAGACCACTCGGTCCTTGAAGGACCACGTCGGGTTCACGGTGTCGTTCTTGAGCCAGAGGTTGTCCAACCCGATCGCCTTGCCCAGGCGCTCGGCCTTGATCAGCGGCGTGTAACCGTCGCCGAGGTCGACGCGGTACTCGGGGTCGCAGGGCAGGAGGTTGGCGTAGCGCCAGAGTGTGCTCGGCCCGGCGGCGATCGAGTCGCGCGTCGTCGCCTCGCGGATCGCGTCGTAGTCGTACGCGACCTCGAGCGGGCCGAAGCAGAACTCGCACGAGAACGCCGGGGCGATCGGGTACTCGCGGCCGCACTCTCGACACTTCAGCGCTTTGTGGAACGGGGATTCAGACATGAGGGGATGACCTTCCTCGGAGGATGGGTGTGGCGAGCAGCCCGGTCAGCGTCGCTCCCGTTCGAGGGAGCACGCGCCGGGCTAGCGCATCAGCATCATGAGCGTGCGAGGGCGACCGACCGCAGGCGCACGGGTAGCGCGCGGACTGGATGCGGGATCGTGGGTCGGTGGTGCCATGAGCGAACGCCTTCCGTTCATCTTCCCCGAGGAGGAACTGATGCCTCGGGCCGGAGTTAGCACCGTGTCCGCCCCGGCGAAGGGCGACTGGTTGCCGCGGTTTCTCAGGGCCGGAACCCTCCACCGCTCTGGATGAACTGCCGGGGTGCCGGAGGCACGGCCCTGCAAGTTGTGTACGAGGCTAGGAATGCCCGCGGTCTGTGTCAATCAGGACGGGGTCAACCCGCCCACTAGGCGAGGAAGAGCGCATCCACGACCCTCGCGAGCACGAGCATCGCCCCGAGGAAGGCCGCACCCAGAAGCCCCGCTCCTCCGGCAGCCCACCATCGCTCGATTCCGGTACGCCCGAGAGCGAACGGGATCGCGAAACCAAGCGCCCCGGTGATGATAGCCTCGGGGACGTACGAGAACTGAACCAGGAGATACAGCGCCTCGCCGATGAAAACACCGGCGAGCAGGGCCATGGCAAGGACACGCGGCACGAACGGCGCGCGACTGTAGGCCAGCCCGGCAACCCCGAACACGGGACCCGCCACCAGGGCGACTCCGGACCAGATCGCGGGACCGCGCACCGCCGTGAAGTCCTGCACCCCGATCACCGACGCGGTGCCGTAGTAGCCGACTACCGCGCCGACCAGCACGACCAAGCCGAGGATCGCAGCCTGCCGCAGATCGGGCGCCCGCCACGCCGTGATGCCGAAGGCTCCTACCACCCAGACCGCGCCCGAGTTCGCGAGGTGGACCCATGCACCCGGCAATATCTCCTGAAGCAAGAGCGTGGAGGCGCCTATTAGGAGGCCTACCCCCGCGGCGAGGGCGATCGTCACGCCGGAAGTCTCGGGCGGGGCGTGATGTCTCGACGCAGTCGGTAGAAGGCCCTCACGCAGACGACTCGCCGGTCGCGCCTCGGCGGGCGGCGGTGATGCGGGCGGCGTTCACGGCGGCGCGGATGCGCTCCACGTCCACGCGGCCCTCAGCCACGATCTCGCCATCGATCTCGACGACCGGGACTTCGAGGGCAAAGCGCCGCTCGAGGTCCTCGTCGCCATCGATGTTCACCGTGCGGATGTTGAACGGGATGGTGCGCTGCACCGCCGTGAGCAGGGAGCGCGCGACGGAGCAGAGGTGGCAGTTGGAGGTGACGTAGAGGATCGCCTCCGGCACGTTGCTACCGGCCCGCGAGAGCCCTCGCTCCCCGGAGCCGCCCGACCCACCGGCCCCC
>Ga0209024_1001975_pt1 | contig 13704 bp, 19 predicted proteins | sample AutmiccommunBRH5_FD_187380 | JGI IMG/M metagenome (GOLD analysis project Ga0209024, IMG submission 187380) | Deep subsurface microbial communities from Mt. Terri, Switzerland - Autotrophic microbial communities BRH/5 (SPAdes) (version 2) | ecosystem: Environmental > Aquatic > Deep subsurface >...
CAAGACGGCGGCTTTCGTCGCTCAGCCACTTCGAGCGCTAATGGATTTGGTCGCCCTCCGAAAAGAGCGGTGGTCGGGTATCGAATGGCTGATCCGCGGCATGCGCATCGACGAGGAACTGCTTCTGGAGCTGAGGCCGGATGACTTCGCGGTGTTGAAACCGGTCTACAAACATAAAGCCGTCGGTGAATTTCTGGCGTCGCTCGAAAACGCCGTGAAGAATCATGCCCTGGAATGGCCTGCAGATGATTGACATCATAAAGGAAAAGCTGCGGCAATATGATGCCGGCAATGCGTTGGAGGAAGAAAACGCGGTCAAGGAAATCCTCCAGGAAATCGCGCTCTACGCACTCTGGCGAGCCGGTTTCTTTGAGGTCGCGCTGTTTCAGGGCGGTACGAGCCTCCGCATCCTTCATGCATTGCCACGCTTTTCGGAAGACCTCGACTTTCTGCTGCGTGTCCCTGACCCCGAATTCGATTGGGCACCGTATCTGAGCGCGTTGACCGAGGTGACCCGCCAGTTCGGCCTGAAGCTCGACGCGCAAGCCCGGGCCGGAATGGACAAGGCTGTCCGTCAAGCGCTGCTCAAGAACGATTCCATCGCGAGTCAGCTCGATCTTTCTTTCACTGGCGCTGGCCGACCGAAGACCGTTCGCATCAAGCTGGAGATCGACGTCAATCCCCCGCTGGGGTCCGGCGAGGAAACGACCTATCTCGATTTCCCGGCGGACTATGAAGTTCGTCATCAGGATCTTGCGTCCAATTTCGCGCTCAAGATTCACGCGCTGCTTTGCCGCGGGTTTCTCAAGGGCCGCGATTGGTTCGATTTCTCCTGGTACGTTTCACGAGGCGTTTCGCCCAACCTCGCGCTTTTGCAAAACGCGTTGCTTCAAGCGGGACCTTGGTCTGGGGAAAAGAGCATCGCAGTTGATATGTCATGGCTGAAGGACGCCCTCTCCGCCACGATCCAGCGTATCGACTGGAAAGAGGCCGCGGCGGATGTCGAGCGCTTCCTTCGTCCAGCCGATCTCAAGTCGATCGATTTGTGGAGTGAGCGTTTCTTCGACGCCAAGGTGGAAAAGCTCGCTGCGCTGGCAGGCGGAACTGCAGGTGCATAATTGTCCACCCCCAAAGGCAGCGCTTTCCGCTTGGCTCAGGGCTTATAGAACGGTTGAGGGCGGCAATTACGGCCATCGTCTGCTGGAGCAGCAGGCGGAGAGCGTCTTAGAATCCTGCGGTGCTTTCTCGACATGAATTCGGCCACGCTCGGCTACATAAATTCCCGGAAGTTCAAAATGTTGCAGCGTGCAGTTAGAAGCTTCGCCTAAGGCGTTGAGCAGCAATAAACGAAAAAGAAAAAGCGAGGTGGAAGACGTTGCTCACGCTGCGATGCGTTCGATTCCGGCGTTAAACCGGTCGAGCCAGTCGCGAAGCGGGGCACGCTCTTCGATCGGCACCAGCGCCGCGGCGTCCTGGAAGCGCAGGAGGTCGGCGGGCGCGCTCGCGATGATGTCGTCGATGTCATTGGCCGGCAGCAGGCCTTCGGCGCGGATGAATTCCGTCATCGATCCCGGGCGTGCCTCGCGGCCGCGCAGACCTTTAGTCGGCTTCCGCCAGAGGCCATCGACGGTCCGCAGCCGCGGTTTGGCACGCGCCTCGATGAGGATGATCAACCGAAGACACCATGCCGGAAGCGTCCGGATTTCGGCGGGCCGCGCGGCGCAGCACATGATGCACGCACTCTTATGCGGCACCGGGAGGCCTTCCCGACGGATCCGGCGGATGCAGTCGTCGCGATCCCAGAGCCACTCGCGCAGCGGATACTGATAGTCGTAGCGCTCATCGATGTGCCCCTCGCGCTCGGCGTAGCGCCGGTTATCTGCCGGTGAGCAGTCGTAGCCGATGAGCTTGATGACCTTGCTGCCTGACGCCCAGCTTCGTAGCGCCGGTTCCCAACTCTGGACGAACTTGTTCTGGGGTTCGATTTTCCATTTAAGCGAACACGTGTGGTTACGTCCGAAGCTGATCGACGGCATTGTGCCGTTGGTCAGGCAATTCTCGATCAGCGTATAGTAAGGCGGCCAGTTCTTGAACCGCTTCGGCATATAGCGGACAACATGATGCTCGATTCCCATCCTGTCCATCCAGCGCTGGAAAACAGGCAAGAATTCATAGGTCTCGGGTCGCTCTGACCCCGTATCGGCGGTCAGGACGAGATCGAGCGGGCGGCGGCGGGCCACCCATTCGATGATCATAGCGGTGCTGTCGACGCCCATGCCCCACGCAGCGACGACGGGCGGTGCCGGGTCAGGCCTGAGCGCCAGCCGGCGCTCCGATCGTTCGTATGCGGACATAATAAGCTCCGTGAAAGACAGATCGGCTGGGGTAGCGAACCGCTCGCTCAGGCAAGCAGCGCCAGCATCCGTTCGTGCGGACGCGGGGTGCGACTAGTGGTCCGAAACGGCTGAAGCGGATTGCCCGTGCAGACCACGAATTGCAGCCGGCCACTTGCGCGCCGTCGCTGCGCCGCGACGGCATAGGCATGTTCGAACGAGGCGAGACGGGCGCGCCGCGGCGAGAGGTTGTCGGGTTCTGCGGTGCGGATCATGGCAAGGTCCAGTGCGGCGAAAAGCGAGGTCGAATTTCCGGGTGACGCCGAGGTAGCGGACGGCTAGGCGCCGCGGACGTTCAACAAGAGGGAGAATCGAGACATGAACAACAATGATCTCGCGGAGAAAATCGCCGCCGAGCACGGCACGACGAAGGCCGATGCACGCAAGATCGTCGACGCGGTCTTCGGTGCCATCGCCGACGCTGCTGCGAACGGCGATGAAGTCGCGCTCAGCGGCTTCGGCAAGTTCAAGGTAAAAGACAGCCCGGCACGCGAAGGCCGCAATCCACGCACCGGCGAGACGATGCCGATCGCGGCCTCGAAGAAGCTGACGTTCACCGTCGCGAAGGCAGTGAAGGACAAGCTGAACGGCTGATCCGCCGGGAGCGCGCCGCCGGATGGCGGCGCGCTCCTGCCTTCACCTTGTCGACAATTGCACGATCACGCCGGAGCTGCGAATGCCACAGACAGGTAGTTTCCCGACGCGGTCAACGTAATTTGACGATCCTGCGGGATCAGGCATTGGATTTCGTCGAGAAAGACTGAACGAATTCGCTCGAGAAGCGCGTCGTCTGCCCCGAGCAATATGGCGTTCGCTATCGCCCGCGCATCGCGCTCGAAATCACGATGCTGCGTATCCCAGCTATCGCAATCACCATCTTCATCGAAGCAGAAGCAGCAGGCCTCGATCAAGCGTGCGAGCTCGGAGGGCTCCACATTCGCCTTATCGCGAACGAAGACATGTGCTTCGCCGAGACTCCACCCCTCGTTGGCGCAGACCAGCATGTCGAGCGGAAAGCTGAGCAATGCGGCCGGCTCTTTGGATGCGGCTGGCCCAAGGATCGACACGACGAGCATGATCGCATCGACATGTCCGGACCCCACGTCCGAAGGAATCGATAGCTGATCGGAATAGCCGAGACGGCGCCCCTCGATTTCGACCGCGAAGGAGAGCGCCGGGATACGCGGCAGGCGGTCATACCAATCATAACCCGAAAAACCGTCGATCTCGCAAACCGGGCGGTAGCCAAGCGTCTCCGCGCTCAAGGCGGGGACCGCGCACTGCTCGATATCCGGTTGATGATCAGCGAGGACGACCATGGGAGTGGAGATGATGCGTTCATTCAGTTCACGATGCCGATGCTCGGCGGTGCGTGGTCGCCACGCGTGGAGCCACGGGCTCGCTTCGGGAAGTTCGACGCCGAGGTCCGCAGCGCGCCGCCAATCCTGAAAAGACAGGCGATGCTCGTCTTCCAGCGCAATGGTCCGATAGATTGCGGCCAAGGCTTCCGCACGGAGGGCAGCAAGGGCGGCGTTCTCGACCATCTCCTTGCGGGCCGGCAACACCAATTGCAGCGCGGGTGCATCGACAATATCGATGCGAACCGTCCATTTCTGCGCCGCCTCGATTTCCCGGACATCCGGCATTCGGCACGGCACCGTGACGCCGTGGAAGTTGATTCGCGGCGTATCCGCCGGCTCATGGGTGCTCGTCCGAAAAACGCCGATCCTGCACCCTTGCCATTCCTCGACCCGGCAAGCCCGTTCGAGAAAATCCTCGCGGTGGAGGATCTCGCCTTGATAGCGGATCGGCAACGGGAAATGCTTCGCGGCAGCCTTGAGCCGGATTTCTAGGCTCGACCTCCACGCATCGGGCATAGCGATGACGATCTGCGTGCCCCTCAGTATCGCGGACGACCCAACTGCGAGCGGCGCAGCCCCCTCCCAACCATCCTCAGGAATTGTGACTGCCCACCCGGCGTTCGCGGCCTTGGAGAAGGAGCGAACGGTCACGCGCATCGCGGCAAGGCTGAAGACGCCCATTCCGGCAGGATCCTCGCGATGCGCGATCTCGGAGTTCCAACCCGACTGTCCGAGCGTGACGAAGGAAGCCGGATCATCGATACCGCTCCCATCGTCGGTGATTAACAATGCGGGGCGACCGTCACATTCGCCGAGGCCGACATCGATCCGTGTCGCGCCAGCACGGCGGGCGTTCTGAAAGAGCTCATTGAGCACATCACTGGCCGTCCCGTTGAACAGCCGGGATACCTTGGTGATCAAAGCCTGGCCAACGGCCGGCTGGATTTGGGTCGGAAGTTTCATGGGCTATCTCCGGACGAGTGGCTGGAACCTCCATTCGGTTCCGCCATCGGCTACCCCCTCTCCTTCTGCCGCTCTCCCGCTCTATCTCGCGCGCCGCAGCGCCTTCTCGGCCTCGGTTTCGACAAAGACATGGCGCGCGCGGCCGCGTCGCCGCGTCCGAATTCGCCCGTCGGCATAGGCGCCTGCCCAGCGCTGGGCTTCGGCGTTGCGCGCATCGGCGGCGCATTCGTCCGCCTGCTCGAAGAGGGTGTAGGCGAGCGCATATTGCTCGCGCTCGGGCAGCCCGAGCAGTGCCGAGGCGATCGGGAGCAGCCCTTCGTAAAATTCGAGGACATGGCGCCCGCCACCATGATGCATCAGGATCGCAAGCCTGCCCCGACTTCCGATACCGGTCGGTCTCGCGATCATCACATCATGCGAAGCATAGGTGACGCCGACGTTCAAGCCGTCGTCATCCTTGGGGTAGAAGGAACGGTCGTCGCGCTCCGGCAGCGGATGCGCCAGGATTTCATAGGCGTCGAAGGTCTCGACCTTGCGGATATGATTATGTCCGATGACGGTCATGAAGACGTCTCCTGCTTGATGCTGGTGCGCGATAAAGGCCGGTGAGCCGGATCAGGCAGCCCGGCGGCCATCGCCCTGGCGAAGTCCGAGGTCGAAGGCCGTGGGGATATCGATTCTGGGCTCGATGCGATCGAAGCCGACGGTCAGGTCGTCAATATTGGTCCAGGCGCAGCTGTCGCCGGGATCGTGATCGAGCTCGAACACGATAGGAACCGAGTCCGCGGTCATTTCGGGGAACATGGTCCGGATGATCAGCGTCGCGATCCGCCGCGCGAGCCTGCCGATGCGAGGAGCGAGCGCCCTTCGCTCGACATGCCCCTTCTCGAAATAGCGTTCGGGCGCAAGCAGCGGCGCGATGCGAACGCACGGGAGCCGTCCGGCGATCTCGGGACCGGCGACAGTGCCGGACAAGCGGCGGCGCTCAGCCGCGACCGCTTCCGCAGGCACGAGCGCGCGGTAGATATAATGTAGGAGCGCCCCCGCGATGCGGGTGCGCGAGACGATGATTTCCATGGGATATCCCCTCAGGCAACCAGCCGCGCCGGCGTGGTATCGAGCGCGGCGAGATGAAGGTCGCGGCGAACGCGCGCGGCGAACCGGTCGGGCGCCATCAGTTCGGCGATGTCCGCCCAATGGTTACGGTCGCCACAATAGTCTTTGCGGCCGGTAACGCGGCGGAACAGGATTTCGCGACCGCGCCCCATGCAGCCGATGCTGAGCTGGACGTAGATTTCCTCGCCGTGCAGCGTTACCTCGCCGCTGACCGCGATCCCGCCCTTGTTCGACCGCAGGTCATAGCTGCCTTCGACCAGCCCGAGAGCGTCGGCGAGCCGCTTGAGCGCCTTGCGGCCATCGGCGTGAAACTGCCGTTTCGCCAGATCGTCATAGGCGACGCCCTTGTGGGCCAGCGCAACCAAAGCCGGTTTACCGCGCAGGTCCGAGATACGCTCCATACAAGCCCGCCGCAGGCCGCTATCATTCCCACCGATCATCGCAGCGATAACACCGAGATGGCGCGCGAGCAGGATGACCGCGGGATCGCTGTCATCGGCTTTGCCGGCATTGCGGCAATCCGCGATCGCGGCGGTCAGGGCGTGAAGGCAGGAAGGCAGCGTTGCAAGGCTCGAGGGATCGAGCGCCTGCTGGAAGCGATGTGCGATATCATAGGCCATGGGATAGGCTCCTGCGGTCCGGGCGCCCCATGCGCCCGTCCACAATCACCCTTCCCCCCTTTCACCATGCCGAGCTCGGGTCGGGCGTTACGGCGGTCAATTGGGTTGGAAAGGCGCGAGGCGGGCCGAGAATTTCCGCGGCGATGATCAGACTTCCGACCGTGCTGCCTCGAGGGCATTCTGCATCAGCCAGCCGGTCGAGCCGCCCGAGATGTCGGTATCGGTGATGACGAGATAGCCGCCGCCGAATTAACCGGGGCGGAGCCTGTCGCAGCGCGCCGCCCATTCGAAGCCGAACGGCAAGGCGGGCTTGCAGACCGTCTGGATCAAGCGCGCCAGCGCCTCGACATCGACTTGGTAACCGCTGACGAAGGCCATCCGCGCGGCCTCATCATCCGTGTCCCCGATGGAAAGATCAGCATCGAAGCTCGGAAAATCGGGATCGGACCAGAGGCGGAGAAACGCCGCGAAGGGGTCCTCTTCGTTATTCTGCTGGGGAAATGCCGACCGGAATGCGTCACTGCGGGCTTCATAGCAGATTCTGGCTGCATCGAGCCCCTCGTCGTCGATACCGGGGAAGTCGGAACTGATCATATCGGTCGTTTCGAAGCATTCCGCGAGCAGGGTGGCCTCAGCCACGGCCACCCGGATTTGAAACGACGCCTCCAGAAAATTATTGGCCACAGGATATCTCCCTTGTGGTTCAGCGCGAGGCGAGGAGGATGTCGAGTGCGCGCGCGAACACATCGGATGCAGCGCCGTTGACGACGATCGCATCCGCGTTGGTCGCGCGCACGGCGCCCGCGATTGTCTCGATCGGGCGCCCGCGAAGGGGGTATTGATAGATTTTCCCGCGCTCGATGGTGATGAGATTGGTCCGCAGCAACCGCTTGAGACGCCGCTGCTCGAGTTCCCGCGCGAGAAGATCGGAAACTTCAACCTCAAGATCATGGTTGTAGCTGAAGTCGCCGAAGGTCCGAGCCGGGCGGTTCTCCTTCAACCAGCTGTTGACCTCGGCCTCAGTCCGACAGCCAACCTGATGGAAGAAGTCCGCCCCGCCGCCGCCATCGTTGCGCGCCCGAAAAGCAAGCTCGTCATCGATAAGGATGTCGGCGGTATAGGCGCTCGTTTCGCGCGACAACGCAGCGCTGTAGGTGATGCGGCGAAGTTCAATTTTCATGGGTTGCCTCCCGAATGGACGCCAACGGCCGTGCCCCCTCCTCCTTCAACCGGTCCGTTGGGATCTGGGCGAGACGGCGGAGGCCCAGATCAGGAATATTGCCGCATCCACCAGCTCTCGGCGGCATGCTCCGCGGTCATGAGGCCATGGGCGTTGCCGCAATATTCCTGGAATTCGGCTTGGCGGGTAAGCGCCGGATGCTGGAGGATGCCCGCAACCATCCACATAAAGGCGTCGGCCGGATCGCAATCGTCGGCAGAGACCGCCGTCTCAGCGCGCTGGCTTTCGAGATAATCGCGGAAGGCTTCCGGCGACTGCTGGTTCTCGATATAGCCGAGCAGGACGAATACCTGCGTAGCGGGCGTCCAGCCTTCCTCGGCGGCGAACGTTTCAAAAATTATGCGGTCCACGGCGATGCTCCTCCTCAGGTCACATCGCCCTCCCCCTCTCCGCTTTCATCCGAAGCCGGGCTGGCCCGGATATGCTATAGGGCGGCATCTACCGATGCCACGGAGTCGAACCCGCCCGCTTTGCTTGAATCCGGGCGACGACGGGAGAAACATGATGCGAGAGCTCGACGAAGAAGAGCGCACTGTCCTGCGCCAGCTTGACGGCGATGTCGCAACGCCGGACCTGATCCTCATTGTCCGGGATCTGGGCGAAGTGCTGCGCGATCGCGGCCTGGTGATCCAGGCCAATGTCGCAGAACTCGCGGCCGACAGGCTCGAATATCTGAGCACGGGTCGGCGACGCTGGCAGCTTCGGTCTCACGAGAAAGCGCGATTCTACCAGTCGAACGCCGGTAAATCATCGACCCCGCCCGCGTCGCAGTCGAACAGGATATGATCGAAGCCTCCTCGACGAGCATATTGCATCGCGGCCGAAAGGTCTGCGGGCAACGAGGCATGCGTCGCCTCATCGTTCTCCCGGGTTGGGACGAACCATCCGTAGAGGGTGCTCGCCACGTTGATCGGGCGATCGGGTCCGGCATCGGCGCACCATTCGGTGAGCATCGTCGCCGTCGCCGTCGCAAGATGAGCCGTTGAGAGGACGCAGTAGCGCCCGGTTTCGACGTTTGGCACGGATCGGTCGAAGGAGGCTGGTTCGATACGAACGCGATCGGTGACGAGATATTCGCGCGGATGATCGTCGAAATAGCGGTCAGCGACCGACTCGTCGTCCAGTCCCGCGGGATCGCGCTTGTCGCCGGTCTCGCCCCACCATTCCCGGCAGTATTCGGCGATTTCGGCTATCAGATGTTCGCGAGTCAAAGCGACATAGTGGTTGACGCCATGGGGGTGATCGATCGTCCCGACGAAGACTTCGATCGGCCAGGGCAGCCGTTCCGCCGCCAGGGAATCTTCGAAAGCGGCGATGTCTTCGATCAGGGCGTCGCGCGCCGCCTCGTCCAGGTCGCGGGGGGTCTCGATGGCAGCGCGAGCGCGCGCAAGCAGTTGCGCGAAGCCGCGCATATTGTAGTCCGACATAGAAATATCCTGTCTGAAGGTGCGGGCGCGCGGCCACAGTCCGTGTCGCCTGTACTGACGCTGCGGATGGGGTGTCCGATCAGCCAGTGTCTTTACGATCGACTGCATCGATTGCACCGATGACGCATTGAAGGTCTGATATCGCCATATCGAGGCGCCGAATGGCTTCCTCGCGCGTATCGCAGCCCTCGCTCTCCGCCAGTTCGATTATGAGAAACGCAAACAGCGTATCCCCTGTTTCACGGGCTTCGGCAATGCTTTCGACATGCGCGAAATCCCCGCTGCCATAGCTTTGCGCGCAAAGCTGCTGGAACGAATTCAGCATGGCATATCTGCCGGCGGCGCCGGTTCGTCAGTTGACCGGGCAATCGCGGTTCGACCGAGGTCGGGGATGCGCGGGTCATTATAGATGCTGTCGAGCGACATTGCGAGCGCACGCGTTCGAGCCCGCTCCGGTGTCGAAGCATCGATTGCAAAGACTTCCGTCGCGAAGCGATCATCGCCGCTCAGGAAGTCGACATCGACGAGATAGGTCACGAGCACCGGCATCGCAGGCCGCGGTCCGCGGCAATGATCATCAGCGAGGTCGGTGACGGTCATGCGCAGTGCGTCGATCTCGGTGTCGAAATCTTCCCAGGCGACATTGGCGGGACATTCGTCGAGCAAATAATTCGTCATCAGGTCCTGCATCGCACCGAGCAGGGCATAGCGTGGGTCGGTCATGGATCATCTCCTGGGCGGAGGGTGCCGACGGAACCGTGATCCCGTCGGCAGTGAGGGTTCAGTGAACGGTTTCGAGGAGCTTGCGGGCCTTGCTCTCGACATCGAGCCGGCTGTCCTGGTGCGCCTTGGTGCGGGCGAAGGCGGTGATGCCCTGGACGAAATCGTAAATCGTCTCGGGCGGTCGCCCCTCCTCATTGAGCACGGTCGCGACGATCTTCGAGGTTTCGGCCTTGGAGAAGCCGCGCTTGCGAAGAAAGATCTCGCGATCCTCGTCCTTGCGGGCAACCACGCGCTCGCGCGCGGCCTTGATGCCGCTGATAAATCGCATCGGCGAGGATTCAGCGAAATGCTCGAGCGCCGGTGCAGCTTCATAGGCGAAGCGGTTGGCCGCGAATTTCGAGTGGCGGATCTTGACCTCCTCGAAATTTTCGACACCCCACAGGTTGCGGTTCATGCACACGGCGCGGAGATAGAAGGTCTCCATGCCGAGCGTCTTGGCGCCGACCTCCGAATTCCAGCAGTAGAAGCCACGGAAATAGAGATCGGGCTCGCCGTTGGGGAGCTTTCCGGCCTCGATCGGGTGTGTGTCGTCGACGAGGAAGAGGAAGACGTCGCGGTCCGACGCATAAAGCGTTGTCGTGTCCTTGGAGACATCGACAAAGGGATTATAATACATACTCGATCAGTCGAGCACACCGGGCACCTTCCAACGCGTGTCGCCGATGCCGTTGCCTGCGATCTTCATGACCGCGGCGACGAGTTCATGGTCCCAGATGCGCCCATAATCCGGCCCGGTCGCTGCCCGAAGCTCTGTACGCCCGTTCTCGGTCTGGAGCAGCTTCACGTGTTCGCCGCGGTGCGAAACGAGGCCGTGCTGAAGGTTGATCCCGGCCAGCGCCGCCGGAAGTTCGCGAAGATAGGATGCTGGCGCACCGACCAGACTGCAAAGCTGCCCGAACGACCAATTGGTCGGGGCGACGGGCCGGTCCTCATCGGGCACGATCAGCGCGAGCCGCTCAGGATTGTCACTGCGCGCTTCGACGCGGATGGCCTTGCTATCGACCACGCGCGTGACAGCCCGTTCGGCGCGGGCGAGCACATCGTTGTAGAGTTCGGTCAACGAGAGGTAGCGCTCATCATCGGGACGAGAGAACCATTCGGAAGACACGCGGCCGACATTATGGCCGCGGGAGATATCGACGCGATAGGCGCCGCCGGCCGGGCGGCCGGCAACGGGAGCGAAACTGTTCATGGGAAATCTCCGGAAGCGAGAGGAGTTGAGCCACGACGAATTCACGCCACGCTCAATCCTACCAGCCCCCTACCTCCCTTTTCGGGGTTATTCCTTGAGCGTCTCGATTAATCGGAGGCCTTAGTGAGGACGAACCCACATGGCGCGGCACTCGTCTGGGGGCGAACTACGGGAAGGGCTGGCCGATTTGAGACGGTCTGCTTCCGAGCAGAAAGCGGGAGAAGCAGACATTAACTAGCGGATCGGTCCGTCACGGTGACGGCACGCGATAAGGAAGTCGACGACGACTTGCTCCGATATATATTTACGCTTCGCCATATCTCGTCCTCGCTTCGTCCTGCCGACCTACCCGACTTTCTGTGTCGGCGGCGTGCTAAAAGCGATGCAGCACCGCAAGATCGCGCAGGTCGCCGACGCCAAGGTCGAGCGGTGGCGCAAGCTCAGCCGCCGCGACCGGATCGGGCTCGCCGCGCCGAAGAAAGACTTTGACATTCTCGGGGTCGAGCGCGCCATGTTTGCCAATCGCAAAGCGATATTCGTCCTGATAGGAGAATTCCTCGGGCTTGATGAAGGCGAGCCTGTCGGGAAGCGCCCAATCGGCCTGCGGTAAGGCGTCCCTTGCGCGATACTCGACGTTGCGGGCAAGGAGCGTGGCATAGTCAAGATGGGACGTTCGCGACTGGCGTGCTCGGAGCCGCGCGACCAGCGCCTCCGCATCGGTGATCTCGACGCACCAAGGGCTTTCGAAGCGCGTGGCTACGTCTTCGGCGAGCCGCAGGCTCATGCAATGCACGAAAATATCGTCTTCGCGCGCAGAGGATTCGAAGCGCCAGCCCTTCCAGATTTCCTTGCGGCCGTCGGCACGATTGATTTCGAGGCCTGCCTCGGGATTGAAGATCAGTATTCCGTCGTTGCGGTCGCCGCGCGCGGCGTCGCCCTCATATTGCCGGAACCAGGACAGCGGACGAAAGCGCATCGAGCCGCGCCGCATGAACGCCTGCGCATGGGCTTCCTCGGTGAAATATTTGTAGATCATGCCGCTGGCTCGGGACTCAGCATCAGGACGCAAGCGCGCTCTGATAGGCTTCGAATGCGCGCGCGAACTCGGCCGCCGCCGCCGCATTCGAGTATTGATACTCCTCCAGGACCCCTCCTGAGGTGGTGAAGACCATGCGGCCGTAGCGCAGGATTGGAAGCTGATAATTGTCGCGAAAACGCAGATCGCGAGATCCGTCCTTGTTCACCTTCGCCCAAGTTTCGCCGACGATTTCGCTGTCGCGCGGCACCGTTTCGTCTTCGATAAATTTCTGAAACTCGAACGCAAGCCCGACCTCGCGAAGATCGATCAGCGCGAATGCGCCGTCGACGCGCGGCATCAGGACGACCCCGGGATAGACTAGGATGTCCTCGCCATTTGCATTGCCGAAGCGCATCGCACGGCCGTCGAAGCGGAGGAGCTCCGAATCTGCAAAGTCGAGCGCGATCGGCTTCCGGTCAACAGTGCGCGAGGCCGACGAGCGTTCGAGGATCTTATGAACATCGCGATCGGCCATGACATCCCAGATTCTGACCGATTGCCGCAGAGCCTCGAAGGTACGCACAAGATGGCCCCAAGCCCGCCGCGCGGCTTCGCTTGTCTCGAAGCGCGCCGCGATATGCGTTTCGACCTTCCAGGCTTCGAGCCGCATCACTTCGGCATCGGCCTCGGCAATCGCCGTATCGAGCTCGGCAATCCGCTTCTTGTAGAAAAGGCGGAAGAGGCTACGCGAGCGGCGCTCTAGTTCGGCGCGGCTATGAACACCGAACGCGGCGGCCTCAGCTTGATCGCGTGCGAGGTCGAACGCTTGCGTGCGCGCCTCGACGATCAGCCGCCGGACATCGGCAAGGCTATGGCTCGACAGGTCCTCGACCGCGGCGCTGTTGATCTCGCGCATGCGATAGCGGTCGATAGCGGCGCCCGGACCGCTGCCCTGCGGCCCTTCAGGGCGGTCGCGAATGCCGGACGGTGCGGACGGCACTACTCCCGGAGGAGGCCCGACCGGCGCCGCACCGAACTGCGCGCTGACGCCGCTAACGCCGACATGGAGCGTAATGCCAGGAAAGCGCTGGAAATCCTCTCTCAACCGCAAATGCATCGCTTCCCCCTCCTCTGTTTGTCGTAGAAGTCCCTCAGCGCCTTATTCATTCTCCGTGTCGCGCAGCGCTTCGATCAGCCGCTCGGCGGCGGCATGGGTGTCGCCTGGACGATTTGAGATCACAAGCGGCAGTGAATATTCGAACGGATCGGAGAGATTCTCGGCATGGATCCGGCAGACGATCCGCCCCTCGATGCGCTCGGGCTCGGTCGGCGCGGCAAGCTCGAAGTTAAACGCTTCAGGCGCGATCCCGTGCCGCCAATTTTGGCAGGTAAGCGCCGTATCGGCTTGCGGACGCTCGGGCCGTCCGTCTTTCCAGTAAAAGCTATCCGGGTCGGTTTTGGCGGCGGCAAGCATCGGCATCGCGATTGCGCGATCAAACGCGGCCGCACGTGGCCCGTCGAACATGCCGAGCGCGCCGAGGCGGCTGGCGCGCTCCATCATCTCGGCAACGCCCGATTGACCTCCGCCCAC
>Ga0209024_1001976_pt1 | contig 13699 bp, 14 predicted proteins | sample AutmiccommunBRH5_FD_187380 | JGI IMG/M metagenome (GOLD analysis project Ga0209024, IMG submission 187380) | Deep subsurface microbial communities from Mt. Terri, Switzerland - Autotrophic microbial communities BRH/5 (SPAdes) (version 2) | ecosystem: Environmental > Aquatic > Deep subsurface >...
GGTGCACCAGTGTCACCTTACTGGCGAAATTGGTCAGAAACAGGGCTTCTTCCACCGCTGTATTGCCGCCCCCCACCACCAGCACTTCCTTGCCGCGATAGAAAAACCCGTCACAGGTGGCGCAGGCGGAAACCCCAAACCCCTGGAAGCGTTCTTCAGATGGCAGGCCAAGCCAGCGCGCCTGCGCCCCCGTGCAAACGATCACGGCATCGGCAGTGTACGTATCGCCGCTGTCCCCGGTGCAGGTAAACGGGCGCGATGCGAAATTCACCTTGGTAATATAGTCGTTGATCAGCCGCGCCCCGACATGGGCCGCCTGATCGCGCATCTGCTCCATCAGCCACGGCCCCTGAACGGTTTCCGCAAAGCCCGGATAGTTTTCTACATCGGTGGTGATGGTCAGTTGCCCACCCTGATCAATCCCCGTCACCAGAATGGGTTCCAGCATCGCGCGTGCCCCATAAATGGCAGCCGTATAGCCAGCCGGACCCGAACCGATAATCAGCAGCCGTGAATGATGGTGTGATGACATCTTATTTTGTGCGGATCTCTTGCAGAGCTTCGTTTATCTTAAACAGAACGATAATCAATTCAGACCAGACTCTGGCTGCAAACATCCCGCCTGCAATCACAATCAGACCAGATATAAAATTACCCGCCATCATAGTGCCAAGACCACTGGCAACCGCGATAAAGAGAAGCGTCCAGTAGAAAAGCGTAATAACTTTCGGAATAATCATATTGTCAAGATACAGCAAATCTCGCATTGAACTTCTCCTCCAGATAACGGCACACCGGTGTTGGTGTTAGCCTAGTCTTCCGTAGACGGCGCATTCAGCATATCGGGGTGCGGCATGCCGATAACATTATAGCCTGCATCCACATAATGAATTTCGCCAGTGGTGCCGGCGGACAAATCACTTAGCAGATAAAGTCCCGCGCCACCCAGATTTTCGAGATCCACATTCCTGCGCAATGGCGCATGTTCGCGCGCAGTGCGGTAGACATAACGCGCCGAGCCAATGGCGGAACCGGCCAGGGTGCGCATCGGACCTGCGGAAATCGCATTTACCCGAATACCCTGTGGACCCAGATCGGCAGCCAGATAGCGCACACTGGCCTCCAGCGCCGCCTTCGCGACTCCCATGACATTATAATCCGGCATTACCTTGACCGCGCCCATGTAGGTCAGCGTCACAATCGCGCCGCCATTTTTCATCAGCGGCGCGGCACGGCGCGCCACTTCATTGAGCGAAAAGCAAGAAATATCCATGGTGTGTAGGAAGTTTTCCCGCGTCGTATCAAGAAACCGCCCCTTGAGTTCTTCCTTATCGGAATAGGCAATCGCATGAACGATAAAATCAATCTGTCCCCAGACGGTTTCCAGCACGGCGAAAACATTATCCATGCTGTCGCGGTCGGACACGTCGCATGGCACCATCAGGCTAGACCCGACCGAGTCCGCCAGCGACTGCAGACGTTTGCCAAAAGCCTCATTCTGATAGGTAAACGCCATTTCCGCGCCATGTTCGCCCAGCATCTTGGCAATGCCCCAGGCGATCGAGTGATCATTGGCGATACCCATCACCAGGCCGCGCTTGCCGGCCATCAGTTTGCCCGTGCCGGTCATCCTCAAGCGCTCCTTTTTTTATTTTTCATAAACTTAACCAAGCCGGGAAAAGGCTAGGCACGCATTTGTCCCGCCAAAACCAAAGCTGTTGGACAACACCGTGTTCAGGCCTGCATTGTCGACCCGTTCCCGGACAATGGGCATGCCTTCGGCACGCGGATCGAGTTGCTCGATATTGGCGGACACACAGACAAAATCATTGTTCAGCATCAGCAGCGAATAGATCGCCTCATGCACTCCTGTCGCGCCTTGACTATGGCCCGTTAGCGACTTGGTGGAACTGATAAGCGGAATTTTGCCGCCGAACACCTCGGCAATGCCCTCAAGCTCAATGGTGTCGCCGACCGGCGTCGAGGTGCCGTGCGCATTGATATAGTTGACCGGGCCATCGACTGTCGCCAGCGCCATGCGCATACAACGCACCCCCCCTTCCCCCGAGGGCTGCACCATGTCGACGCCGTCGGAGGTTGCGCCATAGCCGGTTAGCTCGCCATAGATCTTGGCCCCGCGCGCCTTGGCATGTTCCAGTTCCTCAAGCACCAGACATCCGCCGCCGCCGGAAATCACAAAGCCGTCGCGATTGGCGTCATAGGCGCGCGACGCTTTTTCAGGGGTGTCATTATATTTGCTGGACAGCGCCCCCATGGCGTCGAACAGCACCGTCAATGTCCAATCCAGTTCCTCTCCGCCGCCTGCAAACATGATGTCCTGCTTGCCATACTGAATTTGTTCCGCCGCGGCGCCAATGCAGTGGGCGCTGGTCGAACAGGCCGACGAGATCGTATAGTTCAGCCCCTTGATGCGAAAAGCTGTCGAAAGATTGGCTGAGGTGCTGCTGGACATATTGCGCGGGACCATGAACGGACCAACTTTTTTCGGCCCCTTCTCACGCGCCGTATCGCAGGCCAGCAAAATATTATGGGTCGAGGGGCCACCAGAGCCGACAATTATACCCGTGCGCTCATGCGATACCTCGCCCGGGGTAAGCCCCGCATCACGGATCGCCTGATCCATGGAAATATAGGCGTAGGCCGCCGCATCCCCCATGAAACGCTTGAGCTTGCGGTCAATGACTTCTTCCGGATCAATTTTCAGCGTACCCGCGACATGACTGCGAAACCCCATTTCGCGATAGGTTTCGCACAATTCGATGCCGGAGCGGCCTTCGCGCAGACTGGCCAGCACCTGCTGACTATCATTGCCAATGCTGGATACGATGCCCATGCCCGTAACCACGACACGTCTCATAAGGTCCTCCCTTCGCGCATTTACGGCGCTTCGCCTGCTTTGACCAGCCCCACTTTTAAATCTTCTGCACGGCAGGTCTCCATGCCATCCACACTGATACTGCCGTCCGCAACCCCCATGACCAGCCTGCGGTTGATGACGCGCTTCAGATCCAACCGATAGGTTAGCAGTTTATGCTTCGGTTCGACCATGCCGGTAAGCTTTACCTCGCCTACCCCCACGGCCCGTCCGCGGCCCTGTCCGCCAAGCCATCCAAGAAAGAACCCCACCAACTGCCACAGGGCGTCAAGCCCAAGACACCCGGGCATGACCGGGTCGCCTTCAAAGTGGCAGGGGAAAAACCATAAATCCGGACGGATGTCGAGCTCGGCCACGATTTCACCCTTGCCATGCGCGCCCCCCGTATCGGAAATCCGGGTAATGCGGTCAAACATCAGCATGGGCGGCAGCGGCAATTGCGCGTTACCGGGGCCAAACATCTGGCCATGGCCACAGCGCAGCAAATCTTCATAATCCAGTTTCGCCGGTTTATTCGGCATCAGTCATCCCTTCAGGACGGAGTCCATTTTTTTCGTGATCTGGGGTAACATATCGTAACAATCCGCGAAAGCGGTTTACGCATTATTCCTCTTTCCGGGCCAGCGCGATGGCGGCGGGGAAGTCATCCGTAAACCGCAATCGCACGGAAACAGTATAAAGCCCCATCCGTTCCAGCACCTGGCGCGGCTGCGGCAGAATGCCCGTCACAATAACGCCCGTTCCATGCGCCTCACAGCGGCGCAGAAACTCTCCCAAAGCACCCACCCCCGACGCATCTATCATGGGAACATCACGCATTCTCAGGATTATAATCCTTGGCCAGGGTCCGAAAATCGCGTCGAGTATATCGCCAAGCCGCGCCGCGTTACCGAAAAAAAGCGGCCCGCGCAGACGGTACACCTCAACGCCTTCAGGCAGCGTATCGCGCTGTGTGTAGCCGCCATTAGGCAACCGGGTGAGGTCATCCATATCTCCCTCCAGCAGCTTAATCCCATGTTGCAGCGCGTCGACCTGCGACATGCGGTGCATGAACAACACCGCCGCCAGAACCACCCCCACCTCGATCGCCACGGTGAGATCGACCATCACCGTAAGTCCAAAGGTCAGCAGCAACACGAACTGATCGCCGCGTGGCGCACGCATCAGGGCACGGAACTTATCCACCTCGCTCATATTCCAGGCGACAACGACCAGAATTGCCGCCAGCGACGCCATGGGAATAAATGCCGCCAGCGGCGACAGCAGCAGGATAAACAGGAGCAAAAACAGCGCATGAATTATCCCAGCGAGGGGCGACCGCGCACCGGACCGGATATTGGTGGCGGTGCGCGCAATGGCCCCCGTGGCCGGCATGCCGCCAAACAGCGCCGAGGCAATATTGGCGCCCCCCTGCGCCACCAGTTCGCAATTCGAGCGATGCCGCCGCCCGGTCATGCCGTCCGCCACCATGGCCGAGAGCAGACTTTCAACGCCTGCCAGAAACGCTATGGTAAAGGCGCTGGGCAGCAGCTCCTGTAATCGCACAACCGTGATTTCCGGCCAGTGCGGCATCGGCAGGCTGCTGGGGATGCCGCCAAAGCGGGAGCCTATCGTATCGACCGGGAAATTCAGCAGATACACGAGCAGCGAGGCCGCAATAACGGCGATCAGAAAGCCAGGCCATTTTGGCGCCAGACGCCGCAGCGCGATGATCACTCCAAGCGCGCCAAACGCCACCCCCGCCGCCCACAGGTTTACGCTGCCGCGCGCGTCCCAGAACGCCTCCCATTTGGCAACAAATTCGGCTGGTAAATTAGCCAGCGAAAGCCCGAAAAGATCGCCGATCTGGCTGGAAAGAATTATCACCGCAATACCAGACGTGAACCCAGTGACGACCGGGTCGGGGATATATTTAATCCAGTCGCCAAAACGGGCAATGCCCGCAACTAGCAGCATGGCGCCCGCCATCAGGGTGGCCAGCACCAACCCATCATAGCCATGCGCATGAATGACGTTGAACACCACGACCACAAACGCGCCAGTCGGCCCGCCAATCTGAAACCGGCTACCGCCCAGTGCGGAAATCAGGAACCCGGCCACGATCGCGGTAATCAAACCCTTGTCCGGGGTTGTGCCGGACGCGATCGCCAGCGCCATGGCCAACGGCAAAGCCACAATCGCGACGGTCAGCCCGGCCACGGCGTCATCGCGAAAATCCCGCGCGCGATAGCCCTCGCGCAGCACCGTGTACAGCTTTGGCACAAACAGATGCCATGCGGGTGCGGCGGGAGAAGCCGTAGGTGGGTGGGGATGATTATCCATGTAGTTAACTATATCAGATGGACCGCAAGCGGCGGTAAAAATTAACTAATTTTGATACTTCAGAAGTAACCAACCTTAGGACTCGGTTAATATTCTCTAATTAAAACTAAGTATCCGGTGCATTGTGAATCTTGAGGATTGAGCATGAGTTGGACACGCGGCCGAAACATGACCTCCTGGCTTTTTGCCAGTGGCATTGGGCTGCTGTTTGTTCTGGCCGTTGCAGCGCTTGTAATTGGTCTTAAAACTTTGCAGTCGAACGAGGAGGCGGTTGACCGGCGCAAAATAAGTTTGGGCCTTGAGACTGTTTTCCTGTCACTCGTGGCGGCGCAAAACTCTGTTCGCGGATATATCGTCACTAATAATCCAAATTTTTTGGCACCCTATCATGCCGAACTTGAGAAAATCAGAATTCTGCAGAGAGATTTTGATGAATATTGGATACTTTCAAAAGAGGAATTAGATACTCTAAAAACTCAGATCGCTGAACATCAAAAGGTATTGGACAGCCAAATCGCATTGACAAACAGCGCTGGCGCCAAAGCAGCAATAATGCTTGTAAACGGCGCCGGCGACAGAGTACGCCAAATTCAAATTTCAGTCCGCGATTTGTTAGTGAAGGTGACCAAAGAATCTGATTTTATACAGTCAAGATGGAAATCTAAGAGTGTAGCTTTACTGCCTTTTATTATTATTTCGCTGCTAGTTTCCGCCTGTTTGTCGTTGGCGCAATTCATCCTGTTCCGCCGTGAAATTTCTCTTCAGCAGACAGCTGAGGCAGCCCTGCAAGCTCAGAGACAAAGTATTGAAATTTCCTCGCGCTTTTCCGAGACACTGCAGGCCGCCAAATCGCGGGACGAATGCTATGAGATAATTCAAAGCTATGGCGACACCATTTTCCAGGGGAATGGAGGCGTTCTTTACGTCTACAATAATTCGAGAGATCAGCTCGAACTTGCGACACGTTGGGGCGGGAAGGAGGACGACCCGGTCGTGGAACATTTCGGTCCAGATGAATGTTGGGCGTTGCGGCGCGGGCGCTTGTATACAGGTTCAGAGGTAGAAGGCCAAACTGACTGCGGCCATCACCTGAACGATCATCCTCGCAATTATATTTGCCTTCCGATTACGGCGTGCGGGCAAACTTCAGGCCTATTATATCTGTTTACGGAAAATTCTGAGCATGGCGTTCTTGATACGCTCACAGAACAAGCCATTATGTTTACCGATCACCTTTCCCTGGCGCTGATGAATCTCCAGTTGAGCGAAAGTCTCCGGAACCAAGCCATTCGAGACAGTCTGACTGGATTGTTTAACCGGCGGATTCTGGATGAGATTCTCATTCGTGAATTCGCCCTCGCGGATCGTAATAAATACCACATCTCATTCATGATGCTGGATATTGATCATTTCAAGAAGTTCAACGATACCCATGGCCACGGCTTCGGCGATCAGGTGATAAAAAAGGTTGCGGATCTTCTGTCCTCCAAGGCGCGGCAAACAGATACAGTTTGCCGCTATGGCGGAGAAGAATTCCTCGTCATTTTCGCGAATTGCGATCTTGAACACGCGGCAATCAAGGCGGAGAAAATACGGCTTGCTGTTAAAGCCCTTAAACTTGGCGATACCGGTCATGACGCCGTTTCCATATCCATATCTATTGGCATTGCCTGTTATCCAGATAGTGCGGACAATAAAGAGGCTGTAATCAAACTTGCCGACGAGGCCTTGTATCGGGCCAAGCGCAATGGCCGTGATCAGGTATGTGTCTATGAGGAAATGCCAAACGAACCGGAAGAAATACCCGGACGGACCAACGTCCACCCGGTGGGTGTCAAAAATGCTGTCGGTTAAATTGACGGCGCATATAAAACTGGACAAACACTGGCGCGGTAACGATATTCAAAACTGATGGAACTGCAATCAACAGACACAATCGGCGCACTGGAACGCCTACGGGCGGTAAAGTTGCGCCCCACACGCCAGCGTCTGGCGTTGGCGCAGTTGCTTTTCGATACCGGGGACCATCACGTTACGGCCGAGACGCTGTATGACCAGGCCCAGGCGGCTGGCGTAAGGGTTTCGCTGGCGACAGTCTACAACACATTGCACCAGTTCACGGCGGCAGGGCTGCTTCGTGAAGTTGTAGTAAATTCCGCCTGCACCTATTTTGACACTAATGTGACCGATCACCATCACTTCTTTTATGAAGACCGTGGCACGTTGGCGGACATTGATAGTGCCGATATAGACATTCGCGGCCTGCCCGAAGCCCCGGATGGCGCTAAAATCTCACGCGTTGACGTGATTATCCGGCTTACCTGAGACGCCTGGATCTAGCGTTTCCGGCCGCCCGCCAGGCCTGCAATCAAATTAAAACGATTCTAAACTGTTGACGCCGCGGCCCGGCCCCGCTATATTCACAATGGTAAACGGACAATGTCCGGCTTAACATAATTCAGCCCAAAAGGGGCATCATCCAGCAAGGAGAACGACCAATGGCAGCACTGGGAACAAGCAAAACCCTCGAAAATCTGAAAGCAGCCTTTGCCGGCGAAAGCCAGGCCAATCGCCGCTATCTGTATTTCGCGCAAAAGGCCGACGTAGAAGGCTATAATGACGTAGCGGCGGTGTTCCGCTCCACCGCCGAAGGTGAAACCGGTCATGCCCACGGCCATCTGGAATTCATGGAAGTTGTGGGCGATCCGGCCACAGGGTTGCCGATCGGCGGCACCTCCAACAATCTGAAAGCCGCGGTTGCGGGTGAAACCCATGAATATACGGACATGTATCCCGGCATGGCGCGCACTGCCCGTGACGAAGGCTTTGCCGAAATCGCCGACTGGTTCGAAACCCTGGCCAAGGCTGAAAAGTCCCATGCCGGACGCTTCACCAAGGCGTTGAACACGCTCGATAGCTAAGCCTGACGATGCATGGTGTGATTGGATCAAATCACACCCGAAACCCCGTATCCGTCATTGCCCGGTTTATCCGGGCAATTCAGGACCACACTTGTTAGCCTCTCCATGTGGCGTTGGCCATGTGGCGCTGGATGCCCCGGGCAAACCGGGGCATGACACGCGGGATCTATCGCAAAGCGGTGGCGCACACCAATCAAAGGAAATACCCGATGAAAGAAGGCAGCACTGAAGCACCGATCCGTCATGCGCTGGACTGGAATAATCCGGATTTCTATGACAGCGAAAAGATCGACGCGGAACTGCACCGGGTTTTTGACATTTGTCATGGCTGCCGCCGCTGCTTCAATCTGTGCGATTCTTTTCCGCGCCTGTTCGATCTGATCGATGAAAGCCCCACCGGCGAGCTGGACAGCGTGGACAGCAAGGATTTTGCCCCGGTCGTGGAGGCCTGCACCCTGTGCGATATGTGCTTCATGACCAAATGCCCCTATGTGCCGCCGCATGAATTCAATCTGGATTTTCCGCATCTGATGCTGCGTTATCGTGCCGCCGAATATAAAAAGGGCAATGCGGATTTTGTTCCCGGCCAGTTGGCCGAAATGGACCGCAATGGAACCCTGGCACGGCCGTTGGCCCCCCTGGTCAACTGGGGATCGTCAACCGGCAATAAACTGACCCGTCCCGTAGTGGAAAAAATCACCGGCATAGACGCCAAGGCGGAGCTGCCGAAATTTAATTCCAAAACCTTTATGATGTCGTCAAAATCCGCCCCGCCTGAAGTGAACAAATCCGCGCCTGCTTTTGGCCGCAAGGCCGTGCTCTACGCCACCTGTTTTGTAAACTATAATAATCCCGGCATCGGCATGGCCGCGCGCGCCGTGCTGGCAAAAAACGGTGTCGAGACGGAGGTGGTCTATCCCGCCTGTTGCGGTATGCCGTTTCTGGAACAGGGCAATTTACCCCGCGTCGCCGAACAGGCGGACAAAGTGTCGCGCGAACTGATCAAATGGATCGATAAAGGCTATGACATCATCACGCTGACCGCCAGCTGCGGACTGATGCTGAAATTTGAATGGCCGCTGCTGCTGCCCGAAGACAAAGACATTGCGCGGCTGTCGAAGGCCACCTTCGACATTGATGAATATGTGGTCGATATCGCCAAAAAGCCGGGTATGGCGGAAGGCATGCAACCCATTGCCGGCGGCGCCAGTCTGCACCTGGCCTGTCATGCGCGCGCCCAGAATATGGGAGCCAAGGGGGCGGAAATGTTGCGCCTGATCCCGGAAATAAAACTGGATGTGATTGAGCGCTGCTCGGGCCATGGCGGCACCTTCGGCGTCATGAAAAACACCCGGCCTTTGGCGATGAAAGTCGGCAAACCCGCGGCGGCCACGGCGCGCCAACAGGCCAACGCCTTTGTGGTTTCCGAATGCCCGTTGGCGGCAAAACATTTATTGCAGGTCATGGAAGGAATTGAGGGCGAAGCGAAAGTACCGGAACACGCCCATCATCCAATTGAACTGCTCGCACGCTCTTATGGGGTGATACCATGACAAAAATGCGCCGCGCCATCAGCAAGGACGATCTGCTGCCGCTGAATGACTATGCCGCCGTGCGTAACCAGCGCCGGTCGGAAATGGTCAAGCTGAAACAGAGCCGCCGGGTCGAGGTTGGTCCGATAGCCACCTTTTATTTCGAAAATTTCGACACCATGCTGCAGCAGATTCAGGAGATGCTGTATATCGAAAAAGGCGGCGACGCGCAGCTTGAGGACGAACTGACCGCCTATAATCCGCTGATACCACAGGGTTCGGAACTTGTCTGCACCCTGATGCTTGAAATCGAAGACCCGGTGCGCCGTGAGCGTGTGCTGCGCACACTTCCACATATTGAGCGCGATACATTCATTCAGGTCGGCGCGGAGCGCATCAAAGCGGTGCCTGAAGCCGGTGAAGACCGCACCCGTGAAGACGGCAAAACCTCTGCCGTGCATTTTTTGCATTTCCCGTTTACGCCCGCGCAGATCCAGGCGTTCCGAGACCCCGGCGTACAGATCATGCTGGGATTTGAACACGAAAATTACGCCCATATGGCGGTACTGGGTCCGCAAACGCGCACGGCGCTGGCCGGCGACTTCGACGTGTAGGCAGGATTGAAACTCCGCGTCTCCTCGCATATCCGCCCGGCCCGTGGCTTGTTACAGGCAGGCGGGCGCCAGTTCCCCTGTGCCCTGGGACGCGGCGGTATCAGTAACAACAAACGTGAAGGCGATGGCGCAACCCCCGCCGGAGAGTTTCACTTGCGCTGGGTTCTGTATCGCGCGGGACGCATCCCCCGCCCAGACACCGGACTTAAGATAACGCCCATCGGCCCGCGCGACGGCTGGTGCGACGCGCCGGGCCACAGCGCCTATAATTGTACGGTGAGACTGCCCATCGCCGCCAGTGCGGAGCGCTTAAGCCGTGCCGATCCAGTTTATGATATTATAGTAGTGTTGGGACATAATGACGCACCAGTCATCGAGGGCGGGGGCAGCGCTATTTTCATGCATGTCGCCAAACCCAATTTCGCGCCGACCGCGGGCTGTATTGCGCTGCGCCGCGATGATCTGCTGACCATTTTACAGATGTGCGGTCCTGACAGCAGTCTTATTGTGCGATAATGTCTGTTGTGAAACCGGGATGATTAGACAGCGCCGGAAATATGCTGCGCCAGCGATTTGCGGAAAACACGGTCGCGCTTCAAGCGCCATTCGCGTGCTTGGGCTGCACTGCGATCTTCCGCACGTTCGGCATAAATGATCCGCCATTCCCGGCCACGGGTTGAGCGCGCGCCTGTTCCCGCATTATGTTTTGCAAGGCGCCGCTCCAGATCCGTAGTCCAGCCGACATAAGTCCGCCTACCACCGGTCCCCATACTGCCCAGTACGTAGACAAAGCAGACTCTATTTTTATTTGACGACTGTACATCGTCCATGAAGCCATTCCTGTCATTGCGTAAAATGTACAACCGGGCACTTTTTCATTTGGCCCGCCCGGATAAAAATTAAGACTCATTGTTGTGACAAAATAACTTCAAACGTTAACCATTCTTCAACTAACATACTCAAGTGGTTTGTGGATGGCAAAAGGGAGTACCATAAAAATGACGTCACGATGGATATTAGCTCTTAGTACAGCATTGATTGTGTCCTTAACATGGTCTGCCGGTTATGCGGTGGAGCGCCCAAATTATGACGTGGTTGGGATTACAGTTCCCAGCCTGGATCTGTTTACGACCGATCAATCATCGGAGCCCGCCTCACAGATCGATGCCGCCAGTATTACGTTGCCCCTGCCCGTGCAGGCCGTCAGTGATAACGGCATGTTACTTCTGAAAATTGATGGCAGGAAATATTGGGTGGATGGATTGCAGGTAGAGACCAACGAAAGCGGCCTGACGACCGGCACATGTGGTGAGAAAATGGCAAACAGCGCGCCAGTTCCACTTGGCATCCGCGGCCTGGGGAACGGCTGCTGATGCGCCCGCTTTTCCAGAGTTTTTTGTCCGGCGTACAAATTGCGCTTATCAGCGCCGCAATCGCCCAACCGGCGTTCGCTGCGGACAAAAATGAGAAGCCGAAACTGCCGGAGCGGCCTCTGATTGAAGATCTCAGGGCCGAGGCCAACCCAGGCCAGCCTTGCGGTGGTGGTGGCGCGGATAGTGCCCGGCGGCAAAGCATAGATGGCGTTGCCTATGGCGTCGTTAATGATCCGGCGCTGGATTCGTATCTGAACGGTATAAAAGACCGGCTATTGAAGGTGTCGCCGCTGCCCGGCTGCGCCATCCATGTATATGTGATACCGCAAGAACATTTTGCCGCGGCTGCGGCCGCTGATGGTGGAATATTCCTGCCCATGGGGCTATTGCGTGATCTGCGAAACGAAGATGAGATTGCTGCGGTTCTGGGCCACGAAATCGCGCATATTCTCAAAAACCATCACAAGTCTGACCTATTTCTTAAGTCACAACAAAGTATGCTGAAAGCGGGCGGAATGGCCATGGGCGCATATTCGGCGGTTCAGCAGTTTTCAGGAACCGCGCCCCCGATTGACGGGCAGACTTCTCTCAATATTGCCGAAGCCGTTTATGCGGTGAGCGAAAATGTAATCGCGCCGAACTGGACTTCCGGCCAGGAAGACGAAGCCGACCTGCTTGGCGCTGATCTGTTTATAGCCGCAGGATACAACAAGGCGGCGATCGGCACGATGATGGCCAAACTGGAAGACTGGGAAAAGAAAATCGCCAAGCGCGACGCCGTTCAGGATCAGTTTGTGCAAGCCTCCATGCAGGCAAACGCAATGTCCATGATGGGGGCAGCCTCTTCCGCGATGATGGCCCCCTCCGCCACAAACATTGGCGGTATGATGGCCAAACTCGCGCCAACGGCGATCACCGCGTTTGCCAGCAGTAACAAGGGCGAGGATCACCGTCCGGTCAGTGAACGCAAGACGGACGTGATTCAGTATCTCGGCGCATTTTACCGCAAGTCCCCCCGCCCGGCGCTTGGCGCCACGCAATGGGATCAGCAGCGTGGCATGACGGTATTTTCTCATTATACCGCAGCGTCGAAGGCGCGACAGATGATGGAAGCGGGGCAGCTTGACCAGGCCGCAAAGCTTGCCATGCAAGCCATTAGCGGGCCGACCGCAAACCATACCTATCCCAGACTTACCATGTATGAAGTTGCCAACCGGCAGGGGCGCGCCGACGCCTCCACCAATATTGACGCCATCTTGCGTGGGCCCCAACCCCCTATCGCTGGCTATCGTTATGCGGCAGCCGATGCGATAAAGACCGGCAGTCTTCCGGTGGCGGCAAGCTTTGTTGACGAAGCCAACCGCCGCTATGATACGCCGGTCAGTTTTATCCCGGAAGCCATCCGCCTATATCAGCAGACGGGGAACCATGAAAAAATTCAGCCCCTGCTGTTGCGTTGCCAGACAATGGGAGACAAGGCGACCTATGAGGTGTGCCAGTCTGCCGCTGGTGGTTCAGCGCAGGCGGGACGCCAGCCCGCCACGCAAAAACCAGGCCTGATTCCCGGCCTGCCGGGTCTCACAGGTGGCGGCAATCCACTTGGGGGATTTCTGGGAAGGCGCTAAAGGCAGATTTACTTGCTTAACGCAACATACACGCCATCCCAGTCTGCGCTGGGTGGCGATGCGGCATAGCTTGCGATTCGTTCCGCATAGAGTTGATAAAATTCGACCAGCCCCAGGCGGATAGCCATCTCATTGCGGCCAAGCCCATCCGTCAATTGCGCCGCCGCCACCCAGTCCTGGGCGCGGTAGCGGGACAGCATCCGCGCATGATCGTCGCTCAACGCCGCAAAATCCGGCTCCACCTGCATGCTTTCATCGCCCAGCAAACCCCAAACGGTGACAGGCGCGGTCTTGCCTTTGACAATTATCTGATCCAGTTCCAGCATCGCGAACTGCGGTGCCAGCGCGCGGGCGTTTTCGCCGACAAGCGCCGTGAGCGAATAGGCCTTTGATTGCCCCTCCAGACGCGAAGCAAT
>Ga0209024_1001977_pt1 | contig 13689 bp, 11 predicted proteins | sample AutmiccommunBRH5_FD_187380 | JGI IMG/M metagenome (GOLD analysis project Ga0209024, IMG submission 187380) | Deep subsurface microbial communities from Mt. Terri, Switzerland - Autotrophic microbial communities BRH/5 (SPAdes) (version 2) | ecosystem: Environmental > Aquatic > Deep subsurface >...
CCCGCCACGATTTGGGTCGCGAAAAGTTTGTGGAAAAAATCTGGGAATGGAAAAATGAAAGTGGCAGCAAAATTACTGAACAAATGCGCCGCATGGGTGCCAGTGTGGATTGGCAGCGGGAATACTTCACCATGGACCCGGCCCTGTCCAAGTCAGTCACTGAAGTGTTTGTTCGCCTGTTTGAACAAGGCCTGATTTACCGTGGCAAGCGCTTGGTAAATTGGGACCCGGTACTGAAAACAGCGGTTTCCGACCTTGAAGTGGAAAGCGTTGAAACCGAAGGCCACCTGTGGGAATTGAAGTACCCGCTGGTTGAAGCTGACCCAGTGAAGGGCTTGACCCACCTGACCGTGGCCACTACCCGCCCGGAAACCATGCTGGGCGATTCCGCCGTGATGGTGCACCCCGAGGATGAACGCTACCAACACCTGATTGGCAAAAAGGTAAAACTGCCATTGTGCGACCGTGAACTGACCATTATTGCCGACGATTATGTGGACAGTTCATTCGGGACCGGGGTGGTGAAAGTAACCCCGGCGCACGATTTCAACGACTATGCCGTGGGCCAGCGCCACAAGCTGGAGCTGATCAATATTCTGACCCTTGATGCAACCATCAACGAGCACGCGCCTGCGAAGTACGTGGGCATGGACCGCTTTGTGGCCCGCAAACAAATTGTGGCTGATCTGGAAGAACAAGGCCTGCTGGGTGAAATCAAGCCGCACAAATTGATGGTGCCCAAGGGCGACCGCACTGGCGTGGTGATTGAACCCATGCTGACCGACCAGTGGTTTGTGGCCATGACCAAAACCGCTGAAGGCGACACCACCGGCAAAAGCATTACCCAGAAAGCAATCGACGCGGTTGAACAAGGCCAGGTTAAGTTTGTACCCGAGCAATGGGTGAACACCTACAACCAGTGGCTAAACAACATTCAAGACTGGTGCATTTCCCGCCAGCTGTGGTGGGGCCACCAAATTCCCGCCTGGTATGGTGAGAACGGCGAAGTGTTCGTGGCCCGCACGGAAGTTGATGCGCGCAGCAAGGCAGCCGCTGCCGGTTATGCTGGAGAATTGAAGCGCGACGACGATGTGCTGGACACCTGGTTTTCATCGGCGCTCGTGCCATTTTCCACACTCGGCTGGCCTGATGAAACACCAGAATTGAAGCATTTCCTGCCTTCGTCCGTGTTGGTGACAGGTTTTGACATCATTTTCTTCTGGGTGGCCCGAATGATCATGATGACCACGCACTTCACAGGGCAGGTGCCCTTCCACACTGTGTATGTGCATGGTTTGGTGCGCGACGCTGAAGGCAAGAAAATGAGCAAATCGGTGGGTAACACCCTTGACCCGGTCGATTTGATTGATGGTTGCGAATTGGACACCCTGCTGGTGAAACGCACCACGGGCTTAAGCAAACCGCAAGACGCACCGAAGATCGAGAAGAAAACCCGCAAGGAATTTCCAGACGGTATTCCGGCTTACGGTGCTGACGCGTTGCGATTCACCTTCGCCAGCCTGGCCACGCTGGGCCGCAACATCAACTTTGACCAGAAGCGTTGCGACGGTTACCGCAACTTCTGCAACAAGCTGTGGAATGCAACACGCTTCGTGTTGATGAACACCGAAGGGCAAGACTGCGGCCTCAATTGCGAAACCGGCGACCACGATGCAGACGCCTGCACACCTGGCGGTTACCTTGATTTCTCACAGGCTGACCGCTGGATTACAAGTACCCTGCAACGCGTGGAAGCCGACATTGCGCAGGGGTTCGAGACCTACCGTTTCGACCTGATTGCCCAAAGCATTTACCAGTTTGTGTGGGATGAATACTGCGACTGGTACCTGGAAATTGCCAAGGTGCAAATTGCCAACGGCACAGCGGCACAACAGCGCGCAACACGCCGCACGCTGGTGCGCGTGCTGGAAACAGTTTTGCGTTTGGCCCACCCCATTATTCCGTTCATCACTGAAGAACTGTGGCAAACCGTCAGCGTGGTGGCAGGCCGCCGCGAAGAAGGCGAGCAAGCCAACCTGATGACACAAACCTACCCGGTCAGCGTGCCTTCGCGCATCGATGAAAAAGCCGAGGCCTACGTGGTGCAGCTTAAATCAACAGTCGACGCGGTTCGCGCTTTGCGCAGTGAAATGGGCTTGGGACCAGCCGACAAAGTGCCGCTCATCGCAAGCTGTGAAGGCAATGCAGATCAGCGTGTATTTCTGGAAAAAACAGGCCCCGTGTTGGCTGCACTGGCCAAGTTGAGCAATGTCGAGGTGGTGGATACACTGCCTGCCGAGTCAATGGCACCCGTTCAAATTGTGGGTGAACTGAAACTGATGCTTCACATTGAAATCGATGTGGAAGCCGAGCGTGCGCGCATTGACAAGGAAGCCGAAAAAATTCGCATTGAAATTGCCAAATGCAATGGCAAGCTGGGCAATGCCAGCTTTGTGGACCGTGCACCGGCTGCGGTGGTGGATCAGGAAAAAGCGCGCTTGGTTGAATTTAGCGCCTTGCTTGAAAAACTGGAAAGCCAACTTATCAAGTTGACCTGAAATCAGCAGCCCGCCATGCACTTTCCTTTGCCATCAAAGTTCATGGTTTTTCCGCTCAAGGGCACATACACCGGCACCTTGCTGGCTTTCATGAATTGCTCGGTTTTTGTGCCTGCAATTACCTTGCCGTTCAAGGTGGCCACTTCATTGGCATGGCTTGCAATCACGGCTTTGGGCCCTACCAGCTTGTTCACCACATAAGCAGCTTCACGCGGGCCGGTGGTGAATGTGTCGCCAATGTTCATCACAGCCAACTGGGGTTTGTAGTACTCGCCCACCACTTCCTTCTGCTCTGCGGTAATACCAGTGTCGCCACTTAAGTAAGTCACCAAACCATTGCTGAACTTCAGCACATACCCAGTGGCAGGGCCTGCGTAGGCTGTAATTCCAGTTTCCTTCAGCAAATCGCCCAAACGCTGACCCACAAATTCACCGGAAATACCATTGCTGTGGGCTGCTGGCACGGTGGTAATGCCCACACCGCCAATGGTTTGCATGGCGCCAAAACGCACCAACACCGAATTTTTTTCGTCGCCGCCCGCTTGCTTCAGCTTGTTGGCCAGGAAGGATGGCATTTCACTGCCGGTTACAATTTTTGCACTGGTTTTAACAGCAATGTTCACACTGTTTGAATTGGGCAAAGCGCTGGTTGAGATATCAGGCTTGTCGCAACTGCCCGCATTGGGCGCGAGGTTGTGCCTGTCACCCAGGTGGTCGCCGTGCATGTGGCTCACCAGCACCACATCAATTTTCCCCAAACGGGGATCTTCAGCACCAGCCACGGTCCGGCCTGCATCGTACAAAATGCGGGTGCCATTGGGGTCTTCGAAAATCATGGCACGGTCAAACCGGCAAAACTCACCCTCTTGGCCCCCCAAGGGGGTAACTTTGACCAAACCCTGGGCCAAAGTTGCGAGAGGGAAAATGAAAACCAGGGGAACTGTCCGGAGTAAAAAACGAATTGTCATACTGCGACCGGCCTACATCAAGGTTGATACACGTCAAATACCTTATCCAACAAACCTATTTCACCCGCTTTTTCAAGCTCGGCTTTGACTTTGGCATACTCGTAAATTAAATCAGCAGCACCAATCCCCAAAGACTTCCAGGGACGATACAACCGATGATCGAGCAGGGTATACGCAATTGGCTCGGAGCTCAAGACAGACTGCGGCTTGATGGCCAAACCCAACATGGACCATGTTGCGAAAAGTAAGTTATCCGTGGTTTCCGAGACCAGCAAGCGAATGTCAGAATGGCGCGAATCCCGAACAATTTTTTTGTAAATGGCGGCCACCGCCTCGGTGGGGCCCTCTAGGCATTGCATGAACTCAAGGTCGTTTGACAACAGCAAACCACCCACATCCAGGGCCATATTGTTCCGGGAAGCATTCTCACACAATTGTTCAAAGGCCACCTTATCGAGGCCAGAAGATCGAACAGAAGTGTAAATTAGCCGGAGCATACTTTTTCCATGATGTGTAACACAATGATAAGTCTCCCTCTGTCTAATCTAACTAACCAAGACGGGGTAGTCAATTTTCTTTGTATAACACCTTGGCAGTGCGATGCATCTTGTTGCGGGCCAGAAAAGCAAGCCACTCGTCGAGATCGGTGGGCAATGGCGCTGCTTTGACTTGATACACCGTTGGGTAAATTGGTCTGTGTATCAACAAGGCCGAATTCATTTCAGCGACGGTTTGTACAAGACAACTCAAAGCGTCACCCTGCTTCTTCAATGATTCCAGACACAGCTCGTCAGGGCTAAAACGCACCAAACCCAATTTCAGCAAAGGCTTTCTGGGAAAGTCTTTCAAGTTCCAGGTCAAAATGGCCACGGGCGCCTGAACATGGTGCTTTAACGCCAAGGCCGATGCGGCCACGTGTCGATCTTTCTCATCAACCGAACGCACATCAACCAGATAAGGTTGATGGGCTTGTGGTAATACGACAGCATCCATTAGCTGGGGCAAAGCTGCACGTTGCGCAACTGCGTCATCGGGGTGCAAGCGCCCCAAGCGAACCAAATTGCGGTAGCACTCATTTTCTATCTGTGGGGTCCAATACAAGGTGGCCTGATGCCGCTTGGCCAATGTAACAACCAACCAGCGCGTCCATTCCGAGAACAGAACATTGGCATCAAGCAGCCAGTGTTGGGGCACATCAGGCTTGCCGAAAACAACGCTCATGCTGTGTCCTTGTGCTTCAGCGGCGCTTCATGTAGAAAATGAATGCGCCTGCCTGATCGCCCTGTTCCAACAGCTCATTACCGGTTTGCTTGGCAAACATGGCGAAATCGCGCACGGAACCAGGGTCGGTGGAGGTCACCTTAAGCACCTGCCCACTCTGCATCTCAGCCAAGGCCTTTTTGGTTCTCAAAATGGGCAGCGGGCAGTTCAATCCGCTGGCGTCTACTTCACGGTCAAAATTCATGTTGTCTCTTTGCTCCTTTGCTTCTATTTTAATTTAACCCAGTCTACAACGCTGGCCAGCGCAGCATCCAGGTTTTCTGGCTGGGTGCCGCCAGCTTGTGCCATGTCGGGGCGGCCACCACCTTTACCACCCACCTGCTGGGCCACAAAGTTGACCAAGTCGCCGGCCTTTACTTTGGCTGTTGCGTCTTTGCTGACAGATGCAATCAGGCTGACCTTGCCTTCCAGCACGGTGGCAAGCACCAATGCGGCATTGCCCAGTTTGTCCCGTAGTTTGTCGGCTGCTTCACGAAGCTGTTTTACATCAGCACCTTCCAGTTTGGCAGCCAATACTTTCACGCCGTTGACATCCACGGCCAGCCCGGCCAAATCGTCGCCCTGGCTGGCAGCCAGCTTGCTTTTCAAGCGGTCCAGTTCTTTTTCCAGGTTTTTCACCTGATCCATAATTTGGTCAATTTTCGCGGTGGCCTCAGAAGCGGGCACACGCAGGCTTTGCGCAATCGCATCGACCTGGGCTTGCGCCTTCTGGGCGAATTCCATGGCGCCCAGGCCGGTGGTGGCTTCCACGCGGCGAATGCCTGCAGCCACACCGCTTTCGCTGGTGATCTTGAACAGGCCAATGTCGCCGGTGCGCTGCACGTGGGTACCACCGCACAGTTCGCGCGAAGTACCAATATCCAATACCCGCACTGTGTCGCCGTACTTCTCGCCAAACAACATCATGGCACCTGCACTTTTCGCGCTTTCAATGTCCATTACACGGGCTTGGGTTTCGGCGTTGGCCAAAATTTCTTCGTTCACAATGCGCTCCACCTGCGCAATTTGCTCAGGCGTCATGGCGCTGTGGTGGGCAAAGTCGAAGCGGGTTTTCTCGGCATCCACCAGCGAGCCTTTCTGGCTAACATGGTCGCCAAGCACTTCGCGCAAGGCCTTGTGCATCAAATGCGTGGCGCTGTGGTTGCGAATGGTGCGGTTGCGCTGGTACTGGTCCACTTGCGCACCCACGGCATCGCCCACTTTTAGTTCACCAGTGACCAATTCGCCGTGGTGGCCAAACACATTGGCTTGAATTTTTTGCGTGTCTTCGACACGGAACAAATTCAGGCAGGCCGAGCCGCTTGAAATTTCGCCCTGGTCGCCCACCTGGCCGCCGCTTTCTGCGTAGAACGGGGTTTGGTCCAGCACCACCACACCCTGTTGCCCGGCTGCAATACTGTTCACCGAAGTGCCGTTGACATAGATCGCTGTAATGCGGGCGTTGGCCACTTCAAGCTGATCGTAACCTTTGAATTCTGTGGACACGCCGCTGTAGGCCAAATCGGCGTCCATCTTGAACTTGCCTGCGGCGCGGGCTTGCTGCTTTTGCTTGTTCATCGCAGCATCAAATGCAGCTTCGTCCACGCTCATTTCGCGTTCACGACACACATCGGCTGTCAGGTCGAGCGGAAAGCCATAGGTGTCGTGCAGTTTGAATGCTGTTTCACCGTCCAGCATGCCGCCCTTATTTCCACCCTCCTGCAAGGCACCCAAAGCGGAATCAAGAATGGCCATGCCGTTTTCAATGGTCTCGAAGAAGCGTTCTTCTTCGGCCTTCAAAATGCTTTGAACCTGTGCGGCAGCTTTGGCCAGTTCAGGGTAGGCCTCGCCCATTTCAGCCACCAAATCGCCCACCATGGCATTGAAGAATGGCTTTCGGCAACCCAGTTTGTAGCCATGTCGAATGGCGCGGCGAATGATACGGCGCAGCACATAGCCACGGCCTTCGTTGCCGGGAATAACACCATCGACCACCAAAAAGGAACAGGCACGAATGTGGTCGGCAATCACCCGCAGGGAATTGTTGCTGAGTTCAACCAAATGGCCCTGCGCTGTCACTTCACGCGCAGCGGCTTTGATCAATGCCTGGAACAGGTCAATTTCATAGTTGCTGTGCACATGCTGCAGCACTGCGGCAATGCGCTCCAGGCCCATGCCGGTGTCTACGCAGGGTTTCGGCAGCGGGTGCAGCACGCCATCGGCGCTGCGGTCGAACTGCATGAACACCAGGTTCCACACTTCAATGTAGCGGTCGCCGTCTTCCTGATCGCTTCCGGGTGGGCCGCCCCATACATCGGGGCCGTGGTCATAGAAAATTTCGGTGCAGGGGCCACAGGGGCCAGTGTCGGCCATTTGCCAGAAGTTGTCAGACGCATAACGCGCGCCTTTGTTGTCGCCAATGCGAATAATGCGCTCGGCGGGCACGCCCACCTGTTTGTTCCAGATGTTGTAGGCCTCGTCGTCTTCTTGGTACACAGTCACATACAAACGCTCGGCGGGCAGTTTGTACACCTTGGTCAACAGTTCCCAAGCGTACTGAATGGCGTTTTCCTTGAAGTAATCGCCAAAGCTGAAATTGCCCAACATTTCAAAGAAAGTATGGTGGCGCGCTGTGTAACCCACGTTTTCAAGGTCGTTGTGCTTGCCGCCCGCGCGAACCGAGCGTTGGCTGGAAGTGGCGCGGGTGTAGGGGCGTTTGTCTTTGCCAGTGAACACGTCTTTGAACTGCACCATGCCACTGTTGGTGAACAACAGGGTGGGGTCGTTGCCCGGCACCAGGCTACTGGACGGCACAATGGTGTGGCCCTTGCTGGCAAAGAAATCAAGAAACTTTTCGCGAATGTCAGCGACTTTCATGTTGGGGCTACCTTCCTGAATAAAGCGGCGTGCGGTTTTTGGTTTAACCCTCGATTATAAGGTCATTCGATCGGTAAAAATCCCTTTCACACCCAAGGCTTGCAGCGTTTTCGCCTGTTCGGCGTCGTTCACGGTGTAAACCCGAACCACCCGCCCTGTGGTGTGGATGCGGCGCAATGCGGTGGGCTCGGCTCCGCTCCAGTGCAAATGAATGGCACTGGCTTGCAGCGCATCGGCGCGCAACACCCAGTTATCGGGCAGTTGCTCATAAAGCAAAGCAAGGTCGAACCCTTGCAGTGGCAACAGGCTTGCATGGTAGAAGCTGGAAAACACCCAGTTGCTGCGCATGTGTTCTTGCTGGTCAAGTGGAAATGCCTCAACAGCAGCACGCACAGCCCGCCCCAGAGCAATAGCATTGCGCGGGTTTGTTGCTTTCAACTCCACATTGGCCTGCATGCCGTGCTTCAAACAAAACTCGATGGTTTGTGACAGGCTGGGTATTGGTTCACCTTGCACGGCATAGTGCCGAAGGTCGCGGGCGCGCAGGCTATCAAACCGGGTCAGCGAATCGGTGGCGGCCATGGCAGGGTCAATCGATCGAGCACACCGCCCCATCACCCAGTCGTGGTGAATCATGGGCATGCCATCAGCGGTCAGCATTACATCAAATTCAATAGCATCGAAACCCGAATTTAATGCGATTTCAAAACCTTTCAAGGTGTTTTCCAGTTCGCCTTTTCCGCTACCGCGATGCGCCCAAAGCCTCATTTTTAATATTCCCTATTGTATAAAACACTTGATAAAGCGCACACTCGAACAAAGAATTTATTTCACTTTATAAACCAATTAACCGGAACTTCACTTGACCAAGCAAGGTCCCTAGCAATGTTAAGTTAAATGGAGTGGCCGCAGCCATTGTGTGCACCCTTCGACACAACCACAAGGAGTTATCTGAATGTCCCTGCAAACTTTTGAGCGACGAGAAAGCGATGTACGCGGCTACAGCCGCACTTACCCAGTGGTGTTCGACAAAGCGTACAACGCCCGCCAAACCGATGAAAGCGGCAAGGAATACGTCGACTTTTTTGCGGGCGCGGGCGTGCTGAATTTTGGGCACAACAACGAGCGCATGCAAAAAGCGGTGGTTGAATACATTCAATCCAATGGCGTTACCCACAGCCTGGACATGGCCACAGTGGCCAAACGCGCTTTCATTGAAAAGTTCGAGGATGTGGTATTAAAGCCGCGCAACATGCCGCACAAAATGCAGTTCATGGGCCCAACGGGTACCAATTCGGTTGAAGCCGCCTTGAAAATTGCACGCCGGGTAACCGGCCGCCAGCAAATTGTGTCGTTCTCGCATGGTTTTCACGGCATGACGCTGGGCGCGCTGGCTTGCACGGCCAATGCTTATTTCCGTGGTGCTGCGGGCGTGCCCCTTCAGCATGTAACCCACCAGGCTTTTGGTTGTGAAACTTTGTGCAAAGGCTGCACATTGGGTTGTGGCGAAGAAAGCATTCAGCGCATGCGCGCATTGTATGCCGACACATCCAGCGGCGTAGCACCGCCCGCCGCCTTCCTGATTGAAACCATTCAGGCCGAAGGTGGCGTAAAAGTAGCTTCCAAAGAATGGCTGCAACAACTACAGGCATTGGCCAAAGACGTGGGCGCACTGCTGATCATCGACGACATTCAGGTTGGTTGTGGCCGCACTGGCACTTATTTCAGTTTTGATGAACTGGGCCTTGACCCCGACATTGTGTGCCTGGCCAAAGGCGTGGGTGGCTGGGGCACCCCCATGGCCCTGAATCTGGTGAAACCGGAAATTGACAAGCACTGGGCGCCGGGTGAGCACACTGGCACATTCCGTGGGCAAAACTTGTCGTTCGTGGCCGGGCGCGAGGCACTCACCTATTTCGAAAACGATGAATTAATGAACGAAGTAAAACGCAAGGCCAAGGTAATGCATGCGGCCATGCAAACTTTGGTGAAACGTCACCCTGCACTTGAATTGACAGGCAAGGGCATGATTTTGGGTTTGAATGTGGGCAGCACGGAAGTGTCCAAAGCCATCGTAAACCAGTGTTTCGAAAACGGGCTGATGATCGCGGGTTGCGGCACAGGTGGCCGCGTTGTGAAACTGATTCCGCCACTGACCATTCCTGATTCAGACCTTGAACAGGGCTTAAGCACCCTGATTAAAGCCGTGGACATGGCCATGGAGGCAGCATGAAAAAACGCGACGACATGACTTTTCCTTTCGAGGAATACGAACGCCGCATTTCCGAATTGCGCACTCGAATTGCGCAACGCAGGCTGGATGCGGTGGTCATTACCGACCCCGAAAACATCATGTACCTGACGGACTACCAAACCACCGGGTACTCATTTTTTCAGGCACTGGTGGTACCGCTGGAAGACGAACCATTCATGATTACGCGGGCACTGGAAGAGTCAAACGTGTTTGCGCGCACCTGGGTTGAGCAATCGCGCCCCTACCCCGACACTGGCGACGCCATTCAAATGTTGCTGGACGCACTGCGCGAATTTCGACTGGATGACAAACGGATTGGCTACGAACGCAACAGCTACTTCTTTCCGGCCTATCAACAAGACTTCGTTCACACGCGGCTAAGCAAAGGCAAATTGCTAGACTGTTTCGGCATTGTGGAGCAAGGCCGCTTGCGCAAATCACAAGTAGAAATTGAGCTGATGCGCAAAGCTGCATACGCAACCGAGGCGGGCATGAAAGCCGGCCTTGAAGCCTGTGCTGCGGGAGTCAGCGAAAACGACATTGGTGCAGCCATTTCATCGGCCATGTTCAAAGCCGGGGGCGAACCGCCCGCCGTAATGCCTTATGTCACCAGCGGGCCGCGCAGCATGATCGGCCACGCCACCTGGGAAGGCCGCGTGGTGCAACCTGGGGAACATGTGTTTCTGGAAGTGGGTGGGTGCTACCGCCGCTACCACACCGCCATGATGCGCACTGCGGTGCTGAGCGAGCTAAGTGATTCCATGTACAAAGCGCAGGAAACCATGAAGCATGCGCTGGACGCAGTGCACGAGTATTTTCAACCAGGCATGACCGTTTCAGATGCCGATAACCTGATTCGCAACATCATCACCTACAACGATGTGGGTGCGCGGCTGATTACCCGCTCAGGCTATTCGATTGGCATCGCCTTTCCGCCCAGCTGGGATGAAGGCTACATCATGAGTCTGAAGCAGGGTGAGTCTTCCATACTCGAAGAAGGTATGACCTTTCACATTATTCCGTGGATGTGGGGTGTGGATGGCGACAAAACCTGCGGCATTTCAGACACCATCATCATCACGAATAACGGTTGCGAATCGTTCTTCTCCCTCGACAAGGATTTCACTGTGAAGCCCGAGCAAAAAGTGCACACACTCAGCGCGGTGAACACGCCAGCCTCCAGGAAGAAAGCCACCGTCCCAACAGAACACAATCCGCAGGAGGACCAAGCCGTATGACCACTGCCATGCTGGTTTCAATCAACCCGTTCACGGGTGAAAAAATTGCCGAACACGCCGCCTTGCAGGGCGAACAAATTACCGCACAAATCGGGCTGGCCGCCGCAGCTTTTCCTGCCTGGGCGGCAAAGTCGCATGCAGAACGCGGCAAGGTAATGCATGCCGTGGCCGCTCAATTGCGCAAACAAAAAAGCTGGCTTGCCGAGTTAATGGCCCTTGAAATGGGCAAGCCCGTGAAAGAAGGTGGCCCCGAAGTTGAGAAAGCCGCTAGCTGCTGTGAATACTATGCCGAACATGCCAGCAAACATTTGGCTGACGAATGGTTGGCATCCGATGCATCTGAAAGCTATGTGAAATACCAGCCACTGGGCACACTGCTGGGCATACTGCCCTGGAATGCGCCCGCCTGGCTTGCTTTTCGCTACCTTGCCCCAGCCCTGATGGCAGGCAACACCTGCGTAATGAAACACGACCCCAATGTGCCAGCCACCGCCCAGGCACTCGCCGATATTTTCAAAGAAGCCGGTGCGCCAGCCGGTATTGTTGTGAACCTGCCCGCGCGCACAGAACATGTAGAGCAGGCCATTCGCGACCCACGAATCATGGCTGTCAGCTTTACGGGTTCCAGCGCTGCCGGCCGCAAAGTGGCAGCAATTGCCGCTTCGGAACTGAAACCCGCCGTGCTGGAACTGGGCGGTTCAGACCCCTGCATTGTGCTGGCCGACGCCGACCTTGAACGAGCGGCCGACATTGTGGTGCTGTCACGCACCATCAACGCGGGCCAAAGCTGCATTGCCGCAAAACGCATACTGATTGAAGCCAAGGTGTATGAAGAATTCACCACATTGCTGAGAGTTCGCTTGAGCAAACTGAAGATGGGCAGCCCGCTAGACGCCACCACCGACATCGGCCCAATTGCCCGAAAAGACTTGCGCGAGAACCTTCACCGACAAGTACAACAAACGATTGCCGAAGGTGCCAGCTGCCTGCTGGGCGGCGAATTACCGTCTGCGCCAGGCTTTCACTACCCGCCCACATTGCTCGCCGATGTAAAACCGGGCATGTGCGCATTTGAAGAAGAAACCTTCGGGCCCGTGATGGCCGTGATGTCGATAGAAAATATTGATGAAGCACTGGCCGTGGCCAACAACACAAACTACGGTTTGGGATCTAGTATATGGACTGCCAGCACCAGCAAAGCCATGCGCGCAGTCAATGAACTGCAGGCCGGGCAAGTTGCAGTAAACGGCATTGTAAAAACCGACCCCCGATTGCCCAGTGGTGGCATCAAGCAATCAGGTTACGGCCGGGAGCTTGGGCCACACGGCATACGCGAATTTGTCAACGCCAAGCAGGTCTGGATTAAATAAAGGCAATCGAGGAGACAAATAAAAAATGATTAAAGTCAGTGTGATGTACCCAAACAAAGCGGGCGCGAAATTCAACCACGAGTATTACCGCGACAGCCACATGCCACTTGTGAAAAGCAAAATGGGCTCGGCCCTTCTTTATTACACCGTGGACAAGGGGCTGGCAGGGGGGGCGCCCGGCGAAGGCCCCACCTATCTGGCCATGTGCCACCTGTTTTGCGATTCAGTCGAAAGTTTTCAAAGCGCTTTTGGCCCACACGCCAGCACCATCATGGCCGACATTCCAAACTACACGGATCTGCAACCTGTTCTGCAAATCAGCGATGTGGTGGTTGGGAAACCCTAAGCAGGCTTCGGAAATTTCGCAATAATCCGGTCAAACTGACTGGCAAAGGTTTTGCGGTCTGCCTGGCTGTAGGCGGGCGGACCACCCGTGTCTATCCCGCTTGCACGCATGGTGTCCATGAAATCGCGCATTGTGTGCAAAGCCTTGATATTTTCCATGCTGAACAATTCACCACGCGGGCTTAACACCTGCGCACCCTTGTCCACCAATTGGGCCGCCAGCGGAATGTCGCTGGTAATCACCAAGTGCCCGGCTTCCACGCGGCGCACAATTTCATCGTCGGCTTCGTCGAACCCCCGCGGCACTTGCAACATTTTGATGAACCTGGAAGGCGGCGTGCGAATGTACTGGTTCGCCACCAGCGTGGTTTCTATCCCGGTGCGGTCAGCCGCACGGAAAATGATTTCCTTCACAGCGACAGGGCAAGCGTCGGCGTCAACCCAGATTTTCATTCCTTTGTTTCCCCTGCTTACTAGATCAACGTAAACACGAATGATACTAGTACCTTCGCATAATCGCCAAAGTAGCCTTGGTTCGAAGCTCCACGGCCAAAATTGACGCCGATGGACCCAAAACCTAGGGATGATCCGAAGCGCATTAACAAAACGAATCCGATACAGTTTCCTCAAGAATTAAAACTTTCTTCAGGTGGGTATATGGGTTTCAAAGTTGCGTTTCTGGGTTTGGGCGTTATGGGTTATCCAATGGCAGGGCATTTGGCAAAGGCAGGTCACGAAGTGACCGTGTACAACCGCAGCTCGGCAAAGGCAGAAAAATGGGTTGCACAGCACGGCGGCAAAATCGCCACCACGCCTGAA
>Ga0209024_1001978_pt1 | contig 13665 bp, 14 predicted proteins | sample AutmiccommunBRH5_FD_187380 | JGI IMG/M metagenome (GOLD analysis project Ga0209024, IMG submission 187380) | Deep subsurface microbial communities from Mt. Terri, Switzerland - Autotrophic microbial communities BRH/5 (SPAdes) (version 2) | ecosystem: Environmental > Aquatic > Deep subsurface >...
TTGACATTGATTGCCAGCGCCATTTTTACAAAGACAGGACAACTCAAATGATGCCCACATAGCTATTGCCATGCCCCCACCGAGTAAAATAAAAAACAAACCAATTAAACGCATCAAGTTTTGGGACAGGTTAATGACTAACTGATTATTGGATGGCGAGGTTATTTGCATAATTCCAGTTGAAAAGTGTGCAGGGCTTGTTTGTTTTGTCGGAGATAATCATAAAAACTTTAATATGCCCAATAGCGAACCATACCGGTTTTTATTCTGTCTTGTGCTAAACTTTTACTAAATCACGGCGATTTGGTGTGGGACAGATAAGGCTACATTTTTTGCGCAATACAAAAGCTGTCAATTTTTAAATTGTGCTGTTAGACAAAAGGAATGGCAATGAATTCTCAACAATGGTTATCGAAACTAATTAGTTTTAACACCATCTCCAGTAATTCAAATTTGCCCCTAATCAAGGCAATTGACAGCTGGTTTAAGCAGCACGGTATTAACTCTCATATTGTTTATGGGCCTACAAAGTTAAAAGCAAATTTATTGGCAACAATTCCTGCAGAAAATGGTGAGATTCAAGGCGGTATTTTATTGTCAGGGCATACTGATGTTGTACCTGTCACAGGCCAACTATGGGATACGGATCCATTTGTAGCTGTTGAGAAAGATGGAAATATTTATGGCCGTGGTGCGTGTGATATGAAAGGGTTTCTCGCCGTTATGCTTGCATTAGCACCAGCGTTTAAAAAAATGGCACTTCTAAAACCCATCCATTTTTCATTTACCTATGATGAGGAAGTGGGATGTATTGGTGCAGGTTATTTAGTTGAATACTTACAAAAAATAAAGCTTCAACCTGAGGGGTGCATCGTGGGTGAACCATCTGGAATGCGGCCGATAAGTGGTGAAAAAGCAAGGCAAGTTTATCATTGCCAGGTACAAGGGCTTGGTGCTCATTCATCAATACCTCAGCAAGGTTGTAATGCCATTGAATATGCAAGTAGCCTCATCTGTTATATAAAATCGCTAGCCAATCATTTAAAAGAAAACGGTCCGTTTGATAATGACTTTGATCTTCCCTATACGACCATTACTACCAATATTGTAAGTGGTGGCATAACATCCAATGTAATCCCTGGCAATTGTGAATTTATATTTGAGGTTCGATACTTGCCTCAATTTCCACTCGAAAACTTTCGTAGCCAAATTGAAAATTACATCCATGATGAGCTATTACCAGAAATGCAAAAAACTTTCCCAAAAGCCGGCATTTATCTAAATCAAACTTCAGATGCACCTGCATTTAATGCTCAAGAAGATTCATCAATTACAAGAATTCTACGCCTTGTCACGGGAGTTGATGATCGATTGAAGGTTTCCTATTCAACCGAAGCAGGCATTTTTCAGGATGCACATATTCCTACTGTTATCTGCGGCCCTGGTGACATTAGACAGGCGCATCAACCGAATGAATTTATCAGTATTGAGCAACTTGACTTGTGTGAAAAAATTTTAAGTAATGTGATTAATTTTTTCTGTGTGGATTTAGAGCGTTCCATCAATTAGCATTTTCGGCTGCAAATCAATAATGGCACTTCCTGAGTGCTTTTGAGAAATCCTGGATTACTTATTTTTAATCCGATAAAATCGGCTTTCCATGTCCAGATAAGTATCATCTTTATAGTATTCCATCCCACATTTTTCCATGACACGAAAGGATGCCTCGTTCTCCTTATCTGCGTAGGCAATAATATAATCTGCATCAATATTATCTTTTGCCCAATCAAGCAGCGCGCCCAGGACTTCAGTTGCATAACCTTTATCCCAATATTTTTTATGAAAAAGATAACCTACTTTAATTTCTCCTGATTCCAATCGATCAAAATATGCTTCACCAACGAACTCATTTTTATCATGTTTGAAAATCACAAAACAGGGCATATTTTTAAACTTGCAGTTAGACACACATTCATTGATAAATTCATTAATTTCATTATTGGTTAGTGTTCCTTCAGGAAAATATTCTTTTACCTCAGGATCTTTATCGAGAGTTTTCAAATGCTCAAAATCTTCCTCACGAATAAACCTTAACCCAAGATGTTCTGTTTTTATTAGATATTTTTGCATTTGATACCTACACTCATTTCTTAGTCAGTCTATAAGGTCGACAGGGAGTTGAATAACTCACCATCAGCTTTGTGGTAAGGCAACAGTGCATTGATTCACTAAAAGTGTAGTACATGAATTTACTAAATGCTGCCAGTTTTGTTTGGGTTTTATTCATGTAAATCCATATGTTAGGGTGAGGGCACGTATAACTGCAAATTACTTTATTCGTCTACGATTTAAATTAAAAATCGTACCGTACAGAGTTAAAAATTATAGTATAATGTAAGGTGTTCTCATTGCATGACTTGCTTTTTTACAGATAAATCAGGGCCGTTAGCTCAGCTGGTAGAGCAGGAGACTCTTAATCTCTGTGTCATAGGTTCGAAACCTATACGGCCCATCACTTGTACTGAGTGCTTTGTAAGTATTATTGCAAAAAAAATTGATGGAACTACAAGTTCTTAGGTGAATTAAAATAAAAGGAGCAGGCATGGACAAATCGGAAAAACCCACTAAAAGACTTTATCGTTCGAAGAAACAACGAATGATTGCAGGTGTCTGTGGCGGATTGGCAGAATATTTTGAGATAGATGCTACTTGGGTGCGATTGATTTTTATTTTATTTCTTTTACTTGGTGGCTCGGCAATTTTAGTCTATTTAGTTATGTGGCTAGTTGTTCCTTCGAATCCTTATCAAGGTTTTAACTAGTCTATTTTGGTACAAGACAAAAAATCATAGCTTAATTACGCTATGCTTGATCAAGGTTATAAACTGCCTTTTTAGTGTTTGTCTTGTACAATGCTATTCCTTGAAAACTCTGCGCCACCAATCCGTTGTATTTACTTAAGCATGCACTAGGGTCTGTTGACAATTCATTTTACGGCTGTAAATTCGACTGATTGGCACCATATTGCGTTTGAATTCGTTAAATAGGGCTGGCTATTCGCCTCATTCAAACACAACATGGTGCTCAATCATTCAAATTTTCGCTTCGCAAAATGAATTGTCAACAGACCCTAATCAAATGCATTTTTTAACGAAGCAAGTGAAGGCGTTGGTGTTGCATGTATGTATGAATTTCGTGCTAGCTGACGCAATGCATTAATGTAGGCTATAAAATTTAATGTTTTTGAGCTGAACTCCAGAGATTTTGTCAACGTTTCTTCCAGGTTTTTAAGTGCTTCTATTTCCTGGGCTATTGTGTCTTCTGTAACCATGGTTTTCTTGTCAAAAATATTACAAATCATGGATTCGTAATGCTTCAGATCAACGCCTACTTTTTCAGCCAATTCATGCACCTCTTTTTTATTAATGCCTCGGTCAATCTGCATGATGATAGCCATAATAAATACAAGCGATGCAAATTGATTTTTAACCTTCAGAAGGCGTTCAACATCTTTTTTAGCCGGTGTTTGATGGCTCAGTAATTCAAATAAGCTTCTACAAACCCACAAAAGACTGGTTGCATCCTTAAGCGTTCTTTCTTTCTTATCTAGCGATAAAATTTGTTGTACATTATCAGCTAGCAAACGCGATAATTTTTCTACATTACGTTCAAGCATAATTAGAGTATCGGTACGCCATAATGTATTGGCAACAATAAAAGTGGCCAGAATACCAATGAATACTCCTATCAGTCGCTCCAATCCCGGACTTATATAAAGAGGCGGGCCTGTTGCTGAAATCAGGGTAAGGGCTATAGCAATGTTTGCCTGCATGCCAATATAAGCATATTTGGTATACTTAAATGAGAAATAACTGAATGCCCAAACTAAAAAAAATAAAACAACAAAAAAATCATAAAAATCCAACGCCGTGATTGCCATAATTGTCAATGTAGAACCTGCACCAAAAAAGCAGCCCAACATGCGCTGGAGAGCCACATGCTTCATTTCAAATATATTTTTTCGAACTGAAATCACGATGCTACTGATAACACCATCTATTCCTCCAGGCCATTCACTTTTCAACCATAGAAACATTGCAAGCGTTACTGAAAGCCCTGCTTTGATATTGTGTTTGAACATATCTAAATCGACTTGTATGGTTTTTATTTTATGACTGGCCTGACTTATAGATTCATCATCAATTTGTTTTTTAATCAACAATGTCCGTAAATAACTTAAGATAACGGTGGCTTCTTCGGCAAAATGACGAAACTGATAAAATAATTTAACATCATTTTGTAATTGATTGCGCTGAGCTATAAAGGCGCTATCCAAATCATCTATGGTCTGTCTAGTTAATAAAACCAGCTCGTCTGTATCATCATGATTAAACGCGTCTTTTAAGGTTTGCAAATCATGATGAATGGCCTTTAATACGGATTCAATAGGTAGTTTCCTGGCAAAATCATTATATGCAGGCGCTTCGTTATATTGCGAATAGATAAAATAGTTTAAATGACGTGCAAAAGCGCGTAACAAGTCGAGTAAAGCGCGCCTTTTATCTAAAATTGTCGCAGTCATTCCTGATTCGTGGCGCATAAAATCAATCATGTCAGTTACTTTATTTAAATCTTTTTTCATTTGGTAATTGGTTTCATTTAAAAGCGCAAGCATGCTGGTGTCGCCATTTAAAAACTGCGTTAGCTGTTCTGTTTCCTTTTCAAAATGAGTAAAAATTACATTGATTTCCTTGCGAAAATTTTCATGGATATTATTGGGGAAAACGGTATAGGCAGTCAGTGCTGAAACGACAATGCCTATGGAAATCTCGGCCGATCGCCAAATGGCTATGTAGAAAACATTGCCTGGCTCCATGGCAACTTGTGAGATGACCATAATTGCTGTAGCACCCCCCAAAAGGAATGCATAGGCATATCGGCTGGTGTAATAATAATGAACAGAATAAAACATCAGTAAGAAGCAGGCCAATAAATAAAGAAGAAGACTATTTGCAATAAAGCCTGCGATATATAATCCTAAAAAAGCGCCTGCAAACGTACCTGTTACTCGTAATATTGATTTATCGATGATTTTACCGGTGTAAAGGTTTGCTACGACAACGGTCGTTACACCCGACCAAAAAGGGGCGCCCATGTGTAATTTGATTGCAATAAACACTGCTACAACCGTACTGATGCCCGCACGAAGTGCCGCTCTATTTGCGAGGTTTTTGGGTGTTATCTTGGAGAGTATGGTCACTGGTTCACCGATAGGTATACGTATCTGCACTAGCGCCAATGCGTAAGGGATAGTCTTTAGGTAATTCATCAAACACTATCCTCACTGGAAATCGCTGTGCTATCTTGATCCAGTATTCCGTAGCTTCCAGATAAGGCAGGGTGGAAGGGGCAACATCACCAGCTTGTACACGGTTAATTCCCCAACCTATGCTTTCCACATGACCATGAAATGTTTTCCCTGGGTACATGTCGAGTTTAATTTCTGCTTTATCGCCTATTTTAATAAGCCGGATGGCTGTTTCCCGGTAACGGCTCACAACCCACCAGCGTTTTGTTTCTATTAATGCAAACAATCCTTGTCCTTGCTCTATGAATTGACCAACCCGCAGGTTGAAGTTAGTAATGTACCCATCTGCTGGTGCATAGATCGTTGTGTGCTCATAGAGATAACGTGCTTTGGCGTAAGCAGCTTTTGCGGCCAATACCTCGTTAATATTCAAGTTTGTCTGTGCGATTTTTAGTTCTTGTTCTGCAGCGATTACTTCTGTCACCTGCTCGTGTTTTTTTGCTTGAATATCCAAAAGTGTTAATTTAGCAAGATCACCTTGATCTGTGAGCTTCTGGTAGCGGCTGAGATGCTCCTCACTTAGATTCAGCATGATTTTGTTTTGTTCAAGCCTTTGCGCTGCGGCTTTCATAGCAAATTTATTTTTTTCATATTTGATTTTAGCGATATGTAAATTGGCTTGGGCTTTTTGCATGGCATAGAGGTAAGGCCTGGGATCAATGACGATCAGTTTTTCCCCTTTTTTAATGGCTTGATTTTCTTTTATGTGGAGCTCACTAATAGGGCCGGATACTAAGGCGGCTACATTCACTACATTTGCAGATACATAGGCATCATATGAGCGGGTGTCGTAATAGGCAAAATAACGATAAGCAAGATAAGCCAAAACAATAATGCTCAAAGTAATTACTTGTGGCCAATATCTAAATGCCATTAATCGTGCACGAATCATTTTGGCTACCCGAAGGCGAATATTAAGATCTAATTCATTTTTTATAACAGACCTATTGAATAAAAACAAATGGGCGTAGACCCAAAATATAGTCAGAGAATCAATATTTACAATGGTTTAATTTTGAATGCGGATCCATTGTTTTGCGGAGATTTGAATCAGAGATCAATTGAATATATGATTTAACTTGGATTGTTAATTACAAGGACTGATATGAACAAGATTAATAAGGGATTCGTGATCGCTTTTATTACTGTGTTGAGTCAATGGGTACATGCAGCAGAACAATCGATGGATCAATTAATGACTAGCAGAGTAACTTCTTCCGCCAAGCAAAGTAAGATATCACCAAAAGACGCTTTAATGCGGCTGAAAGCAGGCAATCAACGCTTTTTAAATCAAAAAATGATTACTCGAGATTATCTGGCAGAAGCCAAACAATCTGCTTACGGTCAATATCCATGGGCTGTGGTGCTCAACTGCATGGACTCCCGCAGTGTGCCTGAACTTGTTTTTGATCAGGGATTAGCTGATTTGTTTACACTTAGGGTTGCTGGTAATGTGTTGAATACTGACATACTAGGCAGCATGGAATTCGCAACCAAGGTCGCAGGTACCCGTTTGATAGTGGTACTTGGGCATACGTCATGTGGTGCAGTGGCTGGTGCTTGTGCAGGCGTTCAGCTAGGTCATCTTGACCAAATAATTGATAAAATCAAACCCTTCGTAGGCCTTTCAAAGCAAAAAACTGGTCTTAAGGATTGCAATAAACCTGAATTAATTAATACGATTGCAAAACGGAATGCATTACATGTGGCAGAGGAAATACAAAAGAAAAGTCCAATTATTCGTGATTTGATAGCGAAAGGCGAGATTGGTATAGTGGCTGGCATGCATAATATACAAAGCGGAGAAGTGACATTTTTTGAAGAAGGTCGTCTGCTCCCCAAAAAATAGCTTCATTGTATGTAGTATATACCCCATCAGAAATGAAGAGATTGGATTTTTGCTATTGCTTGGATTTTAAAAAATCCCCCCAACCCCCCCTTTATAAAGGGGGGAGAATCTAGCCCCATATTGCCTTAAAACCAGTCTCTTCATGTCCAATGGTTATATAAATATTATTCATGACCCCTCGACTTTTAAAATGAATCAGCTTGAATAAGCAATTCGCAATGTCTATTATTTATCAATAACTTGGCCTATTGAGCAATGTGTAGGGCTTGATTTTCCTGGAGCGATTACGCTTGGATGCACATGACTGGCAAAAATAAACTTATGAAATCAAATAACCATGCACTTGGTGATGAATTATTACCGCCTAAAGAGCTGAATGAGAAAGGTGAGGCGCGAACCATTGGCATTGAGATTGAATATGTTGGCCTAACACCTGATGAATCAAGCCAATTTTTACAACAGTTGTATTCAGGAACTGTTGAGCGAATTAACGATTGTGAATACCGATTAAACAACTCAACCCTTGGTCAATTTAAAATAGAAGTAGACGCCAGACTCTTAAAACAACTAGCGGCTAAATCAGAAGAAAACATCCAAAACAACGCGTTAAATATTGAACGTTTTTTAAAAAGCGCTGTATCAACTGCATTTAAAGATATTATACCTGTTGAGATTGCAACGCCACCTGTCGCTATCAGGAAACTCGAGATGCTGAACCCAATTGTTGAGCAGCTTCGTCAATTGGGCGCTAAAGATACGCACGCATCAAAACTTGCGGCATTTGGCGTGCATCTTAATCCTGAAACCCCATCTTTATCATCAGAATGTCTATTAAGCTATATTCAGTCTTATTCTTTATTAAGTGATTGGCTTCGAAATGATATTGAAGTGGACATCAGTCGGGTTGCCTCGACCTTTATTAATGATTATCCGTCTAAATATAGCCAGTTGATTTTAAATGAGGATTATCATCCAGACATGAAAGGATTGATGCGTGATTATTTAATTTATAATTCAACAAGAAATCGCGCCTTGGATATGTTGCCTTTGTTTGCCTTGATCGATGAAAAAACGGTAAATAACCATGTCAATTCAAGTCTGGTTAAAGCCAGACCTACGTTTCATTATCGTCTGGCTAATTCAAGTTTATCCAAGCCTGATTGGGATTTTACTACAGAATGGAAGCGCTGGCTGCATGTTGAAAAACTAGCTAGCAATGACGCGTTACGTTTAAAGATGATCAAGGATTTTAACCATTTGAACACCACACAGTGGTTTTTTACCACGAGTGCTTGGATTAAACAAGCTGACGAATACCTGAAACAATTATGAATGAATCTAGACCCTTAATCGGCATCACGCATTCGGCTAATCAATCCTTCATCGTCATTTGGGCAATGAAGCTAGTGGTATGGCTTGCAGGCGGTATCCCGATGTCCATTACTACAAAACAAAATGCATCTCGCTTCGATTATGACGGGTTAATACTTGGTGGCGGTGTGGATATTAATCCTGAGCGATATGGAAAAGAAAAAAAGCTGCATTATGCTTATGATTTAGAACGCGATCAGTTGGAGTTTGACCATTTTGCTCATGCTGATAAAAAAGGCCTGCCTGTATTGGGGGTTTGTCGAGGAGCGCAATTGATGAACGTGGCACGAGGCGGCACATTACATATCGACGTTGAGAAGTTCTATGAAAAGGCTAAATACCCATCAACTATAATCGGGTACATTTTTTTTCGTAAAACAATCCATATCGAAAATCCAAGCATGCTATTTAGCTTATTTAAACGACGGACTGCTCGTGTTAACAGCCTTCATAAGCAGTCAATTGAGTCGCTTGGTGATAATTTTAAGATTTCGGCTTTGGAAAAAAATAAGATTATCCAATGCATTGAAGATGATCGAAAACCATTTTTTATCGGCGTTCAATTTCACCCTGAGTTTTTAATTTATAAAAAAGGCTGCTTAAGGTTATTCCAGGCGCTTATACGTGCCTCAAAATCATAGGCCAGTCAATTCTTTTAACCAATGCCACGCTAATTCCGTTTGATCATATATACTCAACTTCATAAAAAATGGCCCATTGTGATTTTTTTTATATTAGTGAGGTTTTGTTAGTTGTGGTGTATAATATTAGTACCGATAATCAGTTGCAAGGTGCATTAAATGCCTAAAAATAAATCACAAATGCAAGTTGCTGCAGAAAATACACCCATGGGATACGCATCTAATCCAGACAGCGCACGAGCGCATTCACATGTGGATCAAAACGAATGGTTACATCGAAGTGCAGCGGTAATAAATGAATTTTTGCAGCGCTTACCGGGCGTTACAGCCAAAGATGCAAGTGTGTTGCATCAAGAGGCATTTCAAAATTTTTCTGACGCATACCATTTTCTTGCAAAACAGCGCCATCAAATTGCAGCCGATCTAGGGCATGGCGCGCAATTTAAGAGAACCGATGATTATGGAACCCTTAGGCCAGAGCATTATGAATGCAGAGAGACGTTTTATGAAGCGGACGTTAAGCAAGCCTGCATCAGCATGAAGGATAGCGTCTATACCCATATGAAGGGTTTGATTAAAAAAATAGAGGAAGAGAATAAATCAGGTGGTCAGCATGATTATTTGGGTGGAAATGATGATTACGGTTTCCGAAAAATGCAAATGCTAACAGAAGACCAAAAAGCATTTACTTTATATGAAATTTTCATTAAGTCGCCTCATAGAACCCAAGCGATCGATAGGGAAAATCATTCTACCAGGTTATCAACTTTATATTTATGTGAATATGTTAATCCAGCTGATTCTAAGTTTAATCAAATACGTTTTGAATACACCAGTATAAATACACATGATTTAAAAGGTGACTTTAATCTCGCCAATCGTTATTTTACTGATCTTTTGAATATTACTAAAGCCGTGGATAAAAAATCATACAAATTTTTTCGTCATGCTACTGATTTTTTGGGAATTACTGAAACCGAGGATAAAAAATTAGGCACATTTCTTGTTCATGCAGGTAGATTATCTCATTTATTGGCGCATCTTTTGCCGGTAAAATTAGGTAATGCTGGGATAATGGAATGGATGATTAGAGGTCTGGCCTTTAAAAAAGGTATTTATTTAGGTCCATTTAGTTATGCGGATGGACTTAGCTGGGACTTTAAGGCTTTACTCACACCCAATAGGGAAGAATATGCCAATTGGTACGCAGAACATGCTTTTGCATACACAAGGCATCTAACGCAAGAGGAAATAGATAAAGGCTTTTCTTATGATGACTCACCATCAAAAAAAGAAGTTGCTGCTGTATCACCTACCCAAACAGCGGGCACGTTTTTCTCTATGCAACGAGGTGTACCTGAACAACCTGCAGAGCCAGAGTCTAAGTCTGATTTAAGTAAATGATTGTACTTAATTTAAAATAACCATCCAGTACCAATTTCCCACGGCTTTACCCGTGGGAAATTGGCGTATTTACAGAGAATGCGCAGTTAATAACATAAATTATGCAAAAAACATGTTTAGTGAGTACGGAATTTATTCTGATGAGTGGCTTTTTTAGTATCGCAGGCGCAAAAAGCGATAGTATAAATCCATAGCGGTTAAATAATGATAATAAAGCGAGTTGTAAGATGATTAAAGTAGGCCAGTTTAACCGATTAAGAGTAATCAAAGAGGTCGCATTTGGGGTTTACCTGGACGGTGAGGATTGGGGCGAAATTTTGCTGCCTAATAAATATGTACCGCAAGACACCAAAGTCAATGATGTGTTGGAGGTATTTGTCTATTTTGATTCGGAAGACAAAATCATTGCTACAACGTTGCGCCCACGCGTTCAGTTGGGTGGTTGTGCATTTTTGAAGGTGGTTGATGTTAACCGCGTTGGTGCGTTTCTTGATTGGGGGTTGGATAAAGACTTGTTGGTACCGAGGCCTGAACAACATCGTGCAATGGAAAAAGATAAATCCTATCTGGTTTGTCTGAAGCTTGATAACCAAGGACGAATTATTGCCAGCTCTAAACTTGATTATTTTCTTGATAAATCGCCGATCCAGTTCAAACAAGGCGATGAAGTGAGCTTGTTGGTCGCTGAAACGACTGCATTAGGAAAAAAAGTAATTATTAATGAGACGCATTGGGGTTTGATACATTCGGCGGATATTTTTCAGACATTAAGTTATGGAAAAAAAACACGAGGTTTTATAAAAACTATTCGAGAAGATGGCAAGATTGATGTGGTTTTAAGAAAAACAGGACAGGATAGTATTCAGGAATTAGCAAAACAGATAATGACGGAATTACATAAGGCGGGTGGTTTTTTACCACTACATGATAAAAGTTCGTCGCTTGAAATCATGCGTGCTTTTAATGAGAGTAAAAAACGCTTTAAAAGTGCAATTGGTCAGCTCTACAAGCGCGGGGAAATTAGTATCGAAGCAAATGGCATTCGTTTGTCGAAGTGATTTTCGCTAATTAGTGACTTTTGTACAGAATAAAAAATATCGATCGTAGCTTTGGTGTAGCGTAATCAAGGCTACATTTTTTTTCAGTACAAAGTTTAATGAGCAGGTGCGTATTTTTATGAAACAATGCCCATGTGGATCTCAAGTTTATTACTCAAAATGTTGTGAATTATATCTTATTGGAGAACAAGTCCCTTCATCACCAGAAGCACTCATGCGTTCGCGCTATGCAGCTTATTCTATAGCTGATATCGATTACATAAAAAAAACCATGCAGGGAAAGCCATTAAACGGTTTTGATGAAGTAGAAGCACGGTCATGGGCTGAAAGTGTTACATGGCTTGGACTGAAGGTAATTAACACGACTATCGAAACCCCCTCGCTGGGTTATGTGGAATTTATCGCGCGTTATATGGAAGGGGATAAGATAAAATTCATTCATGAAATAAGTGAGTTTCATTTTCAAGCAGGCAGGTGGTTTTATGTCGATGGACGCTATTCAAATACAACTAAATCACATAATAATCAAAAAATTTCCCGCAATAGCCTTTGCCCTTGTGCCAGCCAGAAAAAATTTAAAAATTGTCACGGTAAACCAAGTTCAACGGCATAGTATAGCACTGGGCTAAGGGCCATTTGAACTTGCATTTTCACTTAGTACCGAACTGCTTGGCAGTCTGTTCTCACGGAGTTTGTCGTAGATAACCTGTGTGTCTTGTGACCAAAAAGCAGTAAGTGTATCAATGTGAGAATTTAGATCAGTTGCGCACGCTAACTTCAAATCGGATTTAAGCCGGCAGTTAATTTTCTCCATCAGATTCTTTCTCCTGCCCCATGTTTGTGATGCGTTTGCATGGTTCTCATCGCTTAAACTAATGTTATTGGTCGAATCGACCAGATTGATGATGTTTACAATTAAGTTGGTAATTTCCCTATTACCTGGGTCTAGTTTACTCAACGTTTGGATCGAGGCGAGAATTTCATGCTGGGAAGCCATGCAGGCTTGATTCATTTGATGACGTTTGTAAATTAATGGAGCAATGATGAGAAGATGGGATACAGCAAACCCAATGAAGCATCCTGCCATGCTATATAAGCTTGAACTTAAACCAAATCCGTTATCTGCCCTATTATAACCTGCATAAGCGCCATAGGCAGAAGAAGCAAGAATCATCCCGCGTTGTATTAGTTGATCCCATGTGTAGCGATGCTTGTTAGAAGCAAACAATTCGCCTACGCGAGACCAATCAATATAGTAATCAGATAGCTTCGTTAGTGTGTTGGCTGTATTCGATGGGAAAAAACCAGGCATTTTTGTCACTCCATCAAAAAAGATAGATAATTCTAGCCTGTAATCAGTTTGCCAGCAATCAACGATCTACTGTATTCAACCACCATTTTTTTAGTGTAGGATGATCTATTTATTGAGAATGAGTAGGGGATTTCAGTATATTCATTCTAGAAACAAATATATCAATGCAAAAGGAGATGGATTGTATGTATAACGTAATGATTACAGGAGCAGGGAAGATTGGAAGTTTGATCGCCTGTTTACTGGCCGATAGTGGAGACTATCAAGTGCATTTGGCGGATCTTGAATTTAGCGGTTCAGATGTCAAGCGCTTACTTGAAGCCATGCCGGAAATTAAAACGGTTGCCCTTGATGTGACAGAACAGGACGCTATTCAGGATTATTTGAAAAAACATCAGATCGTCTCTGTTATTTCAAGCCTGCCTTATTTTCTGAACACCCATGTGGCTCAAGCAGCAAAGGCTGTCAGTGCCCATTATTTTGATTTAACAGAAGATACCTCCGTCACCGAAGCAGTTAAGCAAATTGCAGAAGGTGCAAAAAGCGCCTTTGTTCCTCAATGCGGTCTGGCGCCTGGTTTTATCAGTATTGCTGCCAACAGTCTTTTGCAGGAATTTGATGAATGCCGTCATGCAAAACTTCGCGTAGGTGCTCTGCCTCAAC
>Ga0209024_1001979_pt1 | contig 13664 bp, 14 predicted proteins | sample AutmiccommunBRH5_FD_187380 | JGI IMG/M metagenome (GOLD analysis project Ga0209024, IMG submission 187380) | Deep subsurface microbial communities from Mt. Terri, Switzerland - Autotrophic microbial communities BRH/5 (SPAdes) (version 2) | ecosystem: Environmental > Aquatic > Deep subsurface >...
GATGTCGATCACCTCGACGCGCCCGGCGAGGGCGCGCCCCGCGCCGAGGAACAGCCCGAGTTTGGCGCACTGGAACGTGACAGTCTGATCGACCCGCACCGCCGAGGGATCAGCAGCCCCAGAGTCGGCATCCACACCCGAGGGCACATCCACGGCCATCACCTGCGGCGGCGAGATCCCCTCGCGCGCGGCCTGGAGGCGCGTGAGCACCTCGTACGGGACGCCCTCGATCGGGCGTTCCGCCGGGTGCAGGCCGATACCGAACACCGCATCCACCACGAACGCGGCCTGCGACAGCAGCCGTTCGAGGACCTCGAAGGTCGGATCGTCCTCGGCGGTGGTCACGGGGAGGCCGGCGTCGCGGACAGCCACCCACTCGGCGTCGTCGTCGCCTCGGGCGCGGGTGAGGTAGACCGCGACGGCCGCGCCCCACTGCGACAGCTCGTGCGCGGCGACCAGACCGTCGCCGCCATTGTTGCCCGGCCCGCACAGCACGAGGATCGGCGCGCCCTCGTTCATCCCGAGCGAGAGCCACGCCTCCTGCGCGACGGCGATGCCCGCTCGGCGCATCAGTTCGCGCTCCGGCGTGCCCGCCTCGGCGGCGGCACGTTCGAGGGCGCGCATCTGCTCGGTCGTGACCAGTTTCGTCATGAGTTCTGCTCGTCCTCGCCCATCAGGCCGCGCGCCTGGAGGAACTGCACCAGGCGCGCCCTCGACTCCGCGTGCTCGAACTCGGGCTTCGTCGCGGTGGCTACCACCACCGCCATCGCGATCCCCTCGAGGTGGGTCAGGGAGATATCGATCGCCTCGAGGCCGATGAACTCCGCGCGCCGCTGCGCCCCGCCATACAGGTAGACCAGCGGCTTACCTCGGCGGTCGGGCAGCACCTCAATGTCGCGCCAGGCCACAGAGCGCGCCCCGGTGCCCAGCGTCTTCATCACGGCCTCTTTCGCAGCGAAGCGGGCCGCAAGTTCGGGTACGCGACCCCGGCAGAAGCCCACCTCGGCGGGCGTGTAGACGCGCTGGAGGAAGCGCTCGGGGTGCTTCGACAGCACCTTCCCGACACGCTGCGTTTCGATGACGTCGACGCCGACGGCGTGCGTACTCACGGGCGACCTTCGCACTACGGACTGTTCGAGGCGTTCAGAGGACTACGGCGGCGAATCTAGCACGCACCCCTAACGAGGACCGATGCCATACTCGGCCTCAGACGACCGACAGCGACGGAGGACGCATGAGCGCACGCATCATCGACGGCAACGCGATCGCCGAGGCAGTGCGCGCGGACGTAGCCCGCGAGGTCGCCGCCTTCGTCGAGGCCGGACGGCCGGCGCCAAAGCTCGCGGTCATCCTCGTCGGTGACGACCCCGCCTCCCACGTCTACGTGCGCATGAAAGAACGCGACGCCGAGGCGGTCGGTATGCAGTCGGAGGCGGTGCGGCTTCCCTCGGACACCTCGCACGCCGATGTCCTCGCCCACCTCCACCGCCTGAACGACGACCCCACGGTCTCCGGGCTGTTCATGCAGCTACCCGTGCCCGACCAGGTCGACGACAACGAGATCATCGAGGCGATCAACCCGCTCAAGGACGTGGACGGCCTCACCGCCGCCAGCCTCGGGATGCTCGTGCAGGGCAAGGCCGTGCACACCCCCGCTACCCCCACCGGTGTCGTCGAGATGCTCCGCCGCGAGGGCATCGAGACGAAGGGGGCGCACGTGGTGATCGTCGGGCGCTCGCTCCTCGTGGGCCGCCCGCTCGCGCTGCTGATGTCGGACCGCTCGGTCAACGCCACCGTCACCGTCGCGCATACCGGCACGAAGGACCTCGGCGCCGTCACGCGCAGCGCGGACATCCTCGTCGCCGCGATGGGCGTCCCGAAGGCGATCACCGCCGACATGATCCGCCCCGGCGCGACCGTCATCGACGTCGGCACGACGCAGGTTGGCACCACGCCGAAGGGCCGCGCCCTCCTTAGCGGCGACGTCGACTACGAGCCCGCCCTCGAGGTTGCGGGCGCCATCACCCCCGTCCCGGGCGGCGTTGGCCCGATGACCCGCGCGATGCTGCTGGTGAACACGCTGAAGGCGGCGAAGCGGCTCGCGGGGGACACGGAGTAGCCCTTCGACCTCGTGCGGTCGTCGTGAGAAGATCTCGGCATGGATGAACTAAAGGCCCGCGTCGCAGAGCTCCTCGCAAAGGTGCGGGATGTGCAGGTGCGACTTTGACCTCCCTGCACGCGAGTACGAACTAAACCGACTCCGCGACGAGTCCCAGGCGCCTGACCTCTGGGATGACCCGAAGCGCGCACAGAACGTGATGCGCTCGGTGTCGCGTATCGAGAATCTCCTGACCACGTGGCAACGCCTCGAGTCCTCGTCCGAGGACATCAGCGCCATGCTCGAACTTGCCGCCGAGGGCGACGAGGAAGAGCGGGCCGCACTCCTCGAAGAGGCGTCCGAGGACCTCGCCGCGCTTGAGCGCGACTACGAGGCGCTCGAGCTGACGCTGACCCTCGGCGGCGAGTACGACGCGAAGAACGCGATCCTCTCGATCCACGCGGGCGCTGGCGGCACCGAGGCCAACGACTGGTCGGAGATGTTGCTGCGCATGTACCTCCGCTGGGCGGAGTACCGCGGCTTCAAGACCGAGATCCTCTCCGTCTCCGCCGGGGACGAGGTGGGCATCAAGTCCGTGGAGTTGGAGATCCAGGGCGACTACGCCTACGGGCTGCTCCGCTCCGAGCGGGGGGTGCACCGCCTCGTGCGGTTGTCGCCGTACAACTCCGCGAACACGCGCCAGACCACGTTCGCGCTCGTTGAGGTCGTGCCGGAGGCCGACGAGGACGTGGCAATCGAGATCAACACCGACGACCTGCGCATCGACACCTACCGGGCGGGCGGGCACGGCGGGCAGAACGTCCAGAAGAACGACACCGCCGTTCGCATCACACACATCCCCTCCGGGATCGTCGTAACCTGTCAGAACGAGCGCTCCCAGCTCCAGAACCGCGAGCAGGCCATGGTGGTCCTCAAGTCGCGACTCCTCGAACGCGAGATCGCCCGGGTCGAGGAAGAGCGCGCCAAGATCAAGGGCGTCCATGTGGAGGCCGGCTGGGGCAACCAGATACGGTCGTACGTCCTGCACCCCTACAAGATGGTGAAGGACCTCCGCACCGAGGTCGAGACATCCGACACCGGAGCCGTGCTGGACGGCAAGATCGACGACTTCATCATGGGCTACCTGCGTCAGCAGGTCGGCACCGAGGGAGATGCTGCCTGATGCGAACCTCACGCCTCGCGGTGGTTGCCGCACCTGCAGCACCGCTGGTGGTCGCCCTCGTCGTAGTCGCCCTCCTGCTCCTCGTATCCGTCGCCCCCGCTTCGGCCGACGTGCAGACCGCCAACCCTCGGGTGGAGACGCCCGACCCCTCCGCGATCACGTTCTCGCTCGAGGTCTCCGGCGACCCGATCACCTCAGCCCGCGTCGACTACCAGCGCGCGAGCGGCGCCAGCAGCCTCGGTGGGGACGTCCGCGCCGAGGTGCCCTCCCGGGGCACAGGCCTGGTCACTGCGACGTTGGAAACCAACAGCAGTCGCACCTACATCCCCGTGGGCACGGGCTTCACCTACTCGTGGACGCTGACGACCGAGTCGGGCGACCGCATCGAGACCGAGCCGCAGGAGTTCGTCTTCCTCGACGGCCGGTACGAGTGGCAGATGCTCGAGGAGGGCGGCGTCCGGGTCTTCTGGTACGCGGACCAGGCGCTCGCACAGAGCGTTCTGGCGAACTCCGCCGAGGCCGTCGCCGACATGAGCGACCTGCTCAAGGTGGACATCGACTTCCCGATCACGGTCGTCCTCTACGGCGGCGGCGACGACGGCATCGCCGCGCAGCAGCCCCGAGGCGGCGTGTACGACGAGATGTCGCGCACCGGTGGCACGCGTGTCGCGCCTGACCTCGTCCACGTCTACGACAGCCTCGGCCTGTCCTGGGAAGACATCACCCGCCACGAGATCACGCACGTGATCACCTCGGCGGCAGGGGATGGCGCGTTCACCTCGATCCCCTCGTGGCTCGACGAGGGCCTCGCGACGTACGCGCAGGTGAACAAGGGCACGCGCGTGCAGGCGACCGAGTTCGCGATCTCGACAGACACGACGCTCCGCCTGCGCAACCTCGCATCCCCCACGAACCGCGCTGAGCTGATCGAGCTCTTCTACGGTCAGTCCTGGTACGTCGTGGAGTACATGATCGACACCTACGGCGAAGAGGCGATGGCGGACCTGCTGGCGACGATCAAAGCCGGGAACAACACCGATACCGCCTTGCAGGAGGTCTACGGCCTCGACCAGGACAGCCTCTACAACGAGTGGCGTGTCTCCGTGGGCCTCGAACCGATCGAGTACGAACCCGTCGTCGAGGCAACGCGCACCGCACCGGCGGATGCCACACGCGCTCCCATGACGCTCCCCACCTCGGTCGCACGCGGCGAGGGCTCCACGTCCGGTTCGACCTCGGGCCAGGGTGGCACTACCGACTCTCCGAGCGGCGACCCCGTCGTTGAGGCAGGCGACTCGGACGGTGGCAGCACCAACGCGATGACGGCGGCCATCATCGGCCTCGTCACGCTCGTGCTGGCGGGTGGCCTCGGGTTCCTCGGGCTGAAGATGCTGCGCTCGTAAGAGCGCCCGCTAGTCGCGGCCGGGAATGAAGAGCCCGCCGGGCGTCTGACCGGGTAGCCGAGGCGGGCCCGGCTGCTGGGGCTGGTTCGGCGCGGGCTGACCGGGCTGTGCCGGCTGCCCGGGGTTCGCCGCTTGCTGCTTCGCCCTCGCGGCCTGCTCTTCAGCCATGCGGATCGCCTCGTCTTCGCTGACGTACGGCGACGCGAAGACGCGGTCGCGCACGACCGGCTCCTCGTTGCCCTCGACGACTCGCACGATCTGCTCGCGCAAGTGCTCTTCGTTGTAGTTCCCGACGAAGCGCTGCCCGTTGATCACGATGAGCGGCACCTGGGAGACCATCCGCTTCCGGGCGAGCACCGGGAACTGCGACGCCTCGTACAGCGTGACGCGGAACTTCTTCCCCTCCACGGCGAATGCCGTGAGGAGCGGGATCATCTGCACCGAGATCGGGTCGAACGGCGTGAGGAACGCCTCGATCGTCACTTCCGACTCGATACCGGCGAGCGCGGCGCGCGTCTCCGGACTGAGCCTTGACTCGCCGAACGAGACGATGCCGAGAGCGTCGAGGAAGGCCTGCGAGAACGGGCCGAAGAAGAGCCCCACCGTGCGGACGCCTCGACCGCCGCATCGCAGCGTGACCGTCGGGGAGTGCTCGATGCCACGCTCCGCCGCGAGGCGCTCGTGCTTGTCGAGGTCGTACGGGGTGAGGGTGAGCATGGGGTGGAGGCTCTTGATCTGGCGCATGAGCTCCAGCGCCGCCTGGGCGTGCCTGCCGTCATCGCGCTCGCCGGTGAAGATCGCCTCCGGCTCGCGCGTCCAGACTTCGAGGGCCACCTGACGCATCAAGCGCTGCCGGAGCATGTTGGCGACCTGCTGCGTCTGCTGGGGGCTCAGCGGGCCCTTCGGGATTGCGGGCACTAGCGCACCACCTCGCTGTTCGGGTCATGCGGGTCGCGGTCTGCCTCGATCAGCAGCCGGGAGGCGATCCACGTCCGCTGTGCGGCGGTGATCAACGTGAGGATCGCGAGGATCCAGAGCGCGAGGCGCAGCCATCCGAAGAGCAGCAGGACGCCCGTCAGGACGACGCGCTCCGAGCGTGTGAACAGCCCGTCCTTGAGCGGCATCCCGAGGCCCTCCGAGCGCGCTCGGACGTAGGACACCATCAGCGACCCGACGACCGCGAGGAACGCGAGCAGCGCCTCTTCGCGGTTCCCGAGGTCGAGCTGGTACCAGAGGATGCCGAAGAGCACGCCCGCCTCGGAGAGCCGGTCGAGGGTGGAGTCGTACAGGGCGCCGAACCGCGACGCGGTCCCCGTCGAGCGGGCGAGCGAGCCATCGAGGAGGTCCAGGGCGCTGAAGAACAGCACGGCGACGCCGCCGGCGAGCAGCCAGCCCTCCACGATGAAGTACGCGGCTAGCACGTTGCCGAGGAACCCGAGCGTGGTCAGCATGAACGGCGTCACGCCGATGGACGCCAGCGCGTTCACGATCGGGTCGAGGACGGCGGCGGGCGCCCGTCGCGGGAGGATTGAGTTCACTCTGTGCTCACTCGCCGGTCCTTGACTCGGTTCCAAACCAAGGCTGCCTGCTGCCGCTGCTGGGCGCGTCCGACGCCTCGGCGAGTGTCCAGCAATCGCTCGTAGTAGGACAGTACCTGCTGCGTGACGCGCGGCCAGCCGTACTCCTCGACGCGGATGCGGCCCTCGGCGGCCAGTCGCTCGCGCCGTGCCGGATCGCGGATGAGCGCGGTGATTGCTGCCGCCAGGTCCTCCGGATCTTTTGGCCGCACGAGCAGTCCCTCGGCCCCGTGCGTGATCACGGAGGCGTACCCATCGATGTTGGATGCGACGACGGGGATCCCGGCGGCCATCGCCTCCAGCAGGACATAACCTTGCGACTCGTTGCCCGTGGCGGGTGAGCAGAAGATGTCCGCGCTCTTGTGGTAGCGGGGCAGATCCTCGTACGTGACCCCATCGTCGCCACCTTTGACGAAGATGATGCCTCGTCGGCCGGTGTTGCGTACGGAGTTCTCGAACCGTCGGCGTGAGCGCGAGTCGGGGCCCACGACGATCAGGCGGGTGTCCGGGTGCCTCGCGTTGACGATGCCGAAGGCGCGGATCAGCACGCCGAGGCCCTTCCGCTTCTCTGCGCGGCCGACGTACAGGATGTTCGTGGTCTCGGCGAACTCGGGCAGCGGCTCGAGGTCGGGCCGGTCCCAGTGCTCGATGTCGATCCCGTTGGGGATGATGTTGTAGAAGCCCGGGAAGTAGCGCGAGACGTACTGCGCCGCCGGCGGCGAGACCGCGATCTTTCCGTCGATGTGGCGGTACCACCGCTTCAGCAGCCGCCGGCTATACGAGTACAGCCGGTTCCCGCCGTCGCGCGTCGCGTGGAACGTCCCCACGATGACGACGTCCGGGAGCACGTTGCGGGCATGCCGCAGCACGTGCATCGGCAGCACCGGCATCATTGGCTCGTGCATGTGGATCACGTCGAACTGCTCGCGCGCGAGTGTCTCCTGCACCTTCCGCCCGAGACGCGGGTTGAGCGAGATCCGCACAACGGTGCCGGCTGTGGCCACCGAGTAGGGGCGGCCCATCGGGATGACGCCCTCGTCCTTCACGGGGCCCGAGGCGGGCGCGAGGATGCGGACCTCGTGACCGCGGTCGCGTAACTCACGCGCGAGCGTCCTCAGGTGCATGTTCACGCCGCCGGGGTGACGCCAGTCATACGGTGAGACGAGCCCGATCTTCATCGTCGAGTCACCGGCGCGCCGAGATCTCGGCGCTCACGCGGGCGCGTACTGCCTCGACGCGTGGCCCCAGCACCTTCCGAGGCGTGACGGAGAGCCCCCGCACCTGCTGCGCGGCGAGCCGCCGGAGGCCGATCTCCCGGTACGGCGTCGGGCCCTGCAGTACGCCCTCGGTCGTGCGGGCGGCGATGGCAGTTCGGAGCGCCTCGGCGGTGCGTCCGGGGAATCGTGTGTACGCGAGGCCGAGCGTTTCGGCGAAGTGGGCGTCGCTGCCGCCCGTCTCGGCGAGGTGCCACCGCTCGTCGTTCGACTGGCGAGCCCGCTCACCGGCGTGCCAGCCCTTGCTGAGGGGGCTCGCCACCTCGATGCCGTCGGGACGCTGTTCCTCCGGGAGCTTCATGATGCGCTCCAGCGTGCGTTGCCCGATGGAGCGCGTGAGGAACGAGAACGGGTGGGGGATCACTGCGACCCCGCCCGCCTCGTGGATGGTCGCGATGGTGCGCTCGACCGACTTGAACGAGGGGATCGGCTGCTCGACCCACAGCGCGAGGAGGTGGCCGTGCGCGGTCGTGACCTCGATGCCGGTCACCAGCTCGAAGCCCCAGCGCTCGCGCGTGCGCTCGTACGTCTCGCGCGCTTCCAGCGCACCGCCGAGCCCGTCGTGGTCGGTGATCGCGATGACATCGAGGAACGCGTGCCGTTCGACGCGCTCGAAGATCGTGAGCGCGTCGTCCATGCCGTCGCCGTAGGAGGTGTGCACCTGGAGGTCGGCACGCCCGAAGAGCGTCGTCGACAGGGGTGAGAGGCCAGCAGAGAGGGGCGATTCAGCCATCGCTCAGATCATACGCGTCGGCTCAGGGCCGGGTGTCAGGAGTGTGATCGGATTGCGATTCCTCAGACGGCTGCCAGATCGGGGAGATCGGGAACCACTGATCGGGCCAGCGGCGGATGCCCGCCTCGATCGCCGCGACCATCGCCGCCATCGCGCACCGGAAGTCGGCGTCGCGGTCGCCGGTGCGTTCCGGCAGGGCCACCTGCTCGATGTAGAGCGAGTAGCGGCCCCACCTGGTGCGGGGTGTCCACGCGACGAACATCGGGACGTCCATCTTCAGGGCGAGGTCAACCGCGCCCGAGGGGATCGGCGCGGGCTCACCGAAGAACGGGAACAGTTCGGCCGTTCCGAGCACGTCTCGGTCGACCAGCAGCCCGAGGGCGCCCCCGGCCTTGAGGTGCGCGATCGACTGCCGGAGGCCTCGACCGTCCGCGGGCAGGAACCGGACGCCCTGTGCGCCGCGGACCCGATGCACGAACCTGTGCAGCTTCGGTGGCTCCAGCGGCTCGGTGACGATCGCGAGGCACACGCCGAACGGCGAGGCGGCCTGCGCGATCACCTCGGCGTTGCCGAGGTGCGCACCCACGAGGACAAGCCCGCCGTCGTCGAGGGCGTTCACGAGGTGCTCGACGCCCTCGACGTGGTCGAAGAGGTCGAAGATCCACTTCGGCTGCTGCACGCCGAAGCGAGCGAAGTCGGCGTAGTAGTAGAGGTTCGTCCGGGTACAGCGACGCGCCACCTGGTCGATCCGCCTCCGAGACGTGTCCGCCCCGAGGACGTGGCGCGCGTGGTTGCGGGTGGCCTCGCGCACGCGCGGGACGAGGTACCACGCCATCATGCCGAGCACCCACCCGGTCGCGTACTGCAGGCGCATCGGCGTGCGGCCGCCGACGTTCACGAGCACCCAGAGGAACCAGTAGCGCATGGGCGCTACGCCCCCGCCTTCACAGGGGCGCGGCGATCCTCAAGCCAGAGGTTGCGGAAGATGTACCACTGCTCCGGGTGGCGGCGGACGAGCCCTTCGAGGTTCGTGAACACCGCCTGTGTCAGGCCGCGCACGTCGGCCTCGGCGTCTCCGGTTGCTTCGAATGCGATCGGGGCGATCTCCGCACCCACGGCGTCCGTCCAGCAGTCGAGCCGCGGCACCGTGGCCGCGACGACCGAGGCTCCCGCGCGCAGCGCGATCCTCGCGGGGCCGTCGGAGACGCGGATCGTGGCGCCAAAGAACTCCACGTCCACGCCGCCCTCGGCACGGGGGACGTCGACGAGGAGCGCGACGACATCGTTGTTGCGGAGCGCCCGCAGGATGCCCGGGCCCATGCGCCCGACGGGGATGATGTTCATCCCGAGGTGCCTACGCGAGCCGATCACGAGCCGGTTGAGTCGCGGGTTCGGGAACTCGTCGGCAATGGCGGACAACGAAAATCCGTTCAGCACGAGGATCGCTGCGCCCAGGTCCCAGTTCCCGAAGTGCATCGTCATGAACACGATGCCGTTGCCGTGGCGCTCCTCTCGGACGCGCTCCCAGAGGGCCTCGTCTACCACCACCCTGCGTTGGATCTCCTCGGCGTCTGTTCCCAGGAAGCGGAAGAAGTCGACGAGGTAGACGAGGTAGTTGCCAAACGATCGGCGCGCGTACGTCCTTGCGAGGCGCGGGTCGCCGCCGACGACGCGGCGCAGGTTCTGGACACTGCGCCGCCGTCCACCCGGCCAGGCGTAGAACACGACGACACCCAGCCCTCGCGCCAGTCCGTAGGAGACGCGCAGCGGGACCGTCCTGGTGAGGAAGATCGCGACCCGGAAAGCCAGGAAGAGCGCCAGGGCTGCCTCCATCCCCGCAATACCTGCGAGCCAGAGACTACCCGGACGCTCTTCCGTCGTGAACCGTCGCCGACCCACGAGTTGTAGGGGGAACCAACTGAGGGGCGTTAGCCCTTGATGAACGCCTCCACGCCGTCGCGGGCGTCCTCGTCCAGCATCTGGCGCGGCGGGGACTTCATGAAGTACGCCGACGCCTCGTAGATCGGGCCACCGAGGCCGCGGTCGAGGGCGACCTTCGCCGCGCGGACCGCGTCGATGACGACGCCGGCCGAGTTCGGCGAGTCCCAGACCTCGAGCTTGGTCTCCACCATCAGCGGCACGTCACCGAACGTGGTGCCCTCGATGCGGATGTGGCACCACTTGCGGTCCTGCAGCCACGGCACGTAGTCCGAGGGGCCGACGTGGACGTCAGAGGCAGCCATCTCGTAGCCGATCTGGCTGGTGACGGCGTTGGTCTTCGAGATCTTCTTGGACTCCAGGCGCTCGCGCTCCAGCATGTTCATGAAGTCGGTGTTGCCGCCGAAGTTCAGCTGGTAGGTGCGGTCGATCTGGACACCGCGGTCCTGGAACAGGCGGGCGAGCGTCCGGTGGAGGATGGTCGCGCCGACCTGCGACTTGATGTCGTCGCCGATGATCGGGAGCCCCTTCTCCTCGAAGCGGGTCGCCCAGTAGTTCTCCTTGGCGATGAACACCGGGATGCAGTTGATGAAGGCACAGCCAGCCTGCAGCACCTGCTCCACATACCACTTGGTCGCCTCTTCGGAGCCGACCGGCAGGTAGTTGATGACGACGTGGGTGTTGGTCTCCTTCAGGATCTTCACGATGTCCGCGGTCTCACCCGGGGCCTTCGTGATCACCTGCGAGAGGTACTTGCCGATGCCGTCGTGGGTCATGCCTCGCGAGACCTTCACGCCGGTCTCCGGGACGTCCGAGAACTTGAAGGTGTTGTTCTGGCCGCTGAAGATCGCCTCGTTCAAGTCCTTGCCGACCTTGTCGGCGTCCACGTCGAAGGCGGCGACGAAGTTGATGTCGCGGATGTGGTAGCCGGCCAGGACGGGGTGCATCAGGCCGGGGATGACGTCGCCAGCCTCGGCGTTCTTGTAGTACTCAACGCCCTGCACCAGTGAGGACGCGCAGTTCCCCACGCCGATGATGGCAACGTTGATCTTCTCGTCAGGCATGTAGTTCCTCTTTCGGGAGCCGCGGCTGCTCGGTGGGGGCGCTCCGCGGGGATGCCTCCCTCGGGAACGTGCGCGGGCTCGATGAGGCCTATCCTCTGCCGAGAGCGTCCCATGCGTCTACTCGATTGTTCCTATGCGATACATTGGTATCACTTATGGACGACATCGGCCCCCTCTCCATCCACTTCCAGCAGCTCACCTACCTCCGCGAGGTCGAGCGTGCCGGGACGTTCACGGAGGCCGCTCGACGCCTACACGTCTCCCAGCCCGCGCTCTCGCAGTCCCTCGCCGAACTCGAACGCCGCGTCGGCCTCCCGCTGTTCGAGGCGCGCGGGCGGCGACGCGAGCTCACCGAGGTGGGTCGCGAGGCGGTGCGCTTCGCCTCGGAGGTGCTGGGGCGGACCTCGGAGTTCCAGGAGTGGGTGGCCTCGTACCGCGAGGGCGGCGCGGGGACGCTGACGGTCGGGATGATCGATGCGGCCAGCCTCTACGCGCTGCCGGGCGCCGTCCGCGAGTTCCGCGAACAGCACCCGGAGGTACGCCTCCAACTCATCGTGGACACGTCCGGCACGCTCGTGGACCGGCTTCGTCGCTACGAACTCGACCTCGCCTTCGTCGTCGGCCCTGCGCCGGACGAATTCGAAGCGACTGAGGTCGGCCGCGAACCCCTCTTTATCTATTCCCCCGCCGACGACGAGCGAAACCCCGAGGACGCGGAGTGGGTGTTGTACCCGACGTACTCCCACACTCGCGCTCAGATCGACGAGGGCCTCGCACGGCTCGGCGTGGTGCCGCGCGTGACGCTCGAGTCGCATAACCCGCAGGTGCTGCGGCAGATGGTCGAACTCGGCTTCGGGTGGAGCGTGCTGCCTCCGGCGGTAGCCGGAGACGGGGGGCGGCTGCGGCAGGGGCGCCAGGTCGCGGTGCGGACGCTCCTGGGCTTGCGGAGGCGAGGCGCAGCCCCCGATCCGCGCGCCGAGGCATTCCTCGGCGCTGCGACGCGTTCGGCGCTCTGACGGACGTCCCAGCGCCGCTCGGCGCGGTCCGGCACGCACAGACGCCGCCCGAGGGGGCGGCGTCCGCTTCAGTTCACCTGATGTGGGGAGTTAGGAGTGGGCTGCGGTCTTCCCGATCTTGAACATCCGCGTTCCGCACACCGGGCACGTGCCCTCGGTCGCCGGCTTCCCGTTCTTCATCGTGATCGGGTTCGGGTCCTTCATCTCACGCTTTTCACGACACTTGAGGCAGTAGGCCTCCATATGCACCTCCCCGTCGCACTCGCGACGACGTACCCGTGAGCCCCTTGCCCCGCCTCAAACGAGGGCCACGGAGAATGGTTTCCCTGTCCTCGTACGCTCGCCGGATGGTGCTGTCAACGCGTGAGCGGCTTTTATCGAGATGCCGTCTCAGTCAGAAACCGCGTCCGGATCGCTCGTGAAGACCCGGAATGGGTGCCATGTACCCACTGCTCGGCCTGCCTCGACGAGGGCGATGAGCTGCCCGTCGGGCCCGTAGCAGCGCGCTCGACCGCCCTCGGACGGTGGCTCCGGGCGCACGTAGTCCCGTCGAGGCAGCACGACGACGTCCATGCCCTGCCGCAGCCGGGCCGCCTCGTCGCGGCTCACGAGGATCGCGGGCCACCGCTGCAGGACGAGGTCCGGCGCGTGCACCAGGCGGGCGTACTCGCGCTCCTCGAGGAGTCTCACCGCCAGGTCGAGTGGGGTCGCATCGGCGATCACGAACGGGCCGACCTGCGTGCGCCGTAGGTCGCCGAGGTGCGCGCCGACGCCGAGCACCTGGCCGAGATCGTGCGCGAGCGATCGGACATAAAACCCCTTGCCGCAGCGCACATCGATCCGCAGCACGGGACGCTCCGGGTTCGAGGTGTCGAACGAGAGCACGTCGATGCTGTGCACCACGACCGGGCGCTCTTCGAGTTCGAGTGGGTTGCCGGCACGGGCGGCCTTGTATGCGGTGACGCCCTCGCGCTTCACGGCGCTGTAGGCGGGCGGGCGCTGCATCAGGTCACCCACAAACGGCAGCAGGGCGGTGCGGACGGCCTCCTCGGTCACATGGGAGGCGTCGTGCGCCTCCGTGATCGTGCCTTCGACGTCGTAGGTGTCCGTGGCCTCCCCGAGGACGACGGTGGCCTCGTAGCGCTTCGACGCGTCCACGAGCTCATCGACGAGCCGCGTGGCCTCGCCGATGGCGACGGGGAGGACGCCGGTGGCGTTCGGGTCGAGGGTGCCGGCGTGCCCCACCTTGCGGATGCCCGCAGCGCGGCGAATCCGCCGGACGACGTCGAACGACGTGATCCCCTGCGGCTTGTCGACGTTGATGAAGCCTCGGACCATCCGACCGCCGGACTGCTAGTACTGAGTTGTGGGAATGACA
>Ga0209024_1001982_pt1 | contig 13647 bp, 12 predicted proteins | sample AutmiccommunBRH5_FD_187380 | JGI IMG/M metagenome (GOLD analysis project Ga0209024, IMG submission 187380) | Deep subsurface microbial communities from Mt. Terri, Switzerland - Autotrophic microbial communities BRH/5 (SPAdes) (version 2) | ecosystem: Environmental > Aquatic > Deep subsurface >...
CAAGGTCCAGTTTTATTTTATCGAACTTCAGGCTGTCAGCGCCAAGGGCAACAGCGCTTTCAATCCGGTACGGACGGCGCAGCATCGCAGGCTGAATGCCGGACATTGCAGGCGCACCCAATTGTGCAATCGCGGCGATCAAACCAGTTAAATCTGTACCCTGGCTATTCAGATTTCCCGTTACATCGCCTTCGGCGGAAATGCTTCCGGTAAAATCGACGCCAGTATCGCCGTCCAGAACCGATTTCACAGTGACCGGAGTGGCGCGTCCTTGCGCAAATACTCCAAGCGCCGCATCAAGACGGACCAGCACATCTTGCAGCCGTAACGATCCTCGCACTTCAAACGGCCCCTGCAGCGACACGGCGGAAAGCTGTAAATCCGTTTCTTCCGCCGCGACGTCGGCGCCGGTGATATGGTTACGATAGCGCACCCTGCCGCGTTCGATCAGGACGTGATCAAAACGAATACCGGGCTGCGCTGCCGTTCGGGACAGAAAGTTCCAGTTGTTGGTGCCATCGGGCGATGTTTCCAGATTCAGCACCGGAGCGGTCAGCCGGAAATTCGCCACCTGAATTTTCCCGGAAAGCAGCGGCAATATACCAAGCTGCACCTCCAGCCGTTCCAGACCAAGCATGACAGGCTCGGACGCGCCTGTGCTATTTGCAAGCGTGGCATTTTCAATGCTCAGAGACGGACGCGGTAGCAAGCTAAAACCAATTGCGCCGTCAATGCGCACCTGGCGCCCGGTGATGGCGCTGGCCTGCTGTTCGATCTCGCCCCTGAAACGGTTCCAGTCAATATAGCCGGGCAATATCAGCGCAGCCGCAATTATGCCGATCAGCACAATTACGAGGCCGATTGCAATCTTCCTGAAACGGGACGCCGGACGTTTGAACTTGCGCGCTGGCCGCATTTGGCGAATCTAACCTTATGTTTCTGTTCTGGTAAAACCATAGCGCAACGTAGATAATGTCTCCATGACCGAGATCATCAATCTAAATAAGGCGCGCAAACAGCGCAAAAAACAGGCGGCGCTTAAAACAGCCAGCCAAAACCGCGTAAAGTCCGGGCTGCCAAAGCCGGTCCGTGATGCGGCGCGCCACGAACGCGAGAAGCAGGCAGATGCATTGGACGCCGTGCGGCTGCAACCGGATCCGGATTAGATAACCTCGACAGCATGACAGCATGACAGCAACAAATCAGGGATATAGCGCCATGCCACAGCCGTGGCCCCATAATGGACCATTGAACGGCATTAAGGTGATCGACCTTTCACGGGTATTGGCGGGGCCTTATTGCACCATGACGTTACTGGATTTGGGGGCCGCCGTCACCAAGGTCGAAACGCCCGCAGGTGGTGACGATGCCCGAGCATTTGGGCCGTTCATTGGGGAACGCTCGGCCTATTTTATGTCACTTAACCGGGGGAAGCGCTCCATTGCGCTGGATCTCAAGGCGCCAGCGGACCGCATGATTTTTGAACAACTGCTGGATCATGCCGATGTGCTGGTGGAAAATTACCGCGCCGGAACCATGGAAAAGCTGGGTTACGGGTGGGATAAGTTGCAGCCGCGCTATCCCCGTCTGATCTATGCCGCCACCAGCGGATTTGGTCATACCGGCCCTTATTCTGACCGTCCGGCCTATGACATGGTGGTACAGGGCATGGGCGGAATTATGAGCCTGACAGGGTATCCCGGCGGCCCGCCAACCCGGGTCGGCAGCTCGATCGGAGACATCACGGCGGGCTTGTTCACGTCCATCGGTATTCTGTCGGCGTTACATCATCGCACCCAAACGGGCAAAGGCGTCAAGGTCGACGTCGCCATGCTGGATTGCCAGCTGGCAATTCTGGAAAACGCCATTGTGCGCTATTTCACCACGGGAGAAATTCCAGGGCCTCTTGGCGCGCGCCACCCATCGATATCGCCATTCGAAGCGTATGCCGCCCAGGATGGCTATGTGATTATTGCTGCGGGTAATGACAAGCTGTTTCACCTGTCTCTCGAAGCGCTTGGCCTCCCGGAATTGCAAAACGACCCGCGCTTTACCAGTGGCCCGCTACGTAACAAAAATGTCGAAGCGCTGAAGCTGTGCTTCGAACTGGCGTTGCAGAAAAATACGGTCGCGCACTGGCTGACGCAACTGCATCAACGCGGTGTTCCTGCCGGGCCGATCAACAATGTGGCGCAAATTCTTGCCGACCCGCAAATCAAGGTCCGCAATATGGTGGTGACGGCTCAGGACCCGGTAGCCGGCACGTTGCATATGGCGGGTAATCCCGTCAAACTGTCCGCGTTTCCCGACCCTTCAACCCGTGGCGCGCCACCTGAACTTGACGGCGACCGGGACGAAATTCTTCGTGAGCTGAATAATTCGTACTTGCGTGTTGAGCGGCGAAAGGCTGAAGACGGCACATGGATCGCCGAATTGATAACCGGACGTAATGGTTCGACTATTTTTTTCAGCAAGGGCAGGCAGCATGATATCTGCGAACTGCCGGGTTTTATCGCCCGCAGAGGCGGCGCGGCGCCGGTTGGACTTTTGAGCTATGATCTGGTTGATGATCAGTGCGAATTGGTCTCTCTCGACAGTCTGCACGAGAATAGTGGCATTGGCGCAGCCTTGTTTGATGCGCTGGTCAGCTTTGCCCGCTCCGAAGGCTGTACGCATCTGTGGGTGCTGACCACGAGCGACAATCTGCGCGCATTGGGATTTTTTCAGCGGCGCGGCTTTCGCCTCAAGGCGCTGCATCGCCGCATGCGCCAGCAGAGCTTTGCACCGGTCGGAAAAAATAATATTCCACTTTACGATGAAATCGACGAAATCGAGTTGGAGTTGGCGCTCTGATAGTACGCTGGTTTGCAAGTTTTATAATTTTTTTGGCGGCGGCGCTCGTATCTGCAAGCGGGGACGCCGCACCAAACTATTCACGCGTCGAACTGCTTGGTGCCGCAACCGGATTGGGTGATGGCGGGCCAATGCTGGTTGGTCTACGGATCGAACCGCGCCCCGGCTGGAAAACCTATTGGCGCGCGCCGGGTGAAAGTGGCCTGCCGCCGGTTTTTACATTTCGTGTGCATGACAATACCGCCTTGCCGCAAATCAAATGGCCGGCGCCCAAGCGGCTTTCTCTGCAGGGACTGGAATCATACGGCTATGACGGGCCAGTGATATTTCCATTTTATATACGGCCGCAGGACCCGGCCAAACCCGTCCAGTTGGAAATTCAGGTGGATTATGCGGTATGTCAGGATATCTGCGTGCCGGAACAGGCCACGCTTCACCTGACTCTGCCGCCCGGCCCGGCGAACGCCACACCAGAGCACGATGCGCTTCGCAAGGCATTAGGCCGCGTTCCCCGCTATCAGGATGAACACAGTCCCTACCGCATCCACGAGGTCTACCTGCACAAAGATCGCGAACAAATAGTTTTACTGGTCAAAGCCGAGGCGACTAGGGGCTTCAGCACACCGGATATGTTTGCCGATGGCCCGGCCGATCTGCTTTTTGCGGCACCCAAAATCAGCTATAAGAATGATAAGCGACTGGCGGTTTTCAGCCTGGCGGTAACACAGCTTGACCCTGCCCAGCCCGTCTTCGGGCAAACCGTTACCCTGACCCTTTCCGACGGAAAATTTGCCATCGAAAAGCAGGTGCAACTGGCGGAACAGGCGCGAACGGAGTAGACTTGGCTTGCGAATAATTCCAGCTATCAATAAGGGAGACAGAAGATGACTATCAAAGTAGGTGACAAAATTCCCGAAAGCACCCTGATGCAGATGACGGAAAAGGGGCCGGCCCCAATTACCACCGCGGAACTATTCGGTGGCAAGAAAGTAGTGTTGTTTGCCGTGCCGGGTGCCTTTACGCCTACCTGCTCCAACCAGCATCTCCCCGGTTTTGTTGAAAAATCCAGTGAAATCAAGGCCAAGGGTGTGAACACCATCGCATGCCTTTCAGTGAACGATGCGTTTGTCATGGGCGCCTGGGGCAAGGATCGCAATGTTGGCGACAAGGTATTGATGCTCGGCGACGGCAGCGCGGCCTTCAGCAAGGCCTTGGGACTTGACCTTGACCTCACCAAAATGGGACTGGGCGTGCGTTCCAAGCGATATTCCATGTTGGTGGAAGATGGTGTTGTGAAACAGTTAAATATTGAAGACGCCCCAGCCGGCGCCGTTAAAAGTGGCGCAGAGACCATGCTGACCCAGCTTTAGCAGATCACATCCCGGTTGGGCTTTTTAGCCTGACCGGGAATATATTCAGGATTTGCTAATATAATTTAGCCATTATGTGCGCCTATCTAACTAGGAAGGCCGCACAAGTGTCAGTACCTCTTGAAAATATCTTACAGGCCAGTTCGGCGGTTTCATTTCGTGTGCTCGATATCTCGCGCGAGCTTCAGGCCGAAGAGCGTCTGTTTCAGAGCGATGCGCTGAACAACACCATCATCTTCAAACAACCCTGTTTTGCCGTCGACAAGGTTTTAAAGTCCGCAGTGCCGGGCCATCCGGGTATGGCAACAAAAAAAGGCTCCCGCCGTCCGATACAAACAGCAATTTTCGTCCCAAAAGCGCATGACGAACCAGATCTGGGCGGGCACGCCATTTTTATGGGCCAGCCCAAATATGCCGATCTCATGAAAAATCATTGTGGCATCAATATGGCCGATACCGAAGCACATGCCAGCGATCTGGCGTTACTGCGAATTCTGGAGGACGTCCCGTCTTTTGACCCTTTTCTTTTGAAAACTGTACTCAGCGACAAAAAAATTCTTATTAATGAGCAATATCTGAATGTCGTAAAAGAGGAGGAGCTGGAAGTTCGCCAGGTTATCGAACAAAGGGTGCGGCCGATCGTTGAGCGCGCCTATAGTGGTCTTGCCCCCGCCGATGCGGAAAAGCGGACCCAATCCTTTATCGATGGCATATGGGATCCCGAGTCCAGTGACGCTACCGCCTTCATCGCCGCATTCCGCATCGAAGCTGCGGCGATCCCGGAAGTGTTTGGCGCGTGGAAGGGTGTCTCCTATTACCAATACCAGTTGCAGCGAATCCGGCCCCGAATTGCGGAGCTGCTCACATTTTTGCAATCGGACAACTCCGTTCCTGTAGACGTGCGCAGATTGGTTGGTTCCGAACGCGAGAGCATTATGATGTTCCGCAAGGATATCCTGAACAGGCTGCGCAATGCCTATAAGAACACCCAAAGCATTCTGACGGAATGTGATGAGGCGTATGACTCGCTGATTAAAAACGGCGACCCACTGCCGTTCAGGGATTTTTTACAAACAGCCGTGGACAAATACTGGACCCTTGGCGCGTGCAATTGCTCACTGGTGCTGGTGGCCGATGTATGGTCGCGCTACAGCCAGAATGGCCGCTCGGTCCGGTATGAATCGGACATTATCAAATCCATGTTTTCAGGAATGCGCGCCGCCCTGAGCGCTGAAAATGTCGGTAGCTCGATCAACTAAAATCAGGATTTGAATGGCGCCATGCCCTGATTTGCGAGGGCGTCGGCGCGTTCGTTTTCCGGATGACCGGCATGGCCTTTGACCCAGTGCCACGTCACATGCTGGTGCTCTATTTGAGCTTCCAGCTCCAGCCATAAGTCCTGGTTCTTGACGGGCTTTTTATCGGCGGTGCGCCAGCCATTGCGCTTCCATCCGTGAATCCATTTCGTGATGCCATCCCGCAAATAGGCGCTGTCGGTGTGAATATGTGCAGTGCACGGACGTTTCAGCGCCTTTAGCGCCTCTATTGCCGCCGTCATTTCCATCCGGTTATTGGTTGTGTCGCTTGCACCACCGCACAAGGTTTTCTCGCTCCCCCCATGCACCAGCAAAACGCCCCAGCCGCCGGGTCCGGGATTGCCCGAACAGGCCCCATCGGTATAAATATCGACCCGATCAAGAATTGCTTTGGTCATTCATCAATCCCATAGGCGCCGGGACCCGAGATATCGCGGTGAAACCGCAGCTTGTGGAGATATTCAAGGGGGTCCTTCGGCCTGACCAGGGCGCCGTCCACGGGAAACAGCCAGTCGTGCAAACGGGTCAATAAAAAACGCAAGGCAGACCCGCGCGCCAGTAATGGCAGGGCCCCCAACTCAGCGGATGTAAGGGGCCTGACCGCCTGGTAGCCTGCCAGCATCAGGCGCGCCTTGGTCACATTGAAGGCGCCATCCCCCTCAAAACACCAGGCATTGAGACAGATGGCGATGTCATAGGCCAGCGCGTCGTTACAGGCAAAATAGAAGTCAATAAATCCGCTTAACCTGTCACGCAGGAAAAAAACATTGTCAGGAAACGCGTCTGCATGAATAACCCCGGCCGGCAAATTTTCCGGCCAGCGCTTCTCCAACTGTTGCAGTTCCGCGTCAAGTTCCGCACCAAGTCCATCGGCAAAATCGTCGGCGCGCTTGGCGCAGCGCATATAGAGCGGCCGCCAATGGCGCACCGACAATGCATTGGCGCGATGCATCGGGAATTCCGTTCCGGCCAGATGCAGCCGCGCCAACCCTTCGCCCAGCATCGCGCAATGCTGCGGCCGCGGCCGGCGTACCGACATGCCGTCAAGAAATGTCACGATAGCCGCCGGACGGCTGGAAAGGGTGCGCAACGCTTGCCCATCGCGGCCATGTACAGGTAGCGGGCACGAAATGCCGCGCCCCGCCAGATACTCCATCAGCCCAAGAAAATACGGCAGATCCTCAGGCGCGACCCGCTTTTCGTACAAAGTCAGAAAATAGGTTCCATCCCCGCCATTGGTCCGCAGCATGTAATTGCTGTTCTCAACCCCTTCGGCAATCCCCTTGTACGAAATTACGTCACCGATTTCATACTCTGCGACAAATGCGTCAAGCTCTTCGTCGGAAACATCTGTGTAAACGGCCATTAGCTTTTCCTTACCGCGCTCTATTCAAGCAATGCGCGGGGCAACTTGAATTCTATATCTTCGCGGGTTACGGCTATTTCTTCAATGCGCGTATCATAATGCATGGTAAAGACGTCCAGCACCTGCTGCACGAGAATTTCGGGTGCTGATGCGCCCGCTGTTACGCCGAGCGTGCGTATTCCGTCAAAGCGCGCAAGATCAAGCTCGTTCGCATTCTGCACCAGAAACGCCTGCTTACATCCGGCGAGCTTCGCCACTTCGACCAGGCGCATCGAGTTTGAAGAGTTGGGCGCGCCCAGCACCACCAAGGCGTCACAGCGCGCGGCAATCGCCTTTACCGCCGCCTGACGGTTGCTGGTGGCGTAGCAGATATCTTCGCGCGGTGGCCCGGCCAGATCGGGAAACCGCCCACGTAACACGGCTATGATCTTTGCCGTATCATCTACCGAAAGGGTTGTTTGCGTGATATAGGCCAAATGTTTCGCATCGCGCGGCTGAAAACGGCTGGCGTCGGCGACGGTCTCCAGCAAAGTCACCGCGCCTGCCGGCAACTGCCCCATGGTTCCGATAACTTCCGGATGCCCCGAATGGCCAATCAGTACGATTTCGCGGCCCAAGGCGTGATGACGCTGGGCCTCAATATGCACTTTCGAAACCAGAGGGCAGGTCGCATCGATATAAAACAGGCCATGTGCCTGCGCCATTTCAGGCACCGATTTGGGAACGCCGTGGGCGGAAAACACAACCGGCCGGCCAGCTTCGACCTGGTCGAGTTCGTCGACAAAAATGGCTCCGAGCGCCTCCAGGCTTTGCACCACATGCCTGTTATGCACAATTTCGTGGCGCACAAACACCGGCGCGCCATATTTCGCCAGCGCCTTTTCGACAATCTGAATCGCCCGGTCAACGCCTGCGCAGAAGCCGCGCGGCGCCGCCAGATAAAGTGTTAAGGCTGGTTTGGCCATTTGCTTCGTATAACATTTACCATTAGAATGTCCCAAAAGCATTAATCCTACATATGCGAAAAGGAAGACTCCATGGAAGAACCTGTGATCGCTGGAAAGCAACCTATTGCCGTTGATGTGGTTGCTGGCAAGAATTATTTCTGGTGCGCCTGCGGAAAGTCAGCGACGCAGCCCTTCTGCGATGGCGCGCACAAAGGCAGTGGCTTTGCGCCAGTGCCCTATAAGGCTGAGGCCGACCGCAAAGTATTTTTTTGCGCCTGCAAGAAAACCAGCAAGGCGCCGATGTGTGACGGAACCCACAGCAAGCTTTAGATGTCAGGGACTTTTACGCTGCGCCAGAATATTCTCTTATAAGTGACAATTTAAACATATGCGTGTAATTTCCCGCGTCGCGCTGCTTGGTGCGCTACTTACGGTGCCTGCCGCCTGCAGTTCCGATAATGAAATTGGTAAAGTAGCCCTTGTGTGTCCGACGGTAGGTGTGCTGTCGGATGCATCCAAAATGCGTGTGTTTGCCGATGGCGCGGGGCGGGAACGGGCCAACGCGGCTTATGAAGCGGAATTCATGCGCGCCCACCTGCTCGAATGCGAAATGAAAAAAAACGAGATGAAAGCGTCCGTTCGCTTCGAGGCTCGGGCAAAGACTGGACCGGCAATCAGCTCAAACAAATTTGAGTATCCTTATTTTGTGGCCGTGCTGTCTCCGGATGGAGAGGTGGTCAGCAAAACCATCCGCAAAGGCGCCGTCAAATTTAAGTCCGGTAAAACCGAGGCTTTCTTTGCCCAGGAATATGACGACATCAAATTTACCGTCCCCGAGGGTAAAGACGGCCTGGGCTATGAAATCATTATCGGGTTCCAGCTAACTCGCGAACAGATCGAATCCAATCGCGCGCAGAACGCTCCCCCCGCAGCGCGGCCCGGCATAATAATGCAGTAACGCAACGCGTTATTATCATGTCCGGGTTACTCAGCTACTGTCCCTTACCGGGGGCCGAGGCGAAGCGAACCGCCTCTTCCGCCGCCCGGACCATGGCCTTGGCCTTGGTAATGGTTTCCTGATATTCCGCTTCCGGATCGCTGTCGGCCACAACGCCCCCGCCCGCCTGAATATAAACCACCTTATCCTTGACGACTGCGGTCCGCAGGGCGATGCAGTTATCCATTGATCCGTTGGCGGAGAAATACCCGACGCAGCCCGCATATACGCCGCGCTTTTCTTTTTCCAGTTCGTCAATAATCTCCATCGCCCGGATTTTTGGCGCGCCGCTGACAGTGCCCGCGGGAAATCCCGCGCACAAAGCCGTAATCGCATCATATTCCGGGTCGATCAGGCCTTCGACGTTGGATACCAGATGGATGATATGGGAGTAATATTCGGTCATGAACTGTCCGGTGACCTTGACGCTGCCGATGCGTGACACGCGGCCTACATCGTTACGCCCGAGATCAAGCAGCATCAGATGTTCGGCCCGTTCTTTTTCATCCGTAATCAGATCATGGGCCATTGCCGCATCCTGTTCCGACGTGGCGCCGCGCGGGCGCGAACCGGCGATAGGGCGAATGGTCACCACATCGTCGCGCAGACGCACCAGCAATTCCGGGCTGGATCCCACAATCGCGAAACTTCCAAAATCAAGAAAGTTCATATAAGGCGACGGATTGATCCGCCGTAATGCGCGATATAATGCGAACGGCGGCAATTCAAACGGCATACTGAAGCGCTGGCTTGGCACTACCTGAAAAACATCCCCCGCGGTGATATATTCTTTCGCCCGCGCCACCATCGCGTGATATTCTGCCCGCGTCGTATTTGATTGCGGTTCGGGCAAGGGCGTCAGGCCATCCAGCCGGTAATTTGCGGCGTGGGGCAACGGCTTTTCAAAATCCGTGACCACATCATTCAGGCGTTCGTTTGCCTGATTATAGGCCGCGCGCGCACTCACGCCCTCTTGTGGCCATACAGGCGTAACGACGCTGACCGTATCCTTCACGCTGTCAAAAATCACCATGATCGACGGGCGGATAAAAATACTGTCGGGCAGGCCAAGCGGGTCTGGGTTGGGGCTGGGCAGTTTTTCCATCAGCCGCACCATGTCATATCCCATATATCCGAACAGACCGGTCGCCATCGGGGGCAGGCTGGCGGGCAGATCAACACGCATTTCGCGCACCAGTGTACGAAGCGATTCAAGCGCCCCTGACGCGCATGGCTCCCACGCATCCTGATCCGTGCGCGCCTTGCGGTTAATTTCTGCGCGTCCGCCATAACAGCGCCAGATCAGATCTGGTTTCATACCGATGAACGAATAGCGCCCGCGCGTCGCGCCGCCCTCGACCGATTCAAACAAAAAGCTGTATGGCTGGCCAGTATGGCCTTGATGGGCAAGCTTCAGCATCACCGATACAGGTGTTTCGAGATCGGCAATCAGATCAGTCCACACCACTTGTGGCGCACCGCCGTCATACGTCCCGGCGAAAGCCTCAAAATCAGGATAAACCTGCATGGCTATTGCTCTTCAAACAGGCTGGCCAGCACGTTGTGGTTTACTTCCACCTCATAACGCCGCTCCAGTACGGACTGATATTGCGCAAGTACGTCTTCCGAAAAACTCTTCGATAAATCACGCACCATTTGCGCCACCGCGTCTCCGTTCTCGCTCAACGGTGGCGGTTTAATTTCGCTCAGCCGCGCAATGACATAGCCGCCTTTAGGAGCGGGCCCGGCAAAGCTGTCACCGGGTTTACCCGTAAACAGTTTGGTTGTAAGCGCAGCACTCATCTGCTCATCCGAAAAACCACGGCCAAAGGGAGCGCTTTGGGTCACCTTCAGCGTCAGCGGCTTGGCAATCTCCGCTAACGCCTTGCCTGCCTGGGCTGATTTCAGCATTTCATCCGCCATCGCGTCCAGCTTTTCACCGGTCTTCTGGGCGTACCAGGCAGCCGTGACTTCATTCCGCACATCCGCAAGCGCACGCACGGCGGACGGGTTAATGCTATCCACCCGCAGCACATAGTAGCCGCCATCCTTGTTTTCGCGCAGATCACTTTCTGATCCGGCATCCGTGTCAAAAACATCTGCAATGAATTGCGGGTCGGCGGGAAAATTCCTGACCGGCTTGCCATCAGGCCCGTTACCATTGCGGTCAATGCCCGCAATGACGTGCAGCTTCAGCTCGAATTCTCTTGCAGCTTCTTCCAGAGATGCGCCCCCCGCGCGGGCATCTTCTAACTGGTTCGCCCGCGTGATGGCCAGATCAGTGGCACGGATCTCCGCCAGATCTTTGGCAATTTTTTCGCGTACTTCCTCAAAGGGCTGAACGCGTTCGTAGCGCGCGGCGGTGATCTTGACCAAATGCCAACCCAGCGGGCTTTTCAATGGTTCGCTAATTTCACCTTCTTTCAGCGCGAATACCGCGTCGGATATTTCCGCGGGCAGTTGTCCCCTGGTAACTTCCAGCAGCTCCATTTCCTTTTCGTTCATGCCGGATGTTTGCTTGGCAACCGCCACAAAATCCTGACCGGCCTTGATCTTGTCGCTGGCTGCGTTTGCCGCGGCTTCATCTGGCAGCACAAACTGCTGCAGGTTGCGCATTGCCGTGACCGTAAATTCCGCCAGCCGCGCGTCATATTGCTCGTGCAGATCCTGTTCATCCAACAGGATCGTTTCCGCCAGATCTTCCGGCTGCAGGGTCACGTAACTGACCGCGCGGGTTTCCGGCGCAGTAAACAGTGACGCATTGGCATTGTGAAAGGCTTCCAGGTCCCCGTCTGTGGGAGCGGAAATTTTGCCCGCGGCGTTTTGAGGAACGAACAACAGTTCCGCAATGCGTTGTTCTTCGCGCAAGGTATATAACGCCTCGGCAACTTTCTTTGGCGCCACTACTCCCGAAGAGACTGCCGCGATCAACTGCCGCCGGGTCAGATCCATACGGGCGCGGCGCAAATATTCTTTCTCGCTAAAACCATTCTCGTTCAGTGCGCGCTGAAACAGATTGCGGTCGAACCCGCCGAAACTATCGCGAAAACTGGGGTTCTCCCGGATACTCTGCGCAATGGTCTGATCGGCTGTGGTCAGGGACAGGCTTTCCGCCTCGCGGTCAAACATGATCCCAACCAGCATTTGCCGCAACACTTCACGGTCAAAGCCCATCTCGCGCGCCCTGGCTGTACTGAATTCCGGACCAAATTGCTGTTGCAGACGGAACAGTTCCCGGCGGAAGTCGTTATTGAACTCCTGCGCGGAGACCGTGGTGCCGGCAACCCGCGCCAGCGGCGGCTCAACCGAGCTGGTAATAAAGTCCGCAACCCCCCAGACGCCAAAACTGAGCACCAGGATGAACATGAAAATCCGGGTAAACCAGTTTCCCGCGTTTTTGCGAATGGATGTGAGCATTGAACTGTCCGATTAAAAGTTTGTTTTGAGCATCATAAGTAACATGCTTTTGCGTCGTAATGTAGCCTATCCGGTCAACGCCACCCGTTGTCCCGGGAGCCGTTCCAGACGCCCCGCCAGATCAAGCTCCAGCAACAGTACGGCAACAGCCGCAGCACTCAGACCAGATTGGCGCACCAGTTCGTCAATTTCGACTGCGGTTGGCCCGAGCATTTCCAGAATTTCGGGCCGCGCTTTGTCGATCAGGCGCATATCCAGCACCGGTGGAGAATAGGCGGCCTTGCGGTCGGGTTCCGCAAATGGGGTGCGCAGCAACGGGTGCAGGGCCTCCAGCACATCTTCAACATTTTGCACCAATGTCGCACCCTGACGGATCAGCGCATTGCCACCGCGCGATCTGGGGTCCAGGGGTGAACCGGGCACGACAAACACCTCGCGGCCCTGTTCGCCAGCATAGCGCGCGGTAATCAGCGATCCGGACCGGGGAGCCGCTTCAACCACGATCACACCAAGGCTGATCCCGGAAATGATGCGGTTGCGCTGCGGAAAATGCCGCGCCTGGGGCTGGGCGCCGGGCGGCAGTTCGCACAACAGCACCCCGGTTTCGCCAATACGGTGATGCAGCTCTTCGTTCTGGGGCGGATAGATTATATCTATACCCCCTGCCAGGACGGCTGCGGTGCCGCTTTCCAGCGCGCCGGTGTGTGCGGCCGTGTCAATACCGCGCGCAAGACCTGAAGCTACCAGAAGTTCATGGCTCCCCAAAGCGTGGGCAAGCTCCCGGGCGATGCGTATGCCCGCGGCGGACGCATTGCGCGCGCCGACGATGGCGACGGTCGGGCGCTGTAGCAGATGCGCTGCGCCTTTAACGCAAAGCAAGGGAGGTGGCGCCTCGCTGGCGGCCAGTGCCGGGGGATAATCCGGTTCACAGGATGCCACATAGCGCGCCCCAAGGCGTACCGCAGCGGCCAGCTCGGCTTCGGCTTCGGCCTTTCCCGCGATGCTGATTGCGGCGCGTTGCCCACCGCGGCGCACCAGATCCGGTAATGCGGCAATGGCCTTGTCTGCTGTTCCGAATTGCGCGATCAGACTTGCGAATGTTGCGGGACCGACATTGCGGGTTCGGATCAGCCGCAGCCAATCAACACGCTCGCGGTCGGAAAGTATCGCCACCCTGCCCCCTTATTTGGAGCCGGAAGCCCCGATGCGTGGTTCTTCACCCGCCATCAGACGGCGAATATTGTCATAATGCTTTAGCCAAATCGCCACCGCAAGTAATAGCGATAGCTGCATCAGTTGATCCTGCCCGAACCACCAGAAATACAACGGAGTAAGGGCCGCAGCCGCCAGCGTCGCCGCTGATGAAATCCGTAAGACTGCG
>Ga0209024_1001984_pt1 | contig 13636 bp, 12 predicted proteins | sample AutmiccommunBRH5_FD_187380 | JGI IMG/M metagenome (GOLD analysis project Ga0209024, IMG submission 187380) | Deep subsurface microbial communities from Mt. Terri, Switzerland - Autotrophic microbial communities BRH/5 (SPAdes) (version 2) | ecosystem: Environmental > Aquatic > Deep subsurface >...
GGTGATGAGCATCAGCGGCACCGTCAATCCCGAGAGGATGCGCGTGGTGTTGAAGATCGGCTCGGGCACGGTCCAGCCCGTGGCCATGAACACGAAGGCGGCCAAGGCGCCGTAGAGAATGGGCAGGCGCAGGAGGTCGCGGGCCGAGGTCACCCCCGCCGGCACGGCCACGCCGATGGTGAACAGCAGGATCACGTTGACGGTGAAATACGCGATGGCCAGCGCCAGGCCGTGGTCGCCGAAGGCGAGCAGGCAGAGCGGCAGGCCCATGTTGCCGACGTTGCCGTAGGCCAGGGCCGAGAGGAAGGCCTTCTGGCTGAGCTTCATGGCCTTCAGGAACACGAAGTAGACGGCGTAGAACACGACCATGGTGGCGGCGGTCGCCCCGCCCATGGACAGGAAGGCCGCGGTCGTGATCTTGGTGTCGATCAGGGTGAAGAACACCAGACAGGGCGTGCCGATGTTGGTGACCAGCGCCGTGACCAGGGCGGTGTCGTAGGGCCGCCCCTGCTTGCGCCAGGTATAGCCGATGACGGCGCAGGTCAGGACCGGCGCGATGACGGAGAACAGTTGGTAGAGCATGGGGGCGGGCGTTTCCTTCGGTGAGGCGAAAAGCCTTACGCCTTACCGCCCCCGCGTTCAACCCGCGTCATTCGACCCAGGCGATGCGCAGGATGTTGGTCGCCCCCGGCGTGCCGAAGGGCACCCCGGCGGTGACGACGAGGGGATCGCCCTTTTTCGCGAAGCCGTCCTTCTGCGCCTCGGTCACGGCCTTGGAGACCATTTCGCGGAACGAGTGGATGTCCTCGGACAGCACCGAATGCACGCCCCAGCACAGCGCCAGCCGCCGCGCGGTCTCGCGTTTCGGCGTGAGCCCCAGGATCGGCGTCGCGGGCCGCAGGCGGGCACAGCGCAGGGTGGTCGAGCCCGTGGTCGTGAAGGTGACGATGACCGCCGCCGAAATGGTTTCCGCAACCTGACAGGCGGCGACGGTGATGGCGTCGGCCGCCGTGGCGTCGGGGCTGGAACGGCGGCGGTCGCGCATGTGGCGATAGTGCACGTCCTGTTCCACGCGCTTGATGATGCGGTCCATCATGGCGACGGTTTCCGTCGGATAGTCGCCGACCGCCGATTCCGCCGACAGCATGACCGCGTCGGCGCCGTCGTAGATGGCGGTCGCCACGTCCGAGGCCTCGGCCCGGGTCGGCGTCGGCGCATGGACCATGGAATCCAGCATCTGGGTCGCCACGATCACCGGTTTGCCCGCCAGCCTGCACAGGTGCAGAATCTGCTTCTGCGCCACGGGCACGTCCTCGGTCGGGCATTCCACGCCCAGGTCGCCGCGCGCCACCATGATGGCGTCGGACAGATGGACGATTTCCTCCAGATGCGTCAGCGCGGCGGGCTTTTCCAGCTTGGACATGATGGCGGCGCGGCCGGCGACCAGCTTGCGCGCCTCGGCCAGGTCTTCCGGCCGCTGCACGAAGCTGAGCGCGACCCATTCGACGCCCAGGTCGAGGCCGAAGCGCATGTCGTCGCGGTCCTTCTTGGTCAGCGGCGAAACGTCGAGGATCACGCTGGGCACGTTCACGCCCTTGTGGTTCGACAGGGTGCCGCCGATCTCGACCTCGCATTCGGCGTGTTCCTTGGAACACTCCAGAACCTTGAGGCGGATGCGCCCGTCGTCGATCAGCAGGGTCGACCCGACCTCCAGCGCCGCGAAGATTTCCGGATGCGGCAGGGGGGCGCGGCGGTGGTTGCCGGGGGTCGTGTCCAGGTCGAGGCGGAACTTGTGCCCGGCTTCCAGTTCGGCGCTGCCCGTGTCGATGTCGCCGACCCGCAGCTTCGGCCCCTGCAGGTCGAGCAGGATGCCCACGGGGCGGTGGTACTTGCGTTCCAGCGAGCGCACGATGCCGTGGATTTTCTGGTGGTCGGCATGGCTGCCGTGGGAGAAATTCATGCGGAACACATCGACGCCGGCTTCAAACAGCTTTTCGATGGCTTCCTGGCTGGACGTCGCAGGGCCCAGGGTCGCGACGATCTTCGCGCGGCGGTCACGTTTCATGGTGGGGGCTTTCCCTCTCCTTCAGTGTGTCACTGTCCCTGCGCCCATAGGCTTAAGGCCAAACGGGGGCAAACTCACGCAAATATTCTTGAAATTCCGCGGTCATATGGCCGCGCACATGAAAACAGTCTAATAAATCCGCGACGGCCCGGGCCGGCCGCCTTGCGCAAAGGGCCCAAGATTAGGTAGGTATTAACCAATTTCATGGCACCTATGCAGGACCGGCGGAAGACCGGCGCCGTAGGGTCGCGCCCAAGGGCGGCGCAGTCGATCGGCCATGTGTTTTTTTGGGAAGCGGCCCGCCGGGCGGGGTTGAATTTCACCGGGCGGACCAGGGGTATCGTTTGAGCACGCAAAGCATCATCAACGCGCTGGCCGGCCTGTCGCCCGATACGGACAAGGCGACGCTGATGACGGCTGTCGACAAGGCCGTGGACGGCATCGTCAAGGAGCTGAAGGCCAACGCCGGCGGCAAGGTGCGGCCCGACGTGGTCCAGGCGACCCAGACGACCCTGACCTTCCTCGAAGCCTGCGGCCAGTTGAAGGACCCGGAATTCACCCAGCGTGCGCGCATCCGCGCGTCGGAACTGCTCGACGCCTTCGGCAAGGTGTCCGGAGAGGCGGACGCCCCCAGGCGCAAGAAGCGGCGCAAGAAACGCCCGGCGGGCGCGGATGCCAAGCCCGCAAGCGCCGCGAAGGGCAAACCCGCCAAGGGCAAGCCCGCCGCCAAACCGGCCGCCGCCGCGAAGCCGGCCAAGCCGACCAAGCCCTGGGAAGACAGCCCCTTCACCGAGGCCTTCACGGAACAGATCTGCAAGTACCTGCGCAAGCGCGCCATGCTGTGGTACGTGCCGCAGCACACGCTGACGCCCACGCCCTTTCCGCTGTCGACCCGGTTCGGCGACAATCTGGTCACGGCGATCAAGGAACATTTCATGCATCGGTTCTTCACCAACCGCCGCATCATGGTGCTGGGCGACGAGCTGAAGGCCCGGAATTTCGAGGAAAGCGCGTTCCGCGAAATCTTCGACAAGCCGAAGAAGGCCAACCCCGTGCGCAGCATGTGGGAAGACGGCCTGGCCGACATCGAACGTTTTTTGACCAGCGACAAACCGCCGCCGCAGAAGGCCGCGAAGACCAAGGTGACGACAAAAAAGACCGGCGGCTTCCTGGGATTTTTCCAGAAAGAGGAAAAGGTCGTCGAACGCGAGGCCGTGGCCGACACCACCGAACTGGATCACGCCAAGGGGTTCTGGAACATCATCGCCGGGCCCGAGGTCACCTACAGCCCGCCGAAGTTCGAGGACTTCGTGTTCCTCAAATCCCTGTTCGAATACTATCCGGAACAGGTCGACGAGGAGCAGCAGGCGGTCAAGCAGATGCTGCAGCAGGAATACGGCTCCAACCAGGCCCGCGAAGGGGCGGCGCGCGACCACCTCAACGCGCTGATCAAGGATACCGCCCCCTGTTCGGGCGAACTGACCGCGCTTTGGGCCTACCTGAGCGCCAAGGACGCCTTCGGCTACAACGTGTTCAAGTCGTTCACGTCGAGCCACGGCACCAGCGCGGAACAGCGCCGGCGCGCCCTGCCCTACTTCCTGCGTTGGATTCCCGACTTCACGGAACAGGAAGCGCCGAGCCGCCTGTAACCGCCGCCGTTTTCCGGGGACGTCGCGTTAACCCTTTGCTAGCCCCGATCGCCGTAGGATAGTCTTGGGTCCGCCGCCCGTGCCGGCGGACGCCCAGAGAAGGTTTCGGCATGCTGAAAAAGGTCTTTTCCAAAGCGCTGTTGTCCGTGGTCATGGACAAGAAGGCCCGCTCGGCCCTGGACGCCGCCAAGGAGCGCGCCAAAAAGGCGCCTGCGGCCGCGCCCGAAGCCCTGCCCGCCAGCGCCGAGGAACTGCGCGTCGCCGCCCGCCAGGCGTTGGAATCGGCGGAAAAGGAACTGGCGTCGAAACCGAAACTGACCGGCGAGCGCAAGGCGCTGATCCAACAGGCCCTGGCCGTGCGCAAGCAAAAGACCAAGATTCTCGACGAACTGGGCCCGGACCAGAAGATCAAGCTGCAGGCCATGGCGCTCGAAGCCTTCGGCCTGGATCCCACCAAGGGCGGGCGTTGACGCCCGCATCCCCGTTGAGCGCCTCCGACACCACCGCCGAGGCAACGGCCCGCGACCTGGGAACCAAGGTCGCGGGCGGCGACCTGCGCGCCCTCGCCCGCGCCATCACCCTGCTGGAATCCGGCCGCGCCGACCACCGGGTGCAGGCCGAAGCCCTGATCCGCGCGCTTTTGCCGGCGGCGGGCAAATCGATCCGCATCGGCATCACCGGCATTCCCGGCGTCGGCAAGTCCACCTTCATCGAGGCCTTCGGCCTGGCCCTGGTCGACCGCGGCCACAAGGTCGCCGTGCTCGCCGTCGACCCGACCAGCCCGCGCTCCGGCGGCTCGATCCTGGGCGACAAGACGCGCATGGAAAAGCTTGCCCGGTGCCGCGACGCCTATATCCGGCCGTCGCCGTCCGGCGGCACCCTGGGCGGCGTCGCCCGGCGCACACGGGAGGCCATCATCGCCGTCGAGGCCGCCGGCTACGACGTGGTGCTGATCGAAACCGTCGGCGTCGGCCAATCGGAAACGGCGGTCAAGGACCTGGTCGACATGTTCCTGCTGCTGCTCGCCCCCGGCGGCGGCGACGACCTTCAAGGCATCAAAAAGGGCATCGTCGAAATGGCCGACCTGATCGTCGTCAACAAGGCCGACGGCGACCTGGCGCCGGCGGCGGAACGGGCGCGCCGGGACTATGCCTCGGCCCTGCACCTGCTGCGCCCGGAAAACGCCGACTGGTCGCCCCGGGTGGTGAAATGCTCCGCCGTGACCGGCGACGGGCTCGACGACATCTGGCAATCGGTCGAAGCGTTTCGCGCGGCGATGCAATCGTCCGGCCGGTTCGACGCCTGCCGCGCCGATCAGGCCAGAACCTGGATGTGGAACGAGGTCAACGAGACCCTGCTGGGCGAGCTCCGCGCCGCCCCCGCGGTGACGCAGGCCCTGGCCGACCTGGAACCCGCCGTCGCCGAGGGCTCGGTCGGCCCCAGCGAGGCCGCGCGGCGCATCCTGACGGCCTTTCGGGCGACGGGTGAGCGGGCAGACAAAAACACCTAAATGTATGGATTTTCTCGTTCCAGCCGCTACCATGCGGCAAAATAAATCATGCGGATAAGGCCAAGGGCGGGTGGTTCGACGAATGGAAACCAAGCAAGAGCTGGAACTGCTTCAGGCAGAAATCTTCAACCTGTTCAATTACATCCAGCGGGTTCGCAAGGAAGTCGCCGCGATCACCCGCTCCGACGAAGGCAACGGACGGTTCGACAACATGTCGGACCAGCTCGACGCCATCGTCAAGGCCACGGAAGAGGCCACCAACTCGATCATGGAAGTGGTGGAACAGAATACCGATACCATCGATAAGATCCGCGACAAGACCGACAACGCGGAAATCCTCGCCCTTCTGGACGAGCTGGAAAACAACTCCTCCAACATCTTCGAGGCCTGCACCTTCCAGGACATCACCGGCCAACGCGTGACCAAGATCGCGCGGTCGGTGACGTACGTGGAAACGCGGGTCAACGCGCTGATCCAGATCTTCGGCAAGGAACACATCGAAAGCGTCGAGGTCGAAAGCGAAGAGCAGTCGGAAGACGAAAAGCTTCTTCAGGGCCCGCAGCTTCAGGGCGAGGGCGTCACCCAGGACGAAATCGACAAGCTGTTCGATTAATCCTGCAACCGAAACCGCCATTATTGAAAAAGGGGTATCCGGACCAGCGTCCGGATAATGATATGAACGATTTGATCCGTAACCGAGAAACCCAAGGGAGTCCTGTTCCATGCAACGTCTGCTGTCCCTTTTCGCCGCGCTCGCTCTCGTCCTGGGGATCGGTGCGATGAACGACGCCGAAGCCATGGATCCGGAAAACACCCTTTACATGGACACCACGCACGGCCGCGTGGTGATCGAACTGCGCCCGGACCTGGCGCCCAAGCATGTCGCGCGGATCAAGGAACTGACCCGCCAGGGCTTCTATGACGGGCTGGTGTTCCACCGCGTCATCGGCGGTTTCATGGCCCAGGGCGGCGATCCCACGGGCACCGGCATGGGCGGCAGCGGCCAGAACCTGCCGGCCGAATTCTCGAGCGAGCCGTTCAAGCGCGGCACCGTCGGCATGGCCCGGTCCATGAACCCCAACAGCGCCGACAGCCAGTTCTTCATCTGCTTCGCGCGAACCAGCCATCTCGACGGTCAGTACACGGTCTGGGGTCAGGTCACCGACGGCATGAAGTTCGTCGGCATGCTCGAACGCGGCGAGCCGCCCGTCGATCCGGACAAGATCATCAAGATGCAGGTCGCCGCCGACGCGGACAAGCCCAAGAAAAAGAAATAGCCACCCGGGCGGCCCTAGCGGACCAGTTCGCGGGTCGCCCGGTCGAGGCCGTCCAGGGTCAAGGGGAACATGCGCCCGCCCATCAGCCGCCGGATCATGTCGACGGACTGGGTGTGGCCCCACCAGTCCTCTTTCACGGGGTTGAGCCACACCGCCCGCGAATAGACGCCGAGGATGCGCTGCATCCACAGGCTGCCCGCCTCCTCGTTCCAATGCTCGACGCTGCCGCCGGGATAGGCGATTTCGTAGGGGCTCATGGAGGCATCGCCGACGAAGATGATCTTGTAGTCGGCCGGATAGGTATGCAGCACCTCCCAGGTCGGGATCGTGTCCGTGCGCCGGCGAATGTTGTCCTTCCACACGCGCTCATACGGGCAGTTGTGGAAGTAGAAATATTCCAGATGCTTGAATTCCGAGCGGGCGGCGGAAAACAGCTCCTCCATCACCCGCACGTGCGGGTTCATGGACCCGCCGACGTCGAGGAACAGCAATACCTTCACCGCGTTGTGGCGTTCCGGCACCATGCGGATGTCGAGATACCCCCGCTTGGCCGTATTGCGGATCGTGCCGTCCAGGTCCAGTTCCGTCGGCGCCCCCTGCCGCGCGAATTGGCGCAGGCGGCGCAGCGCCACCTTGATGTTGCGCGTACCCAGTTCCAGCGTGTCGTCCAGGTTCTTGAACTCGCGCTTGTCCCAGACCTTGACGGCGCGGAAGTTGCGGTTGTCGTCCTGGCCGATGCGCACCCCTTCGGGGTTGTAGCCATAGGCGCCGAACGGCGAGGTGCCGGCGGTGCCAATCCACTTCGATCCACCCTGGTGGCGCTTCTTCTGCTCCTCCAGGCGCTTCTTCAGCGTTTCCATCAGCTTGTCCCAGCCGCCCAAGGCCTCGATCTGCGCCCGTTCCTCCGGCGTCAGGGTGCGTTCGGCCAGCTTGCGCAGCCAGTCCTCGGGAATGTCCTGGACATCGACCTGTTCCGTCTGTTCCAGCCCCTTGAACACATGGCCGAACACCCGGTCGAACTTGTCCAGGTTCTTTTCGTCCTTCACCAGGGCGGCGCGGGACAGGTAGTAGAAATGCTCGATGCTGTAGTCGGCGAGCCCGGCGTCCATGGCGTCCAGCAGGGTCAGGTATTCCCGCAAGGACACGGGCACCTTGGCCGAGCGCAGTTCGAGGAAAAAGTTGATGAACATGGCCGCACCTTAGAGCCTATCATCTTGATACGGAAGCGGCTGAGATCGGATAATCTGACCCCACATAACGGACAAACCGAACGGGAGCCCATTCATGATCACCGTCGTCGTCAACTTCGACCTGCCGCCCGGCACAACCCTGGCGGACGCCACGGCCCGCTTTCAGGACAGCTCGCAAAAGTACCTGGGGGCACCCGGCCTGCTGCGCAAGTTCTACCTGTACAACGAAGAAACCATGACCGGCGGCGGCGCCTACGTGTTCGGCACACGGGAACAGGCCGATGCCCTGCTGAACGCCGACTGGGTCGCCTCGATCACCGAACGCTACGGGTCCCCGCCGCGCCTGACCTATTTCGAATCGCCCGTCGTCGTCGACAACGTGGCCGGTGAAATCGTTTCCTGACGCCCAATCCTGGTGACGATCAGTCCTGTTCCGGCCCCGAGACCTCGACCTTGATCGGCACGGACGACCGCAGGTGCAGGTCGCGCTGCGGGAACGGGAACACCACGCCGTGTTCGTGGTAAAGGTCCCAGATGCGCAACTGGACCTCGCTGCGCACGTTGGCGACGCCGTTCTGGGGATCATCGATCCAGAACCTGAGTTCCAAAATCACCGCGTTGTCGCCGAATTCGATCAGGTGGCACACGGGCTTGGGGTCCTTCAGCACCCGATTGACCCCGTCGGCGGCCTGCACCGCCAGTTCCCGCGCCTTGTGCACGTCGGCGCCGTAATCGATACCGATGGGCACCTTCTGGCGGATCATGGAATTTGAATAGGACCAGTTCTCGACGCGCTGGGAGATCAGTTCCTCATTGGGAATCAGGTGTTCCGTGCCGTCGCGGGTGATGACCGAGACGTAGCGGGCACCCAGCGTGTTGATCCAGCCAAAGGTATCGCCCACGGCGATCACGTCGCCCGGTTTGACCGAGCGGTCCATCAGCAGGATCACCCCCGACATCAGGTTCGAGACGACCTTCTGCAGGCCGAACCCGATGCCGAGGCCCAAGGCCCCGCCGAACACGGCGAAGACCGCCAGATTGATACCGACGCTTTCCAAAGCCAGGGCGATGGCCAGCGCATAGAGAAACACCCGCGCGAACTTGCCGAACAGCACGCGCATGGAGGGCGTCAGACTGTCCGAAGCGTTGATGCGGGTTTCCGCGATCCGTGAGGTCACGGAGGCGAGATAGAGGAACAGGGCCGACAGCAACGCGGCCTTGATCATGCCGAGGACGGACAGGCGGAATTCACCCAGGCTGAGCGCCATGTCGTCCAAGGTCCGCATGACCGGGTCGAGCAGACCCAGCAGGTTGAGGGCGGCGATGGTCCAGGCGGTGACGGCGACGGCGCGGGCCCAGAACGGATTGCGGATCAGGCCCGAGGCCAGGCGGATCACCGCCCAGGCGGTCAGGAGAGAGACCGCCGCCTCCATCAGGTGGTGGGGCCAGGCGGCGCCCTTGGCCGCGAACACGGCGAACCACAGGGCCGCCAGCCACACCACCGGCCGGGCGATGGGCCGGAGCGCCGCGGCCACGGGGACACCGAACCTTGCGTACCAGCCATGATCCGGCCGCCGGTCGAGGACGGCTTCCAGGCGCGGTGACAGAAGGCGCGCGGCGACGAAGGTCGCGACGATCACGCCGAGCTGCACGAGGTTTCCCACGGCCAGCAGGTTGACGTCGAGCCAGGTAACGGCGGCGGCGAGCCACTGGCGCAATCGATCGGGATCGAGAAACGTGTTCAGGTTCATGACGCCACCCTTCAGGCGTCAGCTTATCCGACCGGCCCGCCGCGGGCCAGGGAGGACGGCGTCAGGCCTTGGGCGCGTCTTCCGGATCGGGGGCCGGGCCGCTCACGGGGACCAGTTCGATGGTCGCCTCGTCGACGGTCATGGACAGGAGGATCAGGCCGACCAGCAGCAGGACCGTGCCGGTGATGGTCAGGGCGAACACGCCGATCATCTGATGGAACGCGAACAGCACGGCGACGGCGATCAACAGCGGCTTCCAGCGGCCCAGCCGCTTGCTGGCCGTGCCGCATTCGGAACAGACGACGGGCCGGCCGGCGGCCAGCGGCCAGCTGGACAAACGTTTGAACTTGGTGCCGCAGGACGGACAGCGCATGGCCGTCTCAGCCGCCCTCGCGGCGGTTGAGGAAGGCCAGCCGCTCCAGCAGGTGGACGTCCTGCTCGTTCTTCAACAAGGCGCCGTACAACGGCGGGATCAGGTCCTTCTTGTCGCCCGAGCGCAGGGTTTCCGGCGGGATGTCCTCGATCATCAACAGCTTCAGCCAGTCGAGCAGTTCCGACGTCGACGGCTTCTTCTTCAGGCCCGGCACTTCGCGCAGGTCGTAGAACAGGTTCAGCGCCTCGGCGACCAGGCGCTTCTGGATGCCCGGATGGTGGACGTCGATGATGCGGCGCATGGTGTCTTCGTCGGGAAAGCGGATGTAGTGGAAGAAACAGCGGCGCAGGAAGGCGTCCGGCAGTTCCTTTTCGTTGTTCGATGTGATGATGACGATGGGCCGGCGCGCCGCCTTCACGGTTTCCTTGGTCTCGTAGACAAAGAATTCCATGCGGTCGAGTTCGAGCAGCAGGTCGTTGGGGAACTCGATATCGGCCTTGTCGATCTCGTCGATCAGCAGCACCGGGCGCTCGGGCGCGTCGAAGGCCTCCCACAGTTTGCCGCGGATGATGTAGTTGCCGATGTCGTGGACGCGGGCATCGCCCAGTTGTGAATCGCGCAGCCGCGCCACGGCGTCGTATTCGTAGAGCCCTTGTTGCGCCCGCGTCGTCGATTTGACGTGCCACTGGATAAGCGGGGCGTTGATGGCGGCGGCGACCTCGGCCGCCAGCACGGTCTTGCCCGTGCCCGGCTCGCCCTTGATGAGCAGCGGGCGTTCCAGGTTGATGGCGGCGTTGACCGCAACCTGCAGGTCTTCGGTCGCGACGAAGGTATCGGTGCCGGAGAATTTCTGGGTCATGGGTCCGCTCAGGCCTGGATCGCGGCCGCGATGGCGTCGATCGCCTTGCCCGCCTGGGCGCCGTCGGGGCCGCCGGCCTGGGCCATGTCGGGCCGCCCGCCGCCGCCTTTGCCGCCCACGGCGGCGGAGCCGGCGCGAACCAGATCGACCGCACTCATGCGCGCGGTCAGGTCTTCACTTACACCAACGACCACGTTGGCCTTGCCCTCGGTCACGCTGACCAGGGCGACCACGCCCGATCCCAGGGTCTTCATCAGTTCGTCGGCCATGCCCTTCAGTTCCTTGGCGGGCACACCGTCGAGCACACGGGGCGCGAACTTGATGCCGCCCAGGTCCTTCACGTCGCTGTTGCCGGCCGCCGCGCCGCCGCCAGAATTACCGCTCAGCGCCATCTTCTTGCGCGCGTCGGACAGTTCGCGCTCCAGGCGCTTGCGCTCCTCGACCAGGGACGCCACCCGGGCCGCCACGTCTTCCGGTTTCACCTTAAGCACCGCCGCCGCCTCGGCCAGGGCCTTTTCATGGGCGTCGAAATAGGCCAGCGCACCATCGGCGGTCACGGCCTCGATGCGGCGCACGCCGGCGGCGACAGCACCCTCGCCGATGATCTTGAACACGCCGATGTCACCCGTGCGCCGCACATGGGTGCCGCCGCACAGTTCCGTCGAGAAATAATGATCGCCGTCCTCGGGCGTGCCCATGGACACCACGCGAACCTCGTCGCCGTATTTCTCGCCGAACAGGGCGAGCGCCCCCGCCTCGACCGCGCTTTCCGGGTCCATCAGGCGGGTCAGCACATCGTTGTTGGCGCGCACCTGGGCGTTCACGTCGGCCTCGACCAGGGCCAGTTCTTCCGGGCTGACGGCCTTGGGATGGGAGATATCGAAGCGCAGGCGGTCGGGGGCGACCAGCGAGCCCTTCTGCGTCACATGCTTGCCGAGATGGCGGCGCAGGGCCTCGTGCAGCAGGTGGGTCGCCGAATGGTTCGCGCGCAGCCGCCGCCGGCGGGTGCCGTCGACGGTGAACTGGGCCTCGTCACCGACGCTGACCTCCCCGTTCTCGACCTTGCCGACATGGACATGCAGCGCACCCAGCATCTTCTGAGTGTCAGTCACGGCGATGCGGGCACCCTCGGCCGTGGTAATCACGCCCTGGTCGCCCATCTGGCCGCCGGATTCACCGTAGAACGGCGTCTGGTTGGCGACCACGCGCACCACGTCGCCGGTCTTGGCCGTGCCGACGCGCGCGCCGTCGACGATCAGGGCACGGATCTGGCCTTCGGCCTGCTCCGTGTCGTAGCCGAAGAATTCCGTGGCCCCGACCTCGTCACGAACCTCGAACCAGACCTTTTCCGTGGCCGCGTCGCCGGACCCGGCCCAGGCCTTGCGGGCTTCGGCGCGCTGACGTTCCATGGCCGCATTGAAGGTGTCGGTATCGACGGTGATTTTCTTGTCCTTCAGGGCGTCCTCGGTCAGGTCGAGGGGAAAGCCGAAGGTGTCGTAGAGCTTGAACGCGGTCTCGCCGTCGAGCACGCCGCCGGCGGTCATGTCCGCCGTCGCCTCGTCGAGGATCTTGAGGCCGCGGTCGAGGGTCGTCTTGAAGCGCGATTCCTCGAGCTTCAGGGTCTCCGTAATCAGCGGCTGGGCGCGCACCAGTTCCGGATAGGCCTTGCCCATGTTGTCGACCAGGGTCTGCTCCAGCTTGTAGAGCAAGGGGTCCTGGCAGCCCATCAGATGGGCATGGCGCATGGCGCGGCGCATGATCCGGCGCAGCACGTAGCCGCGCCCTTCGTTGGACGGCAGCACGCCGTCGGCGATCAGGAAGGAGGACGCCCGCAGGTGATCGGCGATGACCCGGTGCGACACCGCATGGTCGCCGTCGGGCGCCACATCGGACGCCTCGGCCGAGGCCATGATGAGGTTGCGCATGAGGTCGATGTTGTAGTTGTCGTGCGTACCCTGCATGACGGCGGCGATGCGCTCCAGCCCCATGCCGGTGTCGATGGAGGGCTTGGGCAGTTCGACCCGCTGGTCGGCGGTCAGCTGCTCGAACTGCATGAACACGAGGTTCCAGATTTCGATGAAGCGGTCGCCGTCCTCGTCCGGGCTGCCCGGGGGGCCGCCGGGGATGTGATCGCCGTGATCGTAGAAGATTTCCGAGCACGGCCCGCAGGGGCCCGTATCGCCCATGGCCCAGAAGTTGTCGGACGTGGGAATGCGGATGATCTTGGAATCGGGCAGGCCCGCGACCTTGCGCCACAAGGCGGCCGCGTCCTCGTCCGAGGTGTGGACCGTGACCAGGAGTTTTTCCGCGGGCAGGCCGAACTCCTTGGTCACCAGGTTCCAGGCCAGTTCGATGGCCAGTTCCTTGAAATAGTCGCCGAACGAAAAGTTGCCCAGCATTTCGAAGAAGGTGTGATGGCGGGCCGTATGGCCGACGTTTTCCAGGTCGTTGTGCTTGCCGCCGGCGCGCACGCATTTCTGCGAGGTCACGGCGCGCGAATAGGGCCGCGTTTCGTTGCCGGTGAACACGTTCTTGAACTGGACCATGCCCGCGTTGGTGAACATCAGGGTCGGGTCGTTCAGCGGCACCAGGGGCGACGACGAGACGACCTGATGGCCGTGGGCGGCGAAATAGTCCAGGAAGGCCTGGCGGATGTCGTTGACGGTCTGCATGTTCGATATTTAAGCCCAGGGTTCAGGGGTTTAAAGCGATGGTATCAGGCGGTCGCGGATGGAAGCGACGGTTTTACCGGCAAGCCGGGGGCCTGTCCAGAAAGGTTGAGGAACCGGACCATCGAGCACCCACCGCCAGCATGAGAGGATAATCGGCCCGCCGGCCATGGATACGGCCAACGGCGGACATTGGATGCGGCCAGCGGGCGTCATGCCGATAAGGACGCAGCCGGCGCGGAGGCGCGCCGCCAGGTCCCCCGCCAAAAAGAAGCAGCCGGCGCGGAGGCGCG
>Ga0209024_1001989_pt1 | contig 13624 bp, 21 predicted proteins | sample AutmiccommunBRH5_FD_187380 | JGI IMG/M metagenome (GOLD analysis project Ga0209024, IMG submission 187380) | Deep subsurface microbial communities from Mt. Terri, Switzerland - Autotrophic microbial communities BRH/5 (SPAdes) (version 2) | ecosystem: Environmental > Aquatic > Deep subsurface >...
GAAGGCCGCATCGAAGACGGCAATGCACCGAAGACATCGGAGCCCGGAACCGAAGACTGATCAGTCCTACATCCTTCCCCTCTCTGTGGCCCGCCTCGGCGGGCCCTTTTTTGGCCTGCAATCTGCGCCACGGCGATCGTGCTTCGCGCGTCATAGCCGCCGGGGTTGAGCACCGCCCCGGTCCTGAGAAGAAACAATGGGAACCATCTGCTTAGGCTGTGTTCCTATCGGCGGTCTTAGCGGTATCATCACGATAGCGGGCGTGCCGGAGACGACGACGGCTGCGTGCGTCTTCTCATGATTTCGAAGTCGTGACGACTGGATGCACCGCATGCCCAAGGGGTGCGCGAAATCGCATCACCAAAGATTAGTTTCGGCGGGCATCATTCTAAGTTGCGGTCCGAAGCGCGCAAAGCCAGCGCGGCGAACCATTCGGCATAAGGGGTATTGCGCGCCATATGCCGGTTATAGTGGGCGCGCCATCGTCCCACCATGCCAGTCCGCGCTCGCCGAGCGCCCGCTTCGTCCTGCCGACTTCGGCGCGCGCGCCGCACGCTGCGAGCGTATCGCCCGCACCCTTCGCGGCGGCGATCGCGCGCCGCGCGGTCATCAGCCGGTCGACCAGATGGGTGCGTTCTGCGCTACCTAGGGCGGAGTTCGACAATCGCCACAGGCGCCCGCGGACGACAAAATAGCGGCCGTCGGGCGTCGCTGGATATTGCCCCGCATCTTCCGCGGCCGCGCTCGTCGGGTCAGGCGCGCTCAGCCTTCCCAACGAAGCGCGGCGAGCCGCTTTCCGCGATCGCGGCTAAGATCGGCCAGGCAGCCGAAGCGAGCCATCGCCTGCATGGAGCCGCCGGCGAACTCGCCGCCTTCGATGGCGCACTGGCTGTCGCGATATTTGAGCCACGCTCGCTGGCTTGCGAGCAGGGCAGCCGCATAGCCGAAGCCGCCGCCCCGCGAGCGGTCGGCGCTGTCGCGCTTCTTCATGAAGCTGTTGGTCGCGTTCCATTCGCGCGTCATCGCCGTGTCTGCGGATTTATAGCTTTGCTCCGCAGTACGCGTCATTTGCGCTTGGGTCTGCGCGCCAGCGGGCATGGCGGTGAGCACGAGAGCAAGGGCGAGGCCATGTTTCAGCATATCGTTTCCGATCGATTGAGGGCGGTTATTCGACGCCGCTTCGCCTTACGCGGCGGGCAGCTTCACTTCGGGCAGCGCCGCAACGTCGGCCTTCGTCATCGTGGTCACCAGATCGGTGTCGTCGCCTTTGACCACCGTCTTGAGCCCGAGGATCGGGACATGGACATAACGATCGGGGTTGCTGTCCTCGATTTCGACGAGCAGGCGGTCAACCTTGTCGTCCGGGCCGCGCACGACCTGCGCGACATCGCCGAGTTCCTCCCCGTCCGCGCTGACAACATCGGCGTCGAGCAATTGCGCTTCGCTGAGGCCGAGCGCGGCAGGCACCGGACCGGCGACGGTTGCGCTGGTCTCGGCCGATTTTTCGAGCTTGTCCTCGGCGGCTTCATTCTTGTCGGTGCAAGCGGCGAGAAGCACGGCCGAACAGCCGAGGAGGAGGAGCGTGCGCATAGTCTGACCTTTCAGAAACGAGTTGCCGGCGATCCATGGGCAGACCGCCGGCACATTATGGGGTCGCGACGCGTGAGCGCCCGACCCCGGATCCAAGGCCAGGCCTCAGGGCAAGGTGCGTCGTCCGCCGCGTCCGAAGACGAAGCCGAGAACGACGAGAACGACCGCGACGACCAAGAGGATTTTGGCGAAATCGGCCGACAGCCCGGCGATACCGCCAAAGCCGAGAAGCGCCGCAACCAAGGCGACCACCGCGAAAATAATTGCCCATCTGAACATGTCTTTTCTCCTTCCTGGGCGCGCGCTCCCGCACCGGTGCACGCGCGCCGATGCGGCGGACGAGGCCGCCGATTCATCCTGTCTGGATATTGCGTCAACGCCGTTTTGAGACGAAAGTTCCTGTCAGAATCCCGGCAACGGCCGAGCGAGACGGGCGTTTCATCATCGTGGCGCGGGGGGCATTGTAAGATCGGATCCTCGTTGATGCTGCGTTTCCTTCTGTTCTTTTCCACCGCCCTTCTGGCCGGCGCTGCCGCATTCTCGCTTCAGTCGTGCAAAGGCAAAGCCGAAGCCGAAGTCGCGGTCGAGCGACCTGGAAGCAGCGACGATATTATGGTGCTCCCCGACGGCGCGACGATGGTCGCACCGCGCGGCTCGCGGGACCGCGCCATGGCTGAATGGCTGACCGCCGCGGGCGGCGAAGGTGAGGCGTTCGTTTTTGGCGATGCGGCCTTCGTACCCGGCACGGCGCGCCTGAGCCGTGACGGCCTTGGAGAAGGCGCGACGCTCGCGACCCTGTTGCGCGCCACGCCCGACGCCCGCTTGCGCCTTGTGGGTCAGGCGGCCACCTCTCAACTCGACGCCGCCGACGACTCTCTTGCCCATAAACGAGGTCAGGCTCTCGCCGCCTTTCTGGTAGATCGCGGGATCCCGGGTGACCGGCTCGAAATCGCCTCGGCGGCAAGCAGGAATGGCCGGGCTCCGCTCGTTCTGTTCGCGCGCCGGTCCGCACCCGCCGTGCCGCTTCTCACCGCCTCGAATTGACAGGGGAACATCGATGACCGCTCGACTGACCGCCGCCGCCATCAATTGCTCCTTGTCGGCGAAGGGGCGCGCTTCCTCGACCGACGCCATGCTTGCGGTCCTCGCCGAGCATTTCGCGGCGCTTGACGTCGTTGTCGGCAAGCCGATCCGGATCGCTGCGCACAATGTAAAATGGGGCGTCACGTCGGACGAGGGAGCGGGTGACGACTGGCCCGCGATCCGCGAGCAGATCTTGGCGGCGGACATCCTGATCTTCGGTACCCCGATCTGGATGGGACAGCCCTCCAGTGTGGCGAAGCTCGTGCTCGAGCGGATGGATGCTTTCCTCGACGAGACCGACGATCGGGGTCGTATGCCCAGCTATTCGAAGGTCGCCGTCGCCGCGATTGTCGGCAACGAGGACGGCGCGCATCATGTGTCGTCGCAGCTTTTCCAGTCGCTGAACGACGTCGGATGGACGATCCCCGCCGTGGCTGCCTGCTATTGGGTCGGCGAGGCGATGGGCTCAGTCGACTTCAAAGACCTCGAGCATCGCCCGCGCAAGGTAACCGAAATCGCGAAGATGGTTGCGGCCAATGCAGCGCATTTGGCCAGCCTCTTGCGGAACGCGCCCTATCCCGGATGACCGCGGCATCCGCGATCTAACCACCGCCGGTAAACCCGCGGTTTCAATGTAGGGGAAGCTTGCATCAGGTTTCGCCGAAAGCGCTGTCGGGGACCATCCGGCCAGATTGGCGCGGCGTGATCAGACGGTCGAGGTCGAAACCCTGCGACTTGGCGACCGCGAGATAATTTTCGACTGTCTCCGTCGGTACTGCCGCACTGCGTGCGATCAGCCAGAGATGTTCGCGGTCCGGGGTGCCTACGAGCGCAACCGAATAATCGGAGGCGATGGCGAGTACCCAATAATCCCCTTGCGTGAACGGGATCCAGCGAAGATATTCGGGGAGGAAGCTGACCTTGAGCTTGGCATTTGTTTCGTCTTGCGGAACTGCCTCGCCGATCGAGCGCTCGGGCTTTCCGTCCTTGTCGAGGCATCGGTTCTCGACCCTGATGCGGCCGTCCGCGGTCTCGCTATAGGACGCGCTGATGTCGCTTGCCTCGGCATCTTCCCATTTGAGCGGGAGCCGGCATATCTCGAACCAGCTGCCCAGATAACGCTGGAGGTCGACGCTCGGCACGGCGACAACATCCTTTTCTGAATCATGCATATTGTTTCCCATCCCTGGGGAAACTTCGCAGCGACCGACTCGTTCCTTTTCTGTCCGGCGCGTGGCGAACGCGCGGTTGAATTATGGCCGGCCGACTTGTGGCCGACCGGGGAGAGCGCGATGAAAATCTATATTCTGGCTATAGCTCCAGCACTACTCCTCGGCGCTTGTCAGGGGCCGGAAGCGCAGGCCGGGGCCGAAAGGGACAAGGCGGCTGCCGTGGCGGCCGGCCAGTCCTATGATGGCGATGGACCCAATGAGCGCATCGGCGCCGCCCGCGACCGCGCGGCCGATGCGGCCGAGGATGCCGTGAGGCCGAAGCCGACGCGATACAAAAGGAGCGCGACAGCATCCGCTCGGCGGCCGATATCGAAGCCGAACGCCTGGAGCAGCAGGCGAAGGCCGTGCGCAAGGCGGCGGACGAGCGAGCCGACGCGGTCGAGGGCCGCTCCGGCAGATAGGCGGTGGGCCGATGCCCCACCTGCGTCAGTTCGACCGGCCGGTCATTCCCCGGCTTTGTGCCCAGCCGTAAAGATCCGCGATCATTCCGCGCTCGGTCTCGGCTTGGAGAAACACCACGACCGCCGTTTCCGCTTCATGGTCGATAAACCGCATCGTCGCGTAGCTTTGACCGTCGCGTTCGGTATCGCCACCTTCGATCTCGTCCGGCCAGATTTCAATCGTCCGCACCTTTTCCTCCCGTCCAATGGTCAAACTCAGCGAATGGTCCGAAAATGCGGCTGCTCAAAAATGGTTGCGAGGGCATGCCCGACCTTAAGGGCAGCGAGCCAACGCGTGCGTGAGCTGGCGCAAAGGGAAGGGCGATGAAGATCAGCGCGGCGCGTGCCCCCGGACGCCACCGCCGCTGTGGTCTAAGTCGTTAGCGAAGCTGGCTGTCCTTGCTGCCGCGGCGGTTGAACCCCGCAGGCCGCGTCGCACCATCTCGCTTGGACTGGCAGCCAACGCAGGTCCGGATACCCGGAAGGGCCTTTCGCCGGCCCTTCGGGATATCCTCGCCGCAATCGTCACAATAGTCGGCCCCATCGCCGGCCGGCAGGCGCGCGCGGGCACTCTTGACCGCGTCCGATACCGTATCGTCGATCTGATCCTGCACCGCGCCGTCGCGGGCCCAGCCATTTGCCATATCCAGTCTCCAGCCAGCAAAACGCCCGACCCGGGCATAAGCTCCCGCATAGGGGGCGGGGCACATAAGGTGGCATCGTTAAGGCAAGTGCTTATAAGCCGGCTTTTGCGAGCGCGGACGCCAGTTCGGGGTCCATTGCGCCACTGCCCTTCGGTGTCAGGCGGTTGAGAGCGGTTTGTACGCGTTTCTGCGCCACCTGCAGCGTCTTGTGACGTACTTCGCGAATCTGGTTGGTTCGCCACGACCGGCTTTCGCCGAGCAACGCCGACCATTTGGCTTCTTCCGCCGCGAGCACCGCGAGGGCAAGTCGCAGACCGTCGCGCTGGCCATGAGCATAATCTTCCGACATCGCGCACATCTACAAGAGATCATGATCGCGCAGCAATGGCACGTAAGCACACGTGCGCGGTCGACGATCGGGCGGCGGCTTCGGCCTTAGAGGCGCGCGCGCTTCTTCATCTCGGCATCTCGGCCCACAGACAGGTCAGCAAATGCCAGGCCGCGCCCGGCCCGCTTGCGAGTGGGAGCGCCGCGGAGACCGCGAACAAGGCTGCGGGGGCGGGGGCGAGCGCGATCCCCGTCAGGCTACGACCCGGACTTCGTGCGGCGTTTCGGCGTTCCCGCTTCTGTACTTCGGGCAACGGTCCCGCCAATCTTTGGGGCAGAAGAAGACAAGGGAGCGAGCCGCTTGATCATCTCGGCCCGCTCGGCGACGCCGTCCGCGAGGAATGCCATCGCCTGCTCGCGGGTCATGCCCCACGTCGGCGCCACCGCGCCACGCTCGATGTCGGCCATGAGCCGACGAGCGAAGATCAACTCCAGCTGCGCTTGCGCAAGAAATGTATCGAATAGGCTCATCGCAACAACAACGCTTCGACCCGCCAAGCGTTCAATGCTGGCTGCGAAGTACAGACCAGGCCTGGCGGGACGATCGAACGGGCAGTCTATGCGCGCGTTTCAGAATCGAGGGGAACGATGCGGTGTCCGGTGAATTTCTGAATTCGCGATCGCGTCGGTTCAATGATTGTCGCGAAGACGAGGTTTTGCACCCAGAGCAAGGGCAGAATGGCATGACGGAAGGGACGGACAGGAAGCAGGATGGGAATAACTATTCGCCCCTTGAAGGCGGGTGCGCATGCGGCACGGTGCGCTATCGGCTGGGCGAACCGCCCTATGACACGGGTTGGTGCCATTGCCGCGTCTGCCAGCATGTATCGGGGTCGGGGGGGATGGTGTTCACCACGGTGCATTTCGACCGGTTTCGCGTCATCCGGGGCGAGGAGCATGTCGGCAGTTTTGCTTCGACCGATTTCGGAACACGGACCTATTGCCGGCAATGCGGCTCGCCGCTCACGATCCATGTCCGCCATCAGCCCGACGAGATCGATATCGCCGCCGGCACACTCGACGATCCCGAGGAGGTCGCGCCGGGTTTTCACCTCTATGCCGCCGAAGCGCCGAGCTGGATGCCGATGATGGCGTTCCTGCCGCGCCACAAGGCGCTGCGACCCAAGACCCGCGGGCTAGAGGAAGGGCAGACCGAAGCGAGCTGAACCAAATGTCGGCTGTCCGACAAGCGGCACGCGGACCGCGTTATCCCTTCGCCTGGCGGCGCCGGGTCTCCCAACCCTTCTTCGCTGCGGCTGACCGCGATGCGTGGCTCTGGCCCGCTCCGCTCTTGCGGCCGCCCTTGCGCGCCGAGGCATGATTGTCCGGGGTGCCGCGGCCCGATCCCGATTTGTTGCCGCCGCCCGATTCCTTGTTTACCGTTGCCCACGCGCGGCGCTCGGCCTCATCCTTGCTGAGGCCGCGATCCTCATATCCTTCCTCGATATGTGCGGCCTTGCGCTTCTGCTTGTCGGTGTAACTCGATTTGTCTCCTCGGGGCATGACGCTCTCCTTCGCATCCCCCCCTCCTATATTCGAGAAACCGATTTCTTTGCGGCAAGTTCCGCACGCAAGTGCACCCGCGGCGAGGGCCGCCCGAAGGGAATCTTCGGCGCACGATGATCAGGCGCCGCGTGAGAGAGCTCAGCCAAGCTCCTGGGGCAGTCCGACGAGAAGGCCCTCGGGCCCGCGGATGTAACAGAGCCGATACATATCCTCATAATCGACGACTTCGCCGACGAGCTCGGCACCATGGGGGCGGAGGCGCTCGAGTGTGTCGTGGATGTCGTCGACCGCGAACATCGCACGGAGATAGCCGAGCGCGTTGACGGGCGCGTTTCGGTGATCGGCGACGACGGGCGGGCGGACGAAACGCGAAAGCTCGAGCCGACTGTTCCTGTCGGGCGTGCGCATCATGGCGACCTCGACATGCTGGTCGCCGAGGCCGGTGACACGGCCCGCCCATTCGCCTTCGATCGCCGCGCGCCCTTCCAGTTCGAGGCCGAGCTCGACAAAGAAATCGACCGTTGCATCGAGATCTTCGACCACGATACCGATATTGTCCATCCGCTTGACCGCCATCCGATCCATCTCCTCGCTAGCTCCCTCCACCTATAGGGTCTCCTCCGATCGAACAACGGCGGTGTTCGCGTATTTCGATGTGCGGCGCGCGGCCGCATCGGGGTCGGATCGGCATCCGGCGCCAGGGAAAAGTCGGAAAGGAAGCGAGGTCGGGCCGGCGGAACTTCGGGCGGCAAGCGGTGTTGCTGGATGGTGGGGGGCGACATTCCGGGATGGAGGTTCGCATGAAACGCCCATATATTTTATCCCTCGCTCTCATTCTGGCCGCGTGCGGCGGGCCCGATGAAACGGCCCCGACCGAAACACCGGCCGTCGCCGATACGACGGTCCCCGAAAGCGACGCCGCGCCTCCGATCACCGTCGCGCCGGTCGATGCGGCAGGCTATATCGCCAAGGCGGGAGCCGGCGATCTCTGGGAAATCGAGTCGTCCAAGGCCTTGCTGGCCAAGTCGACCAACGCCGAGGTGAAGAAATTCGCGCAGATGATGATCGACAATCATGGCCAGTCGACCGCGAAGGTGAAGGCAGCAGCCACCGAGGCCAAGCTGACCGTCGCGCCGCCGAAGCTCGATGGCGATCAGCAGAAGATGCTCGACGAGATCAAGGCCGCCGATGCGACGGGCATCGATGCCGTCTATATCGCGCACCAGAAGACGGCGCATGATGCGGCGCTTGCCCTGCATCAGGGTTATGCCACAGGCGGCGACACCAAGAGCCTAAAAAAGGCGGCTGGCGAGATCGTGCCCGTCGTCGAGGCCCATCGAGCCGAACTCGCGAAGCTGACGCCAATAAACTGACGCTCAATCCGTGCCGGGTGTGCCCACCCGGCGCGGGAAGGGCGAGCTTTGCAAACTGCTACGCCAGCGCCCGTCGGTCTCAGCGGCCGGCTTTCCGAGGCCTCGTCCACCCGTCGATCGCGGCGGCCCTTTGAAAGGAAGACCCCACCGATGGAGCGGGGCCTTCCTCTTCTCTCACATGGCTACGCAAGAGAAGCCCACAGACCAGCTGGGTTGCACCGCCAGCCTTCCCAAACGATGATATAAATCGGCCATTGGCTGTCAATACCGAACGCAGTCTGGGGATAATGCGAGGTATCTAGCGCCATGGCGGCGACCGGTTTGTCCGCCGAAAAAAATTGCGACCGCCCGTTTCCGGACCTCTTGAACCCGGCTGTGGCTGACCTAATTATTTTTCACCGGACGCCAATTCGGGTCCGGCTGGACATGGAGAGCGCCGGCTCTGCGTTTCCGGCGCGTCTCATGCCCATGTCGCTTCAATAGGAGGATCTGGAAATGAGGAATGCTTTCGATTTTACCCCCTATCGCCGTTCGACCGTCGGCTTCGACCGGCTTTTCGACCTGCTCGAAACCGGCATGCGAGCCGACGCGCCCGATCCCTATCCGCCCTTCGATATCGAGATGGACGGCGAGGACAGCTACCGCATCACACTCGCCGTCGCAGGGTTCCGGCCCGAAGAGATCGAGATCGTCGCGCAGCAGAACCTGCTCAGCATTTCGGGCAAGCGCGCCGAGGATGAGGACCCGGGCCGTTACCTCCACCGCGGTATCGCTGCCCGCGCGTTCGAACGGCGCTTCCAGCTCGCCGACTATATCGAGGTCGGCGAGGCCCGCTTCGACCACGGCCTGCTCAGCATCGATTTGCAACGCGTCGTGCCCGAGGCGATGAAGCCGCGGAAGATCGCGATTGCCGGGGCGTCCGGTGCGGGCCGGCGTATCGAGTCTCCACAGCGCGAAGCGCTGGAAAACGAAACTCAGGGCAACGCGGCGTCGAAAGACAAGCTGCAAGAAGCCGCTTGAGGCCTTAAGGAATGGCGGCGCAGCATGCGCCGCCATTCCCGCAGATGCGCGCGCGCGAGCCCGCGGGCTGGAAAGGGGAGCGAGTGACGAGCGGTCTGATTGCGATAGCGAACGAGTTCCTGGAGGCCGATATCGCGCCGCTTGGAGCCGAACTCTTTTCGCTTCGCGATGCCGCCGGCCGCGAAATGATGACCGACGCCGATCCGCGCTGGTGGACGGGGCGCGCGCCGCTACTTTTTCCGATCGTCGGCCGGCTGGCGGGCGATCGCTATCGCCTCGGCGCGGCCGAATATGCGCTGCCGCAGCATGGTTTCGCGCGCCGCCGCGAATTCGCGCTGATCGACGCGCAGGCGTCGCGCGCCCGCTTTCGCCTCGAGGCTGATGCCGAGACGCGTGCCGTCTATCCGTTCGCATTCGAACTTATCGTCGATTTCGCGCTTGAGGGAACGGCGCTCGCAATCTGTGTCACCGTCGCCAATCGCGGCGACGACGATATGCCGTTCAGCTTCGGCTTTCACCCCGCCTTCGCCTGGCCCCTCCCATTCGGCGCCCGCGCCGACGCGCACCGCATCCGCTTCGATACGGACGAGCCCGCGCCCGTTCGCCGGGTCGCGCCGGACACGGGGCTGATCGCCCCCGGCACCGAGCCCACGCCGGTGTCGGGGCGCGAGCTTGCGCCAGCCTCCGGCCTGTTCGAACGCGACGCCTTGATATGGGATCGGCTCGCGAGCCGGGGGCTGTCTTGGGGCGCCGACGGGACGCCAGGCCTGCGCATCGAATTTCCCGACACGCCATGGCTTGCGTTGTGGCATAAGCCGGGCGCCCATCATCTTTGCATTGAGCCATGGGCCGGAATGGCGGACCCGCTCGGCTTTACCGGCGAGATCTGGGAGAAACCCGGTATCATGCGGCTGCGCCGGGCGGAGCAGCGCCAATTCCGCCTGCGGATCGCGATCGCGCCTATTCCTTAGCTCGGGCCGGCTCGATCACCGGATCGTCATGGCGCCGCAGAAGAAAATGGCGGCGAGGCTCGCATGGGCGGGCAAGGGAAGAGGCTTCGTTCCGAGTGCCGACAAACACTGCGTTTGGCATTGTGGAATGGAAGATCGCAATGTCATTCTGATCGGTGCCTTTTTTTGGACGGCGAGCAAAGGCGCGCGGCCGAACCGATCGATCCCGGATGCGAGCGAAGGAACCGCGCGGCGCGCCGGGCGTAACGGCAAAACAATCAAGTGTTGCGTTCTGGAGGGTCGATTGACCGAAGCTGCAAAGATCGAGCCCGGTCGCGGGCTGCATGGCACGCTGATGCCCCGCATCGCGACAGTCGCGGTTATCACGCTGCTGCTGGCCGCCTGTGACCGGTTCCCCAGCGATCCCGAACAGAGTTTGGAGAACATCCGGTCGCGCGGGACGATCCGGCTCGGCGCGCCGGAGAATATTCCGCCCGAAGCATCAGCGCTGTTGCGGCGGCTCGAAAGAGAAACCGGCGCGCGGACGCTGCGCAGGTCGGGCGAAATCGAACCGTTGTTGCAAGCGGTCAAAGACGGCGACATCGACCTCGTGATTGCGCCGTTCCGCAAGGATACGCCTTCGGCGACCGCCAACGCCCTGTCGCCGCCGATCCGGACCGACGGAACCGGCGACAAGGCGATCGAGTGGCGCGCTGCCCTGCGCAACGGCGAGAATCGCTGGATATCGCTCGTCGAAGTCAATGCGCGGCAAGTCGCCGGGAGGGCGAAATGAGCGCGCTGGCCGTGACGACCGACGAAACACTGCCGCCGCAATTGCTCGAAACCCTCAAGCGCGCCGAGCGCCTCGAATATTGGAACATCTTCTGGACGATCACGATCGTCATCGTGATGGGGCTGGTGCTCGGGCAGAGCCAGACGATGAAAACCGCGTGGATCGAGGACACGCTCGGGCTCGTCCCGCCGATCGCCTTCCTGATCGCGGCCAAAATGGAGCGCAGCGGCAACAAATCCCACAAATTTCCGTTCGGGTTCGAGCGGGTCAATGGCCTAGGCTTCTTTCTCGCGGCGGTCGCACTCGCCGCCACCGGCGCGCTTTTGCTCTGGGATTCGGCGATGACGCTGGTCGAGGGCGAGCATGCGACGGTCGGCACCGTGCGCTTCCTGGGCCGCGATATCTGGCTTGGGTGGCTGATGATCGGCGCACAATTCTACGCGATGATCCCGCCGATGATCATCGGCCGCAAGGAACTGCCGCTCGCCGAAGAGCTTGCCGACAAGCTGCTCCATACCGATGCGCTGATGAACAAGGCGAACTGGATGACGGGCGCCGCAGGTATCGCAGGCATCATCGGCCTGGGTCTTGGCTGGTGGTGGGCGGACTCGGTTGCTGCCGCCTTCATCTCGTTCGACATCCTGCATGATGGCCTGAAGGCGATTCGATCGTCCACCGCCGAGCTGGTCGACGGCACCCCGCGTGGCCTCTCGAGCCCCGCTATTTCGGAGGAAGCAGAAGCTTTGCAGGCCCGGCTCGAAGAGCGCTATCCCGGTGCGTCGATCCGCCTGCGCGAAACGGGCCGGCTCATTCGCGCCGAAGTCCATGGGTGCCATGCTCCCGAGCCATATCCCGGCACTGCCGACCACTGGCCCGGCAAGGACGAAAGAAGCTGGCGGCTTGCCCAGGTCAGTTTCGTGCCGGCGGAATCCCGTTTTGGTGGGCCCGAGAGGAAGCATCGCTGATTTCGCGGATATCTGCTCAGCCGATTGGACTGTCCGGACTTGACGCGGAGACGTCGGGAAGCGAGCGGCCCATCGCTGGCTCGCTACCATGGCAACGGGCATGTGGCTTCCTGCGCTCCGGACGCGCTAAAGCCTCTGTCGCCGGGTCGCCGCCAGCAGCCGCTTGATATGCGCGGCCACACTTGCAGGATCATATGGCCGCTGGAGATGCGGGCCCTCGTCGCATAAATGGCCCGCGGCTTTCGCCACCGCATCGATATTGCCCGCCAGCACAACCTCGACATCGGGATGATGGTTGCGGACCCAGATCCGAAGCTCGAAGGCATTATAGTGCCCCGGGAGGTCGGCGTCGGCAAGCAGGGCATCGATCCTCACCGCACCTTCTTCAAGCGCAATGACGACGTCGTCCGACGTTGCCGCCTCAAAGACCTTATAGCCGCAGTGCCGCAGATATTCGGCGAGCGCGTTGCGGATCAGGACGTCGGCGTCTGCGACGATCAGGCACTGTGGGTCTTGGTTGTCGTCTGCCATGGGTCTCCTATCAGCCGAGCGATCAGGCCGGCGAGCATTTCGATTGTATAGGGTTTGGCGAGAAACTCGTCGGCAGGGTAGGACTCGGACTTCAACAGGTCGGCCGAACAGACGATCACCGGGCGCGCCGGCGCCAGCGATTTCGAGCGGCGCGTCAGTTCCATCCCGCCGATGGCGCCGGGCATGCGAACATCGGTGACGATCAGATCGATGACCTGACCGGACATGATAATTTCGAATCCCTCATCGCCGTCCGCGGCTTCCAAAACCTGATAGCCGATCTCTCTCAAAGAATCCGCCAGCATGAAGCGGATGAGAAACTCATCCTCGACGACGAGTATCGTTTGTGCACCCACCTTCGGTCCTCATCCACAATCTGAACCAGCGGCTCCGATTGGAGGCGCACCCCGTCGCATTGTGGATAAGAGCTAAACGTCTGTCGATAAAGGCAGGTTCCGAAGCGCCGCTAGCGGAATGAGGAAATACCGGCGACGGCGGCGAATCTACGCTGGCTCAGCATCTCATCGACGACTCTCGAACGTCGCGATGCCGGTCGTTGTCCGCCGGCAAGTCTCGCTCGGCGGAGCTAGCGGCGGCGCTTCAGCCTTCCTCCGCCGTTAGCGGCTGCCGCCGACGGGGGCGTCGGCACCGGTCTTCGGGCCGTGATCGGTGCGGATCGGCTTGTGGCCGCCGCCCGCCTGCGGATCATCATCATAATCCTCGGGATTACCGCCGCCGCCGGCTCCCGCGCCGCTGCCAGTAACCGGGCCGCTGCCTTGCTTGTTCGCTCGCTTGCCGCGGTTTTGCGCGGCGGTGACGTCGCCATCCTCGCTCTCGCCGACCGGATAATCTTCGGGCTGCGCGGTGCCGACATTGTCGCGGTCTTCGACCTTCTCCTGTTTGCGCGACCCGGGGGTAGGCGCGCGCGGTTCCCGGTCGGGACGGGCGTCGCCGAGCGGGCCGCAGGGGGTGGTATCGCTCATATCATTCTCCTTTGTTCGTGCACGATCAGGCCGCGGCGAAGCCAGCCTTGTTCATCTCGGCCGTGACATGCCTGTTGCCTTCGGCGCCGAGCGCGGCGCGCAGGCGCGGGAAGAGCTCGCTTTCCTC
>Ga0209024_1001992_pt1 | contig 13580 bp, 10 predicted proteins | sample AutmiccommunBRH5_FD_187380 | JGI IMG/M metagenome (GOLD analysis project Ga0209024, IMG submission 187380) | Deep subsurface microbial communities from Mt. Terri, Switzerland - Autotrophic microbial communities BRH/5 (SPAdes) (version 2) | ecosystem: Environmental > Aquatic > Deep subsurface >...
CAGCCCCGCCTGCAGCAAGGCCAGCAGGTCGGGTCTCGCGAGCCGGCCACGCGCGGCCGCCGCGAGCTCGGTGATAGCCGATGGGATGCCGAGCTCGAGACGCAGTAATAGCGATGTTTGCCGCTCCGTCAGGTCGAGCTCCAGGTGCAGCAACTCGGCGATGCGCACTACGACGGGCAGGAGGTCGACGGTGCGCTGCGCGACCGCGCGGATCTCGCCCGAGACACCGCCGGGAGCCCCACCGAACCGCGTCATCGTCCGCTCGATCGTCGCGAGCGGCGTGTCGGTCACCCAGAACAGGCAGCTCGCCGCCTTCTTCGCGCGGACCGTCGGTGCGTGCTGGTCCACCGCGAACTGCTGCATGGTGCGGAGCACAGGCGCGGCAACGCCCTGGCGCCGTAGTTCCTGGAACCAGGCCGTCGGCTCCTTCTGCGTGCTCCTGCGGTTCAGCGGGAACCGCACCTCGTCCAGCTCCACGGTGACCTGCGTCGCGGCGACCAGTGTCGGGTCGGAGATCTCATGCGGCTGGCAGGCGCTCAGCGCTCCGACCAGGCGAAGCACCGAGTCCACGTGCACGCCCGACTCCCCGGCCAGTCGTCCGAGCGGTGTGAGCTGGTAGCGCGTGTCGGCGTCGATCTCGACCAGCCGCCCCCGCTCGAGGTCGCCCAGCGCGCGTTCGATCGCCGCCGCCGGGACGGGGTCGCGGCCCGCCAGGCGCTCGCGGAACGCGCCGAAGCTCTCCGCGATGAACGCGATGACGTCAGCGCCGGTCATCCCGCCGTGCGCCGCCCGGCCGGAGGCCGCGAGCACGCGGACGACGAGCGACCGCGTATCGGTGGCGCCGGTGAGGAACCGCGATTCGAGGTCCTCGGGTGCGCCGCGGACGTAGGTCTCCCAGTAGTACTGCGCCTCGTGTGCGTTCGTGGCGATGAGGTATGAGCTGCCCGCCGTCGTGAAGCCGAGGCGGCCGGCGCGCCCGGCCATGTTCTTGTACTCCGCGACCGCGTACGGCCCGCCCTCGGGGCCGGGATGCTCCAGCCCGACGATCACCACCGCCTCCGCGGGCGTGTTAATGCCCATCGCGAGTGTGGTCGTCGCGACGACCACCCGGATCGCGGCATCTCGCCGCCGAAACTGCTCCTCGACCACCTGCCGCTCCATCCGGTCGAGGTCCGAGACGTGGAACGCCACCCCGCCTTCGAGCGCCGCGCGCAGGTCTGCCGAGGCACGCGACGGATCACCTGCCGGCAGCGCCGCGAGCGCGTCGGAGGCGGCCACGAGGTGGAGTTCGTGTGCGAGGTAGCCGGCGACGCGCCGTGCCTCCCCACGGGTCTCGCGGAAGACGATCACCTGTTGCCCGTCGGCGACCAGCCTGCGGACCAGCGGGACGAGGAGTCCGCGGTGCGCGGAATCTGCGAACTCCGGACGGAACAGCCCCGGCTCCTCGTGGACCGAGCCGTCCGAGGCGAGGAACTGCACGCTGCCGTCGCCGCGCACGACGCCCTCGTTCAAAGGTACGGGACGCGCGGTGCTCCGCAGCAGCCGAGCGTCGAGCCAGCGCTCCAGACCGTTCGTATCACCGATCACACCGGACAGCGCGATCACCTGCGGATCGATCCCCTGCTGGCGCCGCACCTTCAGCAGCGTCATCAAGAATTCGAGGTTCGCGCCGCGCCCGCGGTCGGCAACCATCTGCAGCTCGTCCACGACGACCACGCCGACCTGCTGCAGGATGTGCGGGCTGCCGACGGCCAGGGCAGTGAACTTCTCGTAAGTCATCAGGCAGATGTCGTACTGGCCGCGCATGAGCGCGGGAATATCGTCGGCGATCTCGCCCGTCGCCCGGATGACGGTGAGCCCGTAGGCGTCGTAGCGCTGCGTGAACTCCTCGTATTTGTCGCCAACGAGCGCGCGCATCGGCAGGAGAAAGAACGCGCGGCGGCGTTCGAGCGCCGACTTCGTGGCGACCAGCTCGCCCACCATCGTCTTGCCCGACGAGGTCGGGGCGACCACGACCAGATGCTGCCCATCGAGGACATGGAAGTCGTTGATGGCCTCGACCTGCAACGCGTTCAGCGAGCCGATGGAGCCGCTCCACGCGTCCAGCACGCCCTGCGGAAACCCGAATGCGGCAAGGCTCTGGATGTCCGACGTCACGGGCTGTCGGACCCGTTCGGGGAAGTAGCGCGTGAATAGCGGCCCAGGTTCGAGCACCGACCACCCGAACTCACCATCCACCTGTCCGCGGAGCGTGGGTTGCTGCGTCTGGCCGAGCACCGCCGACTCATCGGCCACCCGCTGGCCGACGTACTCGAGCAGCCGGTACACGGAGACGCGCCCTGCGCTACGGACCTCTGGGGCGCCCTGCAACGCTTCGAGCAGGTAGTAGGTCAGCAGGCCGTGCCCCAGCCGCGGATTCTCCCACGCCTCCTCTGTCGCCCGTGACGCGGTGATGATGATCCGCCCCTCGCCGGACAGTTGGGCGAGCGCTCGCTCCGCGGAGTCAAGGGAGCGAGGAAGCGCCGCTAACTGCAAGACCTTCGCGCCCATGCCACCCGAGAAGCAGCAATCCAACACGCAGATCAGCCGCCGGGCGGGAATGCGCGAGAACCACTCCGTGAGCACGTCGAGCTCGATACAGGTCGTTGCGAGATCCTGGAGATCCGCGTCGAACGTGACGAGTTCGTGGGTCGATGTGCCGTGCCCTGAGAACGTCACGATCACGACATCATCGGGATTCCAGGTGAGCGCGGACGACGCCGCGCGCCTGCTTCCGGAACTGGGGAGCGGCCTGGAGGTGGAAGACCTGGTCTCGCTCGACGACTTCACCTGCTACGCGCGGTGGTGGGACGGATTCGCGCGCCCTGCGGCCTTCACCCTGCGGGTCGACCCACCGCCGGTGCTGGACGCCGCCGCCGTGGAGTCGATCGCCGTGCGTTCCGGAGAGCGGACGGGCCGTCCGCGCGAGGAGGTGGTGGCAGAGGTCACCCGAGCGCTGGCGGCACGGATGCGGGACCTGCCTGAGCGTCCGCAGCGTCGCCGCGCGCGGTCGAAACACACGAAGGCGACCGCCTCTTCCGCAGCCAGGCCCACAGGCTCGCCTCCGCAGTCCGTGGATCCCGGAGGCGGACAGTGACTCGGGTCCCGGACGAGGCGCGGACGCTCGATGTGCTGCTCTGGATCGCGTCCCTGCCATTCGTGGAAGACGGCACCCTCGCGCAGATCCTCGACATCCCGGTGGACGGCGTCCGGACGGTCCGTCGTCAGCTCGCCGACCGTGGGCTGGTCGAACGGGTCGTCACGACCGGCCTGACGCCGGAGGCGTCGCGCGTCACCTGCGTGCGCGCCGCCGCGGTGCGCGTACTCGCGCGCGCGGCCGGACTGTCCGAGGAGGAGCTGTGTCGGCGGCTCCCGGTGCAGCGCGCGGACCTCGAGTCGCGGCTGCCCCGGACCGGGATGGAGGCTCGGCTGTACCAGCTGGTCGGGATGATCGCGGCCCACCTGAGGACGATGGATGGCGCGATGGTCGCCGAGGCGTGCTCACTGCCCATCGCGGGAGCACGTGGCGAGCGCTGGTGGCCCCGACTGGCCGATGTGTACCTCCAGCTCACCCATGATGATGCGCGCGCGGCCCTCTTCCTCGCCTGGGACCCTGCGGGGGCGCCCGACGCTCATCGGCGTGCCCGAGCCCGTGCGTGGCTGAGTGAGGTGGAGGCAGAGGGGGACCCCGCCACGCAGGTCTTCGTGGTCTGCCCCGGCGAGCGCGAGATACGGGTGTGGGCGGACGCGCTCCAGCGGGGCGGGCGGCGCGCCGGAGGGGCTACCACCGAGGTCCTGCTGACGACGGTCGCGGCGCTGAGCGACGAGGGTGTCGGGGCGGACGTCTGGCGGGTGGCCGGCGCAGATGCGACCTGGGCGTTCCTTGATCGCCTCGAATGGCGCGACGACCTCTCATGCAGTGTCGTGTTGGCCGACCTGGCGCCGGCCGTGATCGACGAGCAGCCCGACCAGCGACAGGAGGGCATCTCCCGAGGGGCAGTGTCGCCCGCGCGTGACTCGCTCCGGTCTGAGCTGGCGCGCCTCGCGTTGACGCTCGACGTGCGGAGTCGGGAACTCGTCGACTGGACTGCCCGTCATCCGTGGCTGTCCGCACACGAGCTCGCCGTCCTGACCGACTCGACACCGGCCGCCGTGCTGCGCGGACTGGAGCGGGCTGCCGCCGCAGGCGTCGTACGGTCGCGGAGCGCCGGGGTACCGCCCGAGGTGCTGTGGGTCGTCACGGGCCGCGGCATGCGCTGGCTGGCGGCAAGCGAGGGCGTGCCCTTCAAGCGCTATCGGCTGAACGCTGCGGTCAGTGAACCTCCGGACGATCCCGATGACCCACGTCTGCCGCTGTTGCCGCGAGCGTTCGAGCATGAGCGGGGCGCGAACCGCGCCTTCGTGCGGTTCGCGGTCGAAGCGCGCAGGGCAGGCGGACTCCTGGTGGACTGGCGCAACGAGGCGGAGGCGACCCACGTGTTCGTGCACGAGGGTCGGCGCTGGATCCGGCCGGACGGAGCCGGCACGTTCGAGCGGGACGGGACGCTCCTCCCGTTCCACCTCGAATATGACCGTGGGACGCTTGCCCGCGGCGACCTGCTCAGCAAACTGGAGGGGTACCGCCACTACTACGCTGCGGAGGCGTGGCGTGACCGGTTCGATGAGGAGCCGCTGCTCCTCGTGGTCTGCTCGGATGACCGGGCGCGGCGCCGCATGAGGGCCGCCCTTCCGGAGAGCTACCGGCTCCCGATCCTGATGACGAGTGACTGGCAGCTCCATGATCGCCGTCCCCGACCATTCGGGGCGATCTGGGATCGGTGTGCTGCGCGCCACGATCTGACCGAGCATCGGCTCTTCTCGGCGGACGGTGAGTCCGCTGGTCCGTGGACGGTTGGCCCGTGAGGAAGATCCCGCGCGAGGGCGATCCCCCGCCGGCCATGGAGGTCAGTCGCGTGTGCCGTCCCGACCGCGAGGCGATGCTTGCGGCGCTTAGAATCATCCTCAGTCTGCGGGCGATCGCCGACGACGGAGATGTCAGTGATGGCAGGTGAGCACCCCAGGCGCCGCGTTGCGACGTACGAGCGCGTCTCGTCCGAAGACCAGCGCGAGCGTCAGACGATCAAGACACAGACCGAGGCGCTGGCACGCGAGCTTGAGCGCAGCCTGGAGGTAGAGGTCGTCGCGCGCTATGCGGACGATGGAGTCTCCGGCACCGTGCCCATGAGCCAGCGTCCGGGCGGCCGCCAGTTACTCGCCGACGCCGAGCGCGGTCGGTTCGACGAACTCTGGGTCTACGACCTGACACGGCTCGCGCGGAACACCGCCGACGCCACGCTGATCCGGGACCGCCTGGACAACCTCGGGATCGTGGTCTGCATCGACGGTCGTGCCGTCGACCCCTTTGTCTACGACGTCCACGCAGCCCTGGCTGCGGAAGAGCGTCGCCGTATCCGGAAGCGGTCGATGGACGGGGCGGAGCGGGCGGCAGGCGAGGGCCGCTACGTCGGCGGTATCGTCCCGTTCGGGTACCGCGTCACCGGCTATCGGCCGAACGGCAGGCTCGTCCCCGACGACACCCCCATGTGGGGCACGATGTCTGCTGCGGACGTCGTGCGTCAGATCTATGCATGGCTCGCCCAGGACCGCTGGTCATGTATGCAGGTAGCCGAGGAGCTCAACGCCCTCGGGGTGCCGACTGTCTACCAGCGGGACAGCCGCGGCGTGCGCGGTCAACGCACGGCCGGCGTGTGGCGCAACGGGCGGATCCGGAACCTCGTCGTTAACGCGACCTACCGGGGCGAGTTCGTCTACGGGAAGCGTTCGTCGCGTCGCCGCAGGCAGATCAGCGCCACCGTGCCGCGGCTCGTGTCGGATGAGGTCTGGTACGCGGCCCAGGAGGCACTCCGTGGGAACCGCATCGCGCCGGCGCACTCCCAGCGGACCTACCTCCTGCGGTCGGTCATGCGCTGTCGGCAGTGCGGCCTCTCGTACGTCGGCACGACCAATCGGGGTGTGACCCGGTATCGCTGTGGTGGCCAGATGAAGGCACGGGGGAAGTTCGAGGGGCGCTGCCCGGGTAAGAACGTGAAGGGGACGGATCTCGAGCCGATCGTGTGGGGGGATATCGAAGCGTGGTTGCGCGACCCGGGCGCTCTGCTGGATGAACTCCGCGCGACAGCGAACGCGGACGAGGTCGCGGCCGTCGCGGACGCGACTCGCATGACACTCGAAGCCGCGCTTTCCGCGGCAGAGGCGCGACGTCTGCGACGGCTTGAGCAGCACGAACGCGGGCTGATCTCCGACCGGGAACTCGAGATCGCGCTGGACGACATAACACGAGAGCGTACGGCCATTGAAGACCGGTTGGGGGCGATGAAGCCGGCGCCGGCCCTTCCGTCCGGAAGTTCAGCTGCGCTGCTGTCGGAGATCCGCACGCGACTCGATGAGGGCCTGTCAGACGCCGAGCGCCAGGAGATCGTGCGGCTGCTCGTGGGAGAGATCGTGGTGTCGACGGAAGTCGGTGAGGGCGGGACGAAGAGCGTCCGGGCGGTCATCGAGTATCGCTTCCCGGCGGAGTCGGAGGGCGGAGTGTGCCGCGACTGCGCGGAGAGCGAGGTCAGCCGCCGTAGTCAAAAACCGCACGAATGTCCGTGTGGCTACTACGGCGACTCGGTGAAGCCGTGCACGTGCCCGGAGTCATCCGTGTCGCGCTATCAGCGACGGGTCTCCGGGCCGCTGATGGATCGCATCGACCTGTTCTCAAACGTGCCGCGGGTTGACCTGAAAGAGCTCACCGGCGAGCCCTCGGGCGAGCGCTCTGAGGTCGTCCGTGCCCGCGTCGTCGAGGCTCGAGATCGGCAGACGGCGCGCTTCCGGGGCACGCGCGTCCTCACGAATGCCGAGATGGGCCCGACCGAGGTGCGGAAGTTCTGCCAGGACGCGCTCGTCCCGGAGGCGCAGCCGCTCCTCGAAAGGGCGATGCAGCAACTCGGGCTCTCGGCGCGCGCGTTCCATCGGGTGCTGAAGGTGGCCCGCACGGTCGCCGACCTCGCGGGCTCCGACCGCATCGAGACCGTCCACCTCGCCGAGGCGATCCAGTACCGACGCCGTGGAGCGGACTAGGAGCGCCTACCAACGCTGCGCTGGCGCTACGTGGCGACGAGCGCTTGGCCAGTCACTTGGTACGCGAGGAGGACGGCAGCTACGAAGTGCAGGCCCGTGTAGGCGATGTCCTCGGCCCAGTCGATCGGGCCGGGCTGGCGCTCCATCATGATGGTTGGGTTGTAGTAGAAGGTGGACACGAGGATCAGAAGGACTGAGAAGCCAAGCCCAATCCAGGCGGCAGTGCCAACGCCCGCGAACAGCAGTCCGATCACGATGGCAGCGACCAGGTAGAGGGATACGACCTGTAGTACGAAGGCACGCATCGAGTCGTGGCGAGAAGTTCCAGCCTTTGCGGTGGCCCTCCAGAACTCGTAGATGATCGACAACACGTACGCGACTACGAGCGACCACGCTGCATGAAGTTCGAGCGTTGTCGGGTGCGTGGGGTCGAGGTCCATTGCGTGGCTCCTGATCTCCGTCTGATCGAATGATAGTGACGCAGACTGAGTGGGCATGAGTGGCCCAGCAACCCGAACACCACACCGAAGGCCAGGTTCGCTGCTGTTCCACGCTAGGATGCCGGCCATGGACCAGCTCCGCCCGTTCCGCATCGAGTTCTCGTCGCGCGCCATTGATGATCTCAAGCGTCGTCTCGCGGCGACGAGGTGGCCCGACGTGGGGTGGGACACGGGCTGGTCGACCGGCACGAATGATGCGGTCCTCCGCGACCTCGTCGCGTACTGGGCGCGCGACTACGACTGGTTCGAGTGGCAGGCACGCCTGAACCGGCGCTCTCATATCCGAGGCCCCGACGAGGACGGGGAGATCCACGCGATGGTCTCCCTCGGTGCGGCTGGGCGGCCACCGATCATGCTCATCCACGGTTGGCCGGGGTCGTTCGTCGAGCACCTCGAGTCGTCGCGACTCCTCGCCGAGGCGGGGTACGACGTGGTCGTGCCGTCGCTGCCGGGGTTCGCGTTCTCGGAGCCCGCGAGGGCGCCCGGGATGTCACCCGAGCGGATCGCGGACCGCCTCCACGGGTTCATGCGAGAGCTTGGCTACGAGCGCTACGGCGTGCAGGGCGGTGACTGGGGCGGATGGATCGCGCCGCTCATCGCCCGGCGGCACCCGGAGGCCGTGGTGGGCGTCCACGTGAACTTCGCGATGACGCCCGCACCGGAAGACCCGACCGAGGAGGAGCAAGCGTTCCTCGACTACCGCGCACGTTTCGACCGGCAGGAGACGGGGTATTCGTGGATCCAGCGCAGCAAGCCACAGACGCTGGGTTACGGGCTGACCGACTCTCCGGTCGGTCTGCTCGCGTGGATCCTCGAGAAGTTCTGGGCGTGGTCGGACCATGGCACCGATAGTGGGGACCTCTGGGAGGCCATCGACCGCGACCTGTTGCTGACCAACGTGATGATCTACTGGCTCACCGGCTCCATCACGTCGGCGGCGCGCATCTATTCCGAGCGTGACCGGACGCCGAGGGCGCCCGAACGGCTCGAGGTGCCCGTGGGCTACGCCAAGTACCCGAAGGAGCCGTGGGCAGCGCCGCGCTCGATGGTGGAGCGGGCGTTCAATCTCGTGCACTACTCCGAGCCCGCGCGCGGTGGTCACTTCGCGGCGATGGAGCAGCCCGAACTGTTCGCCGACGACGTCGCGGCGTTCTTCGCGAGTCTGCCCTGACGCCCTCGATCACTCGTCGATTGTTCCCCGCGGAATGCGCTGGATACACTGCGAAGGACGCCCCCGTAGCTCAGGGGATAGAGCACTGGCCTCCGGAGCCAGGGGCGCAGGTTCGAATCCTGCCGGGGGTACCACTGATCCATCAAGCGACCCTTGCCTGCCTCGTGCACGCGCCCGCCGATCGCGGTCGTGAGCGCGCCGAGGTTTCGCGCGAGTGGTCTGGCACGCGGAGGCCTCTTGGGTAGGGATAACCGTCGGACGCGGCGCGACCGCGCACGGCAGCAGCGCCAGCACAACACCGAACCGCCACTGCAGCAGGTCGAGTTCCCGGGGATCATGGGTTGGATGCAGCGGAACGGCCGCATCCTGTTCATCATCGGGATCGTCTTCATGATCCTCAGCGTGGGCGCCGGCGCATTCGCGTCGGGCCTCGGCACGACGGACATCGAGCCGCCCGAGGCGACTGAGACGCCCGAGCCGACTGACCCCGCGGATGCGACGCCGACCGAGGAAGTCATCAACCGTCAGTACGCCTCCGAGCCGGAGATGGCCCTCGAAGAGGGCATCGACTATCAGGCGGTGATCCGCCTGGAGGACGGCGGCGAGGTGCGGATCGATCTCCTCGAGGACGAAGCGCCCGGCTACGTGAACAACTTCGTCTTCCTCGCGCGGAATCAGTTCTACGACGGGCTGACGTTCCACCGCGTGCTGCCCGGGTTCGTGGCGCAGGCCGGCGACCCGGTCGGGACCGGCAGCGGTGGCCCGGGCTACTTCGTGACGCCCGAGACCAACGACATCGACTTCGAGCGCGGCGCGCTCTCGATGGCGAAGTCGTCCCTCGGAGTCAGCGGTTCGCAGTTCTTCATCACCCTCGGCCCGACGCCGAACCTCGACGGCGAGTTCACCGTCTTCGGCTGGGTGACGGAGGGGATGGGCGTCCTGGACGACGTCACCCCGCGCGACCCCGACCAGCCGAACCAGCCGCAGGGCGACGTGATCGCCGGCATCGACATCATCGAAGTCGAGGACCCCGAGTCGGAGACGACGCCCGAGGCCACCTCGACCGGTGAGGCGACACCCGCCGACGAAGCCACCGCAACCGAGACACCAACGGGCACGCCCGGCCAGTAGGGCCGTACCAGTAGTCGGAGGATCCAGATGGCCACTCAGTACGACGCACCACCCGAGATGGTGATCGACACCTCGAAGAGCTACACGGCGAACGTGGAAACGAACCGCGGTTCGTTCACGATCGACCTGCTGACCGATGTCGCGCCGAAGACCGTGAACAACTTCGTGTTCCTCGCCCGCGAGGGCTTCTACGACGGCACTACGTTCCACCGCGTGATCCCCGGGTTCGTGGCGCAGGGCGGCGACCCCACGGGCACCGGCCGCGGTGGCCCTGGCTACCGCTTCGAGGACGAGCTGACCGACACGCCGTTCGTCGAGGGCATCGTCGGGATGGCGAATGCGGGCCCGAACACCAACGGCTCGCAGTTCTACATCATGCTGGGCGACGCCCCACACCTGACGAACCGCTACACAGCATTCGGTCGCATCACTGAGGGGATGGACGTCGTCCAGTCCCTGCGCCCCCGCAACCCCGAGGGTGACCGCGAGCCTGGCGACCAGATGGTCAAGGTGAGCATCACCGAGGCGTAGCCTCCCCCCACCCCGTGTGACCCACTCGTCAGGCCGCCGCACGGTCTGGCGGGTACGGAAGATGGGCCTCCCCGCCGATATTTACGGCGAAGGGGAGGCCCATGCCCTCGCTCTCTGACATTCGTGTGCTCCTCACCGGCGACGACGAGGCGGATCTCGCCATCGTCCGCTCGGTCCTGCCCGCGCCGTCCGAGGTGGCGCCCGGGCTGGGCGGCGCCGTGGCCGCGATGCGCCTGCGAGAGTTCGGCGTGCTGGTCGCGGACGTCAGCGCCGTGCAGGACGCCCTCGCCCTGTTGCGCGCCGCCCGCCGAGCGCGCCCGGCCACTCGCGGCGTCGTGCTGATGCCGGCGCACCGGGAGCCCGACCGGGACGGCTGGGAGATCGTAGGGCGCGCGGCGTTCTCGCTGGTCCGCCATCCCGTGGATGTCGAGGCCCTCGGGGGCCTGATCGAAGAGGCCCGACGCGATTACTTCGACGAACTTGCCGCAGCGGGGCGCTGGACGTTTGTCCCCGGAATCCGCTCGGGGCCTGGTCCCATGGCCCTCGACGCGGTCGACTCGGACGAGGCGCGCTGGCTGCTCGCGGAGCGTCGGCTTGCCGCCGTCCTGAGGCGGACGGTCAGCCGATGGGCGACGGGGGCGCAGGGGGACGCGGAAGACGCGCTGCTCAGAGGCGTGGGCGCGGTCGCCGAGGCAACGCGTGAGGCACAGGGTTCACCAGAGGTTCTGATTGCGATTGCCGACGCGCTCGGCGAGCGGCAGCGGGCGGAGGGCAGCCATGAAGCCGCGTAGGGCAGGCCTCAGCGAGTCTCAGCGCCCCCTGTGGTGGCCTGCGCCGCGACGCGGTCGCGCGATGCCTTCCGCTCGACGGCGGCCATGATGCCGAAGGAGGGGATGAACAGGGCGAACGCCAGCAGGGCCGGAATCCACCAGGCGCCGATCAGCATGAGCAGACCGATGGCCAGCGAAAACGACATCCCGAGGATCGAGCCGATCCGGGCGACGAGGACGTAGGGGGGAATTCCGTCAGGCATGAGTGTGAATGGAATTCTAGCGACCGTCAGAGACCTGGACAATGCGCCAGGCGCGGAGCGAGGCACCGGCCTCGCTCGTCGGGTTGCTGCGTTCCTCGCCCACGGTGCTCGACCCCTCGCGCTCTTCTCCATCGCCCTGCCGTTCCTCTTCGCGCTCACCGGGTGGGGCTTCCACTCCGAGCTCCTTGCCCTCGCGGTGATCTACCTCGTCGCGAGTGAAGCCGAGGGCCGCATGGCCCCTCGAGTGAGCCCACAGCACCGGACGCTCGCCAAGGTCCTGTTCCGGTGGTTGTACGCCGGCCTGATCGTCGTCGCGGCAGGGTTCGTCGCGCACTGGCCGTGGGTCGCGCCGGTGCTGCTGGCCGCGCTCGTGGCGCACGCGGCGCTCTGGATGCGCGCATGGCCGACGGTCGCCGTCGCGACAGGGGCCTCGATCGCGAACGTGCTCGCAGCGGTCCTGTGTAGCGTCGTGGTGACCGCTGGGCACTCCGCCGGGTACCAGCTGGACGCGGCGGTCCTCGTATCCGTCGTCGGCTTCCCCGCGCTCGCGGCCGCGATCGTGCTGCGCGCCTCCGCGATGCGCGAGGCGCGGCGCGCCCTCGAGTTCAGCGTCGCCCGCCTGAAGGCCACGCGCGACGACCTCCAGCGGTCGCAGCAGCAACTGCAGCGCTGGAACCGCGAACTCAGCTCCGAGGTCGACCGACAGACGCACGCCCTCGACGAGCGCAACCGGTATCTCTCGATCATCAACGCCGTGTCGTTCGCCCTCGCCGAGCCGATGGATGACGCGCGGACGCTGGAGCGGGCCGTCCGGCTCGTCGCGCGACTCCTCGGCGTGCGGGCGGCACAGGCGTATACGCGCCCGCGCGGCGCCGAGGTGATCGACCTCTTCGTGACCGTCGCTCCCGAAGACCTGCACGCGCCGAGACTGCCCGAGGCCGTGCTCCTGGACGTGGCGAGGACGGGACGTCCGATCTCGTTCGCCCACAAGGACGGCCAGCAGGACGGTGCGTCCGCCGAGGGCATCCCGGACCTCGGCGAGCCGTACCACGTCGTGCCGCTCGTCGCGAAGGGACGCGTGTTGGGCTCGTTCGCCCTCATCGGCGCGGGGACGCTGCGCGACGACGACGACGGCCGCCACCTGCTCCTGCTCGTGGGGCGCGAGATGGGCGTCGCGCTGGAGAACGCGCGCCTCTACCGCGAGGCGATCGAGAAGGCCAGCCGCGAGGAATTCCTCACCGAGGTCACGCGCCTGCTGAATAGCGCGGGACGGGGCGAGCGCGCGTTGCCCGCGGTCCTCGACTCGCTGCTCAACAACACGGCGGCCTCGGAGGCGGTTCTGGTGTCGATGCCTGATGGGGCCCGGGACGTGGTCATCGCCGGCAGCGCGACGCTCGCCGGGGGGGATTCGCGCCTCGAACCGCTCGCGCGGTCGCTGACGCGCATCATCATCGACCGAGGTCACCCGCTGGTGCTCGGCATCGGTGGAGAAGCCCCGCTGTCGGACCGCCTGGCCGCCGCCGGCTACACGACCCTCGCGGTCTCGCCGATCCTCACCACCCGAGGCAGCCTGACTCCTGATGCGGGTGCGACCCTTCGCAACCACGACGAGGACTCGGCCGTCCGCGCGACGCCCTCCCTCGCGGGCGCCCTCATCGTGGGCGTCGGCGGGGACGCCGAGTGGGACGGGGCACAGACCGATCTGCTGGAGCGCGTCACAGACATCGTCGCGCGACGCGTGCAGGCCGACGAGTTCGTGGCCGTGCAGCACCAGCGCATCCGGGAGCTCACCGGCCTCGCCGAGGTGGCGCGCACGATGCAGTCAGGTGCGGACGTGGAGCGCCTCTACAACGGCTTTGCGGCAGCGCTGCAGCGCCTGTTGCCGTACGAGGCGCTCTACATCCCACGCCTGAGCGACCTCGGTGAGGTGGAACAGGTGCCGAGCTTCGGCGCCCGCGGCCGGCCGATCGAGACGGCCACCTACCAGCGGGGGGACTCACGGCACCCGTGGTTCAGTCTTCGCACCCCGCTCCTCTGGCGGCGCGGCGACGCT
>Ga0209024_1001994_pt1 | contig 13571 bp, 15 predicted proteins | sample AutmiccommunBRH5_FD_187380 | JGI IMG/M metagenome (GOLD analysis project Ga0209024, IMG submission 187380) | Deep subsurface microbial communities from Mt. Terri, Switzerland - Autotrophic microbial communities BRH/5 (SPAdes) (version 2) | ecosystem: Environmental > Aquatic > Deep subsurface >...
CTTCCGATCTGAAGGTCGGCGAAGCGCCGGCCTTTCCCGGCCTGTTCCACAAGGTGCCCTCTTCGCTCGCCGCGCATGGCGCCGCGTTGCTTCGGCCCGCGACGTCGTGCCAGCTCGACTTCGAGGGTGAGCTGGCCATCGTGATCGGCAGGTCGTGCAAGCGTGTTCCGGCTGAACGCGCGCTCGAACATGTGTTTGGCTATACGATCGTGAACGATGGCTCGGTGCGGGATTATCAGCTGAACAAGGCACTGGCAGCCGGCAAGAATTTCGATTCTTCTGGCGCGTGCGGGCCCTGCATCGTTACGGCCGAAGATCTTCCTCCCGGTGCGCGAGGGCTGCATTTGCAGACACGCCTCAACGGCCAGGTGATGCAGGACGGCAATACCGATCAGATGATCTTCGATGTCGCCTCCATCATCGCGCTGGTCAGCGATATTCACGGGCTGAATCCTGGCGACATCATATCGACCGGGACGTGCAGCGGCGTCGGCGCGGCGCGGACGCCGCCGATATGGCTCGAGCCCGGAGACGAGATTGAGGTGGAGATCGAGGGTATCGGCGTCTTGGCCAACTCTGTGCGGCAGGAAGGAGAATGACGGCCATGAACGATCTTGAATGGATGAGCGCCTCCTTCGCATGCGAACGGCTGTGCAACGCCTTCTCCTGGCATCTGGACCAGCGTAATTTCGAAGCACTGGCCGATCTGTTCACGCATGACGGCGTCTTCGTGCGCAACGACGAGCATCTTTCGGGCCGGGCTGCCATTCTTGATGCCTATGCGAAGCGGCCCGATGTCACGACGGTTCATTTCGTGAACAATTTTCAGCTTATTGCGCTGGACAGCTTATCCGCGCGGGGCACCGTCTATAACATGGTCCTGCATTCGCCTGGCGAGCCGGTTAAGGCGGTCAGAACATTCGATCCTCTTTCGGCGATTCGGGTCGTTTGGTTCCAGGACGACTTTGCGATGGTCGATGGATCATGGCGATTTGCATATCGGCATGCGCACGCGGTACTCCAATCTCCGACATGGCCCGGCCTTTCCTGAACGTAACCGAGGCGGGAAAACGAGCGCGGCCATGTTTAAGAGATCAAGTTAGGCAGCGTGGACAAATTTGAGCCAGTATCTGGCGGTGGCGATATGGACCATGCCGAGGAAGCTGTTGGCAAGCTGGTCGTAGCGGGTGGCGATAGCGCGGTTGATTTTGAGATGGCCGAACATGCGCTCGATGCGGTTGCGCTGCTTGTACAGTGCCCGATCATGCTCGATTTTCACACGGCGGTTTGATCGACCGGGGATGACAGCCTCGATCTTACGCTCGGTAAGGTCGGCGCGGATGGCATCGGCATCATAGCCCTTGTCCGCAAGCAAGGCGTCAGGTGTCTGCTCTGGCAAGCCGATCAGGGCTTCATACGCCTTGCAGTCTGCCGCTTCGCCGACCGTCAGATGGAAGGCGAGCGGCCGTCCGAGGGCATCAGCCAGGCAGTGAAGCTTACTGGTGAACCCGCCCCGCGAGCGGCCAAGAGCGCGTCGATGAGTCCCCCTTTTCCGCCCGCTGCCGAGACGTGGGCGCGGACTGTGGTACTGTCGATGCTGTAATGGCCGCTGTCCGCCATGATTTCAGCCAGGGTCACAGCTACGGTCTCCCAGACCCCAGCCTCGCTCCAGCGTCGGAACCGGCGATAGATCGTGTTCCAACTGCCATATTTAGGCGGGACATCACGCCACGGCGCTCCACAGCGAAGTCGCCAGAGTATGCCGTTGATGATGGAGCGGTTCCGCTCGGGCCGTCTGCCTCTGCCACGCTTTTCTGGCTCGATCGGCAGCAAGCCCTTCAGAACGCGCCATTCCGCTTCGGTAAGATCGCCTCTGCTCAAGCCTGCCTCCCAAAAAGCAGCCTTGAATCAATGTCGCCGGCTCGCGTCAATCTGGTCCTTGAATCCAGATGGACGGTCTTCTTTGCGAAGACAGGGCATTCGGCTATCCCATGCCAATGAGCGACGGCGGATATAAGGGTGGGGCAACGGTCGAAGGCCGATGGGGTTGTATAGCTTCCGCCGTCTTGGGCGTGCCCGCATTCATGTTTCTACTACTTGCCGATGCGCTGGGCGACTGCGCGCCGGACACCGCGTGCAAGAAGGGCTTTCTGACCCAAGTCCTGCTGCCCTCCGCTGTTATCGCAATCGGGGTCGGCCTTCTCGTGCGCTCGGTAGTCAAAGCAGCTAAGCGGAATAACCCTGACTGAGCGCCGCAGCGCTCACCGGAATTTGTCCACGCTGCCTAGCGGAACAATTTGTAGCAACCGCCTGCATCCTCTAGCAACCTCGACAGAAAGCTACGGAGCCGACCGAGTCATGCTACTGACCTGATCTCAGGGCATCCCGACACTCAAAGACACTTGGTCCGTTGGCCTTATACGCGATTGCGGATGCGTCAGCATCTTCGCAAGCGCGTATAAGGCCGGGCATCGCGGCTCAGCGCAAGGCGACGCCCGGCGGGGGTACGATTCGACCGGCCTGTCCGTGTCGAAACAGTTCATAGTTCGCCGCGCTTCGCTGAGGTCGCGATCAAGCGGCGCGATGCTGCACCAGCCTTGCGCGTTCACGTTCCGCAGCCCGATCGTGCTCCAGCGCAAGCCCAAGATGAGATTGCCGAGCCGCCAAGCAGCGAGCGGCCGCTGCCGCCTTTCGCTCTTGCGCAGCCCGCTCCTCAAAATATCTGATTTTCTCGGCCATAGTCATGGCGTCAATCCCCGGTTCGCGTGCGATGCCGGCAGCGGCGAACCGCTGCCGGCCCAACTGTCACGCTGCCTTGGACTTGCCCTTGAGCCGTGGCAGAAGTCCGCCGTCATTGGCAGCTGTACCGATCTCGATCCGGCGAGGCTTCATCGCTTCGGGAACCTCCCGCTGGAGCACGATCGTCAGCAAGCCATTCTCGAAACGGGCCGAACGGACTTCGATGAAGTCGGCCAACTGGAAACGACGTTCGAACGGTCGGGTAGCGATACCCCGATGGAGATAGCCCTCCTGGGGGGTCTCGTCCTTGCGCCCCGTCACGAGCAGCTGGTTCTGCTGGGCAACGATCTCGATCTCGTCCGGCCGGAAGCCGGCCACGGCGAGCGTGATGCGATAGCTGTCATCGCCATCCTTGACGAGGTCGAAGGGCGGATAACCGTCGCCGCCTTCGGTCCGTGCACTGTTCTCGAGAAGGTCGAACAGTCGATCGAAACCTACGGTCGAGCGCCGATAGGGGGTGAAGTCGAAATTGGTCCTCATATTCAAATCCTCCTATGAGCAATCTGAGCATGAGAAGCGCCGGAAGAGCCGACGCTCCCGCTGTGCCGGACCCAATGGCACCCGGCGATCGGCGAGATAGTTTGAGCGGATTTATCGTCAAGAGGTCCACCCCGACCACTTGGAATTTTTTTATCAGGCCAGGCCAAGGACTTGACGGCTGGGCGGCCACACGCAAATTTGCGTGCGGGATATGCCATATGGAATGAGAGACTGGAAGAATGGAGGCAGTTGCCATGTCCCTCTCCCATTTTCGTCACCCGGTTGACATCAGCACGCACCCCGCATTGGAATCCGAGGTTAAGCGTGCCATCCTGGCTCATGAGCCTCGGACGCCGCCGCCGTCGAACGCCACCCGTCTTTGCGGAAACCAGGTCGATCCGTTCCCCCCTTCGCATTCGACGATGTGATGACTGCCCTGAAGTCTCTTGATCGCGGAGGAGCATGATGTCCGGGGCGGGCCATCCAGGGCGGAAATCAATCAAGGCCCGCCCTCCCCACCCTTTTTGGCGTGAACCTGCGAAATCTTCGTACGTTGGAGCGACGAAGGGGGAAGACCATGGCTGATGACAGGAATGTTCGCGGGCCGCGGGATGCAGCGGGCGTCAACGTCGACGAGGACTATGAACGGCGCTACCGGCTGGATAAATCCGGCGTGCCCGACGGCCGGCTGCACGCCGCGCTCGACAAGGCTGGCGTGCGTGCCGAGGCCGTCGAACGCGCATTGAGGGCTTGACCGATGGCGCGGAAGCTGAAGGTCTTCCGCACATCGATCGGTTTTCACGACGCCTATGTTGCGGCGCCAAGGGGTCAGTTCCGGCTGAGGGCGAAATGACACCCTAGGCTCAGCCCTCGCTCTCGCAGCCACTGTCCTCTTCTGGCTTTGATTAACGAGATGGGGTGGTTGCCGCCCTCCCTGACGGCATCAAGTTGTGCCAGCATAGTTTTGGTTCAAGCTACGCGCAGAGAGGACGGCAACCATGAGTATCGATACGATGATTGGTGTGGACCTGGCAAAGTCTGTTTTCCAGATTCACGGGGCGTCGATGAACGGCGAGATACTGTTTCAACGCAAGCTGTCGCGGCAGGCCTTTAGCGTGTTCATGGCTCAACACTCAGCTGCCGTGGTCGTCATGGAGGCGTGCGGTAGTGCCCATTACTGGGCCCGTTTGTTGAGCGGATTTGGTCACGAGGTCAGGCTGATCGCGCCACGCTATGTGCGCCCATTTGTGAAGCGGCAGAAGAACGACGCAGCCGATGCCGAAGCGATTGTGGTGGCGGCTCAACGGCCCGAGATGCGCTTTGTCGAACCCAAGACCGTGGCTCAGCAGAGCGCGGCGATCCTGTATCGATCACGCCAGCGCCTGGTACGTCAGCGGACAGAGACAGTGAACGCCTTGCGGGCAGCCTTGTATGAGTTCGGGCACATCGTTCCTCAGGGTATTCAGCACGTCAGCCGCATTGGCGCGATCCTGGAGGCGCCCAATAGCGATTTGCCGCCTTTGATGCGCGAGGAGTGCCTCGCGATGCTCGATCAGGTCGCGGCGCTCAGTGGTTGGATTGATACAAAGACCGCAAAGATCAAGGAACTCGCAGCCACCACGCCGATATCGAAGCGATTGCAAACCATGCCTGGCGTCGGTCCGCTAGTGGCGATGGCAGTGGAGACCTTTGCGCCTGAAATGGCGACCTTTAACAATGGCCGCGACTTTGCGGCCTGGCTTGGATTGGTCCCGCGACAGTTTTCATCAGGCGGTAAGGAACGGCTTGGGCGGATCACCAAGGCTGGCCAGAGCGACATCCGGCAAATGCTGATCATTGGCGCGATGTCGCGATTGAATTGGATGGGACGCAAGTCGATCCCGGAAAGCTCATGGCTGGCACGCATGATGGCTCGCAAGCCGCGCATGCTGGTCGCCATCGCATTGGCTAACAAAATGGCACGCCAGATCTGGGCCATGCTGACCAAGAATGAAGATTACAGGAATCCGACGCCGGTCAAGGCTGCCTGATAAGGCAAACTTAGACAGGTTGGATGAAAGGGGTGTGAGAAGGCAACGACCCGAATGGGCAAAATGATCGAACAGATCTGGATCAGGAAAACCAGTTCAGGACTCTGAGTGATAAAGCTCGCCAATGAGATTTGGCCCTGATCCGCTGATCACCATACCGGCCAGCGGCCTTCGAAAGCGCCGTAATCAAGGCCTGACAGAAGACCGCACTCGATCACCAGTTCAGAAGGTCAAAACCCTCTTGCATCACGGGCGGCAACCACAGAAGTCCTGAGCCTAGGCGTGCAGATGGCCGACAAGGCGGGTCTATGGGAGCACATGACGGCGCGGTACGGCTTGCAGCCTATTCGGTGGCAAAAGCTGACGGCATGGCCATTCGTGGACGCCTGGTTCGGCATGTCCTATGATATGGTGCAAAGCACCACGAAGATAAGGTTAGCGGGCTTCAACGGGTGCATCGACACCCACCAGGCAATAGTGGCGGGACTAAAAAAGCTGCAGCAGCATAATATCCTACCGTAGGTCACTTTCCTGAAAAGGAAGCCCGCCGGGACGACGGACAAAGCGGTGGCAGCTTCGGGGCGCTAGCCGCCATTCTGAAATAATGGCGGGCGTAGATCAGATGTCGGTCAGATCCTCGGGGTATCGCCCGCCCTGCTGGCAGAAAAGACGCCAGGTGTCCTGCCCACGATCAGTGACAAGAAGGCGAACAGGCCCATCTGATGAATGCGCGAGGAGCCCAAGCCGGATGAGAGGGCCAATGGTACGATCACCGATCACTTTGTCTCTGTTTCGCCCGGGCACGACCATCGTCCATCCCGGCGTTCCGCGTTCGGTAAGCGCGGGCTCCAAGTGCCCATTCCGGGTGTCATCCGCTTCCCGGCCAAGAAAAAACAAGCAGATGCTCCAGAAGGCATCTCGGGGTCGAGGCGGGATCATCGCCCATTCGAGAGGACCCGTTGTATCGGGCTGCTCATGCACCGTGGTGCTAATTGTTGGACCGTCTCGCACACCTTCACGATATGCGCGTTCCAAGGCTTGCGCGATCGCGCCTGCGGTGTCGACAGTGTAACCATATTTGCGGTCATGACGGTCTTTGGCGACGATGCCGCGAGCGATCTCACGGAAGCGTACCTTGCGCCGTGGATCGGGCGGCAGGCGTGGCGGCGCTTTTGTCATGCCGCTATTTCCTCGTCAGGAGTGCCATCCGCTCTCGCCCGCCCGACGATTGCGGCGACCGTATTCTTGCTCAGGCCAAGGTCGCGAGCGATCCAGCGATAACTTCGCCCCTCCTGAACCAGCGCCAGCACTTTGGGGCCAAGCCGATCGGACTTGGGGCGCTCCCCCGTTTGCCGTCCGAGCTTGCGTCCCCGCGCCCGTGCTGCCGCGAGGCCGGAGCGGACGCGCTCACTGAGCATGTCACGCTCGAACTGCGCGATGCCAGCCAGCATCGTCGCCATCATCCGTCCATGGGGCGTATCGACCTCGAAGGTCATGCCGCTCATGGCGACCACCGACACGCGCCAGCCCGACAGCCGGTTGAGTGTATCGAGCAGGTCCTGGGTCGAACGCCCCCAGCGACTGAGTTCGGTAACGAGGATCGCATCGATGTGGCGCGCTTGGGCCAGCTTCATGACCTGGTTACGTGCCGAGCGGTTGGCCTTCATCCCCGAGGCCGTTTCGCGGAAGACCTCAACCACTTCATAGCCGCCCCGTTCGGCAAAGGCGGCAAGGTCGCGCAGTTGCCGCTCGCACGATTGGTCGGCAGTCGAGACACGGGCATAGATGGCGGCGCGTTGTCCCAATTGAACCCCTCTGGATTTAGGCCCTAAAAAGCCTTGATTTGCGTGGGGTCAATGTTGTCCAAAACAGACTTCTGATCAACTGGGACAATGCGCCTGTGCCAAGACGCCACATCCTGACGGCGCGCCAGCGCTCGGCAATGCTCGACCTCCCGACCGATGAAGCATCGCTATTGCGACATTATATCCTGGCCGACGATGATCTGATCCATATCGAGCGCAGGCGACGTGCGGAAAACCGGATCGGCTTCGCCCTTCAGCTATGCGCGCTGCGCTATCCCGGACGCGCCCTTGCTCCGGGCGAACTGATCCCACAGGCCATCTCGGTCTTTTTGGGTGCCCAGCTCGGTATCCCGGGTGAGGCGCTCGTTCACTATGCCGTCCGCCGTCAGACCCGGCAGCAACACATGGAAGCGCTGCGTCGCATCTACGGCTACCGCATGTTTCCAGGGCGAGGTCCTCATGCACGAACCTTTCGGCAGTGGCTGGTCGCAGAAGCCGAACAGGCCCATTCGAATGAGGATCTGGCGCGCCGCTTCATAGCACGTTGTCGCGAAACGAAGATCATCCTTCCGGCGACATCGACGATCGAGCGATTATGTGCTGATGCACTGGTTGCAGCGGAGGGCCACATTGAAACGCGTATCGCCGGTCGGCTTGATGCTGACATGCGTAAACGTCTGAACACGCTGCTGACCGAGACCATGCCCGGAAATGTCAGCCGGTTCGTCTGGTTGCGCAAATTCGAGGTGGGTCATAACTCGAGGGCAGCGAACCGCCTGTTGGACCGACTTGAATTCCTGCAGGGCATAGGTTTGTCGGTAGAGAGCCTGGCCGGGGTTCCGACCCACCGGGTTGCGCGGCTACGCCGGCAGGGGGAACGTTACTTCACCGATGGTGTACGCGATATCGGCGTAAACCGGCGCCTGGCTATCCTCGCCGCCTGTGTAATTGAATGGGAAGCGGCTATCGCCGATGCGGTCGTGGAAACCCATGACCGCATCGTGGGTAAAACCTGGCGGGAAGCGAAACAGGTACACGAAGCCCGCATCGGCGACGCCCGAACAACCGTCACCGATACGCTGCGCGCGTTCACCACGCTGGGAACGGCCATGATAGAGGCCCGCAACGATGGCGTGCCGATAGAAACGGCACTGACGCAATCGCCGGAATGGGCCAGGCTCGACGACTGGGTGGCTATCGCAGCGCAGTTGAGTTCGACAATGGCTGAAGAACCGCTCGCCCATGTCGGGCGCGGATACCATCGTTTCCGCCGCTATGCCCCACGTATGCTACGATGCCTCAGGATTGGTTGCGCCCCCATAGCAAAGCCGCTTCTTGCGGCGGCAATGGCAGTCGGCGATGCGCGGTCGACAGTTCACCCTGGCATCGATTTTCTGCGTCCCAATTCGAAATGGCGCCGGCACCTCAAGGGTCAAGATGCCGGGGATGGCCGCCTTCGGGAAGTCGCTGTTCTGTTCCATTTGCGTGACGCCTTCCGGTCCGGGGACATGTGGCTGGCGCATTCCCGACGCTACGGCGATATCACGCAAGTGCTGCTGCCCTTGGCGATGGCGCAGGAACAAATGAGTCGATTAACCTTGCCACGCGATCCTCAGGCCTGGCTTGAAGATCGAACGAGGCGACTGGAAGAGGGCCTGAAGCGGCTCGGAGCCGCCGCCCGTAACGGCACGATCCCCCACGGAAGCATCGAGGACGGTGAACTTCGGATCGATCGGCTCAGCGCCGCTGTCCCGGATGAAGCCGAGGAACTCATCCTCGACCTTTATCGCCGTCTGCCTCCGGCCAGAATAACGGACATCCTCATCGAGGTCGATGCGGAGATCGGCTTCACGGAGGCTTTCACTCACCTGCGAACCGGCGCACCGTGCGAGGACAACATAGGCCTGCTCAACGTCCTGCTCGCCGAAGGCCTGAATCTCGGCTTGCGCAAGATGGCCGAGGCTTCGAACACTCATGATTATTGGAAACTGTCACGGCTTGCCCGCTGGCACGTGGAAAGCGAGGCCATGAACCAGGCTTTGGCCATGGTTGTCGCCGCCCAGGGCAAACTGTCTATGGCAGCGCACTGGGGCATGGGCGCCAGCGCGTCCAGCGATGGCCAGTTTTTCCCGACCGCACGGCAGGGCGAGGCGATGAATACGATCAATGCCAAGTATGGATCGGAACCGGGTCTCAAGGCCTATACCCATGTCAGCGACCAGTTCGCACCCTTCGCCTCGCAGACCATCCCGGCCACGGTGAGCGAGGCTCCCTATATTCTGGACGGCCTGTTGATGAACGAGGCCGGCAGACAGGTGACGGAACAGTTTGCCGATACGGCGGGCTATACCGACCATGTTTTTGGACTGAGTGCACTTCTCGATCGCCGGCTCGTGCTGCGCATCCGCGACCTGCCCTCCCGGCGCTTCTACGTGTTCGATCCGAGGGCGACGCCGACCGAACTACGAAAACTCGTCGCCGGTAAAATACGCAAGGACATCGTCGTAGCCAACTGGCCCGATCTGTTCCGCAGCGTCGCAACGGTCAACGGCGGCAGGATCACCCCCAGCCAGTTGCTCCGCAAACTGGCGTCCTATCCCCGGCAGAACGATCTGGCCCTCGCGCTGCGCGAGGTTGGCAGGGTCGAGCGGACGTTGTTCCTGATCGACTGGATTCTTGATGCGGACATGCAGCGGCGGGCACAGATCGGCCTCAACAAAGGCGAGGCGCATCACGCCCTCAAGAATGCGCTGCGCATCGGCCGCCAGGGCGAGATCCGGGATCGGACCAGCGAAGGCCAGCATTATCGGATCGCGGGGCTCAATCTGCTCGCGGCCATTATCATCTACTGGAACACGCTCCACCTTGGTAAGGCTGTCGACCTGCGCAGCCGGGATGGTCTCGATGTTCCGCCTGAATTGCTTGCGCACATCTCGCCGCTGGGATGGGCTCATATCTTGCTCACCGGCGAATACCGCTGGCCCAAGAGAGCCGAGCCGTTATAAAATTGTCCGGTAAATCTGTGATCTGTATCTGCAAGAAAGTACGATGGGCCGGTCGAAGGATAAACCGCTAACCGAACGCGCGATCCGCGCCCTGCTCGACAAGCATGCCTGTCCGGTTCCTTACCACGAAGTGAGGACGCGGTTGCTGGGTAACATCGCCTGTCCCGATCCCGCCGTGCAACCCATGGCGGTTATCGCCGGCCTGTGGGGTGGAACCTTGCCCGAGTTTGACAGCGTGGGTGACGCCAATGCGCTGCTTGGCGCTCTGGTCATGGGCCTGTGGAATGAACTGGCCAACCATCAGGACCCGAAGAAGCCATTTCGAGCCACTCGTGTTCCCCTGGAACCAACCAGTGCCAATCTGGGAAATCTGGGCTTGGTACGCGCACAGGAAGTCGAAGGTTTTGTGGAAGGCCTGTTCAATGGCGAGGAGGAAGCCGGGCTACCCGAACGCGCGCATGAAGCGGTCACGCATCTCGGGGAAATCAGAGCCATGATGGCGGGCGTCGCCGACCTCATCGAACGCACCAGGAACGAACCTGAGGATCGCGGGCAAATCAAAGAGACGATCAAGCATCTGCGTGTGATGACCGAGATCATGGAGACCGAGATCCATGCCGTGGTTCTGGCCTGTACGCGGGCGCGCGCCCAAGGCCTCCCCGGTATCACGACGCCGTTGGGAACTCGGCATTGAACCAGAATTCGGATGGGGAGCAGCGTCTTCGCGAAAAGCTGCGCAAGATCGAAGCCCTGTTCGCCGGCGCCGCCACGGCAGGTGAAAAGGCCGCAGCCGGTGCCGCCGCAGAACGTATCAGGCGCCAGTTCACCGAAACGAGCCGCCGCGAAACGTCGGAAGAGTTCAAGTTCTCCATTCCCGACCCGTGGTCCCGACAGCTCTTTACCGCCCTCTGCAGGCGCTATGGTCTCAAGCCGTTCCGCTATTCACGCATGCATCGCCAGACCGTGATCGTCCATGCGCCCGTCAGTTTCATCAATCAGGTTCTGTGGCCCGAGTTCGAGGAGCTCAGCGAGGCTCTCTCCGCACATCTCCTCGAAATCACCAATCGCATCATCCGCGAGGAGGTCTATGCGACGCCCGGAGAAGCTGATGAAATCGCCGAACCTGCGCGGCTACGATAGCAAAAATCCTTGACTGATCGCTTAGGGTGTCATTTCGCCCCCAACCGGAACTGACCCCAGGACTGGGAAAGCCCGCGCCGGCAGCGCCGACAACCTTGAGCTGGACGGGGCGTGGTAGATCGCTGAGGGCGATCGGCGTGGACGCTGGTATGGCAAGAGCGGTGGACATTGGTCCCGTATACCGCAAATCAGAACGGAATGGGAACATAGCAAAAACGCAACACGTACACCGTGCTTTCTAAGGTTCTACGGTCCGTGCTTTCATCATATGTTCCCTCCGACAGGTAAGGATACTGCCGTATTCTAAAGGTAAAATCCCAACTTTATGGGCTAATTTTGCAAACTCCCTCAAGCTGCATTGACGTTACTGGCGCTCCCGGCATTCTATCTACATACGATTTTAACTGAGCACCTGAAGTTTTATTTACATAGACTTCATAGTCTATTCTTTGCTCACCTAATGCAGTTAGAAACTTTCGTGTCCAAGCAAATGAATATGCTTTTGGCGTTTCAGCCATTTTGGCCATGGTCTCAAGCGGCTCACGACTGTAATTCTTATCTACTACATCTGCGCTGGCCGATCCGGCGTAAAACTCAAATGTTTCATGGTCACAGGTGATTGTGATCTGTTTCGAAGGTTTCTGCGCGAGTGCGTTACCTGGGGCTCCCAAAGCTAGAAGCGCAGATATCGCCAGCCAATTCTTGCGCATTCTGAGATCCCCGCCTGAAACTAAAACGAAACCCATTGCTCACGGAGAAAGCTAGATGGCGCACAATGCTGGCCTCGTCTACTAGGCGCAATAGGGTTGCCCCATACACCATATGCGCCATAGCTTTTGCGCCTGGCGCATATGGTATAGGTAGCGCGCCATGCCGATATATGCTCCCGGAGAGGCCCTGGCATCTCCCTTCTCAGAGCTAAATCGAAAGGTGTTCCGGTCTTGCCGCAGGCGTGATGCCCTCGTCTAATAGGCCAGCCGCCACCGAGACCAGCATGTTGGACGGCGACCGGTAGAAATCATCAGCCTTGACGGCGGTTCGGCCCGAAGACCCGGCAGAATTCCATTACCATTGGTTCTTTATGCCTTCGTTGCAGCGTAAACGGCTCGCGGCCGCCGAATTACCGAAAATGGGGGCGCCCTGACCGGGTGGCCAAAACCTAACCATGATGGGTATGCCTATCTGCAAAATTTCGTCACAGCCTGCTGACCCTCCCGGGCTGAGTGGGTACGGCGAGACGCCGAGCGTCTCGTACGAAGGGAGAAGCCCTATCTTCCCTGAGGAAAGCCAATGCATAGATAATTCTCACCGAGACCATTCGCGCACGAGATCCAGGGAATCCAATTGTCTCCGGCAACGAATCCAAAACCAATTGCCATGTGGTCAAATTTTATATATAATTTCGCCATCCTGACGGAATTGTTCTGCGTGGGATTAGGACCCGAAAGCCATGACAAATCATTCGCTGGAAGCCGTAACTCGAGACATGCTGATCGACGCCGCCCTGAAGGCCGTCACGGAGAAGGGCTACACCTACAAGCGCAGGCCCGGTCGCGGGCTGTCGAACACCTATGAGCTGACCAAGGACAAGGTGACGAAAATCGCCTGCGTGCGGACAACTAAAGATCGTGCCATCGCCTTCGTCCCCCAAGAGGGCGGCAAGCGCTGGAAAACGTTGAGCGACAGCGACCTGGTTCTGGTCAGCGCCATCGACAGCCGTGAACAACCCCGGTTTATCGCGGTACACCTGTTTGACGCGACGGAAGTGACGCAGCGGTTCGACACGAGCCATAAGGTACGCATCAAGAACGGTCACAAGGTCGAGGATGACTATGGGATGTGGGTGCCGCTCGACAAGGCCGACGACACTGTTCCCAGCCAGGCGGGCCACGGCCTTGCGGCCGATTTCCCGCCGATCGCCAATTACAATATCGACGATCTGCTTGAAGACGGGGATGCTGGCGAGGCGCTGGCCGAAGAGGTGGTGCATACCCCGGATGCGGCGCGCGCATTCGATTTAAAGACCGTGGCCGAGGTACTGACCTTTTCGCGTGAAAAGATTGCGGTCCTAACGGGCATGCCGATCGAAGGAATCAAGCTGGATTTGAAGATGGGTATGTGATGTGCCCCATGCTGGGGCAGATAAGGCCCTCATCAGCCTGGCCGTCGAACTCGAAACAGAGGTCTTTTAGACCCCATGACTGCCAGAGCCTCGGTGGCTCAAATCTGAGATGCTGATGATGGATTTTTCAGCAGCGGAGGCGAGTCATGGTGAAGGCAGTGAAATATGTTGGTCTGGACGTTCATAAGGA
>Ga0209024_1001995_pt1 | contig 13570 bp, 13 predicted proteins | sample AutmiccommunBRH5_FD_187380 | JGI IMG/M metagenome (GOLD analysis project Ga0209024, IMG submission 187380) | Deep subsurface microbial communities from Mt. Terri, Switzerland - Autotrophic microbial communities BRH/5 (SPAdes) (version 2) | ecosystem: Environmental > Aquatic > Deep subsurface >...
GGTCCACGTCCAACGATCAAGATCGAGCCCACTGTCAGCGAAATCAGCCAGAAACTGCTCGGCCAGATGCGGCTCGTCCTCACGAGCGATATTGACGGCGCCGCGCGAACGCAGGAAGCCGGTCGGCGAAAAATCCGGCGGCGGGTGATCAAGAAAGGTGCGCGAAGCGGTGGTCAGAGGTTGCACCAGCGGCCCCCCATAGCTTTCTGTCCAGAAGGCCGCCGAACGCCCGGTGGCGTGATAGCCCGGATATTCCTCCGCCTCGAGCAACAGTACCGACCGATACGCGCCAATTTCAGCCGCGATGCTGGCTCCGGCGATACCGGCCCCGATGATGGCGACGTCAAAATGCTTCATTGCCGGGGGACCACTCGGTCCAGGTAGGCAAAACAGCTGGCGAGCGCCGCATCGCGCACCTCATCAACCTCCCGAAATATTTCATGAGCGGATTCCGCACCGTACAATATCATTTCCGCCTTGGGCAGCAGGTGGACAGCTCGCTCGATCGTCGCATGATCGACAAGCTCGTCAGTCGCGGTTGCCAGCACCAGAACCGGAACCTCCATCCGCATCAGCTTTTGCCGGTTGCGCAATAATCGGGTCGAGGCATAGGCGCGTTCCACCCAGCGCCAGCTCGCCGGACCCAGGCGGACGAACGGCCGCTCGCGGAACCAGAAAAATTCATCCGAATAGCGGCGGGCATCGTGGGTCAGCAAAGCCTGCCGCGGGACATAGGGTTCAAGCGGATTTTCGATCGGTTTCCACGCCCGTCGCTTGTCGCGGCCGATCGTGCACATGAATTTGGCAATGCAATATGCTGTCCATTCCGGCATCCCGCCGCCGGCAGGAGCGAGCATCGGAGCACTCAATATGGCTGCGTCGGGATGGATCCGCTGTTCGGTCAGGGCGCGCAATACCAGATGCCCTCCCATGCTGTGGCCGATCAGAACATGCGGGCCGGCATGCGCAAGCCGCCATTGATCGAAAAACGTCGCCAGATCGTCAACCCAGGTGGAAAAATCATCGATATGACCGACATGCGGATGCGGTCCGCAACGGCCCGACCCGCCTTGGCCGCGCCAGTCGAGCGAGGTGACATTCCATCCCTGCGTGTGGAAGTCGTGGAAGGTTTCGAGATATTTTTCGTAGAAATCCGCTCGTCCCGCCATGAACAGGACCGAACCTCGCGCGCTCTCGGCAGGACCGGATTGCGGCCAGTCCAATTGTCGGAATTCCCAGTGATCCGGACCGACCCAGGGCGCTTCTCTCGCATCTGGTGGAACCGACCGCCGATCGAAGCGCTCATCTTTCAAGTCTGTCATATCACGCTTTATCGTTTTCGCCCGGTCAGATGAAGAATCGCTCCGCTAATCGTGGTTACTATTTGGTAAGGCAAATTAACTAGATGTCGGTGCATGGATAGTGGGACCTTCATCTACTTGCTCTGGGGCGGATTGGCAATTGCACTGATAGTCGCAGCTGTAACCGATATCAGGAAGCGTCATATCTCGAACCGGCTCAACCTTGGCATCGCCCTGGGCGCGCCGGTCTTCTGGGTTTTCAGCGGCATGACATTCTGGCCCGAAATGGTCGGCCAGATAGGCTTGGCTGCCATCATATTTACCATATTCGCCGGAATGTTTGCGATTGGTGCCATGGGGGGAGGCGATGTCAAACTGCTGACAGCACTTGCCTTGTGGATGCACTGGCTGACGTTTCTCGAGCTTCTGGTGATCATGTCGATCGGGGGCGGCCTACTTACATTGTTAATGATGATCAGCAAGCGAATCCGAAAGGCCGATGGCCCCATAAAGGTGCCTTATGGGGTCGCCATTGCCTGTTCCGGGCTCTGGATGATCGCGGGCATGGCAGGGCATAGTTCACAAACGATATTTTAACCATTTTACTCGAAAGAGGCCCTGACCGCCGATGGAATATTTGGGCGGGGGGCATTCAGGAGGCGCGAGACGTCATGGACAAGAAGAAAATCATTTTGCTGATCGGGGCGCTGATCGTGGCCGCGGTCACGGCGTTGATGGCAAAGAATATGTTTGACGGTGCCTCCGCGCCACAAGTCGAAGCGAAGAAGGCTGAAGTGGTGGGCGAAGAAGTGCTCGTCGCGACCCGCGCGCTTCCCGTCGGCACAATCATCACCCCCGACAGTTTCCGATTCCAGCCGTGGCCGAAGGATCTGATCGAAGATGCCTATTTCATGAAAGAGGGCACCAACCTGGAAACGCTTGCCGGCACGGTTGTCCGCAATGCGGTCACCGCTGGTCAGCCGCTGACCAAGGGCTCCTTGGTAGCGCCGGGTGATCGCGGCTTCCTTGCCGCTGCGCTTGGCCCCGGCATGCGCGCCGTCACCATTCCTGTATCCGGCCTCACCGGCGTTGCCGGCTTTGTGTTCCCGGGCGACCGGGTCGACCTGATGCTCACCCAGTCGGTCAAGGGAGAAGGCCCGGAGTTGAAGGTGTCCGAAACCGTCATCCGCAACTTGCGGGTACTGGCCACCGACAACCGGGTTGTCGCATCGAAAAACGAAGCGGGGCAGCAGTTCGCCCAGCAAGCAAAGCTGGTTACTCTGGAAGCCACACCCAAAATTGCCGAGCAGATCTCCGTTGCCCAGACTCTGGGTACGCTGAGCCTGTCCCTGCGGTCGCTGGCCGACAGCGCCGCCGAACTGGAAGAAGCCATTGCCTCCGGCGCGATCAAATTGCCGAACACGGATGATCCGGTTGCCGAGGCCGACATGATCCGCTCGCTGGCGGCACGACCAACCAGCACCAAATCCACCTTCTCCACCGGCGGCGACGTGTCGCGCTTCGAAACGCGCTCACCGCCGCCGCTCGCCGAGAAGGAAAAGCCCAAGGGACCTGTCGTCCGCGTCGCACGTGGCAACACGGTCAATGATATCGAGTTTGGAGACAAGTGATGGCCATAGAATATGCACATAGCCGTTCGGCGAAAAAGGCAATCGGCGTGACCGTCGTTGCTGCTCTCGCCCTGGCTCTGGCTGCCAACAGCAGCACCGCGTCAAATGCCCAGTCGGTCAGCATTTCCCAACCCGATTCCCGCATTTCCGTGGCGGTAGGTCGCGGCAAGCTGATCACCCTGCCATCGCCAATCGTAGATATTTTCATCGCCGAAAACACTATTGCCGATGTCCAGGTCCGGTCACCACGCCAGATCTATATTTTCGGCAAGAAAGGTGGCCAGACGAGCTTTTACGCAACCAGCGCGTCGGGCAAGGTGATCTACTCGGCCGAGGTCGCGGTTGGCGCAGAAATCTCGTCAATCGACCAGATGCTCAGCCTGGCCATGCCGGAAGCGAAGATTGCGGTCAGCACGACCAACAATTTTGTCCTGCTGACCGGCACGATAGCCAATCCGGATGATGCGGAAGAAGCAGAAAATCTGGTGCAGGCCTTTGTCGGCGACGCCACTCGCGTCGTCAGCCGTCTGAAAACCGCTACCCCGATGCAGGTCAACCTGAAGGTTCGCTTTGCCGAGGTCAGCCGCACGCTGGCGAAGGAAATCAATGGCAATCTCCTGACCCGGGACACCACCGGCGGATTCCAGTTCGGGGTCTCGCGCGGCCGCAACTTTGGCTCGATCACCGATTTCAACACGGCGGGCTTTCCCAATCTCGACGCATCGCAGCTATTCGGCTTGCCCGCAGGCTCGATTTCGCTGCCCTTCAACCCATCCACCGGCCAGTTTGTTACCCCGGGCGGAACCGCCTTCAATTATAACCAAGGCAATTCCGGGCTGAACACCATTCAAGCGGCCGGACGCCTGTTCGGTCTCGACATTGCGACCGCCTTTGACGTGTCGGAACGCGTTGGCCTGGTCAGTACCCTGGCCTCGCCCAATCTGACGACCATTTCCGGCGAAACGGCGACCTTCCTCGCAGGCGGGGAATTTCCCATCCCGATGTCCACCGGCCTGGGTGAAGTCTCCGTGCAGTACAAGAATTTCGGGGTCAGTCTTTCCTACACGCCAACGGTCCTTTCCAATGGCCGAATTTCGATCCGCGTGGCTCCGGAAGTTTCGGAAATCTCCTCCAACGGAGCTGTCATTCTCAACGGCTTCAGCATTCCAGCGGTATCAACCCGGCGAGCGGAAACCACTGTCGAACTGGGTTCCGGCGAAAGCTTCATGATCGCGGGCCTGATGCAGAACAGCTATAATTCCGCCATCGACAAGACACCCGGCCTTGCGGACGTTCCGATCCTAGGATCGCTGTTCAAATCGGACGGCTATCGTCGAAATGAGACCGAACTGATGATCGTGGTTACGCCTTATCTGGTAAAACCGGTGAACGACAGCGAGATTGTCTTGCCCACAGACGGCTTCAAGGCTGCCAACGACGCGGAACGGTTCCTCTTGAACCGCAACCATTCCGGTACCGGGGAAGATCGACCCAAGCCGACCATGGCACCGCCGAGTCCGGCAACCCAGAATTTTGGCAGCCTGGAAGCCCCGGCTCCCGATAGATCGGCCAAGAAATCCAGGAAATCCGGCGGCACTGCTCCCGGTTTCAGTTTCGACAAATAAGCTGGCACAGGAGAATAGCTCATGCGTATCGTAACAACCGCACTCATTACCGCCCTCGGGCTCTCGGTTACGGCTTGTGGCAGCACCACCGCGAACCGCAGCGTCTACAGCGAACGCCAGCCGGTGGTGTCGAAATCGAATTTCGTACTCGATCTGGCGGCCGGCAATGGCGGATTGTCCACGGCCGAGCAAAACCGTCTGTCCGGTTGGTTTGACGCGCTGGACCTGGGCTACGGCGATCGCGTGTCGATTGATGATCCCGGCTATTCCGCAAGCTCGGTGGCAAAGGCAGCCGTGGAAAGCATCGTCGCCGACTATGGCCTGCTGATCAGCGAAACAGCTCCGGTCACCGAAGGCTATGTCCCTGCTGGTCAGTTGCGGGTGGTTGTCACGCGCACGACCGCGTCGGTTCCAGGATGTCCTGATTTCAGTCATCGCAGCCACACCGATTTTCAGGCGCGGACAAGCGCCAATTACGGGTGCGGAACAAATGGCACACTCGCCGCCATGATCGCCGATCCCGAAGATCTTGTCCGTGGCCAGAATGCCGAGGGTGAAGATCAGGCACAGGCGTCCAAGGCTATTCGTGCCTATCGTGACAAGAAAGTTGGAGGACAATAATGAACGCTCCCTGGAAAGCCGGTTCGGTCGGCGGCCGCGAACCGTTCGCAGCCTTTGTATGCGACGAGGACACGCTGGCGATGCTCCGCCCGGTTGCCGAGGAAATGGGTTGGTCGATCGACAAGTGTCACAAGGGTGGGCTGCGCAATGCCATCCAGACCCTGTCCGTTTCCGCCAGCCCCAATATCTTGCTGGTGGACCTGTCGGAATCCGGCGATCCGTTGAACGACATCAATTCGCTCGCCGAAGTCTGTGAACCCGGTACCGTTGTCGTTGCCATGGGTCAGGTCAATGACGTACGCCTGTATCGCGATCTGATCGTCAGCGGCCTGCAGGACTATCTGCTGAAGCCATTTAGCCCGGACCAGTTGCGGGATGTATTGTCGCAGGCGCAAGCGGTTCTGAATGCTCCGAAAAGCGAGGATCAGCAGGCCGAAAAACCGCATATTTCCACTGCCGTGATCGGAACGCGCGGCGGCGTCGGTGCGTCAAGCCTCGCCACCTCTCTCGCCTGGCTGCTGAGCCACGACCGCGAGCGCCTGACGGCGCTGCTTGATCTGGACGTCCATTTCGGCACCGGCGCCCTGTCGCTGGATCTTGAGCCCGGTCGCGGTCTTACCGATGCGATCGACAATCCGAGCCGGATCGACGGTCTGTTCATTGAACGGGCCATGATCAAGGCCAATGAAAAGCTGTCCCTGCTTTCTGCCGAGGCGCCGATCAATTCGCCGATCATGACCGACGGTACCGCGTTCTTCCAGTTGCAGGAAGAGTTTCGCGCCGCTTTCGACTGTACGGTGATCGATCTGCCGCGCGATATGCTGATCAACTATCCGCATCTGCTCGGGGACGTGAATGCTACTGTAATCGTGACGGAGTTGACGCTGGCTTCGGCCCGCGACTGCATTCGCTTGCTGTCCTGGCTGAAATCCCATGCCGCTCAGAGCAAGGTGTTCGTCATCGCCAACAAGGTGCAAACCGCCAATCTGGAAATTGGTCGCCAGGATTTCGAAAACTCGATCGAGCGCAAGATCGACATCATGATTCCCTATGATCCGAAAACAGCTGCGCAGGCGGCAAAACTGGGCCAGGCAATGGTGGAAGCCGGCAAGTCCAGCAAGGCTTCCGCGAAAATCATTGAACTGGCGAATCTCGTCCTTGGCTCGGTCAGCAGCGGAGAAGCGGCGGAGGCCACCGGAGACAAGAAATCGCTGATGGCAAAATTTGGTGATTTCAAATCCTTCTTGCCATCCAAAAAGACCAAAGAGGATGCTCCTAAAGTCTGAAGCAGGCACAGGTTTTCTTCAGCTTTAAAGGAATTTATTGATGGGTACGATGCAAATTGCAATTCTGGGGGCTGGCATGCTGGCGGTGCTGCTGCTGCTCATCTTTGCATTCTCGGGCCCGTCTGAGGCCAAGTCGGTGGCCCGCCAGCTGACCAAGCTCAAATATCGGCATTCCGACAGCGCCAATGTGCGGGTCGAGGCCCAGATGAAAAAGGCGTTGTCGGCGCGGCGCAAAACCACTCGTCCCAAGGGCGAGACCATGACCAAGCTGGAAATTCTCGCGATCCGGATGGAGAAAACCGGGAAATCCTGGCCGCTTTCCTATTTTTTCTATGCGGCGGGCGGCTTGTTCGTGGTCATCTCCGGCTTGCTGCTGCTGCAGGGCGCGCCGCTCCTGCTCTGCCTGTTCGTCGGGCTTCTCGTCGGAGCCGGATTGCCGCATTTCGTCGTCGGATTTCTGATCAACCGGCGCATATCCAAATTTACCGCGTCCTTTCCCGACGCCATCGAACTGCTGGTGCGCGGCCTGCGCTCCGGCTTGCCGGTGACCGAAACAATTGGTGTGGTAGCGAAGGAAGTTCGTGGCCCTGTAGGGGAGGAATTCCAGAAGGTCGTCGACCGGATCAAGATCGGCCAGACCATGGAAGATGCGCTGCAGGAAAGCGCGAAGCGCATGGACACACCGGAATTCAAGTTCTTCTGCATCACCCTGGCCATCCAGCGCGAGACCGGCGGCAATCTTGCCGAAACGCTGTCCAATCTGGCCGACGTGCTGCGCAAGCGCGGCCAGATGAAGCTCAAGATCAAGGCGATGTCCTCCGAATCCAAGGCTTCCGCCTATATCGTGGGCTCACTGCCGTTCATTGTCTTCGGTCTGGTCTATACCGTGAACCCGACCTATCTGGCCGGATTTTTCTACGAGGAAAGACTGATTATCGCTGGCCTGGGCGGCCTGTGCTGGATGAGCATCGGCGTGTTCATCATGGCCAAGATGGTCAATTTCGAGATTTAGCATGAAGGTACGACGCAAATGACAACCGGCAGCGGACCAACATTGATGGGCGTAGACGTCCTCTGGGTGGCAACCATTCTGGCTGCCGTGGCGGCGACGGCCGTGTTTTTCGCCATCTATGCTGCGGTAACGGTACGCGATCCGATGGCCAAGAGGGTCAAGGCGCTCACCGAACGCCGCGAACAGCTGAAAGCCGGCATCATGGCTTCAACCACCAAGAAGCGGGCAAAGCTGGTCCAGCAGAACGATACCACCGACCGGATGCGCAACGTCCTGTCGTCGCTGCAGGTCCTGCAGGATACCCAGGTCAAGGAAGCGCAACAGAAGCTGGCGCAGGCCGGAATCCGGTCGAAGGATCTTGCCTTTCTGATCATTTTCAGCCGGCTGGTCCTGCCCATAATTCTCGGTGGCGGAGCCGCACTGGCGATATATGGCTTCAATTATCTTGGTGACTGGTCGGATCTCAAGCGCTTTGGTGTCTTTGCCGGATCAGCCATTCTGGGCTACAAAGGCGCCGATATTTACGTCAACAACCTGATCGCCAAACGGACCGACCTGATCCGCAAGGGGCTGCCCGACGCCATCGACCTTCTGGTTATCTGTGCGGAAGCGGGACTGACGGTCGACACCGCCTTTGCTCGTGTTTCGAAAGAATTGGGCAGTGCCTATCCGGAACTGGCCGATGAATTCTCGCTGACCTCGATCGAGCTGGGCTTTCTGACCGAGCGGCGGCAGGCCTTCGAAAATCTGTCCTACCGGGTGGCGCTGGACCATATCAAGGGTGTCGTGACGACGATGATCCAGACCGAGAAATATGGTACCCCGCTCGCCTCTTCCCTGCGCGTTCTTTCCGCGGAATTTCGAAACGATCGGATGATGCGCGCGGAGGAAAAGGCCGCGCGTCTCCCCGCAATCATGACGGTACCGCTGATCCTGTTCATCCTGCCGACCCTGTTCATCGTGATCCTTGGACCCGCGGCCTGCTCCATTTCCGATGCGATGATGTAGCGAAAGCGCGATCTGACAAACCAAGAGAGCGGCAGGGAACTGCCGCTCTTTTCATGCTCGGGCTATGGTGTCGGCAGATTCCTTTATCTTTGCCAGCATCGCGGAAAGCTCGGCCTTTTCCTCTTCGCCAAGCACCGCCATGATTTTCTTGTCCATCGCCTGGGCGGCTGGCAGAATCTGGCCATAGAGATCGCGCCCCGTGCTGCTCAGCAGCAGGTGGTGCGACCGGCCATCGGCGCTGTTCGGACTGCGCTCGAGCAAGGCGCGGTCGACGAGGGTCTTTACCGCACGATTGACGGTGACCTTGTCCATCAGCGTCGCCTCTACCAGATGCCGCTGCGTCGACGCGCCGCGGGTACCGAGCACCGCCATCACGCGCCATTCCGGTATCTTGAGGCCGAAACGGCTCTTGTACTCGCTCGCGATCAGGTCACTGACGGCGTTGGACGCCGTTGACAGCTGATAAGGCAGAAATTCATCAAGAAGAAAGTTCATGGGCAATATTTATTCAAATCTGGTGCGAAGTCCAATCCAAAATGTCCGGGGAAAGGCGCGCTCTATAATTCCGTTGCTGCTGAGGGCAGCTTCTACGCGGGCATCAAAAAGATTCTCAACCCGCGTTTCGACCAGCAGGCGATCATTTATCGCAAGCGACATGCGCCCATCGATCGTAAATGCATCGGCGAGGCTGAGCTGATTGACATCATCCTCATATTGCTGCCCGATATAGCGCGCAGCCAGGCTGGCCCCGGTGCCATTTCCACCTTCCCAGCGGATTGTTCCCGACGCATTGTGCCGGGGAACCTGGGCCGGCCGCAAGCCGTCGATCGACGCAGCGTCGCCTACGCCCTCGACCTCCGCATCTACATAGGAATAACCGGCGCGGAAGGTCAGGCCTTCAACCAGTTCGGCGAGGTCGAACCGCACGTCGATTTCAATGCCTCTGGACCGGATCGATTGCAGATTCTGACGCTGGCTGTACGAAGCACCTGGCGCGACAAAGCCGACTCCCGGAAAGACCCCGGGCCCGGTGGCCAAAGTCACATTCGCGATGGCGTTGTCGAGCTGGTTGTAGAAGGCCGTCACACCCAATTGCAAAGTACCATCGTCCCAGTCCAGGCTCAGCTCGGCACCCTTCACCCGCTCCGGCTCGAGCGATTCGTTGGCGGCGGTCGCATCGTCGCCGACCCGGAATGGCCGGAACAGTTCGTTGAGTGTCGGCAGGCGCCAGCCGAGATAGGCGGCTCCGCGGAAGCTGAGCGCGCCGGTCAGATCATGGACAAAGCCGCCGCGCCCGGTAAACTCGCTGCCGCTGCGGTTGGCGAATGTCTCGTCGGTCCGGACAGCACCGGGGAACGGATTGATAAGCTCGATCTCGCGGCGAAAACCGTCATCGATCGACCAGAAGTCGACGCGACCCCCACCGGTCAGGACCAGCGCGTCGCTCGCCTGCACGCTGGCCTCGACAAAGCCGCCATAGGTCGCGGTGCTGCCGCCTGCCCTGCGGCTGCGGCGCGGCGTGTCATTGTCGGCGAAGAAGAAATTTTCCTTGGTCTCCCCCTCGGTCCGCCGCCAGTCGCCGCCGATCCGCAGTTCGATATTGTCACCAATCGGAGGCCGAACCTCAAAGCGTGCGCCAAGGCCGGTGGACGGCACATTATATTGCTCGAACACCCGGCTGACCGAAGCCCGATCATCGGCGACACCGCCAAAGCTGACATCGAAATTGCGGATCTGGACATAGGTGAGGGCCGACCATTGCCAGTCGGAACTGCGGTTGACCAGCCGGATGCTGGCATCGGCCCCGTCATTGTGATTTTCGCTGAAGGCAAAGCCGCGCTCGCGATCGTCGGTGAAAGCACGGACATTGGCCTGCAATTCGGTGCTGCCCGAAAGCGGCGCGACAAAGCGGGCCGCCAGCCCGGCCTGTTCATATTCCGCAGGGCGATCAACCGAACCGCGCTGGCCCTCGATGATCGGGACGAAGCCGTCCCCGCGCGCATAATTGGCGGATATCGTCAGCTGCCCGGCGCCCAGTTCGCGGCCGAACAGCAGATCGGCATCAACGCTGTTGCGGCTGCCGTAGGCCGCGCCCAGCTCAACCAGGTCGCCGACATTGTCGCTGAACAATTCGATGGTTCCGGCTATGGCGCCCTGCCCGTCAACGCCGGAGCCGCCACCGCGGGTGATCCGCGCACTGTTCAGGACGAGCGCGTCATAGCCCGGCCAGGCCACCCAGCCACCGAACGGATCAGCCTGCGGCACGCCGTCGAGGATCAGCAAGGCGCGAGACGAAGCATTGCCACCCAGCCCGCGAAGCGTAACGCCCTGACTCGTCGGATTGGCGGACCGCGCGTCCGATCGCCGGAATTGCTGAAGCCCCGGCACATCGCGCAATATATTCTCGACCGGTTGCAGGGAATCGAACGCAGTTTCGGTGATATTATAGGCTTGGTCACCGAGCGACCCCGGCAGTCCGGTGACAACAATCTCCGATATCTTCCCATCGGCAATAACGATATCATCGTTTTCGCCGACGGCCTGATCCTGCGCCCAGGCAGGAACGTTCATTGCCAGCAGAGGCAGCGCAAAAATCCACTTTTTCATGATTCCGGCTTCACTGCTTCCGGAGCCGCCTTCTGGAAGGCCTCCATTTCATTGCACGCCGCATCAATCCGCACGAGCCGGGGAAATGCATGCAGTGGCGTATCAAACCGACGCGCATTGGCCATTTGCGGGACCAGGCAGATATCGGCAAGATTGGGTTTGTCACCGCCGAACAGGCCGGCTTCAGGCGCCATGGCTTCCAGCGCAGCAAATCCTTCTCCGATCCAGTGGCGATACCAGGCGTCGATGACATCCTGCTCCTGTCCCAGTTCATCCTTGAGATATTTCAGGATCCGCAAATTGTTCACCGGATGGATGTCCGCCGCGACGACCATGGCCTGGGCGAGTGTGGTCGCTCGCTCGAACGGATCACGGGACACCATCGGCGGCTCGGCATATTTGGCATCTAGATAGTCGATGATGGCCAGCGACTGGCATAGATCATGCCCGTCTATCGACAGCATCGGCACAAAGCCCTGCGGGTTGCGCGCCACATAGTCCGCAGCCTTGTGGTCGCCGTCAAGCAGGCTGGTATTGACCGCGCGATAGGCAACGCCCTTGAGGTTCAGTGCGATGCGCACCCGGTAGCTCGCCGAGCTGCGCCAATAATCGTAGAGAATGATATCTGTCATGCGCTGGCTTTGACGATTGGGCAGCGTAAAAGCAAGCGCTCCTGTGCACTCTGGCCAGCGGCGCGGCCTAACCTGCGAAACCGCCATCCACGGAAATATCGCCCTGCGGTTGCACCGATGGTGCGCGCCCGGTGCGCTTCGCCAATTCTGCCAGCAGCGCGGGTGTCAGCCTGCTGGCGACAGCGGGATGCACATTCAGCCCCAACGCGCCGGTACCGCGATCCCGCTCCGCCTGCCGGAGCAGTCTCAGGGCCGCATTGGTCGCGCGGCTGTCCTGCATGATTTCCGGTACCGACGGCCGGGTCTTGCGGCTGACAATCTGCATGAAGCCGAAACCGTTGATCGCCGTGCGTTCGCAATTGGCAATCATATGGTCATCGAAGATCGCGGTGACAGCGGCGCGTTCGGCCTTGACTTCGAGCGTCGGAAAATCGACGCCGATATTGCCAGCGATGTCGAGCCGTAGCAGCGCCTGAGCGACTTCCTTCGCCGCCCGCTTCGCCAGGTCAAATGGTCCCAGAGGTCCGTCGACATCGATCAACGTCATCGCCGGGGTCAGCGAAACAAGCAGCCTTCCCCCGTCAAAGTCGATCAACCCGGTTTCCGCCTGTTCGATCGCTTCGTGCCAGCCATGCCGGGCAAGGATATCTTCGTCATGGGCGTAGAGCTGCTTGACGGGAAGTCCCGACCGGTCGAGTTCCGCAAGCAAGTCGGGACCATCGCCCAGGGGGCTATCCGCGTCCGCAGGCTGCGCCTTGGCGCGCTTGGCCTGCCCGCCGCGCTCCGTCATCGCCGCCCGCACGATTGCCACTCGCACCTTCGCGCCTTCGGTCAATCCCCTCGGGAGCGGCTGCAGCAGCGCCTCCTGCCCCTCCGGCAGAGACACGATCCCGGATTTTCCGGCGACCCATTGCCGGGTGAATTTTGCGTCGACGACCGCGCCGGGTCTTGCCCCGCTATCGGCGCGCTCGATGCGGATTTGGACCAGTGCGCCATTTTCCAGTCGCAGCGCCCGATTCTCGCCAATCCCGGCTTCGTAAAGCCAGCCATTTTCGAATTCAGCCAAGGGGATAGCCCGCGCTGATCAGCAGATTGCGGGTTTCATATAATGGCAGGCCCATGATCCCGCTGTAGCTGCCCGACATCCATGTCACCAGGGCTTCCGCCTGCCCCTGGATCGCATAGCCGCCAGCCTTGCCCTGGCCTTCGCCGCTGGCAATATAGGCGTCGATCTCGCGCGGCTCGAAACGCTTGAACTTGACGATGCTGTCCGACAATTTGGTCCGCGCCGTGCCATCGGTCGCGATCACGCAGACCGCTGACATCACATGATGCCGCCGTCCGCTGACCAGCTCCAGAAACTTGCGCTGCTGCGCAGCATCGGCCGCCTGTCCCAAAATCCGGCGACCAACCGCGACCGTGGTATCGCCGGCGAGCAGCATTTCGCCATCGACGCGCTCGACAGCAATCGCTTTTTCCCGTGCCATGCGCAGCACATAGTCGCGCGGCAATTCACCCTTATGCGGCGTTTCGTCGATGTCGGGTGACACAATCCGGTCCGGCGTAATGCCGAGACGGTCGAGTAGTTCCAGCCGGCGCGGACTGGAGGAGGCGAGGACGAGGTTCATATATTAGCTTCCGTCATGCTGAACTCGATTCAGCATCCAGAGCGTCAAATCGCAAGCACGTTTTCTGACAACCCGGGATCCCGGATCAAGTCCGGGATGACGAGCCATGGCTCGTCACTTGAAACGATAGGTGATGCGACCTTTGGTCAGGTCATAAGGTGTGAGCTCGACGAGCACTTCATCGCCAACCAGCACCCGGATGCGGTTCTTGCGCATCTT
>Ga0209024_1002001_pt1 | contig 13521 bp, 10 predicted proteins | sample AutmiccommunBRH5_FD_187380 | JGI IMG/M metagenome (GOLD analysis project Ga0209024, IMG submission 187380) | Deep subsurface microbial communities from Mt. Terri, Switzerland - Autotrophic microbial communities BRH/5 (SPAdes) (version 2) | ecosystem: Environmental > Aquatic > Deep subsurface >...
AGCAGCGAAGATCGTTACGAAGCGCTCAAGAAATTCGCCCGCGACCTCACCGAAGTTGCGCGTGAGGGCAAGCTTGATCCGGTCATCGGCCGTGACGAGGAAATCCGCCGCACGATCCAGATCCTCGCGCGCCGGACCAAGAACAACCCCGTGCTGATCGGCGAGCCCGGCGTCGGCAAGACCGCGATTGCCGAGGGTCTTGCGCTGCGCATCGTCAATGGCGACGTGCCCGACAGCTTGAAGGACCGCCGCCTGCTGTCTCTCGACATGGGATCGCTGATCGCGGGCGCCAAATATCGCGGCGAGTTCGAGGAACGCCTGAAAGGTGTTCTCGACGATGTGAAGGCCGCCGAGGGCGAGATCATCCTGTTTATCGACGAGATGCACACGCTGGTCGGCGCGGGCAAGGGCGAGGGCGCGATGGACGCCTCGAATCTGCTCAAACCCGCATTGGCACGCGGCGAGCTCCATTGCATCGGCGCGACGACGCTCGACGAATATCGCAAGCATGTCGAAAAAGACCCCGCGCTCCAGCGGCGCTTCCAGCCGGTGTTCGTCGGCGAACCGACGGTCGAGGATTCGATCTCTATCCTGCGCGGGCTCAAGGAAAAATATGAGCTGCACCACGGCGTGCGGATCACCGACGCCGCCATCGTCGCCGCGGCGACGCTGTCGAACCGCTATATCTCCGACCGCTTCCTGCCCGACAAGGCGATCGACCTGATGGACGAGGCCGCAAGCCGCATCCGCATGGAGGTCGAATCGAAGCCCGAGGAAATCGAGAACCTCGACCGCCGCATCATCCAGATGAAGATCGAGGAATCGGCGCTGTCGAAGGAAAGCGACGACGCCTCAAAGGATCGGCTGGCGACCTTGCGCGCCGAACTCGCGAACCTCGAACAGCAGTCGGCGGGCCTCACCCAGAAATGGCAGGCCGAAAAGGACAAGATCCACGCCGAGGCGAAGATCAAGGAAGAACTTGACGCCGCACGCTCGGCGCTCGACCAGGCGCAGCGCGCCGGGGACCTCGCTAAAGCGGGCGAGCTCAGCTACGGCACAATCCCCGGGCTCGAAAAGCAGCTCGCCGATGCCGAAGCCGCCGCGGGCAACGCAATGCTGCGCGAGGAGGTCACCGCCGACGACATTGCCGCGGTGGTCAGCAAATGGACCGGCATCCCCGTTGATCGGATGATGGAGGGCGAGCGCGAGAAATTGCTCGGCATGGAAGACACGCTGGCTCAACGCGTGATCGGACAGGACGAGGCCGTCCGCGCCGTCTCGACCGCCGTCCGCCGCGCCCGCGCCGGCCTGCAAGACCCGAACCGTCCGCTCGGCAGCTTCCTCTTCCTCGGCCCCACCGGCGTCGGCAAGACCGAGCTCACCAAGGCGCTCGCGCGTTTCCTGTTCGACGACGACAATGCGATGGTCCGCATCGACATGTCCGAATTCATGGAGAAACACAGCGTCGCGCGGCTTGTCGGCGCACCTCCGGGCTATGTCGGCTATGAAGAGGGCGGCACGCTCACCGAAGCGGTGCGCCGCCGCCCCTATCAGGTCGTGCTGTTCGACGAGGTCGAAAAGGCGCATCCCGACGTGTTCAACATCCTGCTCCAGGTGCTCGACGACGGGCGGCTGACCGATGGGCAGGGCCGCACGGTCGACTTCACCAACACGCTTATCATCCTGACCTCGAACCTCGGCAGCCAGGCAATCGCCGCGCTCCCCGACGACGCGCCGATTGAAGAGGCCGAGCCCGCGGTGATGGAGGTCGTGCGCGCGCATTTCCGGCCCGAGTTCCTGAACCGACTCGACGAGATCGTGCTGTTCAACCGCCTCGCGCAGCGGCATATGGCGGGGATCGTCGACATCCAGGTTGCGCGCGTCCAGAAACTGCTCGCCGACCGCAAGGTGACGCTCGAGCTGACCGACGCCGCGCGCGCGTGGCTCGGCCGTGTCGGTTATGATCCGGTGTATGGCGCAAGGCCGCTGAAGCGCGCGGTACAGAAATATCTGCAGGACCCGCTTGCCGACCTGATCCTGAAGGGTGAGGTCAGGGACGGGTCGACGATCAAGGTCGACGAAGGCGACGGAGCGCTGAAACTCTCGCCAGCATAAACAAAAGGGCGGCAGAGATGCCGCCCTTTTGTTTATCTCGATCCGCCGCTAGCAGGTGCCCGTCGCGCGGCAATCACCCGCCTTGCTCGACATCGCGTCCATCGTGTCGCGCGAATCCTGATTGCCCTGCGCCCACAGCTGCTTCCATTGCTCGTTGCTGTGGCAAACGCGCGCCTTCTTCACGAGCGAGCCGACTTCCTCGATCTTGCGGCATTTGATGAAGTCGGGATGCGTCGGCGCCAGCCCGGCATTATAGGCCTTGATCTCGGTCCCCGTCATCGTCGAGGCGGGCCTATCGAGCGGCGGCCGACGATCGGTGGCGGCGCCAGTCGTCGGCGTGCTCGACGCGGCGAGCGCGAACGCAATCATCATCGTCAGCATGATATCGCCCCTTTATTGCGGCCGAATCTCGGGCATCGTCGTCCCCGCGGGCTCCTGCGAATTGCTCCAGCCGCGCGCCAAGGTTTCCATCGAATCGCGCGCGTCCTGATTGCCCTTGTCGGCGACCCGCTTCCATTCGGCATTGGTGTTGCAAATGCGCAGCTTCTTGACGAGCGATCCCGGCTGCTCGATCCGGCGGCAGCGGATATAATCCGCATCATTCGCTGTCCGACCCTGATTATAGGCGTCGATCTCGGCACCCGACATTTCGGACGGCGTTCGGGCAAGCTGGGTTTGGGTTTCGCTGGCGACGGCGGGAACGGCCGACATGCAAAACAGAAGCCCCAGACAGACGGCTTTATGCATCGTCATTCTCCTTCACGGCATCGCGCCGCGTTCAGTTCGACGAATTGCCGCCAGCGCTGACAAAGGCTTCGGTTGTGTCGCGTGCATTCTGGCTGCTGTTCGCGATGACCTGTTTCCATTTTTCGTTCGTGTAGCAGGTGCGGTTCTTCTTCACGAGCGAACCGATCTCCAGCATCTTGCGGCATTTGATATAATAGGGATGGGTCTGCGGCAGCCCCTCATTATACGCCTTGATCTCGGTCGGCGTCATCGCCGAGGGCGGCTTCGACGGCGGCGCGCGGTCGGCTTCCGCGGCGAAAGCAGGCGCGGCGAGCAACGCAGCCGCGACCAATGCGGGCAGAATATGGTTCATGAAATTCCTCCTACCGCGGGCCCCAACCCGCTGCCTCATAAGGTGTATCATATGGGGCATCGGGACTTTCGCAAAGCTGAATTTCGACCGAAGCCGGACGGCCAGAACCCGCAGAAATCCTAGCGAGGAACGGCATAGCCCGACGCATCGGCAGACGCGAAATAGCGCAGCAGCAGATCGCGTTCGGCCGCCGTCATATGCGGGTTCCAGACATCGAAGATCAGCACCGCGCGCAGCTCGCCGCTGTCATTCCACGCCTCATGCTCGATCGTGTCGTCGAACGCGAAGGCCGTGCCCTCCTCCCACACGCGCGTCTCACCACCGACGCGAAAGCCGCAGCCCGGCGGAACGATCAACGGCAGGTGGACGATCGCGCGCGTATTGGTGACGCCGGTGTGCGGCGGGATGCGCGTATGCGGCTTCAGCATCGAGAAAAAGGCGCTCGGTGCCCGCCCCGGAATGCGCGCGCCGGGAATGGCGGCGAGCGCGGCCGCCGTCGCCGGGCAGCGATCGAGCACGGCCTGATTGGGCTCGCCATATTCCCACAGGAAACAGGCGCCCCAATCGAGCCGGTTATCGAGCCCCGACCAGATGGATTCAGGCGTCCCCGCGTCCATCTTCACATAGGGCCGCAGTTCTTCGCCCGGATCGTCGAGCAGGGCCCGCAGCTCGGCACGGATCGCATCCGTGTGCGCCTCGATTTCGGCGAACCAGGGAAAATGGCCGCGGTCGAAAAATTCGTCGGCGGGCAGGAACGGATAATGGATGCCCGCGCATTCATTCTGATAGATGCGGCGGCGGCCGAGCGCGCTCGCGATGAAGGCCTCGCCGCGGCGCGCCTCGGTTTCGGACAGGTCGCCGCGAACCGCGCCGAATGCGCCCGACGCCGCGGCGAACATGGTATCGGTGGCCGCCGCGACAAACGCATGCCCGTGCGCGAGCAGGGCTTCGAGCGGCGGCGGCACCGGGCTTAGCTGCGCACCGAGCGCGGTCGCCGCGCTCCACGCCGCAAGCGCGGCGCCCTTTTCACCCCGCGCTTCGTGGCGTTCCGCTTTACGGATCCACGCCATCAAGTCACGCCGGTCGATCGCCAGCGCGGCATCGAGCGCCGCCAGTTCGCGCTCATCGTCGCCGAGCGCGCGCCATGCCGAGGCCAGATTGCGCTGGAGGGCGCCGGACTGCGGATCACCCGAAATCGCCACCGCGAAATGCCGCGCAGCTGCGGCGGCGTCCCCTGCTTGCAGGGCTGAAATTCCAAGCCGGTTGGCCTCGACGGACGAAGCGGGTGGTGGTGCGCTGGTCATGGCCATGCTTGCCATCGGCAGGGGCAATCGGCAAGGTCGATTGATGACCGCCGCGCCCTCCGTGACCGCTATTGTCGATGATGCCGAATGGCTCGCGCATCGCTATGATCCGGGGCACGACGCTTTTCATTTTCGCCGCGTCGATCGCGCGGCGCGTGCGGCCGTTCCATTCCTGACCGATCTGCATCTGGGCGAAGCAAGCACTCCCGTCGTGTTACGCCGCGCCGATTGCCGCGCGGCGATGACAGGGCAGCGGCCGCCGCTGCATTTCCTGTTCCATTCGGCCTATTGCGCATCGACGATGCTCGCGCAGGCGTTTGACCAGCCGGGCGTCGCGACCGGCCTGTCCGAACCGGTCCTGCTCAATGATATGGTCGGATGGCGGCGCCGTGGCGCCACCCCGCGCGACCATGGCGCGGTGATGGACGATGCGCTGTCGATGCTCGGCCGCGGCTTTACCGCCGACGAAGCGGTGATCGTCAAGCCGTCGAACATTTTCAATCCGCTCGCCCGCGGCGCAATGACGCTGCGGCCGCAGGCGCGCGCGATCCTGCTCCATGCCCCGCTGCGCGATTTCCTGCTGTCGGTCGCGCGCAAGGACATGTGGTGCCGGCTATGGTGCCGCGAACTGCTCGAAGGCTATCTGGCCGACGGCTATGTGCAGCTCGGTTTCGAAGCGCGCGACTATTTCCGCCAGTCGGACCTGCAGGTCGCGGCGGTGGGCTGGCTCGCCCAGCAACAGGCATTCGCCGCGCTGCTCGCATGGGCGCCGGACCGGATCGCCTCGCTCGACAGCGAGACATTGACGCGGGCACCCGTGGCGGCGGTCGCGGCGGCGATGGACCATCTGAAGCTCGCGGGCGACCGCGCCGCGATTGCCGATCATCCGGCGCTCGGCCGCAACAGCAAATCGGGCGCGCCCTTTGCGGCGGGTGAACGCCAGCGCGATCTCGCCGCCGCCGAAGCCGCCTATGGCGAAGAAATTGTGCAAGTCGTCGGCTGGGCCGAAGCCGTAGCTGATCAGGCGGGTATCCCGCTCGCCCTGCCCGCGCCGCTGCTGGCGCGTTGAGCCCCGGCCAGGCTGGTGGTCGACCTCGACTACCGCTGGTTCCGACCGAAGCGGACCTCTCAATCATCGTCACCCCGGACTTGATCCGGGTCCATGACTTCGGCGCCGCCGTGGATCCCGGATCAAGTCCGGGATGACGAAACTCGGAACGTCCGACCACCCCCAAAAAAATCCGCCGCTCGACCTCCCGCGCTTTACCCATAGAAAAAGGGGCGGACATTGCTGTCCGCCCCCAATTTTTGGTCGAAGCGTGAAGAACTAGAACTTCAGCTTTGCCGACACGGCGTAACGACGGCCCAGCGCGTCATACGACGCCGGGAAGGTGTTGCCGCTGTTGTAGGTCGTCGAACCGATCGTGTTGCCAAGCAGCGGCGGGCTCTTGTCGAGCAGGTTCTGCACGGTGGCCGTGAACACCAGATTCTCGCTGACGTTGAACCGCGCGGTCAGGTCGAAATAATGCGCAGCCTTGATCTTGCGGAACTGCGGATCGACGACGCAACCGTTCGGATCGGTGCCCGTCGGATCGGGGCAGCCGGTAACCGGATCGGTGCCAGCATCAACAGCAGCGTCGATATCGGCCTGCAGCTGTGCCGGCTCGAACGTAACGCTGTCCTGCCAACGCCACAGCAGCGACAGGTCGACCTTGTCGAAGCCAAGCGTGAAGCGGTTCGAGAACTGGAACTCGGGCTGGATCGAACCCGTGAACGAGCAGTTCACGCTGTAGTAGCCGACGCATTCGCGATTCAGCGACGTGGGATCGGCGGCGTTGGCGTTGAACTTCGAGTGACGGGTCCAGTTGCCAACAAAGCCCCAGTCGAGGCTCGCGAAGCCCAGATCCATGTTGTAGTTCATCAACAGGTCGAAGCCGTCGGTGTACAGGCGACCGAGGTTGTTCGTCGTGCCGAACAGGCCCGGGGTGGTCGCCGGATCGCCGTCGAGGCCGCCGGTGATCGGGTTACGGCGGATCGACGTACATGCTGCGCTTGCTGCATCGTTCGTACCATTGGCACCGAAGCAGGCACCGATGATGTCGCCCGGCAGCGGCACGCCCAACACGTCGTTGATCTTGATGTTGTAATAATCAAGCGAGACGTTGAAGCGCGGGATAAAGTCGGGCTGGAACACGACACCGAGCGTCCAGGTATCGGCCTTTTCCGGCTGCAGGTTCAGGTTACCACCGGTGGTGATGTTGGCCTGAGCCGCGGTCGGGTTGGTGATCGAACCGATCGTCCCGGCCGGGGCGCCCTGTGCGATACAGATCGCGCGCAGGTTGGCGTCGCCCACCGGCGCCGCACCGGCGCAGGGGTCGATACCCAGGTTGGTCAGGCCGACGCTGGTCGGCGTGAACAGTTCACCGATGTTCGGTGCACGAACAGCGCGGCTGTAGTTACCACGGAACTTGACGCCCGCGCCCGGTTCCCAGCTACCGCCGGCTTTCCAGGTCCAGGTGTCATAGCCGCCGGCGCCTTCGATGCTGTAATCCGAATAACGGATACCGGCTTCGAGGGTCAGGCTTTCGAAGAAGGGCTTGTCTTCGACCAGCGGTGCGACGATTTCGGCATAAGCTTCATAAACGTCATAAGCACCGTCGATGTCGGGAGCTGCGCCACCCGCACCGCCGAGTTCGCCCGGGGTCTTCGCGAGAAGATCCGACGACTGCTGCGCGGTGTATTTGCGATATTCACCACCGATTGCGAAGCCGATCGGCTGCACCGCCAACGGCGAGGCGAAACCGACGTCACCCGAGATGATGCCGCGAACCTGAGCCAGCGAGGTGCGGTTGGTCGACGTGCTGTTTTCCTGAAGGAAATCGGCCGCTGCCGGCGTGATCGAGCCTTCGGGACCGAACAGATTGACGGGAACGCAAGAGGCATTGCCGCTGATGCAGGTCACGCCGTCGTTCGACAATGACGCTTCACGGAAACGCGACTGCAGCGTGTAGCCCTGAATCGTCTGGATATTTTCCGACTCGCCATAGGCGCCCTCGATGTTCCAGTCGATCGTGTCGGTGATACCGCCACGCGCGCCGACGCGATAGTCAAAGAAGGTCGTCTGATAGTCGCTGATACGCGGGCCGACTTCCGGAGTACGACGCGAAAGCGCCGTCGTGACAGTGCGATAGGCCGGATCGTCCGGGCCAGTTGCCGTCGCTGCCGCGTCGCAATCTGCCTGCGAAATCTGTGCCTGATAGGCAATCTGGCCCGACACCGCATTGCCGGCAGCATCGACGCCGTTGACGACCGGTGCGACGTTCAGCGCGCAGAACTGGTTACGCAGTGCCGCGGGCAGGAACGGGTTGTTCAGGTTGATATCGACGGTGCCGCCGAACGAACCCGACGGGGCGATGATCGTCGAGACCTTGTTCTTCGAGAACATGCCGCGCGTGTAGACCTCGACCGAGTCCGACACTTCATAGTTCGCCTGGCCATAGATGTTATAGCGCTCGAACGGCGTCTGGAAGATGTTGAACGGGTTGAAGTTGTAGGTCGCGAAAGTGCCGACCGCCTGGCCGCCCGCATTGACCTGACGCACGCCGCCGTTCGCCGCACCGCCGGGGGTCAGCGTCAGGATCGGGTTGCCGTCGGCATCGACGCCGGTCTGCGTGTATTGCGCGATGGTGTTCGGTGCGCCGCCGGTCAGGCCGCGGGTGCCCGAGAAGCGCGACGGAACCGACGTGCCCGAACCGATGAAGGTGTTCGAATAGCTGTCGAGCGTGTTTTCCGAGAAGGGACGTGCACCCTGATAGACGGGATCGGCCTGCTGATAGCCGATGCTCAGAACCGCGTTACCGCGGCCGTCGTCGAAATTCGCACCGATGGTGGCGTCGACGCGGAAGACGTTGCCGTCGCCCTGTTCGGTGATCTGGTTCGAAGCGGTGACTTCCAGACCGGCGAAGTCGCGCTTGGTCACAAAGTTCACCACGCCGGTGATGGCGTCGGCGCCATAGGTGGTCACGGCGGCGCCGGTCAGCGCGTCGACGCGCTCGATCAGGGCCAGCGGGATGTTGTTAAGGTCGACGCGGCCGTTGACGTCCGACGGAGCGACGCGGTTGCCGTTCAAGAGAACGATGTTGCGGGTCGCGCCCAGGCCGCGAAGATCGACATATGAGCCGCCGGTGTTGCCGTTGTTCACGGCCGAACCGATGCTCGGGACGACGCCGGGCATTTCGCGCAGCACTTCTTCGGCGACGTTCGACTGCTTCAGTTCGATCGTGTCCGAGGTCGTCACGTTGACCGGGGTCGACTGTTCGAGGTTCGGGTTGCGGATCAGCGAGCCGGTGACGACGATTTCCGACTGTGCGGCACCTTCTTCGGCGGCGTCCTGCGCGAAGGCAGGAGCCGAAACCAGGGCGACGCTCAATACGAGCGGCGCAGCGCCTAGCCTCAGCTTGGAATATTGGGTTTTCTTCACAGTGCAGTCCCTTGCTACTGGTGGATTGAAATTACCCGGACCCCCAGCGCAACCGGCCAAAGCCGACACACACAGATGCCCCGATAGCGTGCGGGATGTAACTTCGTTCATGTCGAGTAAAGCGAATTCCCGGCGCAATCGGCCGTTTCAAAGGCGATTGTGACGTATTTGCAACAAGTGTGGGAATCCACGAAATACAATATGCTGCAGCGCGTCATCTGCGACATATTGTTTCAATGGTTACGAATTCGCCCACGGCAAGCGGGCATCAGCGGTCGATCGGCCCTGCAAGCTTGCTGGGGTCGAGACGCGCATCGCGCCATTTCAGCCCCCAGTGCATATGCGGGCCCGTCGCGCGTCCGGTCCGCCCCACCGTGCCGAGCCGCTGCCCTTGCACGACCCGGTCGCCAACCTTCACGTCGAGCCGCTGGCAGTGCAGGAACGCGCTCGACAGTCCCATGCCATGATCGACGATCAGCAAATTGCCCTCGAGCGTGAACGGCTCGCTCGCCGCGAGCACCACAACGCCGTCGGCAGGCGCGACGAAGGGCGTTCCGGCGGGCACCGCGACATCGGTGCCGCTATGATAGGTGCCGGGCTTGCCCTGATAGACGCGCTGCGACCCGAAGAGGCCGGAGAGGCGCCCGGTGACCGGCCAGCGGAATGTCTGCCGCCAGCCGTCCGAATCGACCTGCATGTTCCGCGCCGCAGCAATCTGCGCGAGCTCGGCAGGGCGGCGGCGCTGGAATTCGGCATCGCTCGCCGCGCTGCCGCGATAGGGCGCGTTGATATGCTCGAGCCGCCAGCTTCCCGCCGCGACCGCGATGGCGCGTTCGATCAGCCGCCCGTCATCCAGCGTCGCGACCAGCCGCGCGCGCGCGCCGGCATCGCGGTCGAACGCGATGAGGAAACGGCCGTCAGCGGCGACCGGAATCGCCTTGCCGTCGAGGGTCAGCGTCCGCGTATCGCTCGGCGCATGGCCGACCATCGCCGCGCCTTGCTCTGCGAGCCCCGTCAGCGTGAAGTCTGAACGAACCGGCGCGCGCGGCGGCGCGGGTGGAGGGGGAGGTGTAACGACGGCCGGGCGAGGCGCGGGCTCAGCATCGGTTCCGGCCGCCGGAACACAGCCCGCCGCGACGATCAACAGCGCAAATGCCGCCCCGTACCGCGGCCAATCCGTCGCAAAACTCATGCCTTGCGCGCGGCGTCCAGTTCGGCGTTCACCGAAATCTCGGCGGTCGCATAGGGCTCCTGCCGCGCGACCGACCAGTAACGCAGCTCGTCGAGCCCGATCGGTGCGCCGCTCACCGCGCACAGCACATGGTCGCCGGGGGCGAGGACGCGAAAACCATTCGGTCCGTACTGAAGGCGGGCAAGGCGGTTGCGGCTGGCGATCAACATGATTCTCTATCCATTCGGCGGCAGGTCATTGCCGCGACTATACCAGCATCGCGCCGCGCGGCCACCCCCCGGTCCCTTGGGCGACCTCAGAAAAGCTCGCCCTGCCCTCGCTTGGGCTCCGCGAACGGCTTGCGAGCCGGTCGTGGCGACGGCGCGGGTGGTCCTTCGCCCCCGCCCACCTGAACCAGCACCTCGCCGTCGGCGAATTGCAGCCGGAGGTGTCCCGCGTCCCGCGCCTTGGCGGCGGTCGTGACGATCGCGCCGCCCGCGTCGCGCACCATCGCATAGCCGCGCGACAGCAGCGCGCGTGGGTCGAGGCTGTCGAGCAATCGCCCGAGCCCTTCAAGCTGCGCCCGGTCGCGATCCCAGCGCCGCGCGAGCAGTGCGGGACGCAGCGCCGCGCCGCGTGTTGCGAGCCGTTCCGAAATCACCGCCAGCCGGTGGCGCTGGCTGCGGTCGAGCCGCTCGCCCGCATCGTCGAGCCGCTGGCGCTGCGGCGCATAGAGCGCGTCGCGCCTCGGCAGGTGGCGCGCGAGCGCGGTCAGCCGCTCGCCCGCCAGTGCCTGATGGCGGTTCGCGGCGCCGATGATCCGCCCGTTCCACGTCGCGAGTTGTGACATGAGTTCGGCGCGCACCGGCACCGCCATTTCGGCCGCTGCGGTCGGGGTCGGCGCGCGGACGTCGGCGGCATAGTCGGCCAGCGTCACATCGGTCTCGTGCCCCACGGCGCTGATCGTCGGGATGCGGCATTCGGCGATCGCGCGCACGACGACCTCTTCGTTGAACGCCCAAAGATCCTCGATCGACCCGCCGCCACGCGCGACGATGACCAGATCGGGACGCGGCACCGGCCCGTCGGCTTCCAGTCCATCGAAACCGCGGATCGCATTCGCGACCTGCGCCGCCGCGCCGTCACCCTGGACCAGCACCGGCCAGACGATGACATGCGTCGGGCAGCGATCGGCGAGCCGGTGGAGGATGTCCCGAATCACCGCGCCGGTCGGCGACGTCACCACGCCGATGGTGCGCGGCAGATAGGGCAGCCGCTCATATTTCCGGTCGCGGTCGAACAGCCCCTCGGCGCCGAGCCGCGCCTTCAGCTTCTCGAACAGCAGCATCAGCGCGCCCTCGCCCGCGACTTCGAGCGTATCGACGACGAGTTGATATTTGGAGCGCCCCGGATAGGTGGTGAGCTTGCCGGTCGCGATCACCTCGATCCCGTCCTCGGGCCGGAAGGCGAGCCGCGCCGCCTGCCCTTTCCACATCACCATGTCGATCAGCGCATTATCGTCTTTCATCGCCGCATAGAAATGCCCCGACGCCGCGCGTTTTGTTCCCGACAATTCGCCCCGCACGCGCACGCGCGCGAAGCCGTCCTCGACCGTCCGCTTGATCGCCGCCGACAATTGGCTGACCGACAGCGGCGGTGCCCCGTCGCCGGATGGCGACAAGCCAACATTGTCGCCGGGCGCGCCCTCGGCTAACAGCCGCGCGGGCGTGTCGCTATCGGACGCCGTATCGGGAAAAGGGACTGACATGAATATCCTGCTGGTCGGATCGGGGGGCCGCGAACATGCGCTCAGCTGGCAGTTGGCACAATCGCCAAGCTGCGCCAAGCTCTATGCCGCACCGGGCAACCCGGGGATCGAAGCGCACGCCGAATGCGTCGCGATTGCCGCCGACGATCTGGACGGGCTGATCGCCTTCGTAAAGGCGCATGGCGTGGATTTCGTCGTCGTCGGCCCCGAAGCGCCGCTCGTCGCGGGGCTCGCCGACCGCCTCGGCGAAATCGGCATTCCGGCGTTCGGCCCGTCGGCGGCCGCCGCGCGGCTCGAAGGGTCAAAGGGCTTCACCAAAGATCTTTGCGCGCGCGCCGGCATCCCGACCGCCGCCTATGTCCGCTGCACCAGCGCCGACGAGGCGCTCGCGGTCCTCGAAGGTTTTTCGATCCCCGTCGTGATCAAGGCCGACGGCCTCGCCGCGGGCAAGGGCGTGATCATCGCCGAAACAGTCGAAGAAGCGGAAGCCGCGATCGACGACATGATGGGCGGCGCGTTCGGCAGCGCGGGCGCCGAAGTGGTGATCGAGGAATTTATGACCGGCGAGGAAGCGAGCTTCTTCGCGCTTTCCGACGGCAGTGACGTGATCGCGTTCGGCAGCGCACAGGATCACAAGCGCGTCGGCGACGGCGACACCGGACCGAATACGGGCGGCATGGGCGCCTACAGCCCCGCCCCCGTTCTCACTCCCGAACTCGAAGCCGCGGTGATGGACCGCATCATTCGCCCAACCGTGGCGACGCTCGCCGCCGAAGGCACGCCCTATGTCGGCGTGCTCTTTGCGGGGCTGATGCTCACCGCGCAGGGCCCGAAACTGATCGAATATAATTGCCGTTTCGGCGATCCCGAATGCCAGGTCCTGATGATGCGTTATGCGGGCGACCTCGCCGCGCTACTTTACGCGGCGGCGACCGGCGCCCTCGCGAGCGCCACCCCGCCCGCCTTCGCCAGCGATTATGCGCTAACGGTCGTGATGGCCGCGAAAGGCTACCCCGCCGCCCCCGAAAAGGGCGGCGCGATCCACGGCATTGCCGACGCCGAAACGGGTGGGGTGCGCGTTTTCCATGCGGGCACGGCGCGCGCTGGCGCCCAGATCGTCGCTGCGGGCGGCCGCGTTCTGAACGTCACCGCGACCGGCCGCACCGTCACCGAAGCGCAGGCGCGAGCCTATGCCGCGGTCGACAAGCTCGATTTTGCCACCGGCTTCTGCCGCCGCGATATCGGCTGGCGCGAAGTCGCACGCGAAGCCGAATAACACGCGCCTCGCCATTCGGGCGAAAGCGCGAATGACCGATAAATATAAGTCGACCAAGTCGGTGCCGCCGAATAGATTGCCCGCAACATTGGGAGAAGATCATGATTTGGCTTCAGGAAAACTGGATTCTCGCGGTCGTCGGCCTCGTCGTTGCCGTGGTGCTGCTCTGGTGGCTGTTTGGACGCTCGAAACCCGAAGAGATTGCCCCGCCGGCGGTCGAACCGGCGAAGCCCGCCAAGCCGCTCGAGCCCGTAAAGCCCGAAATCATTGCCGCCGAGCCCGCGCGCTTCAAACCGATCGAGCCGAAG
>Ga0209024_1002002_pt1 | contig 13519 bp, 13 predicted proteins | sample AutmiccommunBRH5_FD_187380 | JGI IMG/M metagenome (GOLD analysis project Ga0209024, IMG submission 187380) | Deep subsurface microbial communities from Mt. Terri, Switzerland - Autotrophic microbial communities BRH/5 (SPAdes) (version 2) | ecosystem: Environmental > Aquatic > Deep subsurface >...
AAAAAGGCAAGGCCGAAGAAAAGCCCTATGCCTTCAAGGCCCACCCCCGCGTGTTGCCGGTGTTGAAAAAGCATTTCAGTGCGGTGTCGCTGGCTAACAATCATTCCTATGATTACGGCGAGAACACTTTTCTTGAAACGCTTGGCCTGCTTGAGAAAGCCGGCTTGCCGTACTTGGGTGCCGGGCGAGACATTGTTCAGGCGCAGGAGCCAAAAATATTCAATGTGAAGGGCAAGAAAATTGCACTGTTGGCCTACAACGAATTTTTTCCGCGAAGCTTTGAAGCGCTGACCGACCGCCCCGGCATTGCCTGGAGCGAAGACGAATATGTGGTGTACGGAATTAAGCGCGCCAAAGAATTTTATGGCGCTGATTATGTCATTACTTATCCACACTGGGGGCTTGAACACCGAAAAATTGCATCGCCCCGGCAGGTGCACCTGGCCCGCTTGATGATTGATTCCGGCGCAGACGCTGTGGTGGGCGGCCACCCACATGTAACGCAAAACATTGAAACCTACAAAGGCAAACCCATTTTTTATAGCCTCGGCAATTTTGTGTTCAACGGCTTCACCGACGACGATTCAAACACCGGCTGGCTGGTGCAGCTGTTCATCAAGAACGATGAAATCAGCTGGCTTGTGCATGAAGCGAAGTTGAACAAATTGGGAGTTCCCAAGTATTCAAGAAGCATTCTGGCGTCGGAGTTGGTGAATTGAGGGGTGGGTGAGTTTTCAGGTGGTTGTGGTCTTTGCTCAGCAAAATTTCTGCTGGAATGTTGATCCCTTTGTGCAGGCCTCGAATCATTGTTCGCCACCATTCCCATTTGTTCCATGCGGAAGTGAATCGCATCAATCGGATCAACTGGTGGGGGCGGTGATACTTTGCGTTCGTAATCCTGAATGAGCAAGCCAAGCAATGCGATGGTTTCATTGTGTTCATCGCAATTAGTTGCCATCAAATTCAACAAATGCGCAACCGCATGGGAATGGTCTTGCTCGGTTTTAATCACTTTCATTGGCACATCCATCTCGGCAAGATCACGCGCACGCAAGTGCCTTTCGCATGGATAAGGCGCAGGATTTGGTCTGTGGACTGAGTATGTGATGACTTTTTACGAGATTGGGTGGCGGGTGTTCGGCCCGAAGCGGACGTTGGGACTGAATGATGAAACGACTGTATTATTGGCAAAAGCAGACTTCTAAACTTAGACGGTAGTCGATGATGACACTGACCTTCGGAATAGAGTTCCCGGCTCGCCATATGGTGGCGAATAACCAGGGTTTATTTTTCATCCTGTTCATGCGATGCTTGGCAAACATTTGAAATGGTTAAATTAATGAAATATATCGCGATGTTCGGATAAATGGATATCGCCGTTATTGTTCGATAAATCAAGTTAGACCTCACTAAATACAGAAGCGCGCAGCATCGATGCAGAAGACCATAACGATCTCAATGCCCAGCTCACTAGAACTGCAGACTTCCCTTTCGTTTTCCACAACCATGGCTGGGATAGAGGATGCAGAACTGTACGTTTTCGATTTCAAGTCGACACAAAATACTGAGCCATTCGCCATGCTCTTGATTTCCAGCGAAATCAGAAGGTTCATTCGAAACAAGCCCCATGCCAAAGTTTCATGTTCAAACTTTAAACACATGAACTACGCCGCCCACATGGGCTTCTTTCAAGCCCTAGGGCTTGACCATGGCAAAGCTCCGGGAGAAGCCAAGGGAAGCCCAAGATACATCCCAATGCGAATTTTCGATTCAGCTACCTTAGAGAGGGAGGCCGCAACCAAAGGAATCGAGGTGGGCGAAGAAATCGAAGAAAACAGCTCGCAAATGGCCTCTTTGCTATGCGGCGAGAGCGATGGGTCAATGCACGAAACTTTGACCTACTCCATGCGGGAGATTATGCGCAATGTCATTGAGCACAGTGAGTCACCGAGGTTTGGCATTTGCGCACAATATTGGCCATCCAAAAGTAAGGTTGAGGTCGCAATTCTTGATCGTGGCATTGGGCTAAGACAAAGCCTCAGCCACAACCCACACATAGATGCCTCCACTGACAAAAATGCCATCAACTTCGCACTAATGCCGGCGGTGTCAGGCAAAGCCTTTAAGGGCGCAAGAATCCGCAAGAAGGGGCATTGGGTCAACTCTGGTTTCGGCTTATACATGACCAACCGCATTTGCCGCAATGGCGGCAACTTCTTCATTGCCAGCGGAAGGGCCGGGCTCTTATTAACATCGGGCAAGGGTGGCAAAAAATGGCATGACTGCGACCTACTTGGCACTGCTGTCAGGATGGTCGTGAAAACAGATCAACTGAGCGGCCTAAGAGAGGCTTTGGCCAAATACAAGGAAGAAGGTTACGAGTTCCAGAAACAGTATCAAGAAATCGTCAACATTGACCCCTCATCTGCGTCGCTAATGCTTTCCGACGATTTCGATATATCCACTTGGCAAAAAATCAAGGAACGAATTGGTATTAAGAAGTGAGCACTATCAACAAAGGTCTAACTGTCGGTTCAACGCGGACGCCAATACTTACCATGGCTTCGCCATTTTCATGGCCAGTGTTGCTGCCCTCCGCCTTCGGCTCTGGCGCCGGTTAACCTAGTCGTTATGGCTCAAAGTTCGGCCGCTCCAACACGACCCAAGATGATTTTAAATATGCTCAACTTGGCAAAAATACATATCTATTTTTATTGACAACATACATGACTATTAATATCAAAAATGAATCCAAAGTCGCGGTCAGCTGTGCAAATTGCCAGGCTTCCTGCTGCCGCCTAGAGGTCATGATTCTCAGTGACACAGGTGTTCCAGAGGCCCATATTTCACGCGACAAATGGGGTGCAGAAACAATGTTGCGTTTAGATGATGGTTGGTGCTCTGCTATAAATCGCGAAACCTTCATGTGTTCGATTTATGAAAACCGGCCTTTGATTTGTCGTGAATTTGAATTGGGGGCATTTGAATGCATGAATGAAAGGGCTGTACAGGTGGTTTTTTAATCAGATTCTAGCCATAACAAATTACTCCAGCGAACATTTTTCCGTCGCTTGGTTTTGTGGTTGTCAGCACAAAACAGCTCCTCCAAAAATGCCGCTGAGCACGGCGTTATACAAAGTCGGCTTGAGACCACTTTAAAGACTTTCGTAATCAAAAACCTTATGTCCGCTTAGGCCGAAATACCGGCCTTTGCGTTTATTCAGTCTGCTGTAAATTCAGTCAACAATACGAAGATAAACGCCCCTTTAGACGCCTTACCCAACCCTGTTTAACGTAGCAGACGTATGCTGCCGCTGTTGCAGGAATTGAGCTATTTGCGTGCGAAGGCAAGAAGTTGCGCGACGTCGCCCTGGTCAGCTGCTCGTAGGGCGGTCAGATATTCAGCCCGCATTTCGCTCTGGCTCACGAGGGAAGGGTATCCACCGCTGCCCCATGTAAAAGGTTCCAACCCCATCTTCTGGAGCAGAAGGTCAGCGATCAAACGACAGCACCTTCCATTGCCATTTGGAAACGGGTGGGTAAGCACAAGCTGGTGATGAAACCGTGCCGCCAGCTCATCCGGGGGCATGGCATTGTGTTCGACCTGATACTTGGTGTTCTCCAGTGAGTTCCGGACGCGCATAGAAACCTGACGCCAATCGCAGCCGATATTCTTGTCGCTCTTGCGGTACGTGCCGGCCCATGTCCATGTATCGCTGAACATCCGCTTATGCAGCTTGCGCAGGAACATATCATCCAGGATGTCCCGCTTGAGCTGGCGCTGAGCCCACCGGGCGCCCTTGATGATATTGAGCTGCTCCCATTCATTGAGCTCGCCCTGCGTCGAGATGTGCTTGGGCTTCAGGCCCTCTTTTTCATCTGGATCGAGCGGGGTCTGCCCGGGCTGATACGTGAGTTCCATCACCACAACTCGCGCCAGTTGCCATCGAGCAACTCTTTCGCCATGAGCTCCAACTGCATCTGCTGCGACTTGCTGCCAACGGCTTGGTCCTCAAGCGACATGGTATGCGCCACGGGGAGCATTTGCTTTCGAGCCACGATCTTCGCTTGGCCCTTCAACTTGACCTCCAGGGATGTTTTCGGCACGAAGACATAGTGAAGCTCGCAATCCAACGCGGCGGCAACCTTACGCAAAGAAGCTAGCGTAATACTGTCGTCGGCCTCGCTCTTCTCAAGTTTGTGCACCGTAGAGTTTCTTACACCAAGGCGTCGAGCAAGCGCCACAGCAGTCATACCAAGGGCCTCCCGGACGGTCTGTATCCAGCCGTTGGGCGGCCGCGGGGGAAAGGTTTTCTTAAGCACGGGTTTCAGCTGCTTGTCAGTCTGACGAAGCTGCAGCCAGCGGTAGGAATTGTCCACAATAATATCCCCTCAGGGCGATATAAGGAATTATATATTATCCTTATAGGGATAAATATACAATGCAAAAATATCGCCAAAGGGATACTTTCAGGAATACCAAATAGCAACAGGCGCGGCAAAAACCCTGCTCAAAGTTGCAGTTACTCACCCGGAAGTTCTGCGTGAACTTGGTACTTAACCGACTCGGCTCATGTTAAAGAAAACGCATTTTTTTAACATGATGAGAATTTCACGTTAAAGATGTCGATGTTCTTCAGCATGAGGTAGCAGTCTTTTTGGGTCGATCAATTCACCAACCCTTTCGAGTGAACCGAATCAGCGGCTTCTTTGACCATTCAATCCCCTCTGCTACTCAGCGGTCAATTGCTTGATCAAGGGAAGCCAGTAGTCGGGGCAAAAGTGGTTCGAGTGCTCTCTTGGAATATGGACGCCGAGCCACGCACCGAAATTACTTTTACGAGTGAGCGCGGTCATTTTCAGTTTCCCGAAGTAAGGGGTGCTGCTGAATTTGGATTTTTGGCCAAATTGTTTCATGTGCCAGTCGTGTTGATTGATATGAATTTGATTGAAGGGCAGTCCTCAACCTCGCTGTTTTCAAGCGGCAGAAATTCATATGGCCAAGCCGTTGAAACGGGTTTTGAGAAGACTAATTTGAGCTGCGATCTAAAAGACCGACAAATGTTTGAGGATGTTTTACCAATCATTGATTGCAAGGTTGATCGGGTTAATTACTTGGGGTTACTCAACTGGGTCGCTTCTTGACCGCTTGCCATGGTCTGTTAGTCTAGCCCTTCCCATTCATACAAAGCACCCTAGCCGCATGCAATCATTTTTTTGCCGGTCAATTTCCTTCTCCTGCTTTTTCTTATTCTTTTTCTTTTCCCAAGGAGCGCAGGCCGTGTGGCAAGACAACCTGATTCTTTCCTCGGCTGTCGAGGGGCAAATACTTGACCACGGTAAACCGGTTGCGGGGCAGAAAGTTATTCGCACTTTGCACTGGAATATGGAAGCCGAGCCTCGAACCGAGACAACGACTACAAACAAAGATGGTCGATTCCAGTTCCCTGAGGTGCGCGGTGCTGCGGAGTTCGGATTCTTGGCAAAGTTGTTTCATGTTCCCACTGTAAGTATTCGTGTCTATGTTCCAGTAAAGGAACGTGAGTACATGGCCTACGCAACATCTAGAAATTCATACAAGGCAAATGCTGAAACTGGGCTTCCTTTGATTCGACTTAAGTGTGATCTGAAAAACCAAGAAATGTTTAACGGCAGATTGCCAATTATTAACTGTGAAGTAGAAGAATCAGAAGAAAGGAAGAATCTGAAATATGACTAATTTACTTCTACAACCCAAATATGTTCATTCACTTTCAGATTTTGTTTATGAAGCAGACATGGTTTTCCGCAGGATAAAAACCGCAAATCCAAAAGAGAGTATTTCTCAGGTCTCCCTGTTTACCTCAGACGAACTGAGTCAGGTAGCAAAAAGGCGGAAGCTAGCCCTTCAAGAAAGTGGCTTCGGCACCCTCGCCGGAAGATCCGGCCTCTTCAACATCGACCTGCTCAGCGGTTTCGGTTTCGTCGCCCACGGCACAGGCAGCCGCGCCAATGAACTGGTGCTTGTTACACGCGGTACCAACTTTGCGCACAACAAGTTCGACCTTGGCACCAATGCGAACATTGGTTATGGCATCGGCCCGCGTGGCAATGTGATTCACCGTGGCTTTCTGAAAACCTTCAAAAGCTATCAAAGCCAGTTGGTGAATTTTGTGTCGCAAAGCGGCGCAAAGCGACCAAGTACCATTCACTGCATGGGGCACAGCTTGGGCGGTGCCTTGGCCAATTTGAATGCGTGCATGTTGCGCGATGCGGGCTTCAATGTGTGCTTGTACACCATTGGCGCGCCGCGTGTGGGTATTGTTAGTTATGCGCAAGACATGACCCGGCAAATTGCGCCCGGCCAAATTCGGCGCATTGCCAACCCGTGCGACCCAGTGCCCATGGTGCCGGTGTTTCCCTATGCCCATGCATCAAATGGCGCTTCGGAATTGATTGTTCAGCACGGTCAGAAAGTGGGTATCGATGCGCATTTGCTGCACAGTGGCTATTCCAAAATGGCCCACAGCAGCAGTTGGAGTGATTTCGCGCCCATGCCGAATGTTTTGCAAAGCCACGCCGACCTGGCCAGAGACTTTGCCCGAATTGGCGGTGGCAGCATGTTCAACACCCAGTTGCTGGATTTGATCGGCAAGTTGACCAAGCGCGTATTGCTCGACATGGGCTATGTCGCCTTGGTAACCACGCAAGGCGCACTGAGCATGGCATTTACGGCGGTTGATTTGCTGGCTGAAGTGCTGGCGAAAGCGGCGAACGCAAGCAAACTTTTAGCTGACGATGTGTTCACCATTGTGAATTCGATTCTTGATTTCATGGGGCGTGCACCCATGAACGGTGCTGCAATGACAGCTCAAACTTTGCACTGGGTTCTTAATCAGTTCAGCACGGAAATGGCTGGGCGTGCGCAGCAGGCCATGTTGAAGGCGCAGAAGTCGGTCTAAGTGTTTCGACGCGAAGTAAACCTGTTTCAGGCGACTTGTAAAAAAGTGCAAAAGAAAACCCTTGCTATCCCTTCCGCACCCTTCAGTCGCCTTCGCGAAAGGTATCCTCATCAAGAATATTCAAAATAGAGCGCCAATTGTTCTATTCAATCACCCCCGCTCAACCCCCCAATACAACACCCACCCCGCCGCAACGCTCAATGCCCAGGTCAGCACAAACGCCATCAGCATTTCTGCAAACCCTGCCAAACCCAAGGCAATTACCACCGAACTTGCAAACACGGCAATGCCGTAGTGAATCAAAAACACGGAATACGAAATATCGCCCAGCCAGCGCACTGGGCCTTGAACAATCAAGGCGACAAAGCGCTCTATACGCGCGCTGTTTATCAACAGCAAGGCAGTTGCACCTGTTAGCAGCAGCCTTTCGCGCCATTCAATCGACAAAGCAATGCCAAGCACGCCCAAAATCATTACGCTGCCCCAAACTACCTTGCCTTCGCGCTGTGCCCAATGCGCCAAAACGCCCAAGCCGTAGGCCCCGAAAAAGTACCAGGCCCATTCGTCGTGTTCGGCATTTCTGTTCCACACCAGCAGCGATGCAACTGCCATGGCGCAGGCCAGCAGCAACAGGGCATGCGCGGGCTTGATCCAGCGATCCGATTGTTGGCCCAATCGCTGACTCAGCCACCCCAGCAACACCAGCACCGCATACAGTTGCAGGTCAATGGCCACGTACCAAACCCCGGCCGACAAGGCCTCCACTTCCACAATGTCGTGCAGCAAAAAAACATGGGCCAGCAGTTGCGTAACGCTGGGCAAACCAGAAATTTCATCATGAACCGCAATTTTGCTGCCCAACCAGCCCAGCAGCACTGCAACTGCAATGGCAACCCAGAACGGTTTGGCCAGGCGCAGAAAGCGTTTTTTGAATAGGGGCCATACAGCTACTTCCCGGCCTTTTTTCAGCATATTGAACAGCGATTGCGCGGTCAGAAAGCCGCCAATCACCAGAAAAATTTGCACCACGTAGCGGCCCTCAATGGCAATAAAACCAAGCAAGTCGGGCCACTTTGCTTGCAGAACAGGTGACATGGGTGTGTACAGCAGCAAGTGGTGAATCACAATGATTTGTGATGCAAATACTTTCAGCAGGTCGATGGTGGAATTGCGCACAGTGCGAACGGCATGGGTTGGCAAGCTGGCAGTATACGACTGGAAGCAGGTCCCCCGGGCTATTTTCAAGCCGTGGTTTTGCACCAACTTGGTGCCGAAACAGGGCGTACCGGCGTATTATCATGCGGATGAAACTGTCCATCCGTGCCTTGCGCGCCCTGTCGGTGTCGCGGTCCATTCTTGGCTTCGAGTCCAATTCAACCAGCCCCCGCGAGAAAGCGATTTCAGGGTTGGGTGCCTTTCTGGGCATTTTGATGGTGTGTTGGGTGTCCAGTTTTGTGGTGCAGGGCACCGATGCAGTTTTGGTGGTTGCGTCCATGGGGGCCACGGCGGTGTTGTTGTTCGCGGTGCCACACGGCACTTTGTCGCAGCCTTGGGCGTTGATGGGTGGGCATTTTGTGTCGGCACTCATTGGTGTAACTTGCGCGCGCTATGTGCCCGATCAATTTCTGGCGGCGTCACTGGCAGTGGGTTTGTCGGTGGCAGTCATGTACTGGGCCAACTGTATTCACCCACCCGGCGGGGCCACCGCGCTAACCGCTGTGCTGGGTGGCGAGTCGATTTCAAACCTGGGTTATTGGTACATGATCAACCCGGTGTTGTTGAATACGCTGGCCATTTTGTTTGTGGCGGTCAGTTTCAATGCGTTGTTCTCCTGGCGGCGATACCCCAATCATTTTGCGCGCAAGCAGAAAAAACCGGTAGAGGCTTTGTCCGAAACTGGTGCCAGCCTGACGCACGAAGATTTCGCAGCGGCCATTGCCCGCATGGATTCATATGTGGACGTAAGTGCCGATGTGCTGGCTGAACTGTTTGAGTACGCCACCAAGCATGCCGACGAGCAAAGCACCCACCCGCAAAACCTGACAGTGGGTTCGTTTTACAGCAATGGGCAAGTGGGTTACCGCTGGTGTGTGCGGGAGTTGCTCGACATGTCGCTGACCATGCCCTACAAGGGCGAAGCTGGGCAGCAGGTGATTTTCAAGAATGTGGCTGGCGCTGGTTTGTATGAAACAGGCTTGAGCAATGTAGAGGCCTTCAAGCGTTGGGCCCGCTATGAAGTGGTGCTGCAAGATGGCCGCTGGTTGCCAGTGGAGGCGGCCACACATTAAAGCGAGTTCAAGTGCTCTCGCAGAATACGGCGAATTTCAACAATGGCCTCGGGTGTTTCTTGCACGCTGTGCCAGGAGTCCACCACCAACTCGGAGGCCGCACCTTCCAGCCGGGCGCTGGCATAGGGCACTACGCCGTCGCTGCTGGCTTCCAGAATGATGCCCGGTGTGTCGTTGCCCATAATGGAGTGGTAGGTCACCTTGCTTGAAATCGGCAGCTTGGCCGATTCCCGCACAAACGGGTCTTGGTCGCTCAGGTTTTTGATGCTGTTGATGGAGCCTACCAAAGGTTCATTCGAGGCTTCATCCGGGTTCACCAACAGCTGGCCAATTTCAGTCACGCGGCTAAGCACTGTGGCGGGCAAGCGAATAAGGCCAGACACAAAGCGTGCGAAGCGATTCTCTGCATACGGTGTTCCCCGGTGCGGTGCAGCAATGAAAATTGCGCGTGTGGGTTGCGGCATGGCGTCGAATATCACATACGGTTCAATCTTGTTGCGCAGCTTCTTTTCGCGCTGTCGCGAAATGTTGTAGCGCTCCAGCACCGATTCCCACAACTGGTCACCAGAATTCGAGACCATCAAACGCGCCAACACACCACCCATGCTGTGGCCAATCAAGACCATTTCTTTGGAGGCCCTGTGGTTGCCCTGTGGGTCGAAGTTTTTTAACGTGGCATTGACCGCTTCCCGAATGGCACGGTTGTTGAAAGGCAGTGGCAAATTGGTGGGGTAATACACTTGCCAAATTTGATAGTTTTGGCGAAGTTCTTCATCGCCCAACACCTCGTTGGCCACATTCACCCAGGCTTCGGGGCTGCTGGCCAAACCATGCAGCATCAGAATAACGCGGCGGTTGGGGTCGAAAGGTTGCATCAAATAAATGCGGGGTTTGTCCAGTGTTTCACTGCGACCAATCAAGGACAACAAACTTTCTTGCGCGAAGCCCGAGCGTGCCAACCACAGCCCGTAGCCCGATGTGAAATTCGCTGCAAGCGGCACGCGAATTCCGCGCACGTCCACACTGGCGTTTCTGTGTGGATCGAAACCCTGCAGCTGAACGCGATTGCCAGCCAGAACAGATTCGATGCTGTTGCCGGGAAAGTGCAACATCACGGTGAGCGCTGGAAATGGTGTTTCGCCCCAGGGTTTGTTTTCATCTTCCTGTTTTACCACGCTGGCTGCAAAGACAGCCACCAGTTCAGCACCCAAACCATCGCGGCGATACTGGTTGCGCAAGCCTTTGAAGGTAAGCGATGATGCGGCAACGAGTTCATTGGGCAGTTGCCCTTTGTGGCTTAGGCTGATGCCTGCGGTGCTGCCACTGACTTGCCAGGGGGCGAAATCGAGCAGGTAGGTTTTGTCTTCGGATACGGATTTTTCAAGTTGATCACGGTAGCGGTTGAACAATCCAACCACGGCTTGCTGTGTGGAAAAGTTGTAGTAATCGCGCACCTGCGATTGGCGATCTTCCATGGCGCGAAGGTCGGGCGTGCGGCTGGTGAAGAACAGGTAAAGGTAGGCATGCTTTGCGCTTTCAAGGTACGCCGACAGGGTAGCGGCTTTCAGCGCATCGTTTGCGGGCTCCAGTTTTTGTGCTTCTTCAAGTCGCAGGGCCTCTTGCAGCCACAGCTCGGACAGCGTTGAAAGTCGTTGTTCGTCGCTTAAGCCGATGTTGGCCATCAGTGTTTTGCGGCAGCTTGCAATGTCGCGGTTGCAGCCTTCCTCGTCAGTTCCAACCACCTGCAGCGCGGTGCGTGCCGATGCGCTGAGGTTGCCTGTGGTAAGTACATCGCCCCTGCGGGCTGACAGGTAGTCTTCCGAGCTGACCGAGCCCACGCTGACAATGGCGCAGCCTGACACGGCGAGTGCAAGCAGGGTGGCGGTGGCAAGGCGGGTGAAGTTCAACATGTGCGGCGGCGATACTTTGACTGAAGACACTGATTCTACGCTAGGTCCTCCGGTACATCGACGTCTCGCAACACATCCGCCGTGGGCCAGTCAATCGCAATTATTTCCGCATCGCGCAGCAAATGCTTTGCACCCACATCGCCTTGCAAGGCAATCAGCGAAGCCGCCCATGCGCGTGTCAGCCCCACGGGGTGACCACGTTTGCCATCGAAGTAGGGGGCAACTGCGCGCAATTCCTGTGCGCTTGATTTAGCCAGTGCAGCATGCACCTGCGCAATGGCTTGAGCCGGTACCCAAGGCATGTCGCCCAGCGAAATCACAAACCCTGTGATGCCCGGTTTTTTCTCCAGGCAATGCCGCACAGCCGCCGCAAGCGCGCTACCCATGCCATGTTGTGCCTCCGGGCTGATCAACACTTCGCAGCCTGCATCGAACAGACAATGCACGCGCTTTGGCTGGTGGCCTTGAATTACTGCCAGCGTTCCCGGCAAGGCTTCAAACATCGCTCGCCCGCTGTGCCACAACACGGGTTTGCCGGAATCAGGGCGAGCTTGTAGCAGTTTGTCTTTCTCACCGCTGGGGTCAAAGCGTTGCCCAAGGCCAGCAGCCAGCAAAATACCCTGAATCATGGCAAGGGCCTTTTCACTTTGCGCAGGCACTTAGTGTGTCGGCAGCCACTTCAAGCGCGGCTTTGGCGTGTGCCACATTCAACACTTTGTCGCCTGCCACGCCGTTTTTCATGGCCACCAGTTCGGCTGCAATCGACACTGCAATTTCAGCAGGTGTGCGGCTGCCAATATAAACACCCGCTGGGCCACGCAGCGTTGCTGCTTGTTCTTCACTCACGCCAAATTCCAGCAGTCGCTCACGGCGGGCCTCATTGTTGCGGCGGGAACCGAGCGCTGCCACGTAAAAGGCGGGGCTTTGCAGGGCCTCCATCAAGGCCAGGTCATCCAGCTTGGGGTCGTGGGTCAGTGCTATCACGGCCATGCGTGCATCGGGTTTCATGGCTATCACTACATCGTCGGGCATGTCGCGTGTCAACATTGTGCCGGGCTCATTCCACTCATCGGCGTATTCTTCGCGTGGGTCGCACACAGTCACTGCGAAGTCGAGCGCCACAGCCATGCGTGCCAGTTGCTGGCTTAACTGGCCTGCACCAATCAGCAACAAACGGTAGCGTGGACCAAACACGCTGATCAAAGTGGTGCCATCAAACACCAAACCTTGCTCGGGGTGGGTGGGCTCCAGTTTGCGCTCGCCTGTTTTCAGATTCAGGCTGCGCTGTACCAGTTTGCCGGCTTTCAAAGCTTTCAACAATTCGGTCAATTCACCGGCTGCGGCCAGTGGTTCAAGCACAAGCTCCATGGTGCCGCCACAGGGCAGGCCAAAGCGGCGGGCTTGCTCTGCACCCACGCCATAACTTACCAATTGGGGCTGTGCCGGAAAGCCGTCTTTGTTCAGAATGCGGTCAATCAAGTCGTCTTCAATACAGCCACCCGACACACTGCCCACGGCATGGCCATCGTCGCGCAGCGCAAGCAGTGAGCCGGGTGGCCTTGGGGAAGAACCCCATGTGCGCACCACCGTGGCCAGCATCACGCGGTGGCCGTTTTCCAGCCATCGGTGCGCGCGCTGCAACACTTCAAGATCAAGACTTTCCATGTTGCTACTCCTTTACGCTTTCAGCTGTTCACCAATCGGCAGTTTGCGAATGCGTTTGCCAGTGGCGTTGAACAGGGCGTTGGCCAGTGCGGGTGCCAAAGGTGGCACGCCTGGTTCGCCCACGCCGGTTGGCTTTTCGCCAGACTGAACCATGTGCACTTCAACCTTGGGCATTTCGTTGATGCGCAGCACGGTGTAATCGTGGTAATTCGACTGCTGTACTTCGCCGTCTTTCAAGGTAATTTCGCCGGTCAGTGCCGCAGCCAATGCAAAGCCAATGCCGCCTTCCATCTGCGCTTTCACCACATCGGGGTTCACCACCACGCCGCAATCTACAGCGCACACCACGCGGTCTACTTTGAAACTGTTGTCTTTTTGAACGGTCACTTCAACCACTTGGGCCACAAAGCTGTTGAACGATTCATGCACCGCAATGCCACGGCCGCGTTTGGCATCGTCGCCTGCAGGCGCCAGCGGTTTGCCCCAGCCTGCTTTGTCAGCCACCAGTTTCAGCACGCCCGCATGGCGGGGGTGTTTGCTCAACAAGGCTTCACGATATTTAACCGGGTCTTGTTTGGCGTGCACTGCCAGTTCATCCACAAACACTTCGGTGGCATAGGCTGTGTGGGTGGAACCCACCGCACGCCACCACTGAATGGGCACGCGAACTTGCTCGTTCGTGGTGTGTAAATCCACCAGCATGTTGGGAATTTGG
>Ga0209024_1002003_pt1 | contig 13513 bp, 12 predicted proteins | sample AutmiccommunBRH5_FD_187380 | JGI IMG/M metagenome (GOLD analysis project Ga0209024, IMG submission 187380) | Deep subsurface microbial communities from Mt. Terri, Switzerland - Autotrophic microbial communities BRH/5 (SPAdes) (version 2) | ecosystem: Environmental > Aquatic > Deep subsurface >...
CGGCAGTAGGCCCATTCGTTGCTCGACATTATCAATGACATTTTGGATCTGTCAAAAATTGAAGCGGGACAACTGGAGGTGAATTTTGAACCGATGTCACTGAAAAGTGCGTTTGAATTCGCGGCAGATCTGTTCTCCCAATCCGCCCACGCAAAAGGACTTTATTTAAACGCGAAGTTTGATGAAAAAATTCCACATTCCATGGAATGTGATCCATTGCGTTTGCGACAAATTTTATTCAACCTGCTGAGCAACGCCGTGAAATTCACCCACAAAGGCGGAATCGAGTTCCATGCAAAAATGAAGCCCGGCAAGCGCGGCAGCGAACAAATCGTGATTCAAGTGATTGATACAGGGATTGGTATCAGCCCTGAAGCTCAGAATCAAATTTTTGATCCGTTTGTTCAGGCTGCGCACGACACCACCAAGAAATTTGGTGGCACGGGTCTTGGACTTTCCATTTCCCAACGTCTCTCCAGGCTTCTCGGGGGCAAGCTAACCTTGCAAAGTGCAGTTAACGAAGGTTCATGCATGACTGTTACCCTGCCTTTGAGGAAAACCGAGCCAAGAAAATCCACACAAGACGAACGCCGCAGGAACTTGAAAAGCATTAAAGTACCCCAGTACGTCAAGAACGCAAGTATCCTGATCGCCGACGACAATGAAATCAACCGGGCATTGCTCAAGAACCAGCTTGCTCTCATGGGTTGCAGTGTTGACGTTGCCGGTGACGGCCTGGAGGCTTTGTCGAAGTGGATAGAAAAGGATTATGACCTGTTCATCTGTGACTGTCAGATGCCCAAAATGAGTGGCTTTGATGTGGCCCAACACATCAGGGAAATCACAGCCCTTCGCCCTGCTCGCCGGGTACAGCCGCTAATTGGCTACACCGCCGATGCGTTAAGTGAAACTCGCGAACACTGCTTAGCCGCAGGCATGGACGATGTACTTGTCAAACCTGTGCGCATGGACACGCTTAAATCAGTATTGATTGAATGGCTTGAACCCGGCCGAAAAAAATTACCTGTAGTGACCGCCATGACATCGCCCATCGATTGGGCTGCATTGGATGAAATCACCGGGAACGACAGGGACTTTGCCAAAGACCTGCTATTGGCGTTCGTGGCGGACAAAGGCAAGCAACTGGAAAAGCTGGACAAGATGATCAGGAATTCAGACATGCAGGGCGTGCTAAAAGTGACCCACAAAATCAAGGGCACCGCACTTGGACTTTGTGCAAAAACCCTGGCCGACACCTGCTGTTTGATAGAAACCGCTGCGCAGGAAACCGACAACAGCATTGTTCACACCGGCAAAGACCTGCTGGAAGCAGAGTTCGAAAAAATTCGGGATTTGCTGGAAAAATGCTGATTCACGACAGTAAAAATTTACGGCTTTACTGTCGTTTTTTCTTTTCTTCGGCATACAGACGCTCTGGCCAATCAAGGTCAGGCTGTGTGTCGGCTGACGATTTTCTGGTCTCTGATTGATTCTGGCCAGACTTGATCAAGCGACGTGCCAACACCACGGCAATGATCAACACCACAAAAGGCCCCAACCACAACACCGCATTTTCCATGCTGAAGGCAGGTTTGTAGATGACAAACTCGCCATAGCGGTCTTGCATGTAGCTTTTGATTTCCTCACTGGTTTTTCCAGCGCGAATTTGTTCGGCGATTTTTTCTTTCAAATCGACCGCCAGCGATGCATGCGAATCGGCCAGTGACTGGTTTTGGCACACCAGGCAGCGCAACTCGCTGGCCACTTCTTTGTACTGCTCTTTCTCGGTTTGATTCAGGTCGTTCACATTCATCGGGAAGCCTCGATGGCTGGCAGTGCCATGCTGTCAAAATAATCGGCAGGAATTGGACCCACCTGCTTGTGAATGATGGTGTTGTTGGCACTCATCAGGAATGTTTCCGGCACGCCATACACACCCAATTCAATGCCGTACTGGCCTTGCTGGTCAATCAAAATCAAATCATAGGGGTTGCCGTATTGAGCCAGCCAGCGGCGGGTATTGGCCAAGTCGTCTTTGTACGCCAGGCCCACCAGTTTAATTTTTCTTTGCTTGGCCAGCGCAATGAAATGTGGGTGCTCCACAAGGCAGGCCTGGCACCATGAAGCAAACACATTCAACACCCAGGGCTGGCCTTTCAATGCATCAATATTCTGCAAAGTCTGGATATCGGCAAGCTGCACTGCGGCAACTTCAGAACCGGTGAAGCTGAGCACGGGCAACACCACCGCAGGTGCAGGTTTGCCAATCAGGGCCGAGGGCAGTTTCTTGGGATCAAGCCACAAACCACGCAGCAAAAACACCCCCAGAAACAGCAACACCAAAATTGGCAGGTAAAGCCGAAGGCGCTTTTTAATCATGCCATTGCCCCGTTTTTTCTGGGGCGGTAGCGGCGATCAAACACGGTGACCAAACCACCCAACGCCATCAATGCGCACCCCCACCAAATCAGGTTGATCAATGGTTTGTAGTACAGCCTTACACCCCAGGCACCGCTGCTGGTGCTGCTTTGCACGGCATCGCCAAGGCTGACATACACATCAGAAAACCAGTCACTGTGAATGGCCGATTCAGTCATGATCTGTTCCGAACTTTGGTAGCGCCGCTTCTCGGGTTCAAGCAAGTGAATCAAGGTGCCATCACCACGCGTCAGCTCAAACACACCAAGTGCCGCCACATGGTTTTGTCGCTGCACGGAATCAACACCAATGAAAGTGACCCGCCACGGGCCAATCTCGGTGGTTTCGCCAGGTTTCAACACGGCATCGGTTTCAGTCTCGAAGGTTTTTACCCAGCTAACCCCCACCACAAACACGGCCACACCCAAATGCGCAAGCACCATGCCCCAATAGGAAAGGGACAAACGGCGAATGCGGTACAACAGCCCGCTTTCGGGCGCAGCAGCACCGGCCTTGCGTGTGGCCACCGCAGCGTGGGCCAGCGTGGCCACAGCCATGAACACGGCACACACCACGCCAACAGCCCACAGCAGGCTAAAGTGCCCATTGAACAATGCCGCACCCAACAACACCAACACAGCAACACCCAAAGCCACGGCACCCGGTTTGATGTACTGCGCAAGCCGCGTTTCGCGCCAGCGCGAATCGGGGCCCAGTGCCATCAACAACACGGCGGGCAGCAAAATGGGCGCGAACATGGCTTCGAAATAAGGCTGCCCCACCGACATTTTTCGCCCGCCTATCACTTCAACCACCAAAGGGTAAAGTGTGCCCAGCATCACGGCCACCAAGGCTGCACTCATCAACACATTGTTGGACAACAACAGCGATTCGCGACCAGTGGCTTTGAAACTGCCACCCTGCCCCACCTCGCCCGTTTTAAGCGCATACAGAATGTAGGAAGCACCCACCACGATGAACAGCAAGGCGAGAATGAACACACCGCGCTCGGGGTCGGTGGCAAAGGCATGTACAGAGGTAAGCACGCCCGAACGAACAAGGAATGTGCCCAACAAGGACAAGGCAAAGGTGGTCAGTGCCAGCAGCAAGGTCCAGCTGCGCAGTGCGCCACGTTTCTCGGAAACAGCCAGCGAATGAATAAGCGCGGTGCCTGCCAGCCAGGGCATCAAGGATGCATTTTCAACCGGGTCCCAAAACCACCAGCCTCCCCAACCCAACTCGCGGTAAGCCCACCAGCTTCCCAAGGCAATCCCCACGGTGAGAAACGCCCACGCCACATTGGTCCAGGGGCGGCTCCAACGTGCCCAGGTCATGTCGAAACGTCCTTCCAGCAGGCCAGCCACGGCAAAAGCAAAGGTAACGGCAAAACCCACGTAACCCATGTAAAGCATGGGGGGATGAATAATCATGATGATGTCTTGCAGCAAAGGGTTTAAATCCCGGCCGTCCACTGGCGTGGGGTTCAGGTATTCAAAGGGGTTGCTGGCTGTCAGCAAGTACAACAGAAAGCCCACCAACACCAACTGCAAGGTGGCAAGCACGCGCACCTTGAAGCATGCCGACACCTCAAAACCTGACCATGCCACTGCCTGCGTCCACCCCGCAAACATCAGCACCCACAACAGGAAAGAACCTTCATGCGAGCCCCAGCTGGCCGCCACTTTGTAAAAAACAGGCAAAGCGAGATTGGAGTTTTCAGCCACATTGCGAACAGAAAAATCGCTGAGTACGAATGAACAAATCAGCCCCAGAAAAGCAACGCTGACCAAGCTGGTAACCAGCAATACATTGCGCTGCAACGACACCAGCAAAGGCACTGCGGGTTCATGCACATACACACCGCGCACAGCCACAAAGCCAGCCACCGCACCGAACAAAGCCAGCACAGTGGCCAATGCCAGGCTGAACTGCGAAATAAATGAAATCACTTGTCGACTCCGGGTGGCATGTAATCTTCATCATGTTTGGCCAACACTTCAGAAGCCACGAAGGTGCTTCCGTCCCACTGTCCATCGGCCACCACGCCAGTGCCTTCTTTGAATAAATCAGGAACAATGCCGTTGAACTCAACCGGTACTTTTCTATTCATGTCGCTGACCACAAAGCGCACCTTCAATGAATCGGCTTCGCGTTGAACGCTGCCCACTTCCACCATGCCACCCAAGCGATAGGTTTTCTCACCCTTGGGTACTTCACCACTCAGTATTTGTGTGGGTGTGTAGAAAAAAACCAGGTTGTCATTGAACACCTTGACCAGTGCGATTCCAAAACCCAGCGCCACCACCACAATGGCAGCCAGCCAGGCTGCACGGTACGCACGCGGATTGCTCATTGGGCGCTCCCTTTTTTCCCCATGCGGGCCATGCGGCTGCTGCGCTGGCTTTTGCGTGCCAACTCGGTTTTGTCAGGGCCAGCGCGAAAGGCAAAAACACCATCCAGAACCAACACCGACACACTTAAAGCCACACAAATCCAGACGGTTTGCCATGCATCAAAATTCATTGTTCACACCTTGTTTGAAATTTTATGGACACTACCGCCACCGGCGCTGCACCAACAAACGCCTTGCCCGGTTCAATACCGTGCTGGCGCAAATCAACCAGAAACCCAACACGCTTAGCCACATCCCCATGGCAATGTCCGGGTGAATCCGGCTGCCACCCAGGGAAACGCTGTACCCCTGGTGAAGCGTGTTCCAAAAAACCACGGACAGGTAAATCAAGGGAATATTCACAGCGCCAATCAACAAACCAACCGCCAGCACACGATCAGCCTTGGCTGGGTCGGTGGCCAATTGGCCCAGGGCGATCAAGCCCAGATAAATGAACAACAGCAGCAATTCCGATGTCATTCGTGCGTCCCACACCCAATAGGCGCCCCAAGTGGGCTTTCCCCACAAGGCCCCGGTGATCAGCGCCAGTGCAGTCATCCACGCGCCTGTGGGCAACAAAGCCCGCATCATGACTGCAGACACATCGCTTCGGTACACCCAGTTCAGCATGGCATAACCACAGGCCACAAGGTACAAAAACATCGACATCCAGGCTGCAGGCACATGCACATAAATTGCGCGATACACCTCGCCTTGTTGCCCATCCACAGGGGCCAAAAACAAGCCCGTGTACAAACCGAAACCCAGCAGCAGAACGCCTGCAAGCAGCAGCCAGACCCACAGCCAACTGGCCACAGCGTGAAATTTCGGCGGAGAAGCCAACTGCCCGAGCATGGTTATTCCTGTATCAATTGAATAAGACGCCTGGCCACAACGGGGCCAAGCAAACAAGCCAATAATCCCAAACTGAACAACACTGCCAGGGGAGCCAGTGCGCTGCGACCCAGGTCTGTGGCCTGGCTGGCTTCAAGACCGAATATCAGCACAGGCACCAACAGGGGCAATGCAAACAGATACACCAGCACCGCGCCCCCCCGGGTCAGCATCACCAGCAAGCCGATCACACCCAGCAACGGTGCAATGGCCCACACACCCGCCACCATGGCAAGAATCAACTGCAGCGACTGCGCACCATTCAAGCCAAACTGCAAAGCAGCCAAACCCGTGACGGGCACCAACACCAGCATTTGTGAACATGCCGTGTACAACACGCGAACCAGCCAGTAGGTGCCAGTACTGCCCGGGTTTATCTGGGTCAGAAAACGAATCCAGCCCACGCGCTGATCTTCAGCAAACCAGTCCTTTGCACCCAGCAACACGGCAAGCAGCAAACTGACCCAGGTGGCCACTTGCGCAAACTCCACGCTGGTCTTGCCCAATCCAATTCCGAAAAAACTCAACACCATCCAGTGAAACAATGCCCCCCACAGCACCGCCTGGGGGTTGCCCCACAGCACGGCCCAGTCGCGCTTGATCAATGCACCCATGGGCACATTCGAAGTGGGTGCTGACGACAAACAAGGTTCGACTGGGGGCACAGGCATTCGACTGGCCGCATCGCCATGCAACTCCCCTTGCGCCAGCACGTCCACATTCATGGCCACACCGGGCAATTGTTGCAACAAACCAGCCGGGTCAACATGTGTGGCCATGAACACGAAACCGCCCGCTTGCAAATGCTTTTCAAGGGCCTTGGCCAACACCTGCTGGCCTTCCGTGTCCAGCGCGTTCAAAGGTTCATCCAACAGCCACACCAAGAAAGGCGAGGCCAGCAAGGTACACAAACCCAAGCGCGCCTTTTGCCCGGATGACAGCGTACCGATTCGTTCATATTGCCAATCGGTCAGGCTGACCTGCGCGAGAATGTATTCCATGTCAGTGTGCGCCCGGCTCAAGTGCGCCAACAGGTTTTGCACATGGTCTTGCACCAGCAGTTCATCGCGCAAACCATATTCCGCCTTGAACAACATGGCTTGCCCCGGCAAGGCGTTGGCCAGCGCACGCAGCAAGGTGGACTTGCCAACACCATTGGCACCACGCAACACATGCACTTCGCCCGCATTCAAGACACATTGAATTTCACCCGACAACACCACACCAGCAGCTTGCAGGCTGTTGCAATGCACATGAAGGTGTTGCGTTGAAAGCGTGGCGTCGATCATTTATCGGGCACTGCCCTTGCTCATGTCCAGGGAAAGCCCGCGGCTCAATTCGCTGCGTGGCACGGAAACCCAACCGGACTCCACATCGCCAACACCGGGCTGCGCCAAGCCCTGAATCGAGAGGCGCGCCTGAAAATACAAAGTTTCTGGCAAGTTGTTCATTGCACCTTCTTGAATAAAGTCATTTGGGCCAAAACGCACAACTTGCCCCACCTCCAATTGCGCAGCGGGTACACGCACCACGGCCAAGGGCATGCCGACCCCGGCCTGCGATTTCATGAACACGAACAGGGCGGAATTGTCATTCACACCGCCCGGCATTTGCTGCGGCAAAACCAGGCTGACAGTGGTTAGCACATCGCCAATGGCAGCTTCAGGAGCAGCTGTTTTCAAACTGGCTTGTTGGACCTGGCTTAACCGCTGCCAATACACCTGTGCCTTGTTCTGGTCACCTGCCTGTTCCGCCGCACTGGCGGCCAACGCAAGGGCTTTTTCGTGCCGGGGTTCGCTTTGCAGCGCCGCCGCAATATAAGTTTCCGGTTCACCCGCCAGCGTGCGGCCTTGGGCCATGGCTGTCATGTCGGCCAAATCGGCAAGAATATCGGGATGGCCGGGGGATAATTCCAATGCCTTTTTCAACGCGGCTGCACTGTCCGGATAATTGGACATGGACGCGTGGGTGCGTGCCAACAACACCCAACCACGCAGGTCGTCAGGCTGCTGGGCAAGGCGGGTTTTCAAACCGGCCAAACGATCTTCAAGGCTTGCGCCATCCCCGGGGTGCCCCGACGATGCGGAGACGGCTTGATCCGCCGAGGGAGATTTCATCCCGCCTGCATCTCGCCCCGGCCACTGAAGGGAACCCGCATTCATCGCACCAATGAAGTAAGTGAATGCAATGGCCAGCACCAAAGTGCCCACGATCAACACGGGCAATGCGGCAGGGTTGACCCACGCTGAATGCGACACTGGAAGGGATTCGCGCGCACCCATGTGCGGCTTGCTTTCCTGCGCCATGGTTTGCCAGTTTTCAATCAAAATCTGCTTGCTGCCCTCGTCCAGCATGAGGTCGTTCTCAATTTCCCTGCGACGATCCAGCAATGCATGCCATTCCGGGCTTTTTTCCAGTGCCTCTGCTCCCGGTTGGGTTTTATTCCAACGGGAAGAAAAAAAACCGTACCATGCGAAATACATACAAAATACTAGAAAAAACAGGAAGATAAAGCCGACAAAAGCGACATCAAGACTCAATTGGACACTCCCAGACGCGAAGTAGGGATACTAACATTACGAATGATGACGTAACATTGTGAGCTGTACCGATGTTAGCGTAAACCCTGAGCAGCATTACTTCTGAAAATCGCCAAGGCGCTGAACCAATGATTCAGGACAACCTGTTCAACTATAAAAAATTCGTTTTTCTGAAATGGGCACTGCTCCTCACCCTCGTTTCTTCATTTGCATACCTGTTTGATCAACCACGCATCAATGCCAACGGCGGTACCTGGCTGGGTTACACCTTGGGCACCATTGGCGCACTGCTTATACTTTGGCTGATGTGGTTTGGCGTGCGCAAACGCCAATACGCCAATGAATCGGGCAACTTGCGGGGTTGGGTTTCTGCACACATTTATCTGGGTTTGGCCTTGTCGGTTGTGGCCACGCTTCACAGTGGTTTTCAAATTGGCTGGAACATCCATTCATTGGCCTATGTACTAACCATAGCCACCATTGGCACGGGCGTGTGGGGACTGACCTTCTACCTTCGGTTTCCTCTGGAAATGTCGCAGGTGTTGAACCGCCAAAGCCCTGAACAAATTGTTGCACAAATAGAAAACCTGGATCGCGAAGCCACCAAGCTGATTAAAAATTCAGGTGATCTGATTGCGCGAGCAGTGGCCAGCTCACTAAAGCAAGGCGTATTCAACACGCGTGGCAACCAACGCACGGGCAAAATAAAAAATTGCGCCACTGAGAAAGCCGTCAATACACTGCAGCGGGAAATCACCCGGTCCGACAGCCTGGCTGACATTTACAAAAACCAGGTGCAGCGCCTGCGCGCCCTGAAACAATTGCGCCGTTACTACTACATGCGTTACTGGCTTGAACTGTGGCTGGCCGTGCATGTGCCCTTGTCTTTCGGGCTGCTTGCAGCACTGATTGCACATGTGTTGTCCGTGTTCATTTACTGGTAAGCGCACATGGCCGAACAACAACAAAGCCCGCTTCAAATCGAGCAACAAGCCCTGCAAAAACCGCTGGGCTTGAAACGCCCCTTGTCATGGTTCTTGTTCCTGCCCATTCTGTTTGCATTTTTGGCGTTGCCACTTGCAGCCATGTATGCACCGCACCTGTTTGGTGAGCTTGAACAGCCTGCCAATTCAAAACCCCAACAAGTGGATGCGGCAAAGCTGCCCCCAAACGCCCACCCCAGCCTTCAAAGCAATGTTGTGCATGACACAAGAAACACCACTGCATTTGCACTTGATTCTGTCTGGAATCCGGGGCAGTTGGCATCTGCGCACTCCAATCTGGAAGGCGATTGTCAGGCTTGCCACGCCGGTGACTTTTCCCGCGTGAAAGACGAAAGCTGCGCAGTGTGCCACAGCAACATGGGTTTGCATGTGGCAGAAAAAGCGGCACCTGAAACCTCGTTTGAAGAAGGCCGTTGCGCAAGCTGCCACCGCGACCACAAAGGCCGAGAAAGCCTGGCCGAACAAAACAAACACTTTGTGGGTGCCGATTGCGCTGCCTGCCACACAGACATTAAAACAGTTGCGCCGAAAACTGAAACACTTGCCGTGAGCGACTTTACAGGCGACCAACACCCCGCCTTCCGGATAACCGTGGCAACCGGTCCTGAACCCAGCGATTTGCGGCGCGTTCGAATGACAGCGAACACACCCATTGTTGAGAAAACGAACTTGAAGTTTCCTCACGATGTCCACCTGGATCCCAAAGGCATCGACACACCCACGAAAAAGGTGGTGATGGAATGCGCGAATTGCCATGAACCCGCAGACACGGCAACAGGCTTTAAAACCCTGAGCATGGAAAACCATTGCCAGGAATGTCACAAACTGGGGTTCGAGCCCGCACTGCCCGATCGACAGGTACCGCACGGCCCAGTGGATGCGGTGCTAAGCACCGTCGAAGAGTTTTACAGCTATTTGGCCCTGCACCCCGAGGAACGCAACAAGGTGAATGCGCAGCGCGCCGTATTGCGCGCACGCCCCGGCGAGAAGGACCCAAAACGATCGAACCTGCGCAACCTGAGCGGAAACCCGCGTGCGCAGGCCGCCTTTGCAACGGTAGAACTGTTTGAGAACACGGCGTGCGCGGTCTGTCACGAAGTGAAAGCAGTGAAAGGTTTGGGCAACACGAAAACATCGGGTTCACGCCTGCCGCAGTACGCCATTGCCGACATCAACCCGACCCACCCGTGGATGCCAATGGCGAAATTTGATCACAAGCCCCATGAATTCGAGGCCTGTGAAAGTTGCCACAAAGCAAAAGAATCTGAAAAAGCGAGCGATGTACTGATGCCTGCAATAGACAGTTGCCAGGCTTGCCATGCGGGCAGCAAACCCGCCTTGAACAAAGTGCAATCAGATTGTGGCGTTTGCCACGAATACCATATACATGACAAAGAATTGGCAAAAAAATAAAACGCCAATCGACATACAGGCTTGAGAAGACAAACCAGCAGTGAACTGGGGGTGAGCATGTTGCTGACCCATTGAACAACAAAGATGAGCGAGTCAGAAGTCGATGCGTACACGCACACGTGCAGTAATTGAAAAAATGAAAATCAAGCAGCTTGCTTTGTGCATGGCTGCGCCGCTGATGCTGGTGGCTTGTGGGGGCGGCGGCAGTGGGAGCGCAAGCTCCACGACACCCGACTTCAATGTTGAACCCCTTGGAACGCAAAGTTTGTCAGCCCCTGAGGTCAACGACATCGTAGCCCGTGCGGTGCAAGCGTCCATTTCACGCGGAGTTCAATCAACCATCGCTGTAACTGACCGGGTTGGCAACGTACTTGCGGTCTACCAGATGAACAACGCTGCAGCCAACAGCACCATCACCAGTGGCCTGGCCGGTGCAAATGGCAACGGCCTTGATGGCGCAACCGTGCCCAGCACCCTGGCCGCAATTGCCAAAGCGATTACGGGAGCCTACTTGTCTTCCACCGGCAATGCCTTCAGCACGCGCACTGCCAGCCAGATCGTTCAAGAATTCTTTCAGCCCGGCGAGCGTGGCCAACCCAGTGGCCCCCTGTATGGCGTGCAGTTCAGCCAGTTGCCCTGTTCTGATTTGAATGTGTGGCTGTCGCAAAACGCAAGCATTGGCCCCAAGCGTTCACCGCTTGGCTTGTCTGCAGACCCCGGTGGATTTCCGATTTACCAGGAAGGCCGTGTGATTGGCGGAATCGGCATTATTTCCTCAACCGACGCGGGCACCAACGGCATTTACAGCCTGGACCGCGACATCCTGACCAATGAAACAGACCTGGATGAGGAAATTGCTTTTGCCGCACTCAGCGACACATTCCGCGCACCCGAACAAATTCGCGCAAACCGAATTACGGCGAACGGCCAAACGTTTCAGTTTTCAAACACCACTCCCGCTGTTGCGGGTGTAGCGCCCCTTGCAGGCAACGGCAACTTTGTGCTGGTTTCAGGTTACAACGCAGCAGCCACATCAGTTGCGGGCACGTCTTATGGCACGTCCCAATCGGGCTACGTGGCCACCACCAACCCGGCCTTCAACGGGCTGAATACTTTTACTTTGGTCACCAACCCGGCCGACAACACATCGGTTCGGTTTCCACCTATCGCGGGCACCAACCTGAACCAGGCCGAGGTGCAAAACATACTGGCCGAGGGCATGAAAATCGCCAACAGGGCCCGCGCGCAAATTCGCATTCCGCTGGGTGCAGCCGCACAGGTCACCGTCAGCGTGGTTGATCTGGATGGCGATGTGCTGGGTTTGATCCGTTCCTCCGACGCGCCGATTTTCGGCACGGATGTGTCAGTGCAAAAAGCGCGTTCGGCCCTGTCTTTCAGTTCAGCAGAGGCCTTGACCGATTTCAATGCAATTGACGGGGGCGCGCACAGCGCATTTGCCAATGCAATGGACACTTTTTTCGCACAAAGCCCAAATGTGTTGAACGGCACTGCAGCGTTTTCAGCGCGTGCAATTGGCAACGTACATCGCCCCTATTTTCCGGATGGTGAAGAAGGGCGACCCGAAGGGCCACTGTCGTCCCCGTTGACCAGCTGGAGCCCGTTCAATGTGGGCTTTCAGCTCAACATTGTTGCCAACAAGGTGTTGGGCACCCTGGGTTCGCCCGTGCGCACTGTGGTGGGTGGCAATCCGTTTGCCCCCGACGCAAGTCAAACCTGCGTGGACAACGCCAACATAGCACCCGCCCGCCAAAACCGTTTTGCCAACGGCATCCAGATTTTCCCCGGTGGTTTCCCAATATACAAGGGCGACACACTGGTGGGTGCAGTCGGTGTGTCCGGTGATGGCGTGGACCAAGACGACATGGTGGGCTACCTGGGTGTAATCAATGGCGCCGCCGCCGTGGGAAGCGCCATGCGCCCCTTCCCCGCAAGCTTGATCACCGCCAATGAACTGTCCAATTCAGGCGAGTTTTTAAAGTACGTACAGTGCCCGCAAACTCCATTCAATGACAGCAGTGAGCAGAACGTGTGCCCAACGCCATGAACAAGAAAAACACCCCGATGCGTTTGAAACCACTGGCTGTTGGACTAATGCTGGCGGGCTTTCTCCCCCTGCCTGCGCTTGCACAGATACGGACTGACTTCCGCACTGAAACACGCCCAAGCATCGTAGCCCAGGTGACCGAAACAGTTGAAAAAGTAGGCCGCAAGGTGGTGGGGCTTCCGGAAACAATTGAACTGGAAAATGCCGAGCGCCCACTGGTGCTGCTTCAGGTGTTTGAAAATCGACGCGTTGTGTACGCGAAGCCAGACAGCAATTCAAAAGCAATTGGCGAATTTTTCAAAGGCCAGTTGGTTGATGCGTTTGAAGAAAAAAACGGCTGGTACCGCGTTCGAATTCAAGACAGCCTGCTGGGCAAAACCGACGGCTGGGTACAGCAAGGCAGCGGCCAATACGGCGAACAAGCGCTGGGCGTGTTCGCACCGCGCGCATTTTCTGCCGATGTGCTGGTGGATCAATCCGGCACGGGCATTCGCCCATCACAAAACGCAACGCCGGGCCTGGTGCCCAAAGCCCAGCCACAAACGCCGCAGGTGCAGCGCGCCATTCCTGGCCGCGACACCATTATTGCCCCGCGCGATGTGGCCATTCCGGTGATCGACCCCAGCCAGGTGCCACCGCCCTTGCCCAACCTGCCCCGTGAATCTGTTGCCGTGCCTGATCGCTGGCGGATCATGCAATCACTGGGCTTCAAGTTTCCGCTGTTCGATCCATACAACCAGAACGTGATCAAAGGCGACCTTCCCGTGTTGCAAAACACACTGGGGCC
>Ga0209024_1002004_pt1 | contig 13502 bp, 10 predicted proteins | sample AutmiccommunBRH5_FD_187380 | JGI IMG/M metagenome (GOLD analysis project Ga0209024, IMG submission 187380) | Deep subsurface microbial communities from Mt. Terri, Switzerland - Autotrophic microbial communities BRH/5 (SPAdes) (version 2) | ecosystem: Environmental > Aquatic > Deep subsurface >...
CCGCCGGTGGCTCGATCTTCACGACCTCCGCACCGAGGAGCCCGAGCTGGTAGGTGCAGTACGGACCGGCGAGCACCTGCGTCAGGTCGATCACCCGGATCCCGGAAAGCGGCGCGGGGCGCGTCATGGGAGGACTCCTTGCCCGGGACCACCGCGCCGATGCGCTCGATCCCGCTGTGGGGCCGCAGGGCGCGACCGAGGGATTCATACCACCGGCAGGCTCCCGCGACACGGAACGTCACGGCGGCGCCGGCTGATCCTCCGCCGGCAGCCACGGCCGTCGCTGCTCGTCTGCCGGCGTCCGCCAGACCCGGCCGAGCGTCCCGCGCGACGCCTGCTGGACGCGGCGGCGGGTGGTGAGCAGGACGGGCAGCGCCACCCCGAACCGCGCCGTCGCCTCCTGCACCGCCGCCGCGAAGCGCGCCTCGCCCCGCTCGTCTTCGGCGATCACGAGCACGCAGGGCGGCGCCTCGTGGGTCGCGCGCCACACCTCGCGGTCGAAGTAGGCCGCGATCCCCGCGAGCTTGCGGAGGTAGTCGCGCCGCCGCATCGTGCCGCGGTCGTACTCGAGCAGGAAGGGCGCGGCCGCCCCGCCCGCCGCACCCGCCGGGCCGTGCGTGAGCACCCCCGCCCCGTCGGGGCGGATCCAGTAGGTGCGCTCCCGGTGCTCGAAGCGCACGGTCGCCTCCGCCTCGCTCGACCAGCTCGGGCGGGGCAGTCCCGCCCGCAGCGCGTCGCGGGCGAGCAGCGCCCAGCACGCGTTCACGCCGACGGTGTGGTCGAGGTTGCGGCGCAGGTAGCGCAGGCGGTTGCCGCCGCGCCCCCGGCCCCCGGTCTCGGCGGCGATCGCGGCGTGTACCGCGTACCGCAGGTCGGGCACCGCCTCGCGCGCGGCGAGCACCCCGAGGCCGGTGCGGGTCGTGAAGTAGCGGCGCTCGGGCGGCCCGAGGGCGACGGCGCTCGGATCCGCGGGGCGAGGCGGCTCGTAGTCGAGCCAGGCGATCGCGTCCCCCTTCACGAGGTCGCGGGTCGCGGCCTCCACGGCGGCCGGGGGCGTGCCCGTGACGAGCGCCACCTCGGCGGCCATGAGGTAGGGATGACGGGCGAGCTCGTCGAGGACGCGGAGGCCGTCGGCGTCGAGCCGGATGCGCAGGGCGGCCACCCGGTCGCGCCGGCTGGCGGTCGCCGACCGCACCGTCGCCCGGGCCCACTCGGTGAGGAGCGGGGATCGGGTGAGCGCGCCCCGTTCGAGCAGGTCGTGGTGCACGGTGGCCGGGAGGATCGCCGGCGGCGGCAGCCGCGAGGGCTCGAGCGCGTCGCCGATCCCCACCAGCTCGTCCTCGCCCAGCCACCACCAGCGGGGCCCCTCCCCGACCGCCGGCGCGGCCCGCGGCCCCGCTCCCTCCAGCCCGCCCGTGTCCACCGCGATCGCCACCGGCAGCGCGGCGCCACGACGGCGTGCCGCCTGGTGCAGGGCGGCGTCCCAGGCCGCCGTCGCTGCCGGCGACTCGAGCACGAGCAGGATCTGCGGCAGTTCGTCCGCCCCCCAGTAGTCGTCCGCCCCCCAGTAGTCGTCCGCCGCGAACGCGTCGTGCCAGGCGCGGACGCGGACGCGGCGATGGACGTCGGGGGCGCGGGGCCGATCCCACGCGACGAAGAGGTGCTGGAAGGCCCCGTCGGGCCGGCGGAAACAGGCGTAGCCCTCGCAGCCGTACGGCGACCATGGCGCCTCCGGACGGCGTGTGAGCGGGAGCAGGCGCGCGTCGACGACGGTGCGTCCCTCGCGCCGCCTGACGTCGTCGGCGACGCTGACGAGCGTGTGGACGATCGCGTCAGTGACCTCGTACCGCGCGATGTGGTGACGGATCGCGGCCCGCCCGACGGGCCAGTCGCGCCGCACGGCGCGCTCGTCCATGCCGCAGGCGCGCGCGAAGGGGCCGACGGCAGCGTCGCGCAGCACGAACCCCCGCTCCGCCGGCGGCGCGTCGTAGGGGATGCCGATCTGGTCGATCCAGCCGAGCCGCCGCAGCAGGTCGATCGCGGCATCGACGTCCGCCTCCGCCGCGCCCGTCAGCCAGTCGAGGCCGTAGCGGCGGATCAGGGGCAGGCGCGCGATCCACAGCAGGATCTGTGCTTCGAGGTCGCGCTGCGTGACGTGTTCGTCCATGGGCAGTCCTTCCGTCGGTGGCCCGCGTCCGGACGCTCGCAGCCCGCGTCCTTCCTCCGTTCCGCAGCGCGTCACCCGGCGCTCCACATCCCCGCCCGGCGCTCACCATCCGGTCATCACGCTCCGCATGCGCCTGTCGCGTCGCCGGGCAGGGCGCTTCAGGCGGCCCCGATCCGCTGGTCGCCCGGAATGCGGTGGTGGGCTCGCGGCCGCAGGTTCCGGCGAGGCCGCCGTGGTGATGGAGCGGGGCGTGGTTCATGGGATCGGTGGCTGGCGTGACACCCCCGCCGGTCGGCTGCCGCGCCCCGGCCCGCGCGAGTGCACCCCTGCCGCTCGCCGTGCCCCCGTCCCGGTGCTGGCGTCGGCTCGCCGGTCGGATGGCCCCGCCCGTCGATTCGCCAGCGGTCGCGGGGCTGGCATGCGTATCGAGCGGCCTCGCCGGGGCGGTTCGGAGGGAGCGAGCGCGTCGCCGTGCTCGCCTGACGTGCGCGGCGTGCCTCGTGTCCGGGCTTGCCCGGGTGGAGGCGGCCGCGTCCCTCTCCCTGCCTTGAGCACGTCCGCTGGCGGCCCTCAGACCACTCTCCCCACGCAGACGGTGGCGTACCGCCGCCTCGGCCGTCGCGAGGGAGCCAGCGAGGGTGAGGCGGGACGGTCAGTGCGCGTGCTGTCCGCTGACGGGGCTCCCGCTGTCGTGCAACGGAGGGTGGGTTGGGGTGGCCCCTCGGTGCATCGCCCGATCGGCTGTCTGGCCACGGGGAGCGCCGATAGAGGAGCGTGGCCCCGGCTGAGGCGGCGCTGCTCTCCTATTGGCCGCGCAGGCGTCCGGGATGGCAACGCGGTGGCCGGGAGCGTTCTGGCTGTCATGAGCCCGCGTCGAAGCCCTCCACGACCGGCGTGGAGCGACCGCATCAGCGGATGGGGGGACGTGCTTTGACCGGCAGGTACGGGGCTGCGTGGCCCCGGGCGGGAGCGAGCGGGACGGGTGTCGATGGAGGTGCGTGGGTGCTGAGCCGACCGGCGAGCGGATGGACGGACGATGGCGGCGCGTGCAGGGGATCGGGGACGGGGGCGTGGATGCGATCGGGGACGCGGTGGCGCGCGCGTGCCGGGGGAGTCGGGGGCGACCGGTGCAGCGGGGACGCGACCCCGAGCGGCGGACGGTCGTGGTGATGGGGATGCGCGTGCTGGGCGAGGCGCGCGCTCGGGCGCAGGCGACACCTTCATGAACCACCCCGCCGCCGGCTCTCCGCGAGGGGCGTCGTGAACCTGCGGCAGCGACCCGGCGTGCACTTCGGGGGCGGGATCGCTGCCCGGCGGTGCCGACGCACGGCGTCATCGCGATCGGCGGCGTGGGTCGCGGGCGGCATGCCGGGCCGGCATAGCCGTGATCGCGACCAAGCGCGTCCTGCGGGAAGGTCTGCAGCCCCGGGGGTTCGTCGAGGCACCGGTCGCGTGGCCCTCCCACTACCAGGGTGCGGGGCTGTGGCCGGGCATGAGTGTCGCCGGGGCGATGACGTCCTCGGGGTCGTTCACGGCGGCTCGGGCAGCTGCCGCCTGCTGCCGATGTCGTCCGCGAACCACACCGCGCTCGTCGCTTCTGCGACGGGCCGAGTGGTATCCGGGTCGGGGCGACTCGACTGTGGAGGGGATGGGCACGGCCCATCCCCTCCACAGTCGAGCGAAGCCGTTGCCGGAACTACTTCAACGCCACCTCGATCGCGTGGCTCGAGCCGTCGTCCAGCCGGACCTCAATCGTCAGCGGGCCCTTGCTCATCCCCCGCGTCCGGAGGTTGAAGTGGTACTGGTCGCCCGTCTCGCGGGCGTCGCCCTGGAGGACGCCGTTCGCGTAGACCGCCGCCACGACGCCGGAGACAAAGCTGCCGGAGGCGTCCTGCACGCAGAACTTCACGGGGACGGTGGAGCCCGCCTTGAAGACCTGGACCGGCGACAGCAGCGGCTGCTGGAACCCGCAGAAGTCGTACGCGACGGTGTAGGTCGCCGACGCGGTGGCCGTGTTCCCGGCCAGGTCCTCCGCGCCGTCGCAGTTGACGGTGACCAGGCCCAGCGGACCGCCGCTCACCGCCGGTGCCGCCGAGGTGGCGACGCCCGACAGCGCGTCGGAGGTCTCGCAGGCTACGGTCGGCGCGTCGCCGACGATGTAGGTCGCACCGTCCGTGAACCCAGTCACCGAGACCACGGGCGCGGTCTGGTCGACGTTGATGTCGGTGACCGAGGCCGGGCCGCTCACGTTGCCGGCGTTGTCCGTGCAGGTGCCACTGGCCGACTGGCCAGCGCCCTCACCGAGGACGGCGTCCGCCTCGCAGGAGGCGATGCCGGACAGGTTGTCCGTCCCGGAGAACGACACGGTCACGTCCGTGTTGTTCCAGCCGTTCGCGTTGGCGTCCGGCGCGCGGGTCGCAGTCGCCGTCGGGGCGGTCGCGTCACGCTTCAGCGTCACGCTCTCCGAGGCCGTGCCGCCGGTGGAGGTGGCCTCACAGGTGAGGGTCACGCCCGCCGTGTCGACGCTGATCGTCGTCGCGTCACAGCCCGTGGTCGAGGTGACCTCGGACTCGCCGTCGGTGACCGTCCAGGTCACGGCGACGTCGCTGGTGTACCAGTCGTCGTCACCGAGCGTCCCGGCCACGTCGACGGTGATCGCCGGCGGCGTCGTGTCCGCCGGCGTCGGCGGGACGATGACCGGGGGCTCCGTGCCCTGGACCGTCAGGTCGGCGCGGAAGTTGAAGCCGGCGAGGCCGCCCCAGTCCTCCACGACCACCAGCATCTCGTTCTCGCCGGCCTGCAGCGCCGACTGCAGTGCGCCGGTGCGGACGCCCGGCACGCCAGGCGCGGATGCCGGCAGCGGGTTCGCGCCGGCGCCGGGCCCGCCGACGAGGCGGTCGGTCACCTGCGTGCCGTTGATGTAGTACGTGCCCGCGTTGTCCGAGTTGATCCAGAAGGTGATGTCCGGGTTCACGGAACCGGCCGGGATCGTGAAGCGGACGCGGAAGGCGACGACGGTGCCCGCGGCGTTGCCGCATTCCGCCGAGGCGTTGGTCGGGCCACAGTTGACCCAGCTGTTGGTGCCGGGGACGAGGCCCCACGGGTGCCCGCCGACCAGGTACGCCGGCTCCCACACGGGGGCGGGGTCGCCGGTGAAGTGCCACGCGCCGGTCGTCGAAATGCCCGCGTCCCACGCGACGACGTCGTCCGACCAGTCGGTCGAGGCGTCCACGCTCCCGGGAGTGCCATTGCCGCCGAGGATCGACAGCGTCTGCGTCGGTAGGGGCGGCGCCGGCGGCACCACCGTGCCGTTCAGGAAGATCTGTGCGGACTGCAGGTTGTTTCCGGAGTAGCAGTCATCCATCTGCGTCACCACGACGCGGTTCACCTCGCCCGCGACCATCGCGGCGGAGAGGTCGGTCGTGGACTGCGCGCCACCAAGGTAGATGTAGCTCCCCGGGAAGACGTGCCCGCCCGGATTGGCCGAGTTGTAGATGGCGACGCGTGCCCCGTCATCGGCACCGCTCATGTTCACGCTGAACTGCGTGATGGTGGTGCCGGCCGGGATGCTGACGAAGCTCTGGTAGAAGATGAAGTCCGCTGCCGCGAGGCAGCTGAAGGATGCCAGCCGCGAGAGCTGCGACATGCCGATCATCTCGGCGTTCGGACAGAGGGTGTTCCCCGGCCCACAGTCGGTCCAAGCCGCGTCCGTGGCGCCAGGCACCGGCCCCGGAATGTGGTTGTAGTACCCGACGTTGCCGTGCTGCCCGTAGTTGGGTGTCGCGACCGGCGAGTACGGCCGGGCCGCCTGCCAGTCGGTCCGCCCGAGCGTCGTCGGGTCGTCGGCCGATGCCGTCGAGGGCATCGAGGACATGAGAGAGAACATCACGAGCGCGACGACACCTGCAGCGGCAAACCGCAGGCACGCCGATACCGCTCGGTTTCGCAACCGATCGTTCAAGTTGAGCCGCCCCTTCTATGGTCAGGAACACATGCCCTGATCCGAGCTGACGGTACGTCAGATTCTGACAACGAGGCGGCGGTTTCATCCGGCCCGGAAGAAGTCGGGGAATCGTCAGGGATACCAGTCAAGGATTGCGAGATTTGGCGCGCAGGGGCGTGCGTGCACGTGTTCGAGAGCGGCACCGGAACCCGGTATGGGTCCTCGCTATGAACCGTCAGAACAGGACGCCGAGGCTTCCCTTATTGTCCATATAATCGGGCGGCCGAGCCGCACGCGCTCGGCGCGGCGCGCAGTGATGGTGCACGTCATTCGATCGGTCCAGCGACGCGGCGGTCCGAGCAGTACGGCGCGCAGCGGCTCACGGTGCGATCAACCCGGGTGGTGTCGCAGTCGGACGACGACCGGAAGCCCCCGCTGCATCGAAGGGATCCGCTGTTGAGTGACCAGGGGCCGGCACTGTTGACACGCGGCGCGGTGAGAGCCGTGAAGGCCGTCACGCTACTGACGATCCTCGTACTGGCGGGCGCCGCGGTATCGGCGAGCGAAGCATCCACCCACGAATCCTGGCAGCCCGTCGGCGGGCCGCTTTCGTTCGGCAGTTGGCAGGGCCGGGCGGTGCCGCTCGACGACGGACAGCTCCTCTACATCGGAGGATTCGACGCCGCAGGAGCCGCGGTCGCCGCCAGCCAGATCTACAGTCCGGTGTCCGATGCCTGGTCGCTGGGTCCGTCGCTCACGTTCCCGCGGGGGCAGGCGACTGCGACCAAACTGAACGACGGGCGCGTGCTGGTCGCGGGTGGCTATCCCAACGCGGGGGCGAGTGAACTCTGGGAGCCCGGCGCCGGATCGGGAAGTTTCCGCGCGACGGCGCCGCTCAACTCCGGTCACACGCGCCATGGCGCGGCGCTCCTCGCGGGTGGCGACGTGCTGGTGGCCGGTGGGTATGCCGGGTGCATGACGTCGGCGGCCGAGGTCTTCTCACCCGCGACCGAGGCCTGGACGGGCGTCGGGAGCATGCTGACGAGCCGGGCCGACTTCGTGCTCGTCCCGCTGCAGGACGGTCGCGTGCTGGCCGCGGGCGGAGATAACGACTGTGCCTGGCCCCGCAAGACGCGGAACGCCGAGGTCTACGACCCCGAGACGCGGACCTGGAGCGCGGTCGCACCAATGACGGTCGCGCGGGCGCACTACGCGGCGACCCTGCTGGCGGACGGTCGTGTGCTGGTGGTGGGCGGGGACAACGATTCGGGGATGACGCCGTCCGCCGAGCTCTATGACCCGGTCACCGACGCCTGGACACGCGTGGCCGACCTCCACCGCGCCCGCTTCTTCGGGATCGGTGACGGCGCGTGGCTGCTCGCGGACGGGCGCGTGCTCGTGGCCGGGTCCGACGCGGTCGGCGACGGTATCTCGACGAGCGAGATCTTCGATCCGGCCAGCGGCACCTGGTCTGCTCCGGTGCCGCTCACCAGCCCGCGCTGCGGACCGGCTGCGACCACCACGCTGGGCGGGGTGCCGGTACTCATCGGGGGGAATACCTGCGGGAGCCCGGTAACGCTCGTGCTGAGCGCCGAGCGATGGTCCCCAGCCTCGGACGGGGAGCCGCCGGTGATCGTGTGCGACGCCGCACCGCTCGGTTGGCAGGCTGCCAACGTCGCGGTCCCGTGCACGGCGCACGACGGCGGTGTGGGCCTCGCTGATCCGGCTGATGCGTCGTTCTCGCTGATGACGAGCGTGCCGGCTGGCACGACCGACCCGGATGCCAGCACGGACAGTCGGGAGGTGTGCGATGCCGCCGGCAACTGCGCCACCGCCGGCCCCATCACGAATATCCAGGTCGACCGCGAGGCACCGCTGACCACCGTGACGCTCACGGGCGCGACTGGGAGCAACGGCTGGTACCTGTCCGACGTGACGCTCGCGCTCGACGCGAGTGACACCGGTTCGGGGGTCGTCGGGACGTACTACCAGGTCGACGGTGATGCCGTGCAGACCTACGCGGGGGCGCTGACGCTCGGCAACGGCGTGCACATCGTCTCATCGTGGAGTGTCGACGCGGCCGGTCATACCGAGGCGCCACAGACGACCAGCGTCGCCGTGGACACGGTTCCGCTGGCCTGTACTGCCGTGGCGACGCCGAGCATCATCTGGCCGGCGAACAAACGCCTGGTGGACGTCTCGATCGCGGTCACGACGACGGTCGGACCGTCGGGCGTCGCCGCATTCAGCGCCAGCCCGATGCTGAGCGACGAGGCCGTGGCCGTGAGCGACATCGCCGGGTTCGCCACTCCGGCGCAGTGGAGCGAGGTCCTGGTGCTCGCTGGCCAGGTGCGCGCCGATCGCAACGGCGGTGGGGATGGGCGCCTGTACACACAGACGTACGCCCTCACGAGCGGTGCTGGCCAGGAGGCCACGTGCGTCGCCACCGTGGCGGTCCTGCACCACCCGCCGCGACGAGGCGAGTGAGTCGAGCACCTCGCTGGGCGGCCAACGATGCGAACCGTGGCGGCAGTGTCCCGGCGATTCGCCGGGGTATCCGCGGGATCACCGCGCCCACCGTGACTGACGCCGCCCCACCACGCGACCGCTGCCTGCGTGTGCTGCGTGGCGCATGCGGGGGCGCATCCGGGCATGGTTGCCACGCGGTCGTCCGTGGCGTCTCGTTCGCGGTGCCGGCGAGAGGGGCCCGCGGCCTGGAGATGGGTGGCGACGGCGGGATGAACACTGCGTCGACGGGCATGGGCAACGTCTCCCAGGTCGTCCACGCGATCCACCCGTACGGGGCATCGGCTCACTGCCCGCCGGGAACCACCACGCCCGGACGTTGCCTCGTCCGCCGTGGCACCTCCAGCGGGACGCCGTCGTCCTCGACGCAGCCATCCTCCTCGCCTGGACGGTCGCCGACTTCGCGCAGACGAGATCGCGGTCCGGGGCGCGGCCCTAGTGGCGAGTTCGGAAGCCCCTGGGTCGGCGTGACCGCCCCTGCTACACGCACGCTGAGGCGCGGCTGCGGCGCTCGGAGGCTCGCCAGCGCCTCGTAGCATGCTCACCACGGGCGAAGATGGTTGCCTTCCCCGTGCTGGTCCTCGGGATGGCCGTAACGCTCCTGCAGAAGCTCCGCGCCCGTTTGCACCCACGCGCTGCCGGAGGTCTGCACTGCAGGCGCAACGGATATCGTTGCGTTACACTGGATGTCCCAGCGAGAGGGGGCGGAGTCATGCCCGTAGCCACGCGCGAGCGAGTGCGAGCCGTGAGTCGAGACCTCGGTGGACAGGCCCGGTTGGCACGCCTGATCGGGGTGAGTCCGTCACGAGTGAGCCGCTGGGTCGCCAGTGAAGAGCCGGACGCCGCGAACCGCCGCACGATCGAGGGCGTGGAGTTCATCCTCAGCCGCCTGCTGGACCGCTGGGAGCGGGACACTGCCCTGAAGTGGCTCGAGGGCGTGAACGCCGTCCTCGGGGACCGCCGCCCGGTCGACCTGCTCGCGCACGGCCGCGTCGCGGAGGTACTCGAAGCGATCGAGGCCGAGGAGTCCGGCGCCTACGCCTGACCGTGCTGTATCGCGTCTTCCCACTCATGCCGGGGACTGACCCCTCCGCTCCCGGCGGCGCGCTCTACGTGCCACGCGAGCGGCAGGGCGTGGGGCGGCATGATTCGCCTGACCGCTATGGCGCGCTCTACGTCTCACGGTCGCCCCTGAGTGCGGTCGCCGAGCGGATCCAGGCGTTCCGCGGCCAGGCGATCGGTGACGCGGACCTCCGGTTGCGGGACGGCGCGGTCCTCGCGCTGGCGACGTTCGAGGGCGACGCGCTCGGGGCCCTGGTCGACCTCGACGACCCGGCCGAGCTCGTCGCGCGCGGCCTCCGCCCCTCGCGTGTCGCGACCCGCGACCGGGAGGCGACGCGGGCGATCGCGCGGGGGCTGTTCGACGAGGGCCACGCCGGGTTTGCGTGGTGGTCGACGCTCGAGGCGTCCTGGAGCAACGTCACGCTGTTCGCCGAGCGTGCCGCCGCAATGCTGGTGCTGACCGGGGAGCCCGAGATGCTCTCGGTGCGCCACCCGGCCCTGCGTTCGGCCGCCGAGGCGATCGGTGTCCGCCTGTCGTAGCCACGACCCCGGGCCGATCGCGGAGCACGGGGGCGAATGAGCCGACCCCGGCGGGTGGCGCGGGCGGCAGGCTACGCTGGGCCGAGCGGCGAGCGAACGCGCCGCGACCCGGAGGCAGCGATGACCGACACGCGTGCGGATAGCGAGATCGATGCGCTCGTGGCGGCCGCGCGCTCCGGGGCGTATGCGCCCTACTCGGGCTTCGCGACCGGCGCCGCCGTGCTGACGGACTCAGGCACGATCTACCGGGGGGCGATGGTCGAGAACCTGGTCTTTGGCCTCGCGATGTGCGCTGAGCGCGTCGCGCTGTTCGCGGCGATCACGGCGCGCACCGGCCATCCCCTGGTACTGGCCGTCGCCGCGCCGCGCACCGCCGGTCGCCGCACGTTTCCCTGCGGCCCGTGTCTGCAGGTGGCGGTCGAGGTGGGCGGGTTCGAGATGCGGGTCGCCGCGGTCGACGTCACGGACGGCAGCCACGAGATCATGACGATCGGCGAGCTGGCGCCGGGCCTGCCACACCGCCGGAACCCCGGCGCCGGGCTCCTGTGAGCCGCGATCGGGGGCCATGCCGGGTCGCGGCGGTCACGGCCGGGAGCGGTGCCGCCGGCGTCCCGACCTAGGGCCGCGCCCGGAGGTACTGCGGACGCCAGTCGATCGCGGCGCCGAGCGCGCGAGACGCGTCCTGCGGCCAGTACGGGTGCCGCAGCAGTTCCCGGCCGAGCAGCACCGCGTCCGCGGCGCCGGAGGCGACGATCGCCTCGGCGTGCGTCGGCTCGGTGATCAGCCCGACGGCGGCCGTCGGCACCTGGGCCTGCTCGCGGATCGCCTGCGCGAACGGCACCTGGTAGCCGGCGTGCGGGCGCAGCTGCTGGTGGGGCAGGTTCCCGCCCGAGGAGACGTCGATCAGGTCGACGCCGACCTCCCTGAGCGCGCGAGCGAGCGCGACGCTGTCGTCGAGGTCCCACCCGCCCGGGACGTACTCGCTCGCCGAGAGGCGCACGAAGAGCGCCAGGTCGTCACCCAGCTCGGCGCGCGCGGCCGCGGCCACCTCGAGCGCGAGGCGCCGCCGTCCCTCTGCGGAGCCGCCGTACTCGTCCGTCCGCCGGTTGGTGAGGGGCGAGAGGAACTCGTGGATCAGGTAGCCGTGGGCGGCGTGGATCTCGACCACGCGGAAGCCGGCCTCCCGCGCGCGCCGCGTGGCGGCGGCGAAGGCGTCGACGACACCCCGCACCTCGGCGGTCGTAAGCTCGCGGGGCAGCGGGTAGCCCTCGCTGTAGGGGATCGCGCTGGGGGCGACCGGCTCCCACCCGCCCGCCTCGACCGCGAGTGGCTTCCCACCCGCCCACGGTCGCTCCGTCGCGGCCTTGCGGCCGGCATGCGCGAGCTGGATGCCGGGGACCGCGCCCTGCGCGGCCGCGAACGCGGCGATGCGCCTGAACGCGTCGCGGTGGGCGTCCGACCAGAGGCCGGTGTCCCACGGGCTGATGCGGCCCTCGGGCGAGACCGCGGTCGCCTCGACGAGCGCGAGCCCCACCCCGCCCTGCGCCCGCGCGCCCAGGTGCACGAGGTGCCAGTCGGTTGGGAGGCCGTCCTCGGCGGAGTACTGGCACATCGGCGACATCCAGGCGCGGTTGCGGAACTGGACCTGCCGGATCGTGATCGGCTCAAGCAACGCGCTCATCGACACTCTTCCTGGCTTGGTCTGCTGCTGGCCCGGGTGCTGACGTGTGCGCCTATGCGAATGGCGTCCCAAATCGCTCGCTGCTCGCGACCTCCGCCAGCGGCTTCCGGCGCTTCTTGCCGCGGCCGATCCGCTGGGCGGGGTAGCCGAAGGAGACGACCCCGAGCACGTCGAACGTGTCGGGTACGGCGAGGAGCTCGGCCACCGCCGTCATCTCCCGGAACCCGATCCAGTTCGAGCCGACGCCCGCCTCCCAGGCCGCGAGCACCATCGACTGGATCGCCCGGCTCCCGTCCGACACGCCGAACGGGCTGTCCCGCTCGACCGCCACCGCGATCGCGCAGCTCGCCTGGGCGACGTAGGGGCCTGAGGTGGCCGCGCCGGCGAGGCGGCGGAGCATCTCGCGATCGCGCACGACGACGAAGTGCCAGGGCTGGCCGTTCTTGGAGGAGGCGGTGAGGCGCCCGGCCTCCACGATCTGCCGCACGACGTCGGCGGGGACCTCGCGGTCCTCGTAGCTGCGCACGGCGAGCACGGTGCGGATCGCGTCGAAGACGTCCACGGTGGCCTCCCTTCAGGCAGGGGCCAGCGTAGCGGTGCGGCCGTCGGCAGACACGAGCAGCTGGTGACCCAACGGTGACCGGCTGGTGCTCCCCTGGTGACCGGGTGCTGACCGGCGGGGCGTAGCGTCGGCTTCGTACTGATGCGAGTTGCGGGATCGCCGGTCCGCAGTGACCAGAATCCACCCGCACGGAGGACTCACCGAGACGCTCCTCAACGGATCAGCCCCACCGGGAAACGAGCAGCGCTCTCCGCCCGGACGTCGAACGAGTCACCATCCAGCCAGTCCCGTCACGAAGCGACCGACACGCCCGAGACCTCACGGTCACCGGCCACGTCGCCCGTCTCGAGACACCACCCGAATGGAGGCCACCAGCCCAGCCCGTCTGCACCGCGGTGACGCCGCTGCTGCGACGTCGACCGCCGCGATCCCGATCCACCCAGTCCCGGCGGTGTCGCCACCCGCACCAGTGCCTCCACCGGTTCCTGCGATGAGCAGGAGCGCGGTCGCGGCGTGACGTGAGGGTTGCGACGCCGTCCCACCCACTCGAGCCCCGACGGACGGCAGTCCTCGGGGCATTCGTGTTGGTCAACGGAACGGACCCCATCTCATGAACACCGACGAGTCATTCGACGAGGCCATCCCCGCCCCACCGTCCACGCGTCGCCGCGGCGGCCATGTCCGGCTGGCGCGGCTCGGGGTGCTGTGCCTGGCGGCGAGCTCGCTCGCCGCGCTCGTGCTCAAGGTCACGCCCCCCGCCTGAGGGGAGGCCATGGAAAGGAACGAATCATGCAGGAACGAAGCAGGCGACGACGGCCGCGAGCTCGGACGGGACCGGGCCGCCTCACGCGCGGCGGGGTGGCGCTGTACCGCCGGCTGCGGGTGGCCCTCGCGGCGACCGCGGCCGTCCTCAGGCGCAGCGGCAGGCGCATCGCACGGACGGTCCGGGCGCGACTGCGGCCCTGGTCGCCGGTCGTGCTCGTGGACGCCCGGCGTGCCCGGGCCCGGCGGCTGCGGCGGG
>Ga0209024_1002005_pt1 | contig 13491 bp, 9 predicted proteins | sample AutmiccommunBRH5_FD_187380 | JGI IMG/M metagenome (GOLD analysis project Ga0209024, IMG submission 187380) | Deep subsurface microbial communities from Mt. Terri, Switzerland - Autotrophic microbial communities BRH/5 (SPAdes) (version 2) | ecosystem: Environmental > Aquatic > Deep subsurface >...
GTCGGATGGGAGCGCAAGAAGGAACTGGTATCCTGCGAGATCATGTTGCGCGACAAGCCGCAATGGAGAGCAGGGATTGAGGCGATGCTGTCTGGCAAGCCGGTATCGCTAGCGTCCTTCGAAAGCGACGCGCTCCGCGCCCATGTCGCCAAGACAATCGCCACGCGGCCGGTGGACTGTATCTTTGTGTTTTCCGGACAAATGGCCCAGTTCATTCCGGCGGATTTTGCGGGCCGGGTGGTGATGGACTTTGCCGATGTCGATAGTGCCAAGTTCGAAAGCTATGCGGAAGATGGCCGGGGACCAATGGCCTGGATCCATCGCCGCGAAGGGCGCCTGCTGAGAGCATTCGAGAAAGGGGTCGCCGAAAGGGCCGACCACAGCCTGTTTGTCAGCAAGGCCGAGGCGGCTCTGTTTCGCCAGCGGTCAGGACTGTCCGATGACCGCGTGCAGTCGATCGGAAACGGGATCGATATGGACTATTACGAAGCTGCCGATGCCAAACCTCTAGAGTCTGCTCCGGGCAAGCCAATGATCCTGTTCACCGGGCAGATGGACTATCAGCCCAATGTGCAGGCGGTGCGCAGTTTCAGCACTCAGGTTATGCCCGACATTCTGGCCCGCTTCCCCGACGCGCGATTTGTCGTTGCAGGGCGGGCGCCTACGGACAAGGTCAGGCAACTGCAGGGCCGCAACGCAACGGTCGTGACCGGACCGGTCGACGATATTCGCAGCTGGATCAAGGCCGCCGACGTCGTCGTCGCGCCGCTGCGTATCGCCAGAGGTATCCAAAACAAGGTGCTTGAGGCGATGGCGATGGCCAAGCCGGTGGTTGCATCGGTCTGCGCGGCAGAGGGCATTGAAGCGATAGATGGCGAGCATTTCCTGATTGCCGAAACGGTTGCGGATGAAGCCCGGCTGGTATGCGATTTACTCGGCAATCCGGAGCGAGCCCGGTGGCTGGGTGGGCAGGGGCAGAAACTGATCCGCGCTCAATATTCCTGGGAAAGCCAGCTCGCAGGGCTATCGGACCTGTGCGGTTTTCCGGGCGTCCGGGTTGCAGAGGCGGCGGCATGACCAGCGCGACCGCCAATCCTGTCGCAATCAGCCCGCAGCCAGTGGTCGCTGGCTCCTCCTGGTCGGTCCAGCTGAAATGGCTGTCGCTTGCCGCCCTCGCGATACTGGCGATATTCTGGCGCGATGCTGCGGACATGGTCCGGACATGGTGGACGATTTCGACCTATAATCACGGCCTGCTGATCGTGCCGATTCTTTTCTGGCTGGTGCAGCAAAGGAAGGAAGAGCTGGCGAAACTGACCCCGGCATTGTGGTGGCCCGGCCTGCTGTGGACCGCACTTGCGTCTCTGGGATGGATGCTTGGGGAAGCGGCCGGCGTTGCCTTTGCCCGCCAGCTCGGGCTTCTGATGATGCTGCAGGGCGCGGTGATGAGCCTGCTCGGTCCGACGGTAGCGCGCGGCCTGATCTTCCCGCTGGGCTTCAGTTTCTTTCTGGTGCCATTCGGCGAGGAATTTGTACCCTTTCTGCAGATGGTCACCGCCAAATTGTCGATGATCTTTCTTGGCTGGGCCAATATCCCCGCCTTCATCGACGGGATTTTCATCTCGACGCCGACCGGTTATTTCCGGGTGGCCGAGGCCTGTTCGGGAATCCAGTTCCTGATCGCGATGATTGCCTATGGCACGTTGGTCAGCAATGTCTGCTTCCGGAGCTGGAAACGCCGAATCCTGTTCATGATTGCTGCGGTGATAGTCCCCATTTTTGCCAACGGCGTACGTGCATTTGGAACCATCTATATCGCGCATCACACGACGCTCGATTTTGCTGCCGGTTTCGATCACATATTCTACGGCTGGTTCTTTTTCGCCCTGGTCATGGTCCTGGTGATGGCCCTCGGCTGGCCATTTTTTGATCGCAGCCTGGATGATCGGCCAATCGACGGCGACGCCTTGCGACAGACCCGGTCCCCGCCGCGCGTCGCGCAGAAGCCCGTGCCTGTGATAGCCGCGATGGTGGCGATCATATTGCTTCCCGTGCTTTGGACTTCAATCCTGGCCGTGCAGGAATCATCGGTGCCCGACACGATTGCTCTGCCCGAAGTCGCCGGTTGGGAACGAATTGGCTACCAGCCTCTCTACCCCTGGCAACCGAAATTTGAAGGAGCCAGTCATCAGCTGCTTGGTCGCTATCAGAACCAGACGACCGGCGAGCGGGTCGATCTGGCGATTGCGGTTTATGACCGGCAAACGGATGGCCGGGAAATTATTGGCTACGGGCAGGGGGAACTCGTCCCGGACTCCGGCTGGTCACGCAACCGTAGGCTGGACGCCCCCGCGAATGCGGCTGCTGTCGAACTGATCGCGCCGGGTCCCGTCGTCCGCGATGTCGTGTCCTTCTATCGCATGGGCGGAAAGCTAACCGGCAGCGCCTCGGTCGTGAAGCTGGAGACCCTGAAAAACAATATATTCGGCGGTCCGCAACAGGCGGTGGCCATATTGATTTCGGCCGAGAGCCAGCGCGAGGCATCACCGCGCAAGGCAATAAATGCCTTTCTTTCGGATCTCGGACCGGTCGACAAATTGGCTGACGCGATGGCGGGGTTGCGCTAGGGCGCATCCCATGTGCGGAATTGCAGGTATCTTTCATTTGGAGACGGCCAAGCCGGTCGATCCAGATCGCCTGCGCAAGATGACCGACAGTCTGGTCCATCGCGGGCCGGATGGTTCCGGTATCTGGACTGCACCCGGGGTCGGGCTTGGCCATCGACGACTTTCGATCATCGATCTGGAAGGCGGCGGGCAGCCGATGCTGACGGCGGACGAGGCGCAGGTGCTCAGCTTCAACGGGGAAATCTACAATTTCCAGGAAGTGCGCGCCGATCTGGAGCGGCTTGGCCACCGGTTCGAGACGAGCAGCGATAGCGAAGTCATTCTTTATGCCTGGCGGCAATGGGGGGTGGAATGCCTGGAACGGCTGAACGGCATGTTTGCCTTCGCGCTCTATGACCAGCGAACCCGGCAATTGTTTCTGGCCCGTGACCGGCTGGGCGTGAAGCCGCTATTTTACGCAGCGGTGTCCGACGGCAGCATATTGTTCGGATCGGAACTGAAAGCACTGCTGGCCAATCCGTTGCTGCGCCGTGAGCCCAGTCTCCGCGCGGTCGATGACTATCTCGCCCTCGGCTATGTACCGGACCAGACCTCGCTGCTCAGGGGCGTGAAGAAGCTGCCAGCCGGCCATTATCTGCTGCTCGAGCAGGGCAGGCCGGCACCTGAGCCGGTGCAATATTGGGACATGGATTTCAGCCAGCGGCACAAGGCGTCGGCTGGAGCGCTGGAGGAAGAGCTGGTCGAGCTGCTGAAGCAGGCGGTGGGCTTGCGGATGATCGCGGACGTGCCGCTGGGTGCCTTTCTCTCCGGCGGCGTCGACAGTAGCGCAGTGGTCGCGCTGATGGCGGAGAAGAGCCGCCGGCCGGTCAAGACCTGTTCGATCGGCTTCGACCAGCAGTCGCTCGACGAGACCGGCTACGCCCGGCAGGTGGCGGAGCGATTTCGGACCGATCACAGCAAGCGGATCGTGGCGGCGGATGATTTCGGCCTGATCGACACGCTTGCCGATCATTTCGACGAACCCTTTGCCGATGCCTCGGCGCTGCCGACCTACCGGGTGTGCGAGCTGGCGCGCGAGACGGTCACTGTTGCGCTTTCCGGAGACGGAGCGGATGAGGCGATGGCCGGCTATCGGCGTCATGTCTTCCACCATGCCGAGGAGAGGGTGCGGGGGCTGTTGCCACAATCCTTTCGCGGACCGGCCTTTGGCTGGCTGGGGTCTGTCTATCCCAAGGCCGACTGGGCGCCGCAGCCGTTTCGGGCCAAGTCGACGCTGTTGTCGCTCGCGCGCACGGGTCCGGAAGGCTATGCCGAAGCGGTCGGGGTGACGACTCCATCGGGGCGCCGCCGGATCTACTCCGATGCCATGCAGCGCGACCTGGGCGACTATCGGGCCGAGCAGCGGATGATCGACCTGATGGAACAGGCACCGGCGCGCACCGGACTGGACCAGGCCCAATATGCCGACATGAAGATGTGGCTGCCGGGCGATATCCTGACCAAGGTCGACCGCACCAGCATGGCGGTCAGCCTGGAGGCGCGGGAGCCGTTGCTGGACTACAGGCTGATGGAATTTGCGGCAAAGCTGCCGACCAGCCTGCGGGTGCGCCGGGGGCAGGGCAAATATCTGCTGAAAAAATCCATGGAACGCTATCTTCCCGCGGACATATTGTACCGGCCCAAGATGGGCTTTGTGACGCCGATCGCGCAATGGTTCCGCGGTCCGCTGGCGGACACCGCGCGGGATATCGCCAGTGGCGGCAATCTGGCGCGGACCGGCTGGTTTGACAGCAAGAGCCTGCGCAAGGTCGCCGAGGACCATATCGCGGGTCGCACCGACAACAGCCGGCTGCTGTGGCAGCTGCTGATGCTCGACAAGTCGCTTTCGCGGTTGTTCGGATTGTAGGCACCCGGCGCAAGCTGGGCCACAGCCGATCATGCACCAAAATTCTGGGCCCCGGCCTTCGCCGGGGAACAACTAATCCGGATAGATGGCTTCGACGAAATAGAGGCCGTCGGGCGGGGCGTTGAAACCGAGGGCGTTGCGGTCTCTTGCCGCCAGCGCCTGCTTCAGGTCCACCTTGGTCCATTTGCCGGTGCCGACCAGCTTCAGGCAGCCGACAATCGAGCGGACCTGATGATGGAGGAAGGAGCGGGCGGCGACTTCGACCTCTATTTCCTCGCCAAAGCGGCTGACCGATATGCTGTCGAGCGTCTTGACCGGGCTTTGCGCCTGGCACTGGACCGAGCGAAAGGTGGTGAAATCATGCTGGCCGGTCAATGCCTGCGCGGCATTGTGCATTGCTTCCGCGTCGAGCTTGGGAGCCACTTGCCAGCTCAGGCCGCGGTCGAAGGTCAGCGGCGCGCGGCGGTTGGTGATCTTGTAGAGATAGCGCCGGCCCTCGCAGGCAAAGCGGGCGTGCCACTCGTCATCGACCATGTCGCAGGCGAGCACGGCCACCGGGTGCGGGCGCAGGCCGGCATTGATCCCTTCGCTCAGCCGGAAGGGAGTCAGCTTCGTTTCCAGATCGAAATGCGCGCGCATCGCCAGCGCATGGACGCCCGCGTCGGTTCGCCCCGCTGCAAAAACCCGCACGTCCTGGCCGGTAATCTTGTGAATCGCCTGCTCCACCGCCTGCTGGACGCTGGGCCCGTGATCCTGGTGCTGCCAGCCCATGAAAGGGCGGCCGTCATATTCCAGTGTCAGCGCGAAGCGGGTCAAGCGAGCACCGTGCCGACGGGAATTTTCGTGCCATTGAGAAAGGACTTCAGATTCATGGCGGGCTTGCCGGCCTTCTGGATGATCGACGGCCGGATCGCGCCGCTGCCGCAGGCGATCAGCATTTGCTCGTCCAATATGCTGCCGGGCGGGCCATCGCCCTCCTCAACTTGCGCCTCGAGAATGCGGTACCGACTATTCTGATTTTCGAAAAATGCGCCGGGCTGGGGATTGAACGCCCGGATATGTCTTTCCACCTGAGCGGCGGAGGGGCTGAAGTCGAGGTGGGCTTCGGTTTTTTCGATTTTCTTCGCATAGCTGGCCAGCGCGTCATACTGCGCTTCGGCGGGATATTCCGACGGTGATGCCAGATATTGCGCCATCAGCCGGGCGCCCGTGATGGCGAGTTCCTCGGTCAGTGCGCCGGCGGTCTTGCCGTCGACCGGAGTCGCCGCCTTGAGCAACATCGGTCCGGTGTCCAGCCCGGCTTCCATCTGCATGATGGTAATGCCGGTTTCCCCGTCGCCGGCCAGTATCGCGCGCTGCACCGGTGCAGCGCCACGCCAGCGGGGAAGGAGGGACCCGTGGATGTTCAGGCACCCCATTTTCGGGGCGTCCAGTATCGCCTGCGGCAGGATCAGGCCATAGGCGGCCACCACTGCCGCATCCAGATTGAGCGCCGCAAAAGCGGCCTGTTCCTCCTCACCTTTCAGCGAGACAGGGGTGCGCACCCCGATGCCCAGTTCTTCCGCAACCCGTTGCACGGGAGAGGGCGAGAGCTGCTTGCCGCGACCCGCGCGGCGCGGCGGCTGCGAATAGACCGCAATGATTTCATGCCCGGCTGCATGCAGCGCCCTGAGCGCCGGGACGGCAAAATCGGGCGTGCCCATGAAGGCGATGCGCAGAGAATTGTTGCCGGTCGTCATATTTTATTCTTCCCAGGGTCACACGGGTCACACCCCCCAAAGCGGAAAAAGATTTTCCGGATCGGCGATTCCCTTTCACAGGTTTCTGCGTTTTACATCAAATAGCTGATCTTTGACTGACATGACACGGATAGTATCGATTCCGCTTCGTGTAGGACAGACATTTTCTGCTTGGCAGGTTTGTCCGGCTGCCCCTAATGACTTAGCCATGGCATCGCAAGAGATCGAAAATCTGGTTCAGGCCCTCGCCAAGCTTCCGGGACTTGGCCCGCGCTCGGCGCGCCGGGCGGTGCTCTATCTGCTGAAACGGCCTGACACCGCGATGAAGCCGATCCTGGCGGCAATGAGCAAGGTTGACGAAAGGCTAGTCATCTGCGGCGTCTGCGGCAACGTAGATACCCGGGACCCGTGCCAGATCTGCACCGACCCCCGCCGGGATGAAAAGGCGCTGTGCGTGGTGGAAGAAGTGTCCGATCTGTGGGCGCTCGACAAGTCCCGGCTATTTCCCGGAAAATTTCATGTGCTGGGCGGCAAATTGTCGGCGCTGGATGGTGTGCGTCCCGAGGATATCGGAATCGATACGCTGATCCGCCGGGTACAGGCGGGCGGCATCGACGAAGTGGTGCTGGCGATGAACGCGACGCTCGAGGGACAGACGACGGCCCACTATATTGCCGAACGGCTTGAAAATTTTCCGGTAAGGCTGAGCCAGCTGTCGCATGGCATTCCGGTGGGCGGCGAGCTGGATTATCTGGATGAGGGCACATTGGCGCAGGCCCTGCGTTCCCGAAGGCCGATTATCAACGATTGAGCCGGATCGGGCCTGACGCTACGTCAAGGCCGAGCGTTCCGTCGTAGGCAACTAGCAATATTGACAATTAAGCCACAGTTGGCGGAAAACCGTCACTATGACCGATGATTTGGCTTTCAAATCCAAAAGCTGAAGCTATCATTGGCGCACAAAAATAAGTATTTATCAGGAGAGCATGTTATGAAATTAGCGCTGAATCTGTCCGCCTGTGCATTCGCACTTGCGGCCATCGCGACCGCCCCCGTTTACGCCCAGGCCCAAGCCGATAATGAAACGGTCGATGACAATATCATTGTCGTCACCGCTCAGGGACGGTCACAGGTTCTGTCCGATGTGCCCATCGCAGTCTCGGCGATCAATGCGGAACAATTGCAAAAGAGCGGAACCAGCGATATTCGTGAACTTAGCCAGCTTGCGCCTTCCTTGCTTGTGTCATCGACCGGCACCGAGGCCAATGGTTCTGCCCGTATTCGCGGTATTGGTACGGTTGGTGACAACGCCGGTCTGGAAAGCTCCGTAGCCGTGTTTATCGATGGTGTTTATCGTTCGCGCAGCGGCAATGCGCTCAGCGAACTGGGCCCGATCGAGCGGATCGAGGTTCTGCGTGGCCCGCAGGGAACGTTGGGCGGGCGCAATTCTTCTGCCGGCATGATCAGCATTACCACTGCTGCACCCGAATTTGAATTTGGAGGCTATGGTGCCGCAACTTATGGCAATTTCGACCAGATTCGTCTGGAAGGCGGCATAACCGGCCCCCTGAGCGATACCATCGCGGCACGCATTGATGGCGTGTTTCTGAAACGTGACGGGTTCTATACCGATGTCGTGAACGGCACTGACGTCAACAACAAGGACCGTTATCTTGTTCGCGGCAAGCTGTTGTTTGAGCCAAATGACGGGCTGACGGTCCGTGTAGCCGCTGACTATTCCAAGAAGGATGAATCCTGTTGTGCGGCGACCTTCGTCCAGCCTGAATTTGCACAGCAAGCGAGGGTGAGTCCGGGACTGGATTCCTTCACGCCTCCGCTGCCTGGTGCACCGGCACTGACCAGCACGCAAAACCCGATCATTCCAGTGTTGCTGGCGCTTGGCCAGAATCCCGCGGCTCTCAACCAAAGTACATTTAACCGGGATATCTATGTCACGCCCGGTCGCACCTATGCCGGGGAAACAGAGGATTATGGCGCTTCGATTGAAGTCAATGCCGAACTGGGCGACATGAACTTCACCTCGATCACCGGATATCGGGAATATTCCAACTTTCAGGCATCTGATACGGATTACACGCAGGTGGATATTCTCTATCGTGCGCCAACCGAAAATGCCAATTCTCGGGAATTCGAGACCTTCACACAGGAATTGCGCCTGCAGGGATCGGCTTTCGATGACAGGCTGGACTGGATGATCGGCGGCTTTTATGCCAATGAAAAGCTCGAAACACGGGATAACCTACGCTTCGGCACGCAATATGGTGCCTTTGCGCCATGTCGGATCGTCAATGCGGTTAATCCGGCCCTTGCTTCACCGACCAGCACCGGCTGTCTGAGTGCTGGCGGCAGGGCTGTATTGCAGGCCGCAAATGGCGGAGCCGGTGCTTTTGGTGCCGCTACCCCCCTGATTTTTGCGGGTCTGGACAATCTGGCCCAGATCAATGACCGCGGCTCCGTTGTGGACACCTATAATCAGAAGAGCGAAAGCTTTGCTATCTTCACCCACAATATTTTCCACGTGACCGACAAGCTCGATTTCACGGTGGGCCTGCGTTATACCGATGAAAACAAGGATTTCGATGCCGCGTTTACCAATGATAATACAATGTGCCCGGTCCAGCGTGCCTTGTTCACACCGTTGCTTGGCAGCACATTGGGTGGGTTGGCAGCAGGTCTGATTGGTCTGTCCTGTCAGGGTAATTCCACCTCCGAACTGGATGGTGTCACCTTGAGCGACAGCCGGAGCGAGAGCGAATTTACCGGCACCGCCATCCTGTCGTACAAGCCAACAGACAACCTGATGCTGTATGGCAGCTATTCGCGTGGCTACAAGGCGGGAGGGTTCAACCTGGACCGTTCTGCACTGACCAGCGACACATTGGGCAATCCGGCGGTGACGGGTGATACCGCCAATCTCCAGTTCGACCAGGAGACGGTGGACGCCTTCGAAATCGGCGCAAAATATTCCAGCCGGGAATTTTCTCTGAGCGTCGCAGCTTTCCGTCAGCAATTCAGCAATTTCCAGCTCAATACGTTCAACGGCTCCGTCTTCCTGGTTCAGAATATCAATGGTTGCAGCGATGATCTGGGCGGGGCAGATCGCGATGCGAGCGCCACTACGGGCAGTTGCAGTCCGGATAATGTCAAATATGGCGTTGTCGCACAGGGCGTCGAACTGGAAGCGTCGATAAATCCAGTCAGGCATGTCAATGTCACGATGGGCCTGACCTATACCGATACTGCCTTTGAAAATGATTTGGTCGGCCGTGACAGTGGTAGCGCGCTGGATCCGGCCTTGCGTCTGCTGCCGGGCGACAATATGTCTAACGCGCCCGAAGTTACCGCTACGGCATCGCTGTCTTACACGCCGCCGCTTGGCAATACGGGTCTGACCGGCCTGTTCTACGTGAATGCGCGTACCACAAGCGATTACAACACCGGTTCGGATTTGCTGTTCGGCAAGGAACAGGACGGGTTCACGCTGGTCAATGCGCGGATCGGTATCCGTGGACCGGACGATGCTTGGGCGATCGAAGGCTGGGCACAGAATCTGTTCGATGTCGATTATACCCAGGTTGCGTTCAACACTCCCTTCGTTGCGTCGCAGCAGACCTTCTCGGCGTTCCTGGCAGAGCCAAGAACCTATGGTATCACATTGCGTGGCCGTTTCTAGATCCAGCCACGGATAGCAACCAAAAGAAAGGCGTGCGGTTCAGTTCGAACCGCGCGCCTTTTCATTTTGACGGGCATGCCTCGCCGCAGCTTGACGAATCCCGGCACAATCCCTAAATTTGGGCCATGGCCATATTACCGATTCTGGAGGTGCCCGATCCGCGCCTGAAAACTGTTTCCGAACCCGTGACGGTGTTTGATGACGAACTGAAAACGCTGGTCAGGGACATGTTCGAAACCATGTATGACGCGCCGGGCATTGGTCTGGCCGCGATTCAGGTCGGTGTGCCCAAGCGGGTGTTGGTGATCGACCTGCAGGAACCGGTGGCGCACGAGCATGAGCATGGCGAGCATTGCGACCATGATCATGGCGTGATCAACGATCCGCGGGTGTTCATCAATCCCGAGATAGTCGATCCGTCCGAGGATCTGAACATCTACAGCGAGGGCTGCCTGTCGGTGCCCGACCAATATGCCGAGGTCGAACGGCCGGCGACGATCACTGCGCGCTGGCAGGATGTCGACGGCAAACAATATGAAGAGCAGATCGACGGCCTGCTGGCGACCTGCCTGCAGCACGAGATGGACCATCTCGAGGGGATCCTGTTCATCGACCATCTGTCCCGGCTGAAGCGGCAGATGGTGCTGAAGAAACTTGCGAAATTGCGCAAGGAACATGGGATCGCGGCCTAGCGCCGCTGATTTTTTATTCATGGCTGGATTTCGTCATGCCGAACTTGTTTCAGCATCCATATCTTCGCATCACCGCACCTCTAGTGGACTTGAGGGATACTGAACAAGTTGGGGTTTATCCCACTCAGCCAAGGAAAAATCTGGATCAACTTGCGTCATTGCGAGCGCAGCGAAGCAATCCAGTGCGTCGTGTGCTGCTCTGGATTGCTTCGCTGCGCTCGCAATGACGCCCTTGGCCCAAGGGGCTAAAACCCAAAGAAATTCAGGATGACGAACATGGCAAATCGAATGATGGTTGAGATTTTGGCGATGATGACGAGTATTGCCTATTCTCGAAAACGCTCCTAGGTTCTCTTTTCGTTCTTGCTAAAAAGAGAGTTAATTTGGATCCGATCATTGTTCTTGTCGCCATCGTCCTCGCTCTTCTGGGCGGGCTGACGCTGGGCTGGTTTATCGGCGGCAAACCCGCAAAGGATGCGGCTCAGGCGACCAGGGATGCGGTTCAGTCGGCAAAGGACGCCGCGCAGGCGACCGATGCGCTGCGGATCACGCTCGACGGCGTCCGCGACGAGCGCGATGCGGCGAGGACCGAGCTGGCGGCGTTGCAGGCCGATGCGCGCAATCATGAAAAGCAGATGCAGCAATTGCTCCAGGCAAAAGAAGCGCTGTCGGCGCAATTTTCCGAGATCGGTGCGAAGATGCTGGAAACCGCGCAGCGGCAGTTTCTCGAGCGGGCTGACCAGCGCTTTGACCAGGCCAATGAAAAGGGCGGTGAGAAGATCGCCAAGCTGTTGCAGCCGGTGCACGAGCGGCTGGCGACCTATGAAGCCTCGATCACCAAGATCGAGAAGGAGCGCACCGAATCCTATGCCGGGATCACCGCGACCATCGAACAGGTCCGCCAGGGGCAGGACAGGGTGCAGCAGGAAGCGGCGCGGCTGGTCAACAGCCTGCGCAACGCGCCCAAGTCGCGCGGCCGTTGGGGCGAGCAGCAGCTGAAGAATGTGCTCGAAAGCTGCGGATTGTCCGAACATACGGATTTTGTCACCGAGCAGAGTATCGATACCGAAGACGGGCGTTTGCGGCCCGACGCGGTGATTAATGTTCCGGGTGGCCGCAAGCTGGTGATCGACGCCAAGGTGTCGCTTAACGACTATCAGGACGCGTTCGAGGCCGAGGACGAAGCCGCGCGCAGCTTTGCCATGGCACGGCACTGCAATTCGATGAAGGCACATATCGATGGCCTGTCGAAAAAGGCCTATTGGGACCAGTTCGAGGATGCGCCGGATTATGTGATCATGTTCGTGCCCGGCGAACATTTTCTCGCCGCCGCGCTCGAGCATGAGCCGAATTTGTGGGACCATGCGTTCGAGAAGAAGGTGCTGCTGGCGACGCCGACCAATCTGGTCGCGATCGCGCGAACCGTTGCCGGCGTCTGGCGGCAGGAGAAAATGGCGGCGGAAGCCAAGCAGATCGGGCAGCTGGGCAAGGAAATGTATGATCGGCTGGCGGTTGCAGGAGAGCATCTGAAACGCATGGGTTCGGGGCTCGGCAGCGCGGTCGGCAACTACAATAAATTCGTCGGCAGCTTCGAACGCAACGTGATGGCTACGGGCCGCAAGTTCGCCGAATTGCAGATCGAGACCGGCAAAAAGGAACTTGAGCCCGTTCCGGAAATCGAGGCGCTGCCGCGCTACAGTGACTCGGTGACCGAGAAGCTGATCGAGGATGATCGGCAGATCAGCGACGAGGCAGCGGAATAGATATCAGGAGGGACCGTCTGGTCCTTCGCTAACCGTTCCGCCGCAGCCGTTCAATGTTCCAACTCCGCTTGCTTCGACCTTGACCGTATCGGCATAGCTTCTATCGCTCATGCCGTCGCTGCATTGCTTGCCGCTGGTAACATAAACATTGATGTTATCAACGTCCGAAAAGCCCTTGATCTCCCAGCCGCCATCGGTTTTCTTCATCCTTTGAATGCCGAGGGTGAAGTCATTCCCTTCCTGCGACGAAAAGGCGATTTGCTCGCCGCTGATTTCGACGGCCCAGCCCGGCTCCGTGCCGATCGCCTTATAATCCCCCAGTTTTTCCTCGACGACCGGCGCTGCCGCCGGTTTCCCGCAGCCTGTCAGAGCCAGTGCGGCAAGTGATGACAACAAGATTGCTTTCTTCATGCGCGATCCCTCCGATTTCAGGTGGCCACAGGGAGCCGTGGACACCGTGGTACCGGACGATGACAATGATATTGCTCTCTTCATGGGCTATCCCTCCCAATTCGAGCGGCTACAGAGGCCCGTGAAGACCGCTGTAGCTAGCGATGACAATAATATTATTTTTTTCACGCCTCATCCCTCCTGCTTTCGGCGATCACGTAGGTCCGTGAACGCCGCCTTGGCAGGCGATGACAAGAAGTTTGCTTTTCATTATCTCCCCCGTCCGATGGCAAGCTACCATAAACAGGGCAGATATTCCAAATTATCTCGTCCGGCTCTGGTTCAGTACCTCATAGGCCATGACGGAGGCCGCTACGGCGGCGTTGAGGCTGTCGGCCTTGCCCATCATCGGCATCTTGACGAGCGTGTCGCAGGCGGCCTGATATTCCTCCGGCAAGCCCTGCGCTTCGTTGCCGATCAGCAGGAAGGTCGGCGCCTTGTAGCGAACCGACTGATAGTCCTTGTCGGTGTTGAGACTGGTACCGACCAGTTCGCCGGGACCATCGCGCAACCAGGAGAGGAAGTCCGGCCAGCGTGCCTGGCTGACCGTCTGGGTGAAGATCGCGCCCATGCTGGCCCGAACAGCCTCGACCGAGAAGGGATCGACACAATCGTCGATC
>Ga0209024_1002006_pt1 | contig 13487 bp, 12 predicted proteins | sample AutmiccommunBRH5_FD_187380 | JGI IMG/M metagenome (GOLD analysis project Ga0209024, IMG submission 187380) | Deep subsurface microbial communities from Mt. Terri, Switzerland - Autotrophic microbial communities BRH/5 (SPAdes) (version 2) | ecosystem: Environmental > Aquatic > Deep subsurface >...
TCCCGCCCCGGCCCCGCCCGCGACCCAGGCCTCCCTCAGCAGTCGCACCCGCAGCGCCGCCGACGAGGGCCCCGAGGTGCGCCCGGACGATCCGCTGTTCCAGGCGCTGCGCGCCTGGCGCTCCGAGCGCGCGAAGAGCGAGGGCCTCCCCGCCTACACCGTCTTCTCCGACCGCACGCTCCGCGAACTGGTCTCGGTCCGCCCTCGAAACGTCCATGCGCTGCTCGGCGTGTGGGGCCTCGGCGAATCGCGCGTCGAGCGCTTCGGGCCAGAACTCGTCGCCGTCATCCGGGAGCACGCGGCGCCGGCCGAGTAGAGCGTCACGCCGTCAGCGCCGCGGTCTACCTCGGGGGCGCGCATGCAGCCGCTCACCCTGAGCTTGTCGAAGGGCGAGCCCTCGGGACGCCGTCTTGCAGTAGTGCACCAGTCGCCCACCCGAGCCCTCCCCCACGAGGGGGGAGGGGGCCGGACTCCGGAGGCCCGATGCGAGCCGTCTACCTCGGCGGGCGCACGTGCACCCGCTCACCCTGAGCTTGTCGAAGGGCGAGCTGTCGGGACGCTGTCCTGCAGTAGTGCACCAGTCGCCCACCCGAGCCCTCCCCCAAGCGGGAGGAGGGGGTCAGAGGCGGAACCGAAGATGGCTGGAGGTTTGTGCACTGATACGTGTTGCAACGCTTACCTTCGGTACGGCATGATGTAGGCATTGACGGACACTTCGTCGCGAACCCTGAGGGGGCACCGTGAACCTGACTATTACCGACCTCGCGCAGGAGCGCCTGAACACCCTGGTGGGTGAGCAGATGCGTGAGCAGGACAAGGCCATCCGCGTCTTCATGCAGGAGGGCGGCTGTGGCTGCTCCGGCCCGCGCTTCGGCATGGGCCTGGACGACGCCGGCACCGAGGACTCCATCCTCGAGTTCGGCACGCTGAAGTTCATCGTCGACCCGAACTCGGCGTCACAGCTTGAGGACGCTTCGATCGACTACATCCAGGACGTCATGCAGGAGGGGTTCCAGATCACGGCCCCGAACGCGGCGGCTGGTGGTTCCTGCGGTTGCGGCGGCGGCGCTCACTAGGCGCGGCGCACCGCTCTCGGGCGCTTGCCCGATTCAGCACAGCAAGAAGCCCGGCCGTTTGGCTGGGCTTCTTCTCGTTCTACGAAGGGGCCAGCACTAGTGCGCGTGGCCTCCGTGGCCATGTCCGCCAGCCGGGGCCGGCTTGTAGTACGGGTTCGTGCCGGAGGCGTGGTCCGTCACGTCGGTGACTTCCTCGACGTCCGGGACATGCTCGCGCACGGTGGACTCGACGCCGTTCTTCAGCGTGGCGCTCGCCATCCCACAGCCCTGGCAGCCACCCGCGAACTCGACGTAGGCCGTGCGGCCGACGACGCCGTGCAGCTTCACCTGCCCGCCATGACTGGCGATCTGCGGGTTCAGGTGCTGGTCGAACAGATCCTGGATCGCGAACTCGCGAGGGTCCGACCAGATCGGGTTGGGGTTCCGGAACTCCAGCCCCTGGTTGCCATCGCCGTCGTCGAAGAAGTGCACCTCGACGCCGTTGACGTACTTCGTGTCTTGCGACGGCACGAATACCGAAATGCCCTCCGAGGTGTCGACGCGGACGTCGTTCTCGACGGCTGCGCCTTCCTCGACCATGGAGAGCAGGTGGCGGAACTGGCCACCGGTGCGGTCGGCAATCTCCAGCCGGAGGCCGGCGACCGGGTTCGGGTGGTTGTCGATGACCTCGGACAGCTTCGAGAAGGCGTCCTCGGTGAACTTGATGGCCACCGCCGGGTTGTTGGGGGTTTCGACTTCGCTCATGGATCGATCCTACCTCACGGTTGGTAAGTGACGTGCCATCAGTTTACCGCGCCAACCGAGCGCGCGCGTCAGCCCTCGGCGCTGCCGTCCGTCCGAGCACGCACGCGAGCGTCGAGGGCTAGCACCTGCTCCGCGACCACCTCAGGCGCCTCCATCGGGATGAAGTGCGACAGACCTGGGAGCAGGACGTCCTCGCCATCCACGAACAACGAGGCGAGCTGCGGCGGTGTGGGTGAGGTTGAGAACGGTACGCCCGGCTCCCCCGGGATCGGCTGCTTGCCTCGCATCACCGTGACGGGCACGTGGATGAACGGAATCACCTCGGTGCCCATCGCCGGGCCGTTGCCGCTCGCCGCGTACGTGCCGCCCTCCATGTCCGGCGAGCACGCGAGGACGAAGCCCTCGCCGTCCGGGTTCGGGAGGAGGCCCCAGCGGGCGTAGTCGTCGAGGACCTCGGGACGCCAGGCGGAGTATGGGAAGCGATCCTTGAACCGCTCGATCATCTCGTCGGGCGAGGCCCATTCGTTCCGGCGCTTGCGCACGAAGTCGGACGCCCCGCCCTGCCCCTCGCGCGGTGGTCGCCTGTCCAGCGGCATCACGGGGTCGACGAGCAAGAGCCCACCGAACGCCTGCGGCTCACGCTTCGCGGCGATTGTGACTGAGTGCCCGCCCATCGAGTGCCCAACGCCGATGGCGCCATGAAGGTCGAGGGCGCGCACGAAATTCGCCGTGTCGACGCCGAAGATCTCCCACGACTCGGGCTCGCCCGTGCTGTCGGAGCGCCCGTGCCCTCGCAGGTCGAGGGCGAGCACCCGGAGGCCCGGAAGCAGCCTCGCGACCGCATCCCAGGTGCGGCCGTGGAACCCGGTGGCATGGGCGAGCACCACCGCACGGGCGGCGGGATTGCCGTCCGAGGCAGGCCAGTCGAAGTAGGTGAACGAGACGCCGTCGAGGCTGATCTGTCGTTCCGCCGGCTCCTCGGAGGGTGGGCGGGCGGGCGAAAGGTCGGGCACGAGGATCCTCTCTATGGTCGCTGTGGATCCACTGCGATGGTATCGGGTTGCCATTCGTACCGCGCTCCGCCGAGCGGCGCACGCAACTCGGGACGGACGGGGCACGCAGACGCCCGCGACGGCGGGGGGAGCCATTGCGGGCGCGGGGGTACACGACGAATAGTCGCGCGGGCCTAGTAGGCGTGCTGTGGGAGTCCCCCGAAGCGCTGCACCAGCACTCGACGACGGAAGTCGAAGATCGCCTGGACCCGTCGCTGGACGATCAGCAGGTTCATGATGTCGCCGAGGGGGCCGAAGCCCACGTCGTAGTGGACGATGTCGCGCATCTCGACGCCGCCCGGGATCTCCCGGAAGTGGTGCTGGTGGTGCCAGAACTTGTACGGACCGAAGCGTTGCTCATCGACGAACATCTGGTGCTCGATGACGTGCGAGATCTCCGTCACCCAGGTCACAGGGACGTTGAAGAGCGGCCGCACCTTGTACTGGATGATCAGGCCCGGGTGCATCCGCGCCGGAAGGTCCGTCTGAACCTCGAAGCCCATCTCGGGCGGCGTGATGACGGCGAGGTTGCGCGGGTCGGAGAAGAAGTCCCACGCCTCCTCGATCGGGATTGGCAAGCGCTGTGAATCGGCCATTCGATGCAGGGCCATGGTGGCCTCCTGTGGGTCGCCCCTCCGCGGTTGATCTGCGAGCGAGCGCCCCTAGTGGCTGGTCGCCGCCTGCTGCGCTCCACCCTTCGAGGCCTTCCCCGTGGCCTCCCGGATCGCGTCTGTCGCCGTCGCGTACTCCCAGCGGAAGCCGGCGTCTGCCAGCTTCGCCGGGACGATCCGCTTGCTCGCCAGCAGGAGCGGCCCGGCCATCTCGCCCAGGACGACCTTGAGGGCGAACCCCGGGACGAAGAACAGCGTGGGGCGCTTCAGTACCGAACCGATGACCTTCGTGATCCCGGCGTTCGTGATCGTCTCGGGCGCGGCGACGTTCACGGGACCCGACACATCGGAAGTGAGCAGGAACTCGACCGCCCGCACGTGGTCACGGATGTGCACCCACGGGAACCACTGCCGGCCGCTCCCCAGTTTCCCGCCGACGCCCAGCTTCATGGGGCGCGAGAGGCGCTTGAACGCCGGCGCCTCGCCAGAGACGACGAACGAGGTGCGGGCGATAGCCACTCGCGAACCGAGCTCGGACTCGGCGCGGCTGCCCTCGGCCTCCCAGTCGCGACAGAGCTGAGCGAGGAAGTTGTCGCCAGGGCTCGCCGACTCGTCGAGGCGCTCGTCGCCGCGGTCGCCATAGACGTCGACACCAGAGCCCTGCACGAAGACCGAGGGCCGGATGCCGTGCAACTTCAGTTGGTCCACGAGCACGCGAGTCGAGTCGATCCGGCTGTCGCGCAGGACCGCCTTGCGCTCAGCGGACCAGCGCTTCGCGCCGATGTTCGCCCCGCCGAGGTTCACGACGCCGTCGAGCCCCTCGAGCGCTTCCGGGCGGATCCAACCCTCGTCGGGGTTCCAGACCGCCTTCGGGTCGCTCTTGGCGCCGCGCTTCATCTCAACGACCTCGTGCCCCGCGCTCCGAAGATGCGCGGTGAGCGCGGAGCCGATGAGGCCGCTGCTGCCGGTGATGGCCACCTTCATGCTGTGCCGTGCCTTCCTGCGGAGACCCCCTCCGCGTGGGTACTGACGAAGATGCTACGCCTCGTTGATTAACTTATGCAAGACAACAGTGGAAGTTGTGCAGGGCTTGATCAGTAGCCGAGGCCGCGAGGTGAGAACGCGGGCAACGGCACTCGCCGTACCCGACAGACGATCGAGGCTTGCCACCTAGCGCGAGGGCCGACAAACTCTGGGGACGCGGCAGGGTAGCTCAGTGGTAGAGCAGCGGACTCATAAGCCGTTGGTCGGGGGTTCAAATCCCCCCCCTGCTACCAACGACACACCAACGAGGGCGTCCTTCCGGACGCCCTCGCTGTCTTCCGTACCCTCACCCCGCCCGATATCGCTCCACGCGCGGAACGGCGCCAGCGGCGCGGGCGCCGGCGTCGAAGCGGCGGAACTCGGGCGAACTCAGCCACCGCTCGGCGTCCTCGGCGCTGCTCCAGCGCGAGGTGTAGAGCAACGATCGTCGGGAGACCCAGCGGTGCGACCACGCTCGGCCGGGGAACCGTTGCGACTGATGATCGAGGCGGCGAAACCGCCAGAACTGACGTGGCATTGCGATCATGCTGCCGAGGTGCCAGGCGGTTAGCAGTACGACCTCACCTGCCTCAGCTCCGTCCTCAGGCATCCCGCCTCCCTCCGACGCGACGCTCCGTCGCCCGCTCTTGCCCGGCGTCACCTTCGGCACCCTCGTCCGAGTCCTTCTGTCCGAGGGTGAACAGGTCACCGACGCTCACGCCGAGCGCCCAGAAGGCGACGAGTCCGGAGACGTTGATCCACAGGTTCACGAGGAGGTGGGTCGTGAGCGCGTAACTGAAGGCGACTTGCTCGTCGACACCGGCGATGACGAGGACTCCGCTCACGAGCGCCTCGTACGGCCCGATGTTCCACAGCCCGAGCGGTATCGCGACGGCAAGGTTGGCCGCGACCATCGCCGCCAGGAACACCGGGAACGACAGTTCGAGGCCGAAGGCCTGGCCCATCGCGGCGAACACGCTGGCTTCGAGCAGCCACGCGGGGAGCGACAGCGCGACTGCGCCCAACGCTCGAGGGACGGAGCCAAGTGCATCCAAGCCCTCCTGTAGGTTCCCCATGAGCCCCTGCACGCGCTCAGGCAACGGCAGTTGCTGCCCCCGCTTCCGAAGCAGGACTGCGAGCGCGAATGCGACGAGGGCGACCGCCACCAGCCCGAGGATGACCGGCGTGTTCACGCCGGGGACTCGGCCCAGATCCAGGAAGGCAGCGCCGAGGCCCAGGAACAGAATGAACACGATGCCGTCCAGCGTCGCCTCAACGACGAAGACCGACCCGGCGACGCCCGCCCTCGACATTTCGTAGCGAGAGGCAAGGACCTGGATCTTGGCGACGTCACCCGCGCGGAGCGGCAGCAGGTTGTTCACCATGTTCCCGACGAGGAACGCGCCGAACAGCGCGAGTTGCGGTGGACGTCCGACGCCGCGGAGGAGGTAGCGCCAGCGGAACGAGTCCACGAGCTTGGCGCCGCTGAACAGCGGGAGCGCCAAGGCCGCCCACCACAGATTGATCCCGCGGACCGTCTCCCACAGTGAACCGAGGTCGATCACCCGCACGGCGAGGAACAGGAACACGGCGGTCACCGCGACCTGGAAGCCAACGCGGAGCAGCAGCCCTCGGTCCACGCGTTCCTCCACGGGGTGCAGCGCGGGACGCTTGTCACGATGGTGCGCCGTCGGCGCGATACGCCCGCCGTGGATGCTAGCCAACTGCGGTTGAGCCACCGTGCGACAGCAGACGACGGGCGCACTTCCGCTCCCTCGCCCAGCGGACGGCGTTAGCCCCTTGTGACGCGAGGGGCGATGAGTGTTACTGCGCCGTTCGGCCTCGTGGTTATGTTCGAGCCGTCGGCCCCGCCGGGGCTGGTTCGCCGGGCAGCCCGGCGACAGGCGGATCGAGAGACCGCAGTGGGCTTGCGGCACGCAGCCGACGAGCCAGCGCCACACGAGGAGGAACCGATGGCTTCGGAAGCTACGACACGACGGAACCCGGACGACAGCGATTCCGGGATGGTGCGGATGGAACGGGGCATGGCCCTGATCCTGGCAATCACAGCAGCCGTGCTGGGTGTGATCGGCTTGCTCCGCGGGTTCGGAATCGTCGGACCAGGCGGCATCGATGCAGATCTCGGCGGGATTGCTGAGGCTGGAGGAGTCCAGGCAGCTGTCGAGAGCGACTTCTGGGAGGGCATCCTCTGGATGCTCCCGGCGTTCGCGTTCGGGATCATCGCGTGGCAGTACGCCAGCGCCCGAGCGCACACCGGCGACGAGGTGCAATCTCCGATGCGTGCCGTCGCGCTCACGCTCGCCGGGACAACGATCGTCCTCGGCGTGCTGGCGCTTCTCGTCGGCTTCGGGATGATCAACGCTGATGCCCAGCCGACGGACGGCGTGCTGTGGGGTCTGACGGCAGTGCTCGGTGGCCTGCTGACCAGCGCAGCCCACGCCGCGATCCCCTCGCCCGTACCGGACGAGGAGTACCTCGTCGCGCTGGTGGACGCACGGGTCGCCCCAGGCGCCACGGACGTTCGGAGCCAGGAGGGACGGCGCGGGATCCCTTAGCGCTCGCCGCGAATTGAATCGATTTGTTATGAATCGCTACTGCACCACCATTAGTTGTTGATTCATACCCGGCACCTCGGATAGCCTCTGACCGTAGTCGCTATCCGAGGTGCTGATGTTCGACCCTTTCCGACGCATGCGCCTGCAGCGCCTCGCCCACCGGGTGAAGGTCGCGCGCAGTCGAGGCCTCGGCGTCTACATGCAGGAGTGGCGGCACGACCAGGTCGAGGGCCACGCCGGCGAACCCACCCACATCAGCGCCCACGATGTGCTCGGCTGGTGTCGCGAGACGATGGCCGCAACTCGCCGTCCGTTTGGCCTCGCACGGTTCGACCTCGCGATCGCGGCGGCGTCGGCATCCGTGGGGCGAGGCAGCCTCTCGCTACCGCGCCTCGCGCCGACCGACCTCTACCCCGGCGATGCCCTCGTCGCCGAGGTCGAGCGGTTCCTGCACGACCACGGCCCGGTAACGCACGTGGCCGCGGCGCTCTTCTCGTGGGGCGATGCCGCCCACGCCATCGAGGGCGTCTAGTCCCACCTCGCCGTAAACCCACGCTCCAAATCGAGCGTTCCTCCTGCCCTCCCGACATGACACGCGGTCGTTATCTGGCCTCGCTTGCTGTTGCCCGCGAGGCGGCTGGCGAATGCCACCTTCGAGGTCAGCGCTCTCACCCGGCTCCGGATCAAAGTCGGGTGTCGACCAGCGCTGGAACACCTTGAGGGAGAACCGATGCCACCAACACCACAGACATGGAAGCGACGCCCGTGGCGAAGCCTTGCCCTGCTCGCGTCGCTGTTCGCCGCCATGGCGTTGATCGTCGCCTGTAACGGCGACGATGACGGAACCCCGACGACCGCGGATACGGAAACCACGCCGACGCCGGCGGCCAGTACGGCGGAAGCGACCCCAACGGCTTCGCCCACGGAGACAACCACCGAGGGCAGCGACGAGCCGGCACCATACGCAACGGCAGATACGCCGGTCGGCCTTGAGCTGGTCGCCGACGACCTGACCGCGCCGGTTGACTTCGCCGCACCCGATGACGGCAGCGGCCGCCTGTTCGTGGTCGAGCAGACGGGGACGATCCGCGTCGTCAGCCCGGATGGCGAGGTCCTCGGCGAGCCGTTCCTCGACGTGACGGATCTCCTGGTCGAGATGGACGATGGCTACACGGAGCGTGGGCTCCTGGGGCTGGCGTTCCACCCGCAGTACGCGGAGAACGGGCGCTTCTTCGTCTACTACAGCGCACCGCTCGCCGAGGGCGCTCCAGAGGGCTGGGATCACACGAGCCACCTCTCTGAGTTCCGGGTATCCGCTGACAACGAGAACGTCGCGGACGCTGGCTCGGAGCAGGTCATCATGACCGTGGACCAGCCGCAGTCGAACCACAACGGGGGGCACATCACCTTTGGCCTCGACGGGTACCTCTACATCCCGCTGGGTGACGGCGGTGGCGCGAACGACACGGACGAAGGCCACACGGAGGATCTCGGCAACGCCCAGGACCTCACCAACCTGCTCGGCAGCATCCTCCGGATCGATGTCGACACGCCGGGCGAGGGCGGACAGGCGTATTCGATCCCCGAGGACAATCCGTTCGTGGACCGCGAGGACGTCCCATCCGAGATCTGGGCGTACGGCGTCCGGAACCCGTACGACATCAGCGTGGACTCCGAGGGCGAATACAGCATCCTGGTGAGCGACGCCGGGCAGGAGTTGTTCGAGGAGGTCAGCATCGCCCACGCGGGGGACAACCTCGGGTGGAACATCCGTGAGGGCACCCACTGCTTCGACCCGGAGAACACCGACACCCCGCCCGAGCAGTGCTCGGATACGGGCGCTGACGGCGAGCCGCTGGTCCACCCGGTGATCGAGTACGACCGGTCGAACTTCGGCACGGTCATCACCGGCGCGTACGTGTACCGCGGGATGGCACTCTCCGAGTACCAGGGCCAGTTGTTCTTCGTCGAGTGGAACACGGCCATCGGCGATGGCGCTGACGGGGCGGTCTTCGTCGCGGAACCTGGCGACCAGATGGCTGCCACCGGTGTCGACGAAGGCCTCTGGGACTTCGAGCGCATCGAGCTCGAGCAGCCCGACGGTGCGTCCGAGGAAGGCATGGGGACGGGCTTCTACATCACGGCGATCGCCGCCGATGCTGAGGGTGAGCTCTACATCCTCGCGAACGACGCAGCGACGCCGGAGGAAGGTGCGGGGGCGGTGTACCGCCTGGTGCCTGCCGAGTAGGGCACGATCCCGAACGCAGTTCGGCCTCTGGATGAGTGAGAAGGGCGCCCCAGCGGGCGCCCTTCTCTCGTCAGAGTCAGCGACCGTTCGCCGGGCAGCCCTCGAAACCATGCCTACCACTGCTCCGGGATTTCGCCGCCATCTCAGTTCCATTAAGCCCGCCGCGTTTGATGGTCCGTCGTAACTCCCCCGTTATGTCCCCGTGCTTAGGTTTTAGCGAAGGACTCGTCGAGGAGTATCAGACGGGGCCGACATCACTCATCCGGCACGTGAGGCCCCCGGAGTCCGGGCCCTCGTTCCCCCGCGAAGGAAGCGCGGCTCATCATGACCAACCGACTCGTCGTCGTCTCAAATCGAGTACCCGCGCCCACGGGAGCAGGGATCACACCCGGAGGACTCGTCTCGGCGCTCTTGCCGTCACTGGAGGCGACCGGCTCCGCGGTCTGGTTCGGCTGGAGCGGCGAGATCGGTACACCCCAACCACGGCCGCGGCGCGTGGTCTCGCGAGGCGTCGAGTACGTCACGATCGACCTCGAGGAGCGCCAGGTCCGCGACTACTACGAGGAGTTTGGCAACCGCGTCCTCTGGCCGCTGCTTCACGGCATGACGCAGCACGTCGCTCCGGGCGCGGCCGGGTCATACGCGACCTACCGCGAGGTGAACCGTCAGTTCGCGCGCTCGCTCTTCCCGCTACTGCGGCCTGATGACCTCGTGTGGGTGCATGACTACCACCTGATCCCGCTGGGAGCGGAACTGCGTCGACTCGGCTGGCGCGGACGCACCGGCTACTTCCACCACACTCCCGTCCCCACGCTTGAGGCGTGGTCGCAGTTGCGCCATGGCGCGGCCCTCGCAGATGCGTTCGGCGCGTACGACCTCATCGGCGTGCAGACCGAGCGAGACCGCCGGAACCTCGGGGACATCCTGATCGAGGATGACGTGGCGCAACGCATTGCGGCCTACCCAATCTCGATCGACACCGAGCGCTTCCGAGAATTCACCGCTGCGGCGGACGCCCAGCTGAAGCAACCGGCGCTCCAGGTACCCGACTCGGCTCTGCTCTACTTCGGCGTCGAGCGTCTCGACTACACCAAGGGCATCCCCCAGCGCCTCGAGGCGTTTGAGCGCGCGCTCGCCAACTGCCCGGCGATGCTGGAAGGTGCGCGCTTCGTGCAATGGGCCGCACCCTCGCGGACCTCGGTTCCCGAGTACCAGGCAGAGCGCGATGCCGTTGACGAGGCGGCGCGACGACTCAACGAGCGGTTCGACTTTGAGCCCCTGCTCATCGACTTCGAACCGCACCCGCCCGGACTCGTCGCGCCCGCCCTCGAACAGGCCGATGTCTGCGTCGTGAGTTCGGTCGCTGACGGTATGAACCTCGTGGCGAAGGAGTTCGCGGCGGTCCACTCCTCGGAGAACCCGGGAGTCCTCGTGATCTCGGACATGTGTGGCGCGTCCGAGGAACTGACCGAGGCGCTGATCTACCCGTCGGGGGACATCGAGGCGATGAGCAAGGCACTACAGCGCGCCTACTTCATGCCGGACCGCGAGCGTCGTATGCGCGCGGCGAGCCTTCGCGAGGTCGTCGACCAACACACGAGCCGCGACTGGCTCAGGGAGTTCGTGACGGACCTCCGCGAGGTACTTCCGCGCACGAAGGTGATCCGTCCCTCGCCCGTCAGCCGCAGGGAGGAGCCCGAGCACCGCACGAAGGCCCCTTCCCGAGCACCACTCGCATCGAGGTAGCTGCGACGAGCGGGAGGTGGAGGAGCCGTCCGGGCTACCGCCGACGCACGTCGCGACCGAAGCGGTCGTACAACCGCTGGCCGTCGACGTAGGTCTGCTCCACAGCAACCTCGCGCAACATCGTTGGATCGACGGCGGTTGGGTCGTGGCTCAACACGACGAGGTCGGCACGCTTCCCGACCTCGACCGTGCCCGCCTCGGCCTCACGGTGCATCGCGCGGGCACCCGCCGTCGTGTAGAGCCCGAGGGCTTCCTCGGCCGTGATGGCCTCGTCGGCGGCGATGGGTGCGAGGCTGCCCCGCGTTTGCGGCTCACGAGCGAGGCGATCCCCGCGAGGGGATCCAGCGGGCCGCACGGGAAGTCCGATGACAGGGCGACGCTCAGCCCCTCGTCGATCATGCGTCGTAGCGGTGCCGGGGGCGCGTCGATGCCTGCCTCGCGAAGCCGTTCTGCTGACTTCTCGCCGCCTTGGTAGAAGAACGAAGGCTGCGTGACAACGGTCAGGTCCATGTTCGCGGCGCGCGCGATCTGCTCGTAGGTCGGCGTTGTGAAGTGCTCGAGGCGGTGGCGCTGGTCCGTGCTGGCCGACCCGCGGATCGCCTCGCCGATCGCGTCCATCGCGAGGTCGATTGCCCACGTCCCAAGGCAATGGATCGCGACCTGGAGGCCGCGCGAGGATGCCTCGGCCGCCAGGGCCCCGGCTCGCTCTGGCTGGTAGTACGACCGGCCCAGCCGCTCCTTCGTGCCATCCGCATGGATCTGGTAGCCAGCGTTCCGCGGGAACACCGGATCCATGAACATCTTCATCGTGCCGCCACGCAGCCGGTCCGTGGGCGGCGAGGCCTCGAAGAACTCGTGTTGCGCGACGGGATCGGGCTCGGCGAAGAAGCCTCCCCCCGCACGCATCTCGTGGAGCGTCATCGGCAAGCGGCCGAGGCGGTCGGCGGTGCGGTACACCTCGGCGGCCTCCGGGGTGACCGAGGCATCCGCGACGCTGGTGATGCCGAGCGAGAGGTGTCGCTGCGAGTTCTGCCGCACGAGCTCCGCTACCGCTTCCTCGCCGTACGCCTCGGCAAGTCCGGCGATCGACATGCCGTAGATCGTGTCCATGGCGCGCTCCCAGAGCGTGCCGGCAGCCTCGCCGTGGACGTCACGGACGTAGTGGCCGCCGTCGGGGTCCGGCGTCTCCTTCGTCAGCCGCGCGAGGCGCATCGCCGCCGAGTTGGCGTACGAACAGTGGACGGACAGGTCGACGACGCACACGGGGTTGTCCGGCGCGGCGACGTCGAGGTCCTCCCGCAGGAGTTCCATCGGCGTCCGGCCATTCCTCGACGAGTAGCCCAGCCCGAGGATCCACTGACCGACGGGCGCCGCCGAGGCGGCTGCCGCAATCGCGTCGATCACGGCGTACTTGTCGCGAAGCGGCGGTACGCGGCAGTCGACCGCCACAGGCTCGAACGTCGTCATGCCAAAGTGCGTGTGCGGATCGACGAAGCCGGGGATGAGCGTGCGCCCCGCGAGGTTAACGACCTGCGTGCCTGCCCCGATCCAAGCGCCCACCTCGGACGACGGACCGACGGCCACGATCCTGCCGTCGATCACGGCCACAGTCTGCGCGCGCAGCCCTCGATCCATCGTGAGCACCTGCCCGCCGAGGAAGACCAGGTCAGCAGCGGTCGCGTCCATGCGCGGACAGTACCGCGCCTGCGTGACCGCGAGGTGACGCCAGCGTTTCCAACTGACCTTCCGTGCCGCGTGGGAGACGCCGGTCTGATATCAAGCCCCCACGAGACCAAGAAGGAGGGCAACGTGGGCAAACTGGATGGCAAGGTCGCGCTGATCACGGGCGCCAGCCGCGGGATCGGGCAAGGGATCGCGGAGCACTTCGCTCGCGAGGGCGCGAAGGTCGTCGTCAGCGCTCGGACACTGCACGAGGGCGACCACAAGATGCTGGAGGGATCCCTCGACCGCACCGTGGAGCACATCCGCGCTGCGGGGGGCGAGGCGACCGCGATCGTGGGGGACGTGTCCCTCGAGGACGACTGCAACCGGATGGTCGAGGAGGCCAAGGCCGCCTACGGGCCTGTCGACGTGCTGGTGAACAACGCCGCGCTGAACTTCTACATCCCCATCGTGGACTACCCGGCGAGCCGCTGGATGCGAGCCTTCGCGGTGAACGTGCACGGGCCCTTCATGCTCTCCAAGGCTGTGCTCCCCGACATGATCGAGCGCAAGAGCGGGGCGATCGTGAACATCTCCTCGGTCGGGGCAATCGGTCCTGGCCGTGGACCGTACGAGGGAACCGGCGGACAGGGGCCGCGCGGCGGGACGATGTACGGCGCGTCGAAGGCGGCGCTCGAGCGGTTCACCCAGGGCCTCGCGCAGGAGGTCTACGAGCACGGCATCTCGGT
>Ga0209024_1002007_pt1 | contig 13476 bp, 15 predicted proteins | sample AutmiccommunBRH5_FD_187380 | JGI IMG/M metagenome (GOLD analysis project Ga0209024, IMG submission 187380) | Deep subsurface microbial communities from Mt. Terri, Switzerland - Autotrophic microbial communities BRH/5 (SPAdes) (version 2) | ecosystem: Environmental > Aquatic > Deep subsurface >...
GGATCCTGCTGCCGGGGGTGAAACTGGCCGGCGCCGATGCCGCCGATGCGCTGGCGGTGGCTATTACGCATGCGCATCATCGGAAGCGATAAGGGCGTCGCCCCAGCGCAGGCAGGGGCCTAATCCAATATTGATCAATGCGGAAAGATTGGATTGGATACCAGCCTTCGCTGGTATGACAAATTAGGAAGTGCTTGCATATTGCCGCTCCGGATGCTGAATCAAGCTCAGCATGACGAAACCAGAGATATGATCGCAAAACTCACCGGCATGATCGATGAAATCGGCACCGACAACCTCGTGCTCGATGTGCAGGGTGTTGGCTATCTGGTCTTTGCCAGCTCGCGCACGCTGGCGGCGATTGGCGGGGTGGGCGACGGCGCGACCATCTATACCGAGATGCAGGTCAGCGAGACCGACATGCGGCTGATGGGCTTTGCCTCGGCCAGCGAGCGCGACTGGTTCCGGCTGCTGATCTCGGTGCAGGGCGTCGGTGGCAAGGTCGCACTGGCGATTCTTTCCGCGCTCGAACCGGGTGAGATTTCCCGCGCCATCGCCACCGGCGACAAGGCGATGGTGACGCGGGCCAATGGCGTCGGGCCGAAGCTGGCGCTCAGGATTGTCAACGAGCTGAAGGACAAGGTCGGCGGTATTGCGGTGGATCCGGTAGCCGGTGCCGGCGGCGTGATCCACGCGCCCTCGAGCAACAGCGCCGATGCGGTCAGCGCGCTGCAGAACTTGGGCTTCAAGCCGGCCGATGCGAGCGCGGCGGTGGCAGCGGCGGATGCGGAGGTTGGGGATGGAGCGACGCTGGATGCATTGGTGCGGCTGGCGCTGAAGAAGGCGGCGCGGTGACTGTTGAAGATCCGAGGAAACGTTTTTCACCTTATGAAAGATCGAGACTAATTCGGATCATGGAAATTCCATTGGCAGCCGCATTACTTTACCTGATAATATTTTCGGATTTATATTGGATAGTGAATGATTGGCTGGAGTCCGTCGGCGTTGCGGATGGATTTTTTCTGACGGGTTTTCTACTTTTCGGATTTGGATTTTTTGTCGTACCCTACGCGTGGAAGATACTAGTTCACCCAATGGGGAGGTGTATGAATTGCGGTAAATCACCACTCCATACGAGTCCCGGAATTAGCGAATGGATATATTTGAAAAGTCCTTGGCAAAGTGCGCTCACGAGGGACCGGTTTTGGCCCGAAGAAGAATGTTCTGACTGCCGCTCGGATCTTAGGATTTCAGGATAATTGCATTGATTGACGACTATCTTCGTTCATGCGAGGGCGTACCATGTCACTCCGGTGCATGCCGGAGTTCAGTTCTATTTTATCTCGCGCGAAGACGCGAAGACACGAAGAGTTTGCGTCCGACCCTTTGCGTCTTCGCGTCTTCGCGTGAAGCTTTCCTAGGCTGTGGTATGAAGCAGGAGATTCCAGCTTTCGCTGGAATGACGGATAGGGCTCCCGTCAGATTGACAATTCTCTAGGAATATCTATAAATATCCTATGTCACAGCTAAATGTCTCTATCCCATCACAATTAAAAAGCTGGGTTGAATCGCGCGTTGCCGAGGGGCGGTACAGCAGCGCGAGCGATTATGTGCGCGATTTGCTGCGCCGGGATCAGGATGCGGCAGTGGAGGAAATCGTCTGGCTGCGCGGGTTGATTGCCGAAGGCCTGGCATCGGGTGTCTGCGAGGGCGAGCCAGAAGCCATTATCGAGAATATCATCGGCGAACGTCGCGCCCGGCGTGGCTAAGATCGTAGTCGGTTCGGCCGCGCGCGACGATCTCGCACAAATTGACGCCTATAGTGTGAGGCATTTTGGCGAAGACGCCGCGGATGCCTATTTGCGCGGGTTCAACGAAGCGTTCGACCAGTTGCGTCAATATCCGCTGGCGGGAGAGACAAGAGAAGAATTGGGGAAGGGCATCCGTTGCCTGACCCATCGCCGTCACCGGATTTTCTATGTTGTGAAAGATGACATTGTGCTGATCGGCCGGATCGTCCATCACGCCCAGAATGCCAGACGAGTCCATCTTGACTGAAACTGACCGGCTCTCCGCTGCCAAGCGCAAGCCCGACGACATCGATGCCGCCCTGCGGCCGAAAACGCTCGATGAATTTGTCGGGCAGGAGGCGGCGCGGGGAAATTTGCGCGTGTTTATCGAGGCGGCGCGGTCGCGCAAGGAGGCGCTGGATCATGTATTGTTCTTCGGCCCGCCAGGGCTGGGCAAGACGACGCTGGCGCAGATCATTGCGCGGGAACTGGGTGTCGGGTTTCGCGCGACATCGGGTCCGGTGATTGCCAAGTCGGGTGATCTGGCGGCTTTGCTGACCAATCTCGAAGAGGGCGATGTGCTGTTTATCGACGAGATTCACCGGCTCAATCCGGTGGTCGAGGAAATACTCTATCCGGCGATGGAAGACCGCGCACTTGATCTGATTATCGGCGAAGGGCCATCGGCGCGGAGTGTGCGCATCGACCTGCCTGCCTTCACTCTGATCGGGGCGACGACGCGGCAGGGGCTGCTGACCACGCCGCTGCGGGACCGGTTCGGCATTCCCGTGCGGCTCAACTTCTATTCGACCGAGGAGCTGGAAAAGGTTGTCCACCGGGCGGCGCGGTTGCTCGGTCTCGATATTGCCCCCGATGGTGCCACCGAAGTGGCGCGCCGGGCGCGCGGGACGCCGCGGATTGCCGGACGTTTGCTGCGGCGGGTGCGGGATTTTGCCAATGTCGCAGGCAACACGATGGTTGATCGCAAGGTTGCCGACGATTCGCTGACCCGGCTCGAGGTCGACCATATCGGTCTCGACGCCATGGACCGGCGCTATCTGCACATGATCGCCGATATCTATAAGGGTGGCCCGGTCGGGGTGGAAACGCTTGCTGCGGGACTTAGTGAACCGCGTGATACGATCGAGGAAGTGATCGAGCCCTATCTGATCCAGCTTGGCCTGATAGCCCGGACAGCGCGGGGGCGGGCGCTCAATGACCGGGGGTGGAAGCATCTCGGGCTGAATCCGCCGACGGGGAAAGAGGTGGATGGGGAGCTGTTTGACTAATGATGATAAGAATGGCGCTGCCGCTTATTTTGAGTCTGATTGCTGGTGGATGTTCAGCCAATTCTGAACCAGAAGCCGTATGGTCGAGTGCGAAATGGCATTCAGCCGATGAAATTGGCCCCTCTCATCTCAACATAGAGCACATCGTGGAATTGAAGGGAGAGGGGAAGGTCGTGCTGGATGGCATAACACTGGATGAGAGTGCTGCTAAAAAAGCATTCCTAAAAATCGCCGATCACGAGATTCTTGCCTTTATAGATTTTAAACCTGCTTGCTCTGATCAGTCGACAAATGTTGTTAAGTTTAGAAATCTCATCGAGAATAGCGGCGCTTGCACGGATAATTTCTGTATCTGTGGAGGGTATTTCAATTAAGAAGAGCCTCAGTCGCAGCCGAAGTAGCATGGGTGCCATTTGATATCCGGTGCGGCACGATGATTGTGGAGATTGAGCAGCGGCCAGATTCTGTGCATCGAGAATGATGCATTCGCTGCGTTCCTACTTCATGTCGGTGATGAAGCTGATCAGATAGCCGTCATCTTTCGTTTGCGCGCTGCCTTCACCTGATTGCCCGCTGCTCCCTTCAGTCGCGCAGCAACTCGTTGATGCCGGTCTTGGAGCGGGTCTGCGCATCGACGGTCTTGACGATCACGGCGCAATAGAGCGAGGGGCCCGGCATGCCGTCGATATTGACTTTCGGTGGCATGGTTCCCGGTACCACAACCGAATAAGGTGGCACTTCGCCGATCCAGATCTTGCCGGTAACCCGGTCGACGATCTTGGTGGAAGCGCCGAGATACACGCCCATGGAGAGCACAGCGCCCTCGCCGACGCGAACGCCTTCGGCGACTTCGGCGCGGGCGCCGATGAACGCGCCATCCTCGATGATCACCGGACCGGCCTGCAGCGGTTCAAGCACCCCGCCGATGCCGGCACCGCCCGAGATATGAACATTCTTGCCGATCTGCGCGCAGCTGCCGACCGTGGCCCAGCCGTCGATCATGCTGCCTTCATCGACATAGGCACCGATATTGACGAAGCTTGGCATCAGCACAACGCCCTTGCCGATGAAGGCACCCTGCCGGACAATGGAGCCCGGGACAGAACGGAAACCGGCTTCGCGAAAGCGGTTTTCGCCCCAGCCTACGAATTTGCTGGGTACCTTGTCCCAGTGATTGGCACCACCGGGGCCTTCGATCAGATGATTGTCGTTGAGCCGAAAGGAAAGCAGCACGGCTTTCTTGAGCCACTGGTTGACGACCCACTGGCCGTCCTTTTTTTCCGCAACCCGCGCGGTGCCGTTGTCGAGCATGGCCAGCGCCTGATTGACCGCGTCGCGTTCTGCGCCCTGGGTAGTGATGCTGAGCGATTCCCGCTTGTCCCAGGCGGTGTTGATTATGGTCTGCAATGCTGCGGTCATGTTGCTGGTTCTTTCTTGGCGTGGTGGAGGCCGGTCACCCAGCTTTCCAGATCGGTGATTTCATAGTCAATATAGGCGGGATCATATTCGCGGCCAGCCCATTCCGCACCGGTGTTGATCCAGACTGTGGTCATGCCCAAATCTTTGGCCGGGCGCAAATTGCGCGCCATATCCTCGACAAACAGGGCGCGGGCCGGGTCGATGCCGGTCGCGGCAATCATGCTGTGATAGGCGGCGGTCTGGGGCTTAGGCACCAGGCCGGTATCGTGGATGTCATGCATCTGGTGAAACAGGCCGCCGAGCCCGCGCCTTTCCAGCACCAGTTCGGCATAGGGCCGGTCTGCATTGGTGAAAACGAGCTTCTCGCCCGGCAGCGCTTCGATCGCTTGCCGGACCAGCGGTGCCGGTGTCAGCCGGTCCATGTCGATATCGTGGACGAAATTCAGGAAATCGGCCGGGTCGGTACCATGATGATGCATCAGACCGGCGAGCGTGGTGCCATGGTCATGGAAAAAGCTTTTCTGTATTTTTCGGGCTTCGACAAGATCGCAGGTCAGCGCCTTGGCGATATATTCACCCATCTTGATATCGATCAGCGCAAAGAGGTCGCATTCGGCCGGATAGAGCACATTGTCGAGATCGAATATCCAGTGATCGACGTGGGAAAGTTCGGGTGGCATGGGCAATCGCCTAAACACCGTTTCCGCCAATCACAAGCGGCAATATCGGTCAGGCCCGGGCGCCCGCATCCTCGACGCTGGTGCTATTGTGGCGCAGCGCTTTCAGCACTGTGTTGACGATGCCGTCTGCATCGAGACCGGCTTCCTGATATTGCAGATCCGGCTTGTCCTGATCCTGGAATATGTCCGGCAGCCGCATTGTACGAATCTTGAGTCCCGCATCGGTCAGTCCGTTGTCCGACGCATAAGTCAGCACATGCGCGCCGAGACCCCCGATGGCGGCTTCCTCTATCGTTACCGCCACTTCATGCGTGGTCAGCAATTTACGAATCAAATCCTGGTCGAGTGGCTTGGCGAAGCGCAGATCGGCCACGGTCGTACTAAGCCCCCTGGCTTCCAGCCTTTCTGCCGCCTTTTTCGCTTCTTCGAGCCGGGCGCCCAGCGACAGAATTGCGATTTTGGTCCCTTGTTTGATAATCCGGCCCTTGCCGATCTCCAGCCGTTCGAGCTTTTCCGGAATCGGGACGCCGGTGCCATTTCCGCGCGGATAGCGAAAGGCAATCGGACCACTGTCGTGCAAGGACGCCGTATAGGTCATATGGGCCAGCTCCGCCTCGTCTGCAGCGGCCATCACGACCATATTGGGCAGCGTCGCCAGATAGGTGACATCGAAGGACCCGGCATGGGTACTGCCATCTGCGCCCACCAGTCCCGCGCGGTCGATGGCGAAGCGGACCGGAAGATTCTGGATCGCAACGTCGTGGACGACTTGGTCATAGGCGCGTTGCAGGAAGGTGGAGTAGATGGCGCAGAAGGGCCGCATGCCCTGAGCAGCCAGGCCGGCAGCAAAGGTAACCCCGTGCTGTTCTGCGATGCCGACATCAAAGGCCTTGTCGGGATGGGCTTGGGCAAATTTGTCGACCCCGGTACCGGAGGGCATGGCTGCAGTGATCGCGCAGATTTTCGGATCGCTATCAGCCAGCTTGGCCAGTGTTTCGCCAAAGACATTCTGGTAGGCCGGCGGTCCGCCGCCCGGACCTTTGTCCTGTTCACCGGAAATCACATCAAATCTGGCCACGCCATGATATTTGTCGTCGGCTTCCTCAGCAAATTTATAGCCCTTGCCCTTCTCGGTGACGACATGGATCAGACAGGGGCCTTCCGCCGCGTCACGGACATTCTCCAGGACGGGAATGAGATGATCAAGATTATGACCATCGATCGGCCCGACATAATAAAAGCCGAGCTCTTCAAACAGGGTTCCACCCATCGTCATGCCGCGAGCAAATTCGTCGGTTTTGCGCGCCGCATCGTGAAGCGGCTTCGGCAGCCGCCGGGCGATCCGTCGGGCGAGCTGGCGTACGCCCAGAAACTCTCGTGAGGATACAATTCGGGCAAGATAAGCCGAAAGCCCGCCAACCGGTGGCGCGATCGACATATCATTGTCATTGAGGATGACGACCAGCCGGTTGCCGGCGGCCTCGGCATTGTTCATCGCTTCATAGGCCATGCCGGCGCTCATTGCGCCGTCACCGATGACCGCTATGCCGCGACCGGGCTTTTGGTTCAATTTGTTGGCAATCGCAAAGCCGAGGGCAGCGCTGATCGACGTGGAACTGTGCGCGGCACCAAAAGGATCATATTCGCTTTCCGACCGCTTGGTAAAACCGGACAGGCCGCCGCCTTGACGCAGGGTCCGGATCCGGTTGCGGCGGCCGGTGATGATCTTGTGAGGATAGCATTGATGGCCGACATCCCAGATCAGCCGGTCTTCGGGAGTGTTGAAAACATAATGAATCGCGGTGGTGAGTTCGACCACGCCCAGGCCAGCGCCCAGATGGCCTCCGGTTGTCGACACGGTGTCGATCACTTCGGCGCGCAGTTCGTCGGCAAACTGACGGAGCTGCGCAGGTTTCAACTTGCGCAGATCGGCTGGAAAGGAGACGTTGTCCAGCAATGGTGTACTCGAAACCGGCATATTCACTCCCTGTTTGATTCCAGCTTTAACGGCTTCACACTGCTCTGTCGAACTTTGAGCAGGTTGCTCCTTAACAATTGCTGATAGGCGGAATGGATCAGCTGCATTTCTGGCAATTGCCGCGCACCTCGATTACCGGGCGGATGGATTTGAATCCTTCGCTTGTTGCTACTTTGCGGACTTGTTGCGACAAGAAGTCGTCATCGACATGGGTTGCCTCGCCGCACTTGTCGCAGACCAGGAAGATGCAGTCATGCTCGCAGCCGGGATGGCTGTTGGCAAGATAGGCGTTGGCGCTTTCGATCCGCATCGCGAGGTTGTTCGCCACAAACAGGTCGAGAATCCGGTAGACACTGTTCGGTGCAACCCGTTTGCCGCGCGCGGCAGAAACCAGTTCAGCTATGTCATATGCCGAAGCAGGACGAGAGAAGCCCGCCAGCGCATCGAAGATCGCGGCCCTTGTATCGGTCCATTTTTCGCCGGATTTTTCCAGGTTGGAGCGTGCAGCATCCGCCAAAGAATCGCCGTGATGCTCGAGATGATCATGTTTTCCCATCAAGATAATTTAGGGAAGTTTTGCCGCAAGGGCAATGGGGAGCAATCAATGGGTGGCGCGGTAGTTCAGATCATGCGCCAGCGCCAGCAACCCAACTCCCAGCATGGTATATAGAATTTCCTGGCTGTCGTGGCCGCCCTCGTGGCCGATCGTGATCGCGCCCATCATCATTCCCAGCCCCAGACTGCCGACCGCGACGGGCATGATATAGCCATGATCCATCACTCCGCGTCCCAAGGTGAATAACCCGAGGGCTATGGCAATGCTTAGACCGATCTCATGGATCAGGGGGTCTAGCAGCAGGCCGCCTGCGGAAGACAGAATCGCAACAAAGGCGATCGTCGAAACACAATGCACGAGGCAAAGGCCGGACAGGAGGACAGCCATGCGATCCCAAAGGCCATCCCTGACCAGCCGGCCTTTTTCGTCCCAGAATTTTGCTGCCGTAAACACGACTCACTGTCTCACTTTTCTTTGCCTAATCACGGACATAGGAAAATCAGTGTTAAGATACAACATAACATTTGCTGATTTCTCCGTTCTTCCAGCCTTTCTGGTTGTCAGGCCGGCCTTTTCATACCAAATAGCGACGCATGACCGATGCGATCGCCCTTAACCTACCGGCTGGCGCGGCAAGATCCCGCCCGATAGCGATATCCAACTGGCTCTATTCGGTTGCCTTTCTGGTGTTCATCATGGTCGTCGTCGGCGGCATCACCCGTCTGACCGAATCGGGATTGTCGATCACCGAATGGAAGCCGGTCACCGGCGCGCTGCCGCCGCTGAGCGAAGCGGACTGGCTGTCGGAATTCAGGAAATATCAGCAGATCCCGGAATATCTGGAGATCAGCGGGCCGGCCGGAATGACCCTGGCCGATTTCAAGTTCATCTATTTCTGGGAATGGGTCCACCGGCTGCTCGGGCGGCTGATTGGCGTCGCTTTTGCGCTGCCGCTGCTCTGGTTTGCGGTCAAGCGGGCGATCCCTGCGGGTTACGGCTGGCGTCTGGTTGCGCTGCTCGCACTGGGTGGCTTGCAGGGAACGATCGGCTGGTGGATGGTCAGCTCCGGTCTCAGCGAACGCACGGATGTCAGCCATTTCCGGCTGGCCGCCCATTTGCTGACGGCGCTGTTCATCCTCGGCGGGCTGGTCTGGACGGCGCTCGACCTGCGCCAGTTGGCGCGGGGCAACGAGCGCCCGGCGCGGATGACCGGGCATGGTATCGTGGTGGCGACAGTATTATTCGTCCAACTGCTCTTTGGCGCTTATACCGCCGGACTGAATGCGGGCTATGTTTCCAACACATGGCCGCTGATGAATGAATATTTCATCCCCGGCGGGATCGACTGGACTGCGGGCGTCTGGGCCGCGCTCAACAACGATCCCTATCTGATCCACTTCATCCATCGCTGGTGGGCCTGGGTGGCGGTCGGTTTTCTGGTCATTCTCGCGCGGAAGGTCCGGCCGATTGACCGCCGCAGCTCGATTGCCATTCACATCGCATTTGGCAGTCAGATACTGCTTGGCATCGCAACGGTGATGACCGGGATCGATATCTCTCTGGCGGTCCTGCATCAGGCGGTGGGTGCGCTGGTCGTTGCCTCGACCGTCTGGGGTGTGCATCTCCTGGGCCGCACGAAACGGTGACCAGCACGGTATCACTGATTTGTTCCACCTTTGGTTCTGCAGAGGAAGCGAGGAGCGTGGCATTCGCCCTGCTGGAAGAAAAACTGATTGCATGCGCAAATCATCTGGTGCCAGTGGTGTCGCAATATGAATTCGAGGGCAATTTTCAGGAAGAACGGGAGTTCCCGGTGCTGCTGAAAACCTCGGTCGACCGGAGCGGACCAGCGATGGCGCGACTTGCCGCCCTCCACAGCTTCGATACGCCGGCAATTTTGCAATGGGTCGTCGACGCAGCCGACCCGGGCTATGAAAAATGGCTACTGGGTCAGGTCAAAAACTAGACTGGGTATCGTCATACCCGTTTGCAAAGCCCCACTTTCGCTTGACTTGCTGCGAAAACAGCGTCAATAGCGCCCCAGTTTGCCGGGCTCCTGCGAATCAGGATCGTTCGGCATTTGTTATTTTGCATCCCATTCTCCAAGAAGGAGCCACCCCATGAAGGGTATCACCAAACAGACCCAGTCGGCCAAGCCCGCTGAAGTCGAAAAGAAATGGCATATTGTTGATGCCGAAGACCTGGTCGTTGGCCGGGCCGCCTCGATCATTGCCAACATCCTGCGCGGCAAGCACAAGCCAAGCTATACCCCGCATGTGGATTGCGGCGATCATGTCATCGTGATCAATGCCGAAAAGGTGAAGTTTACCGGCAACAAGACCAAGCAGAAAACCTACTACAAGCACTCCGGCCATCCCGGCGGCATCAGCGGCACGACGGCGGAAAAGGTCCTCGAAGGACGTTTCCCCGAGCGCGTCATGGAAAAAGCGGTCGAGCGGATGATCCCCAAGGGACCGCTGGGCTTTGCCCAGATGCGTGCCCTGCATGTTTTCGCTGGCACCGAGCATCCTTATGCCGGCCAGAACCCGGTGGCGCTCGACGTCGCTTCGATGAACCGTAAGAACAAGGTGGGCGCATAATGTCTGATGTAAAAACCGATCTCGCTGATCTGAAAGATATCGCTGGCGCTGCCGTGGTCGATGCACCAGCGGCCGCTGAAGGCGATGCGGCTCCTGCAGCCGTTGAACCACCCGTATCCACCATGCCCCTGCGTGAGCAGGAACTGGACAAATTTGGCCGCGCCTATGCGACCGGTCGCCGGAAAGATGCGGTTGCCCGGGTATGGCTGAAGCCCGGCAAGGGCAAGATCACGGTCAATGGCCGCGATCAGGAAACCTATTTTGCCCGCCCGACCCTGCGGCTGGTTCTCAATCAGGTTTTCGCCATTACCGAACGGGAAGGCCAGTATGACGTCGACGTCACGGTCAAGGGCGGCGGTCTCTCCGGACAGGCCGGTGCGGTCAAGCATGGCATTTCCCAGGCGCTGACCAAATATGAGCCAACGCTTCGGGCGACGGTCAAGGCGGCAGGCTTCCTGACCCGTGACAGCCGCAAGGTCGAGCGGAAGAAATACGGCAAGGCAAAGGCGCGCAAGAGCTTCCAGTTCTCCAAACGTTAAGCCACCCACCATCGAATTCCGAAAAAGGCGGCCTGCGGGCCGCCTTTTTTATGTCTGGCGGGGGTTATACTGTCGGGGAATGGGGATGCTGCGGTTCTCTGATCGCAGCACGGCTGGAGGCGAATAATATCATGGTGGTCAATATCGCCGAGATCAGCATCACCCAGGCCGCTCCGACCGTACCGAAGGTCGGTAAAAACACGACCAGCAGCAGCCCGAGCGCTGCCAGGCCGACCACGCGAGCGACGAGCGCGTTGCGCGCGCGCCCGGCCGCCTGCAGCAGCGGTTCGAGCCCGAGGCCGGCCAGACTGATGATGGTCGCGGCACCCAGCAACAACAACAGCGGGTAGGCGGCGAGATATTCGGGGCCGGAAATCAGGGCAATGATATTTTGGCCTAGCAGCAGCAGTCCGATGAAGAGGACGCCGCCGCTGATCGCGGACACCCGGAGCGATCGCCAGAAAAGGGCGCGTGATTGTCGTGACTGGCCGATGGCGAACAATCGGGAGAGCTCTGCAAACAGCGGACGTGCGAATACCTCCGCGAGCCGGTTTAGGCTGTTGGCAATCTGATCCGCCAGGCGGAACAGGCCGGCTGCTGCCGGACCGACGAAGAAACCGACGATAACAACCACCAATCGTTCGCGGATCACATTCACCAGATAGGCGAGATTGGTGAACAGCAGAAACGCCACAAATTCCTTTCGGCTTGGCGGCGCTACCGTAATTGTAGCCGCATCGTGCAGCTTATGGACAGAGTCATGGCGACGCCACACCATCAACCACATCACCATAAAGCTGATAAATTCCGAAAGTCCCCAGACGATCAGAAATCCGGTCATTGACGGCATGGTCAAGAACAGGATCAAAGCGCCGACGAAGCGCACGAGCGGAATGATGGCATCGCCAAGGGCATTGCCGCCAAAGCGATCCTGAGCCCGCAATATGCCGGTGGGTGTGGAGCGGACCGACAGGAAAACAATCACGCCATAGCCCATGATCGCTTGCTGCATCGAAGCATTCCAGCCAAATTGCACGGCCCCATAAGGAAGCATCAGCCACAGGGCACCGCATGCCACGAGTCCGCCGATGAATTCGATCCAGAAGTTTTGTGCCGTCAATTTGCGAAAGGCCTGATGCTCGCCAGCCAGCAGATAGGGCACGCCAAATTGCACGACCGCTTGCCAGGTCTGGAGTTTCAGAATGGCCGTGAGCACCTGAATGGCGCCGACGATGACCATGAATTCACCAAATCCGGCGACGCCCAATGTCCGGGTCAGGATGGCGAGATAGAAAATGCTGAGGACCGCGCCCACGCCCTTGGCGGAAAACAGCCAGCTACTGTTGCGAAACACGCGGACAAGCGAATCCTCGCTGGTGGACCATCGGGAGAGCATGTTTCGCGACACAGGTTTCCACTTTTCCAATATCAGATGCGGCGGTTGAGCCTTTCTTTATCGCAAAAGCCAGTTTTTTCTATCTCTCTATGGTGGATCAACCGCAGAAATCCCGAATAAATGCCGGAATGAATCGGCACAGCGGATTTTTTGAGTGGATTGCTGGCGGCCGGATGCTAGCTAGGCGGCATGAACCAAGATAATTGCACGGCGGACATCGCCAATTTCGTCACCCATCTGGAATGCTCCAAAACCGGCGAACTGCTACCCGCCGGCACGATACAGAATTTGTCGCCCGCTGGTGCCCCGATATTGGTCCGCTACGATCTGGCGGCGGTTGCCCAAACGCTGACCAAGGAGAAGCTGGCCGCTCGTCCGGCCGATCTTTGGCGCTATCGCGAATTGCTGCCGGTTGCCAGCGCATCCAATATCGTGTCGCTCGGCGAGGATATGACGCCGCTGATCACTCTCGATAATTCGCTCGGATCCAATGTGATTGTCAAGGACGAGGGCCGGTTGCCGACGGGATCGTTCAAGGCGCGCGGGCTGGTCATGGCGGTGTCGATGGCCAAGGAACTGGGCCTGAAACGCCTCGCCATGCCGACCAATGGCAATGCCGGTGCGGCGATGGCCGCCTATGCCCGGCGGGCCGGGATGGAGGCTTTTGTTTTCTGCCCGGATGATACGCCGGAAGTGAATGTGCGGGAAATCGCCTTGCAGGGCGGCAAGGTCTGGCGAGTCAACGGCCTGATCAACGACTGCGGCAAGATCGTGGCCGATGGCGAGGCGGAAATGGGCTGGTTCAATCTCTCGACGCTGAAAGAGCCGTACCGGATCGAAGGCAAGAAGACGATGGGCCTCGAACTGGTTGAGCAACTGGGTTGGGAAATGCCGGATGTGATTTTCTATCCGACCGGCGGCGGCACCGGCCTGATCGGCATGTGGAAGGCGTTTGACGAGCTGGAGGCAATCGGCTTCATCGGCCCCGAGCGACCGCGGATGGTCGCGGTCCAGGCCACCGGCTGCGCGCCTATCGTGGATGCCTGGGAAAAGGGGCTCGATCACGCGCCATTGTGGGAAAATGCCCATACCGTGGCGGCGGGTATCCGGGTGCCGGTCGCGATCGGCGATTTTCTGATATTGCAGGCTGTGCGCGATTCGGGCGGCTTTGCGATTGCGGTCGAGGACGAGGCGATCATCGCGGCGCAGCAAAGGATCGGCCAGGAAGA
>Ga0209024_1002009_pt1 | contig 13464 bp, 15 predicted proteins | sample AutmiccommunBRH5_FD_187380 | JGI IMG/M metagenome (GOLD analysis project Ga0209024, IMG submission 187380) | Deep subsurface microbial communities from Mt. Terri, Switzerland - Autotrophic microbial communities BRH/5 (SPAdes) (version 2) | ecosystem: Environmental > Aquatic > Deep subsurface >...
AAGACTTTGTCCGCGAACATTGGCAGGCGACCGCGATCGAGATGACCGTGATCCGGCAGCGCAGCGACCTGATCGCCTATTACGAGCGCCGCGGCTATCAGCGGACCGGCGAGCATCGGCCGTTTCCGCACGGGGATCCGCGCTTTGGCCGGCCGAAATCTCCGGACCTGGAATTCGCGGTGCTGCGGAAGACAGTCTAGGCGGCCCGGCCTTCGAGCGCCTTCTGCCGGCGGCGCTGGACCGAGCTGCCCAGGCCAAGCGCTTCGCGATATTTGGCGACGGTCCGCCGGGCAATGTCGAAGCCCCTGGCCTGCAGCAGCGCCACCAGCTTGTCGTCGGACAGGATCTTCTTGGGATCTTCATTGTCGATCAGGGACTTGATATGACTCTTCACTGCCTCTGCCGAAGCCGCCTCGCCGCCGGTCGACGACTGGATGCCGCTGGTGAAGAAATATTTGAGCTCGAACGTGCCGCGCGAGCAGGAGAGATATTTGTTGGATGTCACCCGGCTGACCGTGGATTCATGCATCTCGATCTTCTCGGCGACATTCTTCAGGGTCAGGGGCCGGAGATGCGCCACGCCATTGCGGAAAAACGCTTCCTGCTGCTTGACGATCTCGGTCGCGACCTTGACGATCGTGCGCTGTCGCTGATCGAGCGCCTTGACCAGCCAGTTGGCGTCGGCGAGGCATTCGTTGAGCCATTCCTTCGACTGCTTGTCCTGCGCGCCGTCCTTCAGTTCGCTATAATAGCTGCGGTTGACCAGCACCTTCGGCAGGGTGGCGCTGTTGACCTCGATGAGCCAGCGGCCCGCCCGCTCCGCGACGAAGACATCAGGCACCACCGACTGCACCTCACCTCCCCCAATCTTGCAACCCGGCTTTGGATCATAGTTGCGCAATTCGCTGATCATATCCATCAGATCTTCATTGTCGACGCCGCAAATCCGCCGAAGCTGCGGCAATGCGCCCCTGGCCAGGAGATCGAGATTGTCGATCAGCCGTGCCATCGCCGGATCATAGCGATCTGCATCCCTGGCTTGCAGCGCCAGGCATTCCGCCAGGTTCCGCGCGCCGACGCCAACCGGATCGAGCGTCTGCACCACGCCCAATATGCGCTCGATATCGACCAGCCCGACGTTCAGTCGTTGCGCCAGTTCCAGAAGGTCCGCCTGCAAATAGCCGCACTCGTCAATCTGGTCGATAATATGCTGCGCCACGAACAGGTCGGTGCCGGACATGACCGCTCCGGCCTGGTCCATCAGATGGTCGGTCAGCGTGATTTCAGCCGCCAGCATATTCTCGAAATCCGGCGAATCACCGAGGCCGGAACTGGAACCCGTGCCATTGAGGCCCAGCTGACCGTCGAGCGTGCCATCGCTGTCCGACAGACTGTTGTTGGTGAAGCTGTCCGTGTGCCCTTCCATGTCGAGCGTCGCTTCGGAATCGGAAGGTCCGGCAGACAATATTTCGTCGCTGCCCTGCGTCGCCGTCTCGCCCCGCCTGTCCTCGCCGTCCGGCCCGTCGCCGCTCTCCGTCGAGATCTCTCCCGCGTCGAGCAGCGGGTTTTTCTCGAGCTCGTCGGAAATGAATGTTTCGAGTTCCAGATTGGACAATGTCAGCAGCTTGATCGCCTGCTGCAGTTGCGGCGTCATCACCAGCGACTGGCTCTGCCGCAAATCGAGGCGAGGCGCGAGTGCCATTGCTACAATGCAAATCCTTCACCCAGATACAGCCGCCGGACGTTGGCGTCCGCGACCAGATCTTCCGGACTGCCGGCGAACAGCACCTGGCCGTCATAGATGATGCAGGCCCGATCCACGATATCCAGCGTCTCACGCACATTATGGTCGGTGATCAGGACGCCAATGCCGCGCTCGCGCAACTGGCAAACCAGATCGCGAATGTCGGCGATAGACAAAGGATCGATACCGGCAAAGGGTTCGTCCAGGAGGACGATTGAGGGGCTTGCTGCAAGAGCACGCGCGATCTCGCATCGCCGCCGCTCGCCACCGGACAGGGCCATGGCGGGCGAGCTGCGCAACTTCATCAGGCCAAATTCATCGAGCAGCCGATCGAGCGATTCCTCTCTCGCACGGGCATCGGGTTCCACCATCTCGAGCACCGCCATGATATTCTGCTCAACGGTCATGCCGCGGAAAATCGACGTTTCCTGTGGAAGATAGCCGATCCCGAGAATCGCGCGGCGATACATCGGGAGAGAGGTAATATCCTCTCCATCCAGCATGATTCGGCCTGCATCGGGCTTGACGAGACCCATGACGGAGTAAAAGCAGGTTGTTTTCCCAGCGCCGTTGGGGCCCAACAGCCCGACCACTTCGCCGCGCCCCACAGAGAGCGATACATCCGACAATACCGAACGCTTGTCGTAACTTTTGGCAATGGAAACCACCGCCAGACCATGCTCCATGGCATCACTGGCCATAGCGGCACCCGGATCGGCCATTCTGGGCGCCTCAGTAGCGGCGATATCGTTCATCCTTCATCCTCATTGGCATGGGCTGTCTGCCGGTTCGGTCCTAACATGCCCTAACCTGATCGGGGTTGGCAAGCTTTGTGCATGGCAGATCGAAAATGGACTGTTTCCCTCCGGAATCGAGCATCATCAGCGCGGGCGACGGCGTGTTTTTCCTGTTCCACAAGCAAGCTGAGTCCGGCGTTGGCGGACGGAACTTCAATCTTTCCTTTGCGGCACAGTGAATGTGCCGGATACACGCCCGCTGGAATCCTGGGTGCCGACCGAACTACCCGCTGCCGAACGCCCGTCGATCGTGGAGCGACCGGATGCGAGGTCGATCACCAGCCGTCCACCGGAGAGGCGGTTCGATCCCTGGGTCAGCGTCACATTTCCCACCAGCGTGATCAGCCGCCGATTGAGGTCATAAATGGCAACATTGCCGGAAGCCGTGTCGCCGGCCTTGCGTATCGTGACTCCGCCGGAAGCATCGATACGGTCAATTTCAATTCCCCCGCTGTTCCGATAGGCCACGGTCATCCGTGCCGAATTGAGCACCAATCCGGCCTGCTCTACGCGAACCGCTCCGGACAGAACGACGCGATCCGCACGGTCCTGCACTTCTATCCGTCCGGCATCGAAATTTACCGGCGCGTTGCTGTTGTGGCTACCAAACACCTGAGCGGGCGCCGGACCGGCAAGAAGCAAAAATGCCGCCGCCAAAGAAGCGGTGCCCGCTGAAAGACAAAGAAAAAGGTGCAATTTCATCTAGGGTCTTCTTAATCCATTTTGTTCAATTCGCAATCGCGCATTGCCATTGAGACTCACGGTGCGTCCAGCCAAATCGGCTTCAAGCCGGTCCGCCCTGAACGTTCCGATATTGGTCCGGCCCTCGACCGCGCCGTCGCTGCGCAACATCCGCTGCTTGAGATCGACAGTGACATTGCTGGTGGAGAGCCGATAACCGCTCGCGGCCTCTACCTGGACGGGTCCCGGAACCCGGACATTTTCCTGATCCATATCATAGCGGCCCGCGCTGGCGCGTATCTGGGCCGGACCGTCTTTCAGCAATATGCGAGCAGACAGGTCTTTCAGTTCGACAACGGCTTCGCTCGAGCTTCTTTGCACGGCGGAACCGGCCTTCAAGGAAAATGGCCTCCCTTCGCTGTCTTCACCACGATAGAGCGCCTCGGTCACGCGCATGCGTTCCTTCGCGACGTCCACGCTATTTTTGTCCAGAACAAAGCTCAGTTCGCCGCTCATGGTGAATGGAGCCAGGGCCAGCATTGATCCCAATATGCCGACCGCCACGGGAAGGATGAAACGCAACCACCTGACGTTGCGGTCATGCTTGCCGTGCGGAGCGGCAAATTCCTGACGCTTGGTCCGGATGAGCTTTGCGGCCCTTGACATGGCTAGGCTGCACTCCCCCGATCATGTTCACCAGGTCCGAACAAGAAATACGCTGGCTTATGCATGGGCAAAAATATCTATTTCCGACCACCCGGCCAGATCCAGGCGGGCGCGGTCCGGCAAGAAGTCAAAACAGGTCTGGGCAAGAGCAGTTCGGCCTTCCCGTTCGAGCCGGATTTCCAGTTCATCCTTCAGCCTGTGCAAGAAGCGGACATCCGATGCGGCATATTCGCGCTGCGCCTCGCTCAGTTCCGGGTTGCCCCAATCGCTGGATTGCTGCTGCTTCGAAATATCCTGGCCGAGAAGCTCGCGTACCAGCTCTTTCAGTCCATGGCGGTCGGTATAGGTTCGGATAAGCCGTGAGGCGATCTTCGTGCAAAATACAGGTTCTGCCATTACCCCCATATAATGTTCAATGGCGGCAAGGTCAAAGCGGGCAAAATGGTAAAGCTTGAGGCGGCCGGGGTCGGCTAGAATGGAACGCAGGTTGGGTGCGCCATAGTCACTATCCGGGCCGAAGCGGACCAGATGCTCGTCGCCAGCACCATCCGATATCTGCAAAAGGCACAATCTGTCCCGGTGCGTCTGGAGTCCCATGGTTTCTGTGTCCACGGCAACGGCTCCGTCGGCTAGAACCCCAAGGGGAATATCTTCCTCATGAAAAAAAACTGCCATCAATATTTGCCTGTCTGTTTGCTCGGTGGGCCAACTTCATTTTGCGACCGCTGTCTCGGCCTGATAGCTTTCTGACTGCCGGCTTGGTCGCCTTGGCCAGAATTCCGGCTGCGAAAATTGACAGCAGCGCATCATTGGATATGCTATGTGCCGCAGGCCGCTTCAAACAGCAAGTTTAGTTTGAGTTAGTTCTCGCATTGCACCAATGAAAAACATGGGACTTGAACGACATGGCAGAGAAAATACCGGACTCGGCATCTCCCGGTTTCGATCTTAACAAGGCTACCATCGTGTCTTTCCTCTATATCGCGGGGTTCGTTGTGGGTATTACCGGTCTGGTAGGATTCATCCTTGCGCTGGTCTGGAAAGACGAGGTCGCAGGAACCTGGGAAGAAAGCCATCTACAATTTCACATCATGACATTTGTCATCGGATTCGTTGTCGGCATCATTGGCACCATTCTTTCCTTTGTCCTGATTGGTATACCCATTCTCATCGCGCTCGCGGCATGGGTCCTGATCCGATCGGTACTGGCGTTGCTCAAGGCCCAAAAACACGAGCCCATTGCCGATCCAAAAACCTGGCTTTTCTGACCAAGAACCCTGGGCGGCTGGATTCGGCTGGCTGATCAGGTGGCTATCGAATTCATTCGCTTATTTGTCTGTTTTTCTGTATGAACGCTCAGCGTGCGAATTGGATTCGTGCAAAACAATGTTCCGGAAATCGTCCGCTGCGACATTGCTATTACTGGGTAGGGCGAATTGAAAGTGACGATTTAAGAATGGGTTTTGATAGAAACCGGCGAGGCAGAGGCCGGGACAAACGCGACGGCTTCGGCGACGAAAACTTCGATGGATATCAAGGTGATAACGGTCCTCCCGTAGAAAGATATACGCGGCCGGACAGTGATGCGGGCGCGCCCCGACGCGGCGGCGGCATGCCGGACCAGGTCGTCGGAGAAAGCACCGGGACAGTTAAGTTTTTCAATGCACAAAAAGGGTTTGGCTTCATCGTGCAAGATGGTGGCGGCGAAGATGTCTTTGTCCATATCAGCCAGGTCGAACGCGCGGGACTGAAAGGACTCGCCGAAGGGCAGACATTGCGCTTTTCGCTGGTTGACCGAGGCGGGAAGGTTTCGGCTTCCGATATTCAGATCGAAGGCGATCTCATTGAGGTTCCGGCCGGTGGCGGAGACGTCCGTGAAGATCGTGGCGGCGGTGGTGCCCCTCGCAGGGAACTGACCGGCGAGAAGGCCACGGGTACGGTAAAATTCTTCAATGGCAGCAAAGGCTTTGGCTTCATTCAACGCGACGATGGCCAGCCGGACGCATTTGTCCATATTTCGGCAGTAGAGCGCGCGGGCATGCGCGGGCTGGAAGAAGGCGACAAGCTGGAGTTCGAGCTGGAAGTCGACCAACGCGGAAAGACGGCAGCAGTCAATCTCGTAGCGAAATAGGATGATTGCCTGACGGCTGTTGTGCAATGGCAGTCAGGTTTTGAAAAAGGCGGGTAATTCCCGCCTTTTTTCATGCTCTGATCGCGGTTAACAAAGGCCGGTGCCCCGCGCAGGTCCAGAGTTTGAACAAAAAAAGCCCGCCAAACTGCTGACGGGCTTTTCTATGTTTTGCGCTATTCCTAGAACCGGAAGGTGACAGAGCCTGAGTAAACCTGGCTTTGAACATCGGACCGACCCACTGTCGTATCTGCAGCCAGATCAAAGGACATATTGCCCGTATTGTAGCGCAAGCCAACGCCCACTTCGCCCCAGTTGCGATCCTGTTCAACCAGAGCAAATGGAGCGAGCATACCCGCGCCGCCCACGAAATTTGCTCCAAACCGCTCGGGGTTGTCGACGAATTCATGTACGTAGTTCATCGAGGCATGCAGCTGGAGCGCCTTGCCTGGCTGGGACCGGAACTCTATCCCCGCGAGGCCTTGAACGCTATTATAGTCAGGTCGGACGATGGTCAGAGCCGGTCCGCCACCTGTTTCGCTCACATCGCTGAAATTGATCTTCGCAGCGCGACCCCGGATTCCCGGCGCAATTATTGCCCCCATCAGATCCAGTTCCTTCGATAGTCCGACCTCGGTGGAATATACGAGGCTGTCATCGTCGGTTCTAAGATCAAAGGACTGCGCTCCCAGCCCAACGGTCCGTAGCGTCTTGGCATTATAGGTACCGATACTCAGACGAGCATCCAGGACCAGATCCGCGAAGGTCTTGGCCCGTCCGTAGACCGAACCCATGATCGTCGTCGCCTTGGCAGAATTGCCGAGAATGACATTGGCATCTACATCAGAATAATATGCCGACAGACCGATGAACGAGGATTCATCCAGATAATATTCCAGACCGCCCGAGATGAAGAAACCATCAAATTCGTCATCGCCACCAGAACCGGCCGGAGGATTGCGAAGCGTCATCGAACCTGCATCGCCGTTGACAAATCCGCCCGCCAGATAGACCGCCATGTCTTCATTGACGCCGCCCGATCTGACTTCGCTGTCCCCGACGTTGAGCGCTGCGTCGCTAAGCACGGCAGGCGAAGCGCTTGCGCCAAATCCGCCGAGCGATGTAGCGGCGAGCTGGATCGGACGACCGATGACGGCCACGGTCCCACCATTGGTTGACCGATCCGCCAGACTGGTCCGGCCCTGATAGAAACCGGAGAGGTTTCCGAGGAAGCCCCGCGCCAGGGACTGCACCGTCGACTCTGTTGTCGGCGCCCAGCTTTCAAAGGTCGCCTGAATCGTTGCCGCATTGGTGAAGTCCAGAAACGAGAACAGACCGGCGACAGCCGCGTTGCCACGATTCCGATCCATCAGCCCAGCATAGCTGACTTGCAATGGATTGTTGCGGTCGATTACGTTCTGGTAGCTTTGAGCTTCCACACGCAGGTCGACGGCATTCGCGCTGTACGTCAGTTGGGACAGCAAGATGGCTGACAAATTGGAGACGCTGTTGAACTGGTTGGTGACACCGCCCGTTGCAGTCAGAATCCTGTAGTTGCTCGGCGTGGCTGTCTGGAAGCCGGCGACATGGCTGACCGCAACATTGCCCCCGACATTGGCAACACCATTGACCGCCAACAGATCGGAATTGCCCGACGCACCGACATCAACCATGAAGGTCGATCCGGAGGACAGAATGACGTTGCCGTTTACCGTCAGCGTGCCGATTGTGCCGACCGCGCCCGGCGCAATGCCACCCATGATACTGGTCAGGAATGGCACATTGAGGGTCCCAGTGCCCGAGAGCAATCCACCAAAGAGTGAATAATCACCCACGCTTGTGAGAGTCCCATTTACGGCCATCCGTCCTGCGGTCTGGTTGACGTCAATCAGCGCTGAAAGGCTCGAGCCAGAATTGATCAGCAATCCAGCGGTTCCTCCGACGTTGAGGCGGTCGATGGTCACGTTGCTGCTAAGTGTTGTCGTACCCGCCTTGTTCAGCGTGACATCAAAATAGCGTGCCTTGACTCCGCCTGCCACGTTGGCATTGACATTGTTGGGCACAAAACCGGTGGCACCCACCAGACCATTGTCCAGGGTCGGAGCCGGAAAAGGATCACCCTGAGCCTGTGGCTGATCTTCGACGCCTTCCGGGCCGCCATTGGCGTCAGAGACAATGGCAACCGGTGTCGCACCGCCGCTGATGGCAATATCGCCAACGGGCTGAGCACCACCGCGAATGGCAACGTCATCCGCAATCGCCACGCCATTGATCGCAACATCTTCAACCATTGTCAGACCGCTGCTGATTGCTGCATTCTCAATGATCATGCCTTCACCGCGAAGGGCAGCATTGCCGGCAAATGTCGGACGCCCTTCAGCAGCAGCTTGGGTTTCAAGCGAAATTGCCGAAGGCTGGGTTGCAGCTGCCACTTCTACAGCAGCGGGTGTTGCGTTGGGCACCTGGCCCTCGCCAATATTGGACGTAGCCGTCGGCGCTGGTGTTGGAGCAGGACGGGCTGGCGGTGTATCTTTCCCCGTGGCGAAATCGAAGCAGCCATCGCCCGGGCTGCTGCCTTCGGGATCGAAACAGATTTCGCCGAATTTTGGCGTGGTCTGAGTGATTCCGCCCGACTGCGTAGCGGGGAAACCGTTGACCACCTTGCCGCTGGCATCGATAATCCGGTAGGCGGGATCGAGATCGGTCTGCCAATGGGTTGCATCCTCCCATGCACCATCACCGGCCTTTGCGCTGACGTAGCGATACGGATTGGCCGCAGCGATATAGTCAGCGAAAAGGAACAGCGGCTGATAAAAGCTTTGTGTGCCGTAGGAACTGAACACCTGAGGCCCAAAGAAACGCGAACCACCGGACAAAACCCCGATTTGCAAGTCTTCGGTGGTCAGGCTGTTGTTCGCGGCATCGAGAATCAATGGCCCCCCGGAATCGCCCCCCGCCGTTGTGCCTTCCCTTGCAAGCGGCTCGTCCTTGTAAAGGTTGAAGTCAAAAGGATTGGTCTTGGCCGGATCATCAAAATCCAGATTGTACAGAACCTGCGGATTTACCGGTCCGGTGCCATTGTCACCAAATGTCGTGCCAAAAAGGAAAAGGTTGCGATCGTCGAGCGATGACAAGGACCCTAGCATGTTTTCAGCCGATTTCCGGCGCCAGTCGATACCAAAGCTTGCGCCGGTCGTACCGCTGCCGGACCGACCATAGCCAGTGATATTCACATGATAGCCAGTGCCCTTGACGTTATCAATTGCGCCGGGATCGGGTAGCGGGGAGAACAGCAAGGCCCATGTCGGGATGTTGACCGCCGGCGTGTCCAGGGTCGCAATGGCAATATCCGCCTCGAGAAAGCCGGCGCCCTCGGGACGGGCGACGGAATCGGGATGATAGGCAATCTGACTGATATTATAGACGAACAAATCGGGATTGGACGCAAAGTTGTTACGGAGCCAATTCTGAAAACCGGGGAGCGCATTGCCGTTAAAGGAAAAGGCCGACGGGACTCCGTTCGGATTGTAATCGCTCTCGGGGCGATCATTTACGCAGTGAGCGGCAAACAGGACAGTCCGAGGGTTGATCAGGGTACCCGTGCAAACGAAACCGTCATTCCGGAAAAATTGACCAACGCCGTTTACGCTATCAATCGGATCGCGGATGTCCTCAGGGGTGAAATTATCATTGGGCACAATAGCCTGAGCTGGTGTTGCAAGAGCGAGCGTAGCAATTGCCCCCGCTGCTGCTGTCCGCAAAAGTACCGATCGCTTGGATTGTCCGAAATTTTTGTTCATGGAAGTAATTACCCCTGTAAAAACCAGTCAGAATAGACCCACGGCATATCTTTGCTTGATTTTGCGGTTCGAATCAAAGCGAAAATTGTTCAATACAGGAACTAAGGGTGGAAAAGTCCGGTTTTCTGGGCAATGGGACCGTACAAACCGCTATAATTTGGTTACAACTGTGATGATTTGGCAACAGGATTTGGCCGATCCAGTCAAAAGTACCTGCTGCCATTCTATATTTGCGAACAGACAGCAGGGACTTGATTCGACGGCAACTTCCGCCTCCATCGCCGAACAGTGCTTGGTATTTACTCAGTCTTTCTGTGCGATTTCCAGCAGGAACCAGGCACGCTCTTCCGCTTGATCCGTCCAGTCATCGAGCAGACCGTCGGTAGCATTGTCACCAGCGTCTCCCGCCAGTTCCTTCGCTTCGCGTAGCTTTTCCACAAGCTTCTGGTTGTCCGCGCGCAACTCGGCCAGCATATCCGCCGCCGTCACCTTCGCAACGTCATTGTCAACAATAGTCTGTCGCCTGGAAATATCACCAATGGAAGTTAGTGTGCGATGGCCGATCTTGCGAACCCGCTCGGCAATCAAATCGGTGGTAGCAAGAATCTGAGCAGCTTGCTCGTCAAACATCAGATGATAATCGCGAAAATGGGGGCCGGACACGTGCCAGTGAAAATTCTTGGTCTTGAGGTAGAGCGCAAAACTGTCGGCCAGAATTCCGTTCAGCGCATCGGCTACGGCTTTCTTTGCATTGTCACCTGTGGGCATTGTCTTTCTCCTTTGTGGAATTTTGCCGTCAATATTATGGCAGTACAGATGATCGATAACCAAATACAGCGAGAAGATTCGGTATCTCAGATTGTTTATATCGATTTGACCGCCATAATCCGGGAAGGGCTGAACTAAAAAATGCCCCATGCGCCAAGAGCAAGGCCGGCACCCGTCAACAGAAAGGCAGCGCCGCCTACCCGGCGGATCGCGCCCATCGGCATATTATCTCTCAACTGACGGTAGAAAAGAATGGCGGGCAGGCAGGCCATCATCACGCCGAACCATCCTCCGGCCGCAGCGAACGGGCCCATGCCGGTCCGCGCGGCAGTCGCCATCAGCACAAACTGCCCCTTGTCGCCAAATTGCAGGATGAACAAACCCAAGAACGAAGTCCAGAAAGGCCCAAATGACCATTTTTCCAGCAAGTCGACCGGGCGGCGCCATGCCACCATGCCCATACCTGCCAAAACCAGCGACAAGGCATAGAATAGCTGCAGTGCGTCTTCGCTGATCCATTGGTGAATTGCCGTGCCCGCTAGGGCAGAAATCGCGCAATTGCAAAGGGTGGCCAGCCCCAGGCCCCAGACAATCGGCGAAAGTCGGCCGTATCTTATCGCGAGGGCGGCACATAATATCTGCGGCCGATCGCCAAATTCTGCGATTGCCAAAGCAAAAAGCGATGTCAGGAATGCATCCACAAACCAGCGGCTAAGGCTGTCCGCCGAGGCGAAGCGCTACATTGGCCATGAGCGCTTCGGTCATGGCGGGATTAATCACTGTGCAGTCGAGAGCGGCATGCATGGCTTCGAGATAGGTGCGGGCGATGGTGGTGCCGCCACCCGTCTGCATGGCTGGTTGCAGCGCGCCTTCCAGCGCGCAGATCAGATCGCGGAGCGCGGACAGGCGATGATGTGCTGCCCGTTGCCGCACATGATCGAGCTGCATCAGAAACCGGAGGGGATGTCGGCCAGCCAGCTCGGCCGGCAAATTGTCGAGCAGGTCTCGCATTTCGGCCTGTACAAAAAGATTGTGATCCTGATTCATCAATTGACTCCCGCTGCGATGCAACCATGCAAAAACATGGTTAAGAAGTCGTAAACGAAACGCTGTTTGATGCCCATTATCCGCCCGTTGCTTTTTCTTGACATTCGCTGGACTTTTCACCATTAGCGCGGCGAACGAATGCGGCGCCGGATTGCGTCGCTGTTTTTATTTCAGCTTCTGCCTTAAGGAATGCACCATGGCGAAACCAGCCAATGTAAAGATCAGACTCGTCAGCACCGCGGACACCGGCTTTTTCTATGTAACCCGGAAAAATCCGCGCAATCTCACCGAAAAAATGGTGCAGCGCAAATATGATCCCGTCGTCCGCAAGCATGTCGAGTTCAAGGAAGCCAAGATCAAATAGGCAGCTTTTGGCCAGGCTTTAGCGGTGCAGCACCTGCTGCACCGATTCGATGAATTTCGCGACCGATATCGGCTTTGAAACATAAGCCTCCGCTCCGGCACTCAATATCCGGTCTTCGTCACCCTTGCCCGCATAAGCGGTAACGGCCATGATCGGAATGATCTTGAGCTGACCGTCTTTCTTGATCTGCTCGATCAGCTCCAGCCCGCTGACATGGGGTAACTGGATATCCATCACGATCAGATTGGGCACAAAGCTGCGCGCCTTTTCGAGAACATCCCGGCCATCGCTGACTGGCTCCACCACAAAACCGTGGGCCCGCAGCAGATCGCAGAACAGCTTGAGGTTCAGTTCATTGTCCTCCACCACCAACACTCTTTTTGCCACGATCGGATTTGCCCTTTCAAACTTGCAGCCGAACCATTAGGCGAAAGCAGCAATGGAAACAAATCCCAATCTTCCGCCGGACAGCGAAACCATCGCCTTGCAGGCGCTCGGCTGGGTGCTGCAGGATCAGGACCGGGCGGAACGCCTGCTCGCCCTGACCGGTCTCGATCCGCGCGAACTGAGATCCGGCCTTGAGGACCCGGCGATGCTGGCATCGCTGCTGGGATTTCTGGCCAATCACGAACCCGATCTGCTGGCCTGCGCGGACGCCATGGGCATCCCGCCGGCCAAGCTGGCCGCTGCCGCTCATCATCTCAATTCCCCCGGAGATTTTCATGAATAAGAAGCCGCTTCTGATCAGCGACTGCGACGAAGTCCTGCTGCATATGGTGGTGCCGTTCCAGCAATGGCTGGACAGCGACAAGCATATCCATTTCGATCTGGAAAATGGCAGCGATTTCGCCAACGCCCTGCGTCACAAACATGATGGCACGCAGGTGCTGCCCGAACAGATCTGGCCAATGCTGAAGGAATTTTTTGACAGCGAAATGCACCGGCAGGGCGCTATTGCAGGTGCCGTGGACTCCATCAACCTGCTCGGTGAAATGGCCGATGTGGTGATATTGACCAATCTGCTGGATGATCGCCGGGAAGCGCGCGCGGAACAGCTCAGGGCGGTCGGCATCGATTTTCCCGTCTATACCAACCAGGGCGGCAAGGGCGAGCGGCTGAACAGCATCATCGCGGAATTCGACCCCTCGGTGACTGTCTTTGTCGACGACTTGGGCCACCAGCACGGCAGTGTCGCCAAGCACGCTCCCGATGTCTGGCGGTTGCAGATGGTCGGTGAACCGATCATGGCGAAACATATTCAGACCAATCCGGCCGCTCACATGCGTATCGACTCCTGGAGCGAAGCCGTGGCATGGATATCCGACAAGTTCGACAATGCCGAATCGGCTCCGGCAATGGATCTGACTTTGCAAGAGCTTGACCCTGCCAATCATGCGTGAAAGTTTTATCTGATGACAAGCCATATTGAAAAAGCCCTGGCAGCCAAGGGTATCGATCTGCCTACTCCT